>Ga0074044_10002768_pt1 | contig 15243 bp, 13 predicted proteins | sample BogForMeECP23OM1_FD_94443 | JGI IMG/M metagenome (GOLD analysis project Ga0074044, IMG submission 94443) | Bog forest soil microbial communities from Calvert Island, British Columbia, Canada - Bog Forest MetaG ECP23OM1 | ecosystem: Environmental > Terrestrial > Soil > Wetlands ... | reverse complement strand
GCGCTCGCGGGAAAAATTCCGTTGTGGGTCGCCATTGGCATTTCCAAAGCGGACACACCGGAGATGCAGCGCGAACTGCTGAAAGCCTACGAGGGCAAACAACTGAATTATATGTCCCTGCGCATGGTCAGGCGACTGATTGAAAAACGGCGTTTGCTGGGCAAACAAAACAAAGATGGTCCGCGCAGCAGTCGAACCAGCGCCGAAACGATTGTGGCCAACTTCCGCAAAGAAACCGAGCGCCAGAAACTGATGATTAAAAAATCTCGAATTTGCGATGCGCGGCTGTTGAACGTAGTCACGGCCTTTAACAAGCTGGTGGCTGATGAGCATTTCCTGACGCTGCTGCGGGCGGAAGCACTGGAGACGATGCCGAAATTTCTTTGGTCTAAACTAACACCCTCAATAAAACCAACCACATGAGCAACGCAAAAATTGGATTCGCGATGAAAACAATCCGGCTGCTGCTGGAAAACATCCTGCCGGTGCGGCAAATCACCGAAGCACACAAAAAAGCCAACCGATACGAAACCATCCTGGCCTCCCTCAAGGTCGTTGGATTGGTCGAGCCGCTGGTGGTTTTTCCGCAAAAAGGCCAGCCGGGGAAATACATGCTGGTGAACGGACACATGCGCCACTGTGCGATGAAGGAATTGGGGATGACCGCCGCCGACTGCATCATCGCCAACGACGACGAAGGGTTCACCTACAACGCGCGCATCAGCCGGCTGCCGGCGATTCAGGAGCACAAAATGATCTCGCAAGCCGTGAAAAACGGCGCAAGCCTGGAACGCATCGCGGCGGCGCTGAACATTTCAACACAGGGGGTGAAAGCCTCGTTGAACCTGTTGACCGGCATCAGCCATGAAGCCGTGGAATTGTTGAAAGACAAACCCATTCCGCCCAAATCCCTCCGACTGCTGAAAAAGGTGACGGCCGAGCGGCAAGTTGAAATCGCGCGGCTGATGATTGACGCGAATAATTATCATGCCGGGTATGCTGAAGGGCTGGTTTTGGTCACGCACAAGGAATTACAGGTATCCGCCGACCAGCCAAAAAAGAAGAAAGGCATGACCGCCGAATCCATTGCCAAAATGGAGCAGGAAATGGAGACGCTGGAAAGCGGCATGAAAGCGATCACGGAAAATTACAAAGATAATATGTTCACCCTGCAAACCGCATCCACCTATATCAAAGCCCTGCTGAAGAACACGCGAGTGGCCAAGTATCTGAAGGCAAAGCACGCCGAAATTAACGCGGAATTTCAAAACATGGCGGCGGCGGAGACGGTGTGAGCGCAAAAGCTCCCAGCATCCGTTATTTTTTTATTTGAATTTCTCCAATGTCTTTGCACAGCGGCTTTGAATTAGCGCAGCGACAGTTTTGGCAGTGGGATGCTCCGTAATCAGGTCAGGCACTTTTGACAGGACTGTTTCAGCCAGTTCCTGCACATGTTGTTTCACCATCGGCTTGGCCAGTCCCGCTTCCTCTGCCAGTAGATCAAAGTGCTTTGGCAGCACCTTGTCGGAGATATATTCACCGCCGATTTTCATCGCCATTTTTTTGGCAAGTTCCGGGTAATAGGCAGTGCTGAGAACATCGTAGAGCGGTGCCAATCGCGTTTCACGACCGTAAAGCAATGAAAAATTCTTTCCATGAGCATCATGGTTTCCGACCAGAAAATTGAAAATGACGGCATCCAATAATCGTTGAAGGTCAATCACCGGGGCACTGGACAATTCTCGCAGCAACGCAAAACACTGTTTGAGCGAAGGCCCGCCTTCGTTCTGGTATTTATTGTCAGGACTGATGCCAAGTGCCTGGCAAAAATCCTCCTGATGTTCCCGTTCCAAATATTCGGGACCGTCTGGAGCATCCCGCAACGCGATCCGGTCGTAACGCTGAATGAGGAGATAATCAATGTCCTCCACCTTGCCCACTTCGGCTTTGGCCGTGTGCAGACCAAGTGCATCAGCCAGTTTCATGCAAAACGCCTCGTTAAACACGATCCCTTCAAAACGCTCAATGGCCGGTTTTAGAATATGCGTGCTGGGTGCTCCGCCCAGCGGAATGGAAATTTGATTGTTGGCGACATGCACGGCAATTTTGTCCTGCGCACCAGCCAACGAAAGCCGAATGCCATCCTCTCCAGCCATCAGCGGACGGCGCGGCAACAGCCTGAGAATTTCCGCCAATTTTTCCCCGGTCAACGGGCGGTAGCTGTAGTTTTGTTCCGGCAGCTTTTCCCCCGCCGGTATAAATGTCACGGCTCCGGCACATTCGCCGCCGATTTGCTCCAACATGGCGAAATCATTTTTGGCACTGATTCCGAGATTTTTTGCGATAATCTCCCTTTTACTTTCATCCGGCAGGACGCCGGCAAAAAATCCCCGGCACTCGTTGCGGTTAAAACGACCTTTTCTGAGCGGCAACGAATGGGACAGCGGAATCGCGCCGGCGTGGTTCAACCAGCTTTCTGCATAATGATATGCCATCTGACCATTCTCATCCTGAATGAGCTGGCCCACCAAGTGCCGCCGCAAATAAACGTCTAATGTCCGTGGCATATTCTAAGTTCCTTTCTTGCCGTTACCGGCGGGCGGAATCATCTCGATTTTGATGCCCAGCGTATGCAGAACGGTAAGCACTTTGCCAAGCTGACAAGTGGGCTTCCCTTTCTCCAGATCAATGATGAAGCGCAAGCCTGTGCCGGATGTCATGGCCAAATTCTTTTGGGTCACACCCATGCCCTTGCGGGTGCTGCTGACCAATTCGCCGATTTTTTCAGGAGTGTATTTCATAGCTTAAATTCAATGTTACCGTGCGGTAATACTACAACTATAATAGGTCAAATCAAGTGAATTATTCCCGAACGGGAACAAACACTCCTTAAAAGATAATATTTGGTGTTTTTATTCCCGTTCGGGAATAACCATAATTTGCCCAGCGTAATTAAACGCAGGCACTAAAAAATCGTTGTTCATCGTTGTTCGCGATTTTTATTGACGGCCTGATTTGCATAGCCTAGAGTTCTCATGAACAACGGTGAACAACTTAAAAATACTATGGAAACAAAATTTGAAGCCAGTTTGAGCAAGGGACGGTTGAAGTGGTGCATCATTTTCCCGCACCCGATGATTATTGATGATAAAACCGGCAAACCCGGCGTCCGGGTGCGGCGCGGATTGGGGACGGACAATCAAGCTGATGCACAGGAGATTGTTGACCACGTCAACGCCATGCTAGGTAATCAAGATTTTTGGAAGATGGGAGCGCGAGACTTGGCCAGCCGGCAATTCAATCCCAAAGCCGTATCCGCTTTTTACGACCACGACCGGTTGCAGGTGGCGATTGTTGATCCCTGGGAAAAGCGGAACGAAGTAATGAGCCTCCCACTCGACACACATTCGGCGGTTCAAATCGTCGGGCCGTATGGGGTCGGCAAAACCACCCTCATCCGGCAGATGCTCGGCACAAACCCGGAGACAGAGCGTTTTCCCTCCACCTCGAAAGGCCGGTCCACCATTTGCGACACGGAAATCATCTGCTCGCCTGGTAATTATTCCGCTGTCATCTCCTTTCTTTCCCATGACCGGGTGCTGGCTTACATCGAAGAATGCGTCGAAGCGGCGGTTTCTGCCGCCGCCGAAGGATTGGATGACAAGCAAATCGCACGCTGTCTGCTGGAACACACACAGCAGCGGTTCCGTTTGTCCTACACGCTCGGCAAAGTTTTGGTGCCGACGACGGAGGACGACGACGAGGATAGCGATGAAACTCCGGCTGCCGAGGAAGATGCTATCGAGGCTGGTCACACCGTGACCGACCATGATCGCCAGCAAAACTCGGATCGTATCATTGATTGGATTCAGCGTTGCAAAGCCATCGCCGCCGCCGTCTGCGCGGAACTGGAAGATGAAACCGGCGATTCGATGGAGGATCTTGCATTGAACGACAAGGACGCCTTTCTGCAACTCGTGGATGAACAGTTGCAGGACAATGAAGCCGTGAAAAAAATCGAGGATGAGGTCATGGAGGCCGTCCAGGAACGGTTTCAATTTCTCGAATCCGAAGTGGTCACCCGTGACAGTTCCCAATGGCCCATCCGCTGGCAGATCACGACGGATGACCGGAAGTTGTTTCTGCGGCAAGTGAATCGTTTTTCCAGCAACTATGAAAAACTTTTCGGTCGGCTGCTAACACCCCTCGTAGATGGGATTCGCGTCAAGGGACCTTTCAAACCCAAAGGCTGGGCAGAAAACGATGAGGTTCCGCCGCTGATTTTTCTGGATGGCGAAGGCTTAGGCCATGTCCATCGGGCATCGGTGAACATTCCTTCGTCCATCACCAAGCGTTATGGAATGGCCCATGCCATCCTGCTGGTGGACACCTCGGAACGCGCCATGGACGCCGGGCCGAAGGCGCTGATGCGCTCGGTCGTCACGAGCGGACACGAAAAGAAGCTGGCGGTCGTCTTCACTCATTTCGACCGGATGAAAAGCGATGCGTTCCGCAACGCCCAGGACAAACAGAATCATGTTTTGAGTTCGCTGGAACAAGCCATCGCGTCCTTGGATGAAACGATTGATGGCCCGGCCGGCGCGAGCCGGCGCGTGCGAAAGCAACTGGCCGAGCATGTCTTTTTTGTCGGGCACATACAGGAGGAGATTGACCTGGAATCCAAAAGCACTCGGGGCACACGGAAGGCGCTCAACCAACTGGTGGATTTTCTGATCCGGTCCCGCCAGTCGGAAATCCCGACCGATGCCATTCCTCGTTATGACCTGGCTTATCTGTTTCCGGGAATCCTCAAGGCAACCGATACATTCCAGAAGGAAATGAATCACCTGCTGGTGACGGAGCACTGGAAAAAAGTCGAAGCGCTTACGCGCCGCTTTGCCAAACAATGGGAGGATGGCTACAAGGAATTCCAGCCGGTGGCGAAACTCCGGGAAATGCTGCTGGAAAAACTCAACACGTTTTTCGCGAATCCCAAATCGTGGCAGCATGACGGATGCACTCAAGAGGCGAAGGACATCGCCATCCAAAAAATCACACGGGAATTTTCCTCGCGACTTGGAGTTTACGTTAGCCGGCGCTTTCGGGAGGATGAGTTGAATGCCTGGCGGCAGGCTTTTATCCGAAGCGGGCGCGGTTCAGGTCGCAGCCGTTCCTCGGATGTGCGGGTGATTGATGAAACGGTCGCGCCGATACCAGGCGAGCAACAAACATCGAAGTTGTTTGATGACGTCCGTTCACTTTGCCAAACCGCCATAACAGCAGGAGGGGGAGAAGTGGTTTCTCCGTGAATAGAAAAGACGCAATAAAATTACACTTGCACTATTCTTTTAATGTGTTAATTACATTCACGGTGATAGTTACATTGCTGTCATAGGCGGCGAAGATGAAGAAACTTGGTGAAATATGTGAAATTCGGACGGGCTACCCGTTTCGTGGGCGCATCGAGCGCGTCGAGGGCGGAAATTGCCGCCTCGTGCAGATGGGCGATGTGCGGGCGAACGCAGGCGACGTGTCCGATGTGCAGTCGCATATAGTTGTGCCCGGAGGACCCGGCAAGCATGTCCTGCATTATGGCGATGTGCTGTTCGTCGGACGCGGGATGCGAAATGAGGCGGCGACCTTCGTCGGTGATGGCGGCAACGTAATTGCCGCGCCACACCTGTTCGTGCTGCGACCGAAGGATGATTTGGCATTCCCGGATTACTTGACTTGGTTTCTGAACCTGCCGGAGACGCAGGAACAAATTCGCGCTATGCGGCGCGGGTCGGCAGTGCCGTTCGTGCCGATGTCAACTTTTGCCAATCTGGAAGTGCCGTTGCCGAGCATTGAAATGCAGAATCACATTGCGGGCCTCCAGAAATTGAGCCTGCAAGAGCAAAATCTTTTGGGGCAAATCAGGGAACGTCGCCGCGTCCTGATTGATGGTTTGATGATTGAGGCCGTGCGGCGGGGACATACCAACCAATAAAAATTTAATTTTGAAAAAAATGAAACCGATCAACCAAGACGAAATCAACAATGTGGCGTGGCAGGCGTGTGACACCTTCCGTGGCTCGATAGACCCGGCACAATACAAGGATTACATCCTCGTGATGCTGTTCGTGAAATACCTCTCCGACGTGTGGCGGGACAAGTGCGGGGAATACGAAAAGGAATACAAGGGCGACAAGGAGCGGGTGAAACGCCGGCTGGCGCGGGAACGCTTTGTCCTGCCGGATGGCTGCGATTTTTACACCCTGCACGCCAAGCGCGCCGCCGACAACATCGGCGAACTGATCAACACGTCGTTGGAGCAGATTGAAGATGCGAACAAGGCCAAGCTGGAAGGCGTGTTCCGCAACATTGATTTCAATTCCGAAGCCAACCTTGGCCAGACGAAGGAACGCAACAAGCGGCTCAAGGCGCTGCTGGAAAAATTTGCGGTGCCGGAACTCGACTTGCGGCCGTCACGGGTTGGCAAGCAGGACATCATTGGCAACACCTACCAGTATTTGATCGGGCATTTTGCCAGCGACGCCGGCAAAAAGGGCGGCGAGTTTTACACGCCGGGCGAAGTCTCGGAACTGCTGGCGAAATTGCTCGCGCCGAAAAAGGGCAACCGGATTTGTGACCCGACGTGCGGTTCCGGCTCGCTGCTGATTCAGGTGGGTGATGCCGTGGGCGACAACGATTTCTCCCTTTATGGGCAGGAAATGAATGGCAGCACCTGGGCGCTTTGCCGGATGAACATGCTCGTCCACAACAAGGACGCGGCGCGGATTGAGTGGGGCGACACGATTGGCAGTCCGAAACTCATCGAGAAGGATGCGCTGATGAAATTTGACGTGGTGGTGGCGAACATGCCTTTCTCGCTGGCCGATTGGGGCGCGGACACGGCGGAAGCGGACAAGTTTCACCGATTCCATCGCGGTGTGCCATCGAAGAGCAAGGGCGATTATGCCTTCATCAGCCACATGATCGAAACGGCGGTAGAAGGCAGCGGCAAGGTAGGCGCGATTGCACCACATGGCGTGCTGTTCCGTGGCGGTGGCGAAGGCCGCATTCGCCAGGCGCTGATTGAAGAAAACGCATTGGAAGCCGTGATTGGATTGCCGGAAAAACTTTTCTTCGGCACCGGCATCCAGGCGGTGATTCTGATTTTCAACAAGGGAAAGAAAACAAAAGACGTGTTGTTCATTGACGCCAGCCGGGAGTCTGTGGAAGGCACGAACCAAAACAAGCTGGGCGCGGAACACATTGCAAAAATTGTGGCGACTTACAAGGCGTTCAAGACGGTGGAGAAATATGCCTACCGCGCCACACTGGATGAAATTAAGGACAACGATTTCAACCTAAACATTCCGCGCTATGTGGACACATTTGAGCCGGAAAAAAACGTGGATCTCAAAGCTGTGCAAAAGGAAATTGAAGGGCTGGAAAAAAATCTGGCGAGCGTGCGTGCTCAAATGGCCGGCTACATTGAGGAGTTGGGTATATGAGTGCGCCGAAAGGATGGAAATGGGGAATGCTTGGCGACGTAGCAGAAATTAATTCCTCATCGTTACCGGAGAATCAAAACCCCGAATTTGAATTCGGCTATCTTGATCTTGGAAGCATTGAGCAAGGCAAATTCGCGCTGCCTACCTCACGCATAAAATTCAATGAATCCCCTTCAAGAGCTAGGCGGCTTTTTGAGCGTGGCGATATACTAATGGCAACTGTTCGCCCGAATCTTGGCGGTCATGGATATGTTAATTTCGACAGCAATGGATATGTCTGCTCAACCGGTTTTGCCGTTTTGCATCCCAAGCGGGGCGTGGACGGCGGTTTTATTTATCAAACACTTTTTTCACCATGGTTCCTTAAGCAATATACTTGGCTGACTTCTGGGTCGAGTTATCCGGCGTTAAATTCATCGCAGGTTGCAGAGCTTGAAATGCTTGTTCCCCCAGAAGGTGAGCAGCGTGCAATCGCTACACTCCTGAACTTCTGTGATAAAACCGTTCAAATTTTAGAGGCTTTGTTGTTGGCAAAAAATCGTCGGAAGCAAGGGATGATGCAGCAACTTCTGACTGGTAAAACACGTTTCAAAAAATTTGGAAACGAATCGTGGCGCGCAGTCCAAATTGGCTCCTTGCTGGAGGAGTGTGACCGGTATGTGGATTGGAGCGATGACACGGCCTATCGTTTCGCCAGCATCCGCCGGCGTTCGGGCGGACTGTTTGACCGTGGAACTTTTTATGGTCGTGAAGTCAAAACCAAGGTGTTGAAACTGCTCAAGGCCGGCGATTTTTTAATTTCTAAACGACAAGTCGTTCACGGTGCGTGGGCGATGGTGACGAAACCGTTCGGGAGTTTCGGCGTTTCCGACGAATATGACGTGCTGGTGAATCGCGACCCGAAGGCGCTGGATATGCGGTTCTTCAATTACCTCTCCCAAACTCGCCGTCTGTGGCATATGGCTTATCTCGCCTCGAACGGTGTCCATATTGAAAAGCTGATTTTTGATTTCGACGACTTCGCGAAAGAAAAGGTGAAAATTCCACCGACAGCGGAGGAACAAGTAAAAATTGCTGATGTGCTTACGGCCTGCGACGGTGAAATTGAATTGCTGGAAAAACAACTTGAAGCGTTAAAGGAACAAAAGTGCGGCCTGATGCAAAAACTGCTGACGGGCGAAGTCCGGGTGAAAATATGAAACGCGATTTCGATCAACTCATGGCCGACGTAAAACAGCTTCACGAAAAGCTGGTAGGCATGACGCCGGTGACGCGGGACAACCTCGGCGCGTGCGATTATCCCGGCGTGTATCTGTTCACGGAACGCGGGAAAGACCTTTACGTTGGGCGCACGAAGCGTCCGCTGAAAACGCGTTTGAAGGAACATTCACCAACCCAGATGACGGATGCGCCGTTCGCATTCCGGCTGGCGCGGGAAAAAACAGGAATGCTCAAGGCAAGTTACAAGCCGGACGAGCTGTCGCGGAACAAACTCAAAAAAAATCCCGCCTTCATCAAAGCGTTCCTGACCGAAGCTGAACGCATCGGCAAAATGTCCATCCGCTATGTGCGGGTGAAAGATGCCACCACGCAAGCGTTGCTGGAAATTTACACGGCGACGGTGCTGGATGCGCCTTACAACGAATTTACCACGTCCTAACCCCGAAAAAATGAATATGAATAAAAAAACACCCGCCGGAGCAAAACGTGTCTCCGAAACAAAGGGGACAGCATTCCTCCAAGAAGCATTTTACCATCAGCAACGCGTGCTGCTCGACAACCTGGCTCTGGCTGAAAAGAGCATCACCCATCAGGGCAAGCGTGGAGACGTAACGGAACGGCATTTTATCACGACCCTCCGCGCCTACCTGCCCAAACGATACGCGATTGATTCGGCCATCGTCATTGACAGCACGGGCAAGACGAGCGACCAGATGGATGTCGTCATCTACGATCCGCAATACACGCCGACACTGCTGGACCAGCACGACCACAAATATGTCACGGCGGAAGCGGTTTATGCGGTGTTGGAAGTAAAGCCGACCATCAATAAGACGTATCTTGAATATGCGGGGAAAAAGGCGGCATCCGTCCGGCGATTGAAACGGACATCCATTCCGATTCCCCATGCAGGAGGCACCTATCCCGCCAAACCACTGTTTGAAATCGCCGCCGGCCTGATTGCGCCGAACATTGAATGGGCCGACGGGTTTGGCACCACATTCCTGGGCCATCATTCGGCACTGCCAGCGCAAAACCGGCTGGAATGCGTGCTAGCCGTCAACAAGGCATCGTTCGATATCTTTGACAAGACCGTGAATCACACGGTTGTGCCCGGAAACAATGCCCTGGTTTTTTTCCTCTTCCGCCTGCTCCAGAAATTGCAATCGCTCGGAACCGTGCCGGCCATTTGCTGGAACTCATACGCCTCGCAACTCGCCAATATCAAATCCAATAAATAATGCCATTATGTATAACTACAACGAACAAATCCAAGCCTATGAATCCGATTGTGTAAATTTACCGCAACCCATCAAGGACAAGCTGCGCGACCATCGTGAAGCCAATCGAAACCGGTTAAAACAAAATCGCCCGGACGGAATCCGGCTGGGAGACGACCATTTTATTCCCCAGGGTTCGATGGCCATCAACACTACCGTTCAAGAAGCAGAAAACGCCTATGATATTGATGATGGCGTCTGGTTTCATGCTGAGGACCTGAAAAAAAGCAATGGCACGGATTTTACCTCCAAAGAAACACAAGAGATGGTGCGCGACGCGCTGGAGGACTCCAAATTTAACAAGCAGCCGGAGATCCACCACAACTGCGTCCGGGTGTTTTATGCGGAGGGGCATCATGTGGACGTGCCGGTCTTCCGTAAATTTGACGCCGATACCGACAACGAGCGACAGGAATTGGCTGGCGTAGACGGATTTGCAGCCTCTGACCCAACGGAAATCAATGTTTGGTTTGAAAATCGCGTTGAAACATTAAACGAGCAGCGGGATGGCGCTGGCTCGCAGATGCGAGTGATGGTCCGGCTTTTGAAGCGGTTTGCGAGGAGTCGTGGTGATGAATGGGATATCCGTTTATGCACACTCGGATCATCGGTGACCGGGTGACATGCCGTGGAACCATGCGAACAACCGACACGGGCGCTGATTATCGAATTGAAGTCGTTTACAAGCCCTGGACTACGCCCAAGGTTCATATTTTAGATCCGGCCATACAGCCGGAACGCAAACTCCATTTCTTTGACAATGGCACGTTATGTCTTTTCGACTGGCGGGAGCAACCCTGGCAAAAGCATTGGAATTTGGCGGACACAATTATTCCGTGGACGGCTGAATGGTTGCTCTATTACGAATTATACCTGCTGACCGGAAAATGGCTGGGGCGTTCCGCATTACATGACGGGGCAAAACGCGCAGAGCCAAAATCAGATGATCGACAAACCGAACAAATGAGGTCTGAATGAACACGCCATCTTTTCAAGAAGACCACGTTTCGCAGGTGCCAGCGTTGCAACTGCTGCAAAATCTCGGCTACACCTATCTGCGCCCGCAGGAAGTATTTCTGGAACGCAAGGGCAAGCTGGGAAACGTGCTATTGGAAGGCATCCTGGCGGAACAATTGCGGCGATTGAACCGCATCAATTATCGCGGCAAGCAATACGAATTCACGGAAGCCAACATCCAAGCGGCAATCCAAGCTCTCAAGGATGTGCCGTTCGACGGGCTTGTGCGGACGAGCGAGCAAATTTACGACCTGCTGGTGCTGGGCAAGGCGATGGAGCAGACCGTCGAGGGCGACACGAAAAGTTTTACGCTGAACTTTATTGACTGGCGCAACCCGGCAAACAACGTGTTTCACGTCGTCGAGGAATTTGAAGTGGAACGCACGGCCAGCAAAGACAAGTGTCGTCCCGACGTGGTTCTGTTCGTGAACGGCATTCCGCTGTGCATCATCGAGTGCAAGCAGTCGGGCAAAGACATGGTGGAGCAGGCGATTTCGCAGAACATTCGCAACCAGGGTGAGGATTACATCCCGAAACTGTTCGTGTTCTCGCAACTGTTGCTGGCGGTGGCGGCGAATGACGCGGCCTACGGGACAACGGGAACCCCGGCGGCGTTTTGGGCGCGGTGGCGCGAACTGGAGGACGGCAAGGACAAGGACATTACCAAGGACGTTCACGCGCTGATCAACCGGCCCTTGAGCCGGGCGCAAAAGGACAAGTTGTTTGCCGACAGGTTCGGCTATGTACGGACGTATTTCGACGACCTGGAAGCGGAAGGCCGCGAGGTCACGGAACAAGACAAGATGCTTTACAGCCTGTGCCGCCCGGAGCGGCTGATTGAACTGGCATGGCGATTCATCGTGTATGACGCGGGCGACAAGAAGATTGCCCGTTACCAGCAATACTTCACAGTCAACAGCATCCTTGCCCGCGTGCGCAAGTTGGGCACGGATGGTCGGCGGCTGGGCGGCGTGGTTTGGCACACGCAAGGCTCGGGCAAATCGCTGACGATGGTGATGCTGGCGCAATCGCTGGCGCGGGAGACGGAAATTCCGAATCCGGTCATCGTGCTGGTGACTGACCGCATAGATTTGGATCTGCAAATCAAAAAGACATTCCACCACTGCGGGCTGGAGCCGGTGCAGGCGCAAACCGGCAAGCACCTGACGAAACTGATCATGGAAGGCAAGGCGACGGTCATCACGACGGTCATTGACAAATTTGCGTCGGCAGTGGATGCGGGCGATTTCAAAAATGAATCGCCCAACCTGTTCGTGCTGGTGGATGAAAGCCACCGGAGCGTGTATGGCGAGACAGGCGCGAAGATGGAAAAAGTTCTGCCGAAGGCGTGCTTCATCGGCTTCACCGGCACGCCGCTGATGAAAAAGGAACACAAGACGGCGAACAAATTCGGCGGCTACATCCAGCCGAGCTACACGATTGACCAGGCCGTGCGCGACAAGGCCGTGGTGCCGCTGCTTTACGAAGGCCGGCTGGTGCTGCAACAAGTGGATCAAAAGGCGATAGACAAATGGTTTGAAGTGATCACGCAACCGTTGAGCGACGCGCAACGGGCGGACTTGAAAAAGAAATTCGCCTCGGCGGATCAACTGAACAAGGCCGACCGCAAGGTTTATGAAGCGGCGTTCGACATCAGCGAGCATTTCACGCAGAACTGGCAAGGCACCGAGTTCAAGGCGCAACTGGCCGCACCAAACAAGCTGACGGCGCTGAAATACAAAAAATACCTGGATGAGTTCGGCAAGGTGACGAGCGAAGTCATCATTTCCGCGCCGGACACGCGCGAAGAGCAAGAGGACGTGCTGGAGGTGGACACGGAAGAAGTGAGGGCGTTCTGGAAAAAGATGATGACGAAATACGGCACGGAGAAACAATACCTGGAACAAATCATCAACGGTTTCCTGCACGGCCCGGAGCCGGAAATCCTGATTGTCGTCAGCAAACTGCTGACGGGTTTTGACGCGCCGACGAACACGGTGCTGTATTTGTGCCGAAAATTTGTGGAACACAATCTTTTGCAGGCCATCGCGCGGGTGAACCGGATTTCTGGCGGAAAGGATTTTGGTTTCATCATGGATTACTACGGCGTGCTGCAACAACTCGGCGAGGCGATGGATTTATACGGCGCGCTGCCGGGATTTGAAAAAGATGAAATCGCCGGGACGGTGACGGACGTGGCCGATGAAATCAAAAGCCTGCCGCAAAAACATTCCGAACTATGGGACGTGTTCAAGACGATCAAGAATTCCAAGGACAAGGAAAAATACGAACGGCTGCTGGGCGACGAAGAATTGCGCGGCCAATTTTACGACAAGCTGAACGCGTATTGCCGCACGCTCGGGATTGCGCTGGCAACGATGCAATTCCTGCGCGACACGCCGGAGAAAAGGATTTTAACCTACAAAAACGACCTGACGTTTTTCCTGAAACTACGGGTGGCGGTGAAGCAACGTTACGCGGAAGAAGTGGATTACAAGGATTACGAAAAGAAGGTGCAAAAGCTGATTGATACGCACGTCCATTCAGAAGGCATCGAGCAGGTCACGCCGCCGGTGAACATTTTCGAACGTGATGCGTTCAAGAAGGAAGTGGAAAAGCTGGAAAGCGCTGCGTCGAAGGCGGACACGATTGCCCACCGGACGCAACGCACGATCACGGAAAAGATGGACGAAGACCCGGTGTTTTACCGGCGGTTTGGTCGCATCCTGCAAGACACGATTGATGACTACCGGCATCAACGCATCAACGAAAAGGAATATCTGAACAAGGTCACGGAAGTCATGCAATCCGTGCTGTCCCGCACCGGCGACAAGCTGCCGGAAATTCTGCGCGACCGCGACGTGGCGAAGGCATTTTACGGCGTGGTGAACGAGACCCTGGAGGGTCTGCAATTGAAGGAAGACGCAGTGCCCTATGGCGGGCCGAACTTTGCGGCGGAACTGGCGGTCAAGATTGATGAAGCAGTCCAGCAACGGCTGAGGGTGGACTGGCGGGCAAACCCGGATGTCCAGAATGAGATGCGAAATGCGATTGACGATTTGCTCTATGAAGCGCGGTCGGCGAAAGGCGTGCCGCTGACAATGCAGGACATGGACGCGATTATCGAAAGGGCACTGGACATCGCCAGGAGTCGTTATCCCCGTTAGGTATGAGCCACACTTGCCACCATGACACAGAATCACGAAATCAAATTTGGCGGGGGGCGGATTGGGTTTGGTCTGCGACGGTCAACCCGGCGGACGCTGGCGATCACGGTGCGGCCGGACTTGAGCGTGTTGGTGACCGCGCCGAGAAAAACGGCGGTAGAAACCTTGCTGGCAAAAGTGCGGAAGCGGGCGGTTTGGATAAGACGGCAGCAGAGGTTTTTTAGCGAGTTTCTGCCCCAAACACCGCCGCGCCGGTATTTGAGCGGCGAGACGCACCGTTACCTGGGGCGGCAATACCGGCTGAAGGTTGTCGAAGTGGATGCGACGGAAGTAAAAATGCGGGGCCGGTTTATCTGGGTGCATACGCCGTGCAAGGCAGACACGGCGCGTGTGCGAAAGCTGGTGCAAAGCTGGTATCTGACGCACGCGAAAGACCGGCTGGCACGAAGTTATGCGGAGAGCGTGGGGCGGCTGGGAACGCGGCTGGCTAATCCGCCCCGGATGCAGTTGCGGCGGATGCCCAAGCGCTGGGGCAGTTGGACACGGCGCGGCGGGGTTTGGCTGAATCCCGAACTGGTGATGGCACCGGCATCCTGCATTGATTATGTGGTGACGCACGAGCTTTGTCATGCGGTGCATGGCAACCACGGTAAAAAGTTTTACGAACTACTCCGGCGCGTGATGCCGGATTGGGAAATGCGCAAAGCAAGGCTGGAACGGGTGGCAACGAATTGAAAAACCGATTTGGATGGATTGACACTTTTGCCGCAACTATCGTGGACAACCACTGGAAATCGGCGTGGACTTCTGGATTTTCTTTAGCCGATGCACAGACTCGGACTGGTCGTGGCTACGGACTAAGACGCGGACTGGCCAGAGATTCGGATTGTGCGCGGACATGGACTGGATATGACCTCGGACAATTTGCGACCACGGATGGGCTTGCTTCGATAAAACGGAGAGAGAAGTTGGGTCATTTGGTTAGTTGTTTTGGAGTTCGAAGTCAACGGGCGAATGGTAACCCAGGGCGCTATGGGCGCGCTGGCGATTGTAGAAGCT
>Ga0074044_10002766_pt1 | contig 15244 bp, 20 predicted proteins | sample BogForMeECP23OM1_FD_94443 | JGI IMG/M metagenome (GOLD analysis project Ga0074044, IMG submission 94443) | Bog forest soil microbial communities from Calvert Island, British Columbia, Canada - Bog Forest MetaG ECP23OM1 | ecosystem: Environmental > Terrestrial > Soil > Wetlands ... | reverse complement strand
TAGCGTCGGCGAAATCCCCCCGCGCTCGGGAACCCGCCAAGCGCCAGCGCCAGGCTCCGCGACGCGCCACCGTTTCCGTGCCTCGCGCCCCCGCCGCGCCCGCTAGTCCCGCCGCTGCGCGCGATAGTCCCGTCGCCGAGAGCCCACCGCCGCGCGCGCGTATCCCCGGGGGCGTGGGACCATCGCCGCATCGCCTCGCTGCGCCCGCGCCCCCGCCGCCGGCGGCCGCAGTCTGCGCTGATATCGCCGGCCTGGCCGAGCTGTCCGAGTTGTCCGGGATAAGGGGCGTGGAGGACGGCGCGATGTCTCCCTCCCATCCCCCCCCCCTATTTATTTTATTTTCACCAACTTACCCTACGCGTCCGGCAACTCCACGTGGCCCCGCGATTCTCGTTGACTCTTGGCGGGGGATGTGCTACTCTGCCGTGGGATGATCACCGACGCCGCCATCATCGAACGCCTGGACCGCATCGAGGCGCTGCTGGAGCGCCGGGGCCTGGCCGTCGCGGACGGGGTTTATCAATACGGGCCGTGCCTGCGCTGTGGCTACGGGCCGTGGGATTCGTACAAGCAGGCTGAGCCTCGGTGCTGCCCGCGGTGTCACTCGGCGTACTGGTCGACGCCGCCGCGGAGGTCGTTCGCGCGCACGCCGACTGCCCCGCCGAATCCCAACTGGGAGACCGGACGGCGGGTCCGGCAACGGATCGCGGGCGGGCCGAGACTTCCGACGCTGGATTCCACTACGCGGGTCCTGGTACGTGCGGAACCCGCGCTGACTCTCCCTCCGGAACTCCGGCCGCCGGGCGAGGACGCGCTACCCCCGCCGCCGAAACTCGCGGACGTCGGCGTGACGTTATCCGAGCAGCTGGCGGAACGCACGATGCCGACGCCGCACGCCGCCGCGCTGCCGGACGCGGTCGTCGAGCGGATTCTATCAACCGGCGAGGGAGTGACGTATGACGAGATTAAAGCGGCGCGAGATACCGGCGTCGAATCGCAAGTTCCTGCGCGACCTGCTGTCGACCCGCCCGCCATCGCCGAAAAGAAAGCCGCGTTCTTCGCTGGATTCGCCATCCCCGAGGAGCCAGTCGCTGCGGAGCCCTCGGCTCCGTTCGTAGCGCCGTCGCTCGGTGACACGGTACCCAACGTAGTGCGGAAGGACGACCCGTTCTGGAAATGAGGCGAGACTGATGGCCACTTGGAACGTCGATACTCGCTACGCGGCGCTGATCCCGCCGCGCTCGCAGGTCGATGCGCGGGTACTGACTCACCGCTGGTCGCAGATCTCCCCGTGGGTCCTCCGCGAGGCCCGCAAGACCCTAGACCCGGCGGAATCACTCGCGACCTTCCGCGCGCGTCACGCCGAACGCTACCTCACCCTCGTTCGCGCGAACGTCACCGCGAAGCAGATCCGCGCGGGCTTCCTCGACGACCCGGTCCCGCCGCTTGCGCGATTCGACGAGATTCTCGCCGCCGCCATTCAGCGCCATCGCGAGCGCCTCGGCCGTGTCCGCGGCAAGGGAAAATGGAGTAAGATACGACGATCGAAAAAGGAGCCATACCATGCCGACTCTACGTGAAACTGCGATCAACAAGCCGCTCACTGGCGCGGAACTCCGCGAACTCCTGCGCCGTGATTTCGACCGCCTGCTCGCGAACGAGGGCTCGCTCTCGAATCACATTGCGTACGGGCGCGTCGGCTATGAACTCATCCTCCGCCTGCACACGGCGAATCCGCTGATTCCGATCGCGGAATCCCAAATGAAATCCCGCTCGCCGTCCGTAACCGAACTCGAAGGCACGAAGAACTCCGCAGGCGTCGAAATCGCCGAGCCGCGACCTGAACTCGCCGCGGTCGAAACCCCGCCGCTCCGCAACCTCGGTGCGGAGGACGAATCGTCCATCGGCGGCACGACCCTCCAGCGCACGATCACCTCGCCGAACGCCGAGCGGATTCGCGAGGGACTACCGGTTCCGGTCGAGGTCCGCCAGCAGGACGGCACGAAGACGATTGAACGCACCGTCTACCCACGATCGAAGGACATGGACCCGGATGGCGCGGTACACATCGCCGACTCGACCGCCGACGCCAAGTCCGCGTTCGGACGGTAGGCAGGCAGCCCGCGATGCTTGAGCGCCTCGGCATCGGCGTCCGCGCGCTCGTCTACCTGCGATCGATTGCGAACTCGCTCACGGTGCTGGCGGCGAACGATTCCCTGCGGATCAAACGCGATCTGCTCCAGCGCCCGAAGCCCCGGCGTACGGAAATCGCCGAGTTCGACGCCGAAGCCGCGGAATCCCGATGGCAGAGGATTCTCGATGCGAAGGAATCCGGCATGGAGCTCGAGGACGACGACCTATGACCACCACTCGCGCCGATGCCCTCCTCCGCCTCGGCATCACCGACGAGCAACTCGCCCACGCACCACAGGTCTCGCCCGACCTCCGCATGATCGCGAAGACCATCCAGGGACGCACCCCTGGCCCCTACGGGCCCGGCTCCGATATCTATCACGCGTGGCCGGCCTACCTCGCCGCGTCCGACGACCCGGAAGCCGTCCGCGTACGCAACGTCTACCATGCCATTCCGAACTACCTGCGCCGCGCGCTCCCCGTCGAGGCCTATTGCCTCGCCGCTGGCGTCGCCCCGCACCGCATCCTCGAAATCCTGACGGCGTGCGTGCTGCGCCTCGGCGCGCAGGCCTCCTCGATCATCGCAGCGGTCAACCACCCCCGCGTCGTAGCGAAGACCATCGACGTTGCGCTCACCGACGACGGCGTGAAGGACCGCGAGATGCTGCACAAGCATGCGAACTTCCTCCCGACCCCCGCCGGCGCCAAGACCTCCATCGTCGTGACGCAGAACGCCACAGCGAATGCGCAGGCCGCTGCCGTCGCCCCGCCGCCCGAGCAGACGATTCGCCGGCTGGCCGACCGATTCAACCTCGCGCGAACCCTCCCCGAGCGCGTGACGGAACCCGTACCCATCTTGCCCGTGGCGGACGCCGAACTCGTCGAACTCGCCGAACTCGCGGAGCCGGACGACGATGTACGCGAGGACTAAAGTCGCTTGGCGGCTCGATCAAGCCTCCGCCGAGCTATCCATCACGCCGGAGTACCACTCAATCGCCGAGGTCGAGGCCTTCGAGGACCACCTCCGGCGCGGCAACTTCTACCATTTCGACACCGTCGGCAAGCCCGACTCGCTCGTCAACCTCACCGCCTTCGAATCCGCGTGGATCGCGAACGAGCAGCTGCTGGTGCTCTGCGACGCGGACTATGCCCTGACCCGCTACTGCTACGTCAAGGACGAGCAGAATATCATTCGCCGCTACGAGCACCGGGTCCCGCAGCGCATCCTCTACGACATCATCTGCGAACTCGAGGCCAGCGACCGCACGCTTGAGTTCATCATTCTCAAGGCCCGGCAGCTCGGCATGTCCACCCTCATCGAGCTGCTGATCGGTCTGCGGATCATCTTCGGCTACGGCGTGAACGCGGTGATCGGCTCGGCGGACCAAACAAAGACGGCCCTGATGGCCAATATGCTGTTCCTCATGTATGACCACTTCCCGGTGTGGCTGCGGCCGCAGTGGACGCGGCGCGTGGAATCCGAGCGCGGGATGCTGGTCTTCGGACATTCATCATCCGGCGTGAGCTTCCAGCATGGGTCGCAGACGTCGGGCATTGCGCGCGGCACCACGCCGACGATCTACCATCTCAGCGAGGTAGCCAGCTACACCAATGCGGAGGACCAAATTGAGTCATCCCTCTTCCGATGCGTACATCCGTCGCCGTCTGTACTGGGATTCCTTGAGTCGTCTGGCGAGGGCGATAAAGGCTGGTGGCCGGATACTTGGCGGTCCAGCCGCGACCATTGGACTGTACATGGCGCGCGGCTCTGCCCGTTGTTCCTCCCCTGGTTCTGCGGCATTGAAATGTATCCTGACCCTCAATGGATCACCCACGATCATCCTATCCAGCCGTCCTGGCGCCCGAACAAAGACACCCGCGAGCACGCCGCGAAATGCGAACTCTTCGTCCGCGCGAATTCGCTGCTGGAAAAGCATTTGCTCGCTGCGACCGGGGGCGGCCCCACGTGGAAGATGCCCCGCACGCAGCAGTGGTTCTGGGAGTTCGGCCACGAAGAGGCGAAACGCAAGGGCACCGAGAGCAAGTGGTACCAGGAAATGTGCGCCGACGACGAAGAAGCGCTACAGCGCTCGACGAACTCCGTCTTCGGCAACGACACGATCGAAATGCTGACCGCCGCGACCAAACCGGAATTTGAACTGTACGGCCTGACGGGTCAGTCCATCGAAGAAGACCACGAGCCGCACCCGGACTTCATCGACTACTCCCGCGAGCGCATCCCCGCGACCTTCGCTTCCCCGCGCGGCGAGCGCTACCGCTGGGAGCTCGTCCCGCTGCGCGCCGATCCCGCCCCGCGCCGCGACAACGACGAAGACGTCCAGGGCTCTCTGGCCATCTGGCATCACCCGCAGCCCGGCGTCAGCTACTCCATCGGCGTGGACACGTCGGAAGGCAAGGGCCTCGATTCCACGACCATCGAAGTCTACTCCCTCGGCCTGCGCGAGGACCCGGATATCCAATGCGCCGAGTTCGCCTCCTCGTCCGTCAACCACGTCGAGGCCTTCGCGTTCGTCCTCGCTATCGCTGCCTACTACGGCCAGCACATGCGCCTCGGCGAGACCCGCTGGGGCCAGCCCTACGTCTCCATCGAGCAGATCGCCTCCGTCGGCGACACGTGCCAGCTGCAGATGGCGCGCATGGGCTACCACAACTTCCACAAGTTCGTCCGCTACGACCGCAAGCGAGTCTCGAAGCAAAAAGCCACTGCCCGCGGCTGGTTCACGAACGCGTGGTCGCGGCCGATCCTCACGACCAACTTCGTCCATGCGGTGCAGAACGGCTGGATCAAGGTCAACTCGCCGTGGCTGATCTACGAGATGCGGCATTTCGAAGTCATCGTGACCTCCTCCGGCAAAGAGAAGATGCAGCACGAGGAGGACGCGCATGACGATCGGATCTTCGGCTCGGCGATGTCCACCTTCTGCCCGCATGACCTCGATCTCCTAGCTCTGCGGTCGAAGAAACGCGCCATTGAGGCGACCGCTCTCCCGCCGATCGACCTCGGCCCGTCTCGCGGCATGGTCGTCTCCTCGCGCGAGGGCGAAAAAGGAAACACCCTCACGCTCGCCGATGTGATATATCCTGAGGTGGAACTGGAGCGCTGGCGATGATCCCGATACGCAAATCGCGCATCTACAAGCCGTGCCGCTGGTGGGTCGTCGAACACGACGAGCCGTCCGGGAACCACGTGTTCTCCACCTGCATCGACTTTGCGCGGGCGCTGCGCTTCCTGTTCACAGGCGATCTCACGTGCGTCGTCCGCCAGACCTCCCGGGAGCGCCCCTGATGGCTAGACTATATCCACGATTTCGATGAGGTGATTTATGACAGACGCCATTGATGAGGCCTATTACATGCCACGCTTGCCCAAGGAGTCATCCTCTCAAGCGGAGAGGGGCATCCGCAAGGACCGCGCTAGTGTGCAGAGTGTTAGAAAGCTGTCTCCCGAAGAATACCAGAAGGAAGAAAATGAGGGACGCTCTGACACTATAGCGGGTCGTGCTGCGTGGGAGGCTTCTACGCCAAAGCAGCAGTATAAAATTGCGGGATATGGAAAGCGGAAGCAAGCGACAAAGCGTGCGAGGGGAAAGTCCTGATGCCGGTCTCCCGCACGCTCGGCACGCTCTCCCCGGTCGTCTACTTCGTCAATTCATCCGGCGCCGACCGCGACCCGCAGCACCCGCCGGGCTACCTTATGCTCGCGCCGTACACCGACTTCGCGACGCCGCACGGGTACCTCCGCGAATACGCGGGCACCATCCGCGAGGTCTGGGCGCTGCAGAAGCGTCTGCAGGACCAGTCCCGCGCCGAGTGGGAGCGCGAAGCGGAATATAACCACGAACTCATCGCCGCCAAGCGCGAGGAGGTCCGCGAGCGCCTGATGTCCCGCTTGTGCTCCGGCGACACGAGCGAGTACGACAAGGAGTTCATCCGCTGCTGGCTGCGGCTCCGCGAGGAGAAGCACGACAAGTACGACCGACTGTTCATGCAGCGGAACGCTTATCTCCACGTCGCCGAGAACGACCTCGGCGATCGGCGCGCCGACGAGGAAGTCTTCCACCACGAGCGCATCAACGTAAGGACCGACTGATGGAGAAGGACAATCGACTACCCGGCCTCGAATGGCAATGTCCGCCGTACGCCGCTGGCGAGGATCGCATCATCGGCTGGGTCAACGAAGCCTGCGAGCAGGGCATCGCCTGGCAGAAAGCGCAGCGCGGTTATCCCGACTTCCGCCGAGCGCTTGATATATTATCCGGCAAGGACACCTCGCCGATCACGCCGTCCTACCGCTCGCGAATCAACACGAATCGCCTGAAGCGCAACGTGCGGGAGATCTGCGGGACCTTGGCGAAATTGCGGCCATTCTGGGGCTACCACACCGACAACGCGTCCTACAAATCCCAAGCCGAGATGATGAACAAGGTGACCCGCGCGTGGTACCTATCCACCTTCGCCGACCGCAAGGTGCGCGAGGCGCTCGCCTACACCTCGGCCACCGGCCGCGGCTGGCTCTGGCCGAGGTACCAACGCTCCATGGGCGGCACCGGGCGCGGCGACATCGTCATCGAAACCTTTGGTTCGCCCTGCGTCCTGCCGGTGCAACTCCCGGCGAACGGCGATTGGCAAGCCGCCTACTGCGTCACGATCCTCGACGAGATGCCCATCTGGATGGCCCACGCGATGTTCCCGGCGTACCAGTCCCGCCTCCTGCCAAAGACCTCGCGCTATTGGTACATGTCGGACGGCGTGCGGCAGTCCGCCAAGGGCAACGTGGTCCAGCGGATCTTCGGCAAGATCGCGGCGCCCGCGACCGACACCACTCTCTCCGACCTGTTCGTCCCGATCCGCTACTCCTACGTCATCGATCTCGCCATCAACACGACCGATCGCATGATTCCAATGGGCGAGCCTGGCTCCTCGTGGTTCTACGAGGTACCCGCGTTCGGGTCCCGCCTGCCGTCCGGCGAGCGCGCCAACGAAAACGACGCCCGCCTCTACCCGTACCGCCGCCTGATCATCTCCTCCGACACCGCGCGCCTCTACGATGGCCCGTCCTTCGACTGGCACGGCATGTTCCCAGCGGTCTCGTTCTGCCTCGATGATTGGCCGTGGGAGCCGCTTGGTTTCTCGCTCGTACATGACGGTGCGTCCATCCAGGAATCCCTCAACGAAATCTACCGCGGCAACATGGACAAGGTCCGCGCGCAGCTGCATCCGCCGATGGCCTACGACATGAACGCCGTCAATGCCAAGGAAGCGCGCAGCTACGACCCGTTCCAGCCGAACGCGCGGATGTCCTTCGACGGCTCGGCTATCGACGGCCCGCCCTTCCACCCTGGCGTGGACCCGGAACTCCTGAAGCTCGACCCGACCTCCATGGTCTTCGCCGAGAAGCTTGAGGCCGTGATGGACGAACAACAAGCCATCCGCGACGTCATGGCGCTCGCGAAAATGCGCGCGGTCGGCTCGATGGACGAACTTGAGAAAATAATGGAGGCCAACGGGCCGATCGTCGAGGACATGTCCCGCTCGATGGAACCGCCGATGCGCGACCTCGGCGCGATGGTGAAGTACCTGGTCCTGCAATACTACAACGTCCCGCGGATCATGCAGATCGTCGGTGCCGACGGCGTGGCGCAGGAGATCTTCGACTTCGACCCGAACTCGATCGTGCCATCGCACCTCCCCGGCGAATCCCCCGACACCACCTCGCCGACCTCGAAACTCGTCCGCGCCCGCACCTTCGCTGACAATCTCCAGTTCCTGATCCTGCCGAACTCCCTCCACGAGATGACCCAGATGGTCATGAAGCTCGGCTTGATCCAGCTCAAGAAGGCCGGCGTCAAGATCGACTCGCAGACGATCGCCGAAGCCTGGCAGGTCGCGAACTACGGCTCGATCCCTGGCTCCACCGTCATGGAGCGCTTCAAGGCGGAGCAAGAGATGGACCTCGAGCAGATGGCGCGGATGAAGGCCATCGCCGAAGAGACCGGTCTCGCTCCACCGCCGGGAGCCATCCCGCCACCCGGCAAGCAGCAGGAAGGCCGTCCACCGTCCGGCGGCGCAGCACCTGAACTGAAGCAAAAGGACGGCGGCACCAGAAGCACGATTACTGAGAGTAAATAATGACGACAAAGCATTCTGTTCTCACGAGCGACACCTGCCGCATCATCCGTGAGCGCGACTTCCCGGCGCTGGTATCCGTCGTACCCGACCTCCTCGCCGCGCTGCGCAACGAACACGCCACCGGCACTCTCGTCCTTGAGCTAAACCAAGGCGGTGTTCGCGCCATACGCTTTCGCGAGGAGTCGCGCCTGTCGCCCCCCGCGCACAATTCGCTTGACAAGCATCCGTCCCCTTAACGCATACTCTATCCGACACGGGATTCCAACTGGCCCCCTTCACCAAGTGGATACCAGAGGCCCCGCAGCGGTTGCAGCGCTGCGGGGTCTTATTATTTCGGGACCCGCGATCGCCACCGCCAACGAAAGGAGCCACACGCCATGAACCAATTCACGACCGCCAACCGCAAGCGCGGCAAAAAGCACGGCCACAAAAAGTAATCCCCCCTCTCCCGAGTGCGACTTACCGTCGCGCTCCCCGGAAGGGTCAACCGGAGAGGGACGGCATGCGAGAAGGCACCGCCCCTCCCCTTTTAATCCCGGTCCCGTATCGCGCGTGAAAGGAATGATCCCGATGGCAATGACTCGAAAGTCCAAAGGCGGCGGCTTCGTAGGTAACCTCGCGAAGCTCGGCGGCTCGAAGCGCAAGCTACACCTCGCGGGCGACTTCCGTCCCGAGAACGCTGTCCACCCCGGATTCAAGAAGGCCGCGAAGCAAGCGCACAAGAAAGTTTGAGTGATGAATGGGCTCAGTTCCAATGCCGCCAACACCCGACGGGACCGATCCGTCGCAGTCGGCCTCGCAGTCCCCATCGCAGCCCGTCGCCGCCTCCCCCGCCCCGCCCGAGCCCTCCCCTGGACTCGACCGCAACTCCCGCGACGTGATCGACGTGATTCAGAAAATTCGTGGCTGGGCCAAGGCGTTTCCGAAGTGGGCGCCGCACGCCGCAACCATCAACGACGAGATTCAAGCGCTGTTCCCTATCATGATGGAACAGCAGAAGCCGGCGGAACCGCAAGCCCCGCCGCTTGGCGCGTGACCTGTGGGCGGCTTCGCAACGGGATTGTCATCTGGCGCGGGGGCCGAAATCTCCGGCAACGCGCCATCGAAGGACGACTCGAAGGACAACTCGAAGGAGATGGAGTCCGAGCGGTTCAGCGCATCAGCCGCGCCACCGTCGTACAAACGCGGGGGCAAGGTGAAACGCAGCGGCAAGGCCCGGGTGCACAAGGGCGAACGAGTTTTAACGAAGGCGCAGGCCAAGCGCTATGAGAAACGAAAGCGAGGACGCAAATGACATTCGCTGAATACCTCAAGTCCAAGGGCGCCGACGACGCGACCATCACCGCGATGGACACGCCGCTCGCCCGCGAAGTCTATGAGCAGATGAACGCGCGCGCCGCCGAGGCCGAAACGCTCAAGACCAACATGAAGGCCTACGAGACCAAGGTCGGCGAGTACTACGAGACGACTAAAGCGCAAGCCGACAAGCGCGACCGCGAACTGATCCTATCGCGTGCCGAAGCCGCACGCACACGCGCTGCACTCCTCGCCGCGCAGGAACAAGGACTCATCGACGTGGCGAAGGACCTGAACCTGAAGCTCGACGAGCCCGCGAAGACGCCCGCCGACGCGCCGAACTACCTGACCCTCGACGCGGTTAAACCATACCTCGAATCCGCAGGCGACGGACTCGCCGCGGTCATCGACGCGACCGCCGAGCATTCCCGCCTCTTCCCCGAGCGTCCGTTCAATGCGCGGCAGATTCGCCTGGAAGCCGTCGCCGCCAATAAGCCCTTCTACCAATACTGGGAGGAAAAGTTCGGCGTCCGCCAAGCCCGCGACGCCTACGAGACAAAGCAGCGCGAGGCCTATGAATTGAAGCTCCGCAAGGAGGGTGCCGACGCCGAGCGTGCCAAGTTCGCGTCCGAGTACGGCAACCCGATGACCCGCCCGGCTACGCCCTCGAACTCCCCCTTCGTCAGCCGCAAGACCGACGACGGCAAGCCGCGCCAGCCCTGGGCCGCAAGCGAGGACGAGAACTCCAACGCGCGAGTCCGCCGCGCTACAGAGAATTTCATTAAACGCGGTGAGGGAGCAGCGAATTAACGATTTCGTAAGCTGACAGGAGAGTGATATGGCCGACCCAACATTTGATATGATCTCAGCGACGACGCTCGCGGACCTCCGCGATGACGTGCTGTACGACTGCTTTTTCGTCGACACCGCCTGGCAGCGCAAGATGCGCGTCTCGGGGTCCCTCGACGAGTTCCTCGGCGGCTCGGTCATGCAGACTCCGTTCCAGTTCAACCGCGTGAACGGCGGCGCCATTGCCCCCGGCTCCGACATCGCGGTCGAGCAAGTGCAGATTCTCGCGGCTACCGCGTTCGTCCCCAAGGAATACGTCGAACAGGTGCCCTTGAACCTGTTCCAGACGAACGTGATCCAAGGGTCCGGCCCCGCGGTCAAGGTGAAGCTCGTCGACGCGTACATGACGAACGCAGTCCAGTCCCTCAACACCGATATCGCCATCGACTTCTACCGCCATGGGCAGAACATCTCCGGGTCCAACCGCTCGATCTTCATGAACGGGATCTCCGAAGCGCTGAACGACGGCATCAATCCGTCCTGGGACGGCAATGTGTTCACGACCTACGGCGGGCAGTCCCGCAACGGCGTCGTCGGCAACGTGTTGAACGCAGTCCCGATCTGGTGCGGCACGCAAACCGGCGCGACCGGCCAGATCACCTACAAGGTCCTCGTCGAGGCGTATCTCAACTGCGTACAGCGTCCGGACATCGGCCTGTGCAACAAGGCACTCTACGCCTATCTTCTTGAGCGCCAGGAGCCAAAGCAGCGCTTCCAGGAAGAGACCGACGTGTCGATCGGCTTCTCCGGCTTGAAACTGCTTGACGCGATGATCTTCGAGGACAAACTCGCGCCGTCTACGAAATACGGCCAGCTCCTGCCGTCGAACCTCTCCCAAACCACCTCGATCAAGCCGTCGACCTTCACCTCGCCAGTGCTGACTGCGGCGCAGGTCGCTGTCTCGAACTTCCCAACCGCCGCCACCACCATCAACCCGGGCGAGCCCTTCTTCTGGCTGCGCGTCAAGGGCTGGAAGATGCGTCCTTCCGCCGACCCGGAATACAATTTCAATTTCACGCCGCCGATCCGCTCGCAGACGAACGCGGATCTGATCGTCATGTTCCTGAAAGCCGCGCTGAACGCGTACACGACTTCGCCGCGTGACAACTCACAGATTCTCGGAGCCGGGTTCTAACCGACCCGCGTAAAGGAGACCTTATATGGCCGGTGGAATGCTAACAAAACAGGCGATCATGCTGACCGCCCGGTATCTCAACACTGTCAACGACACGGTCTCTGGCGGCGCGATCTTCGCGCTGCCGTCCGGCGTGCAGCCCCCGGCGTGGTCGCAGACGATTCCCGGCGATCGCCTGGTCCTCGACGATGTCTCCGCGCTTGCGCTATCGGACACGACCAACACCGGCACCCTCTACGGCGGCGTGTACATGTATGTCGGCACGCTCGCAACGGCTACCGCTTCCCCTGGCCGCGGGCAGCTCGCATTCTGGCCGATCCCGAACCTCCCGGCCGGTGCGACACCGTCCTATATCTGCTCCTCGGACGTGCAGCCGAATACCCTCCTGCCAGCGTACATCGCGGGCGTGTTCATCAACGGTAACGCGGCTCCGGCTGTCCCGCTCGTCAAGGGGAACTTCGGCTGGATTCAGGTCGCTGGCGTGGCCTCGTTCCTGCCTGACTCGACCTTGACCTCTACCGCGCTCGCGGCGACCATCTCGGCCAAAGTCAGCGCAACGGTCGCCTCGTCCTGCGACGCAGGCGTGGCGCTCACGACCGTGACCCTCGCGAACGTCCTCGGCGTAGCGATCGGCACTCCGGTCATCTCAACGATTTCGCAGTGCATCATCACCCGCGGCGGCACCTTCTGTGGGCGCATCTAAGGAGCAGCTATGGCCAATCGAACCTTAGCCGGATACCCGCAGCCAGTCGGCGCGAAGTATGAAGCCTACATTGATATCGACGGACTCGCGTCCTACGTCAACACTGGCACCTTCGCGACCTCCGGTCAGCAGATCAACGCGTCTGACTTCGGCTTCGGCGGCTTCGAGTCCGTGGAGGAGCTAAACGATACTTCGTCGGATGGCGTGAATGGCCTCGTGGTGGTGCTCGGCGCAACGGTCGCAGGGGCGACGAATCTTCAACCTGCACCTGCCGGGCCTCCGGGGCCCGTGGCGACAACCGCCGTCCTACACTGGTATACTGCGCCGTCGAACGCTACGGAAGTCAGCAACGGCGTGAATCTTAGCGGCAAATACGTCCGTCTACGTCTGCGCTGCGTATAAGGAGCGACTCATGGCAATCGTTGGATTGAAAACAAAGCACCCCTCGCGCAGCATCGCCGGCTCCTCGGGCCACGAAGCCGAGCCGACGCAGCCGCACGGGCCGAAGGTGCGCGGCAAGCACCCGCCCTCGCACTCGCACACCGCCTTCCCCTCGCACGCGCGGAAGATCGGCGGCAAGCGCATGGGCAAGTCGCAAGGCGCACGGAAAGCGTTCTAAGGGGAGGACGCCATTGCGTTTCAAGACATGCGCGCGGAGCTTCGGGGTCAGGTACCGAAGTTGCCCTATGCATTCACCGGCACGTTAGTCAACCGCGCTTGGCGGGAGATCCGCGAGCGCAATCTCTGGTCCTTCAACCTCTTCGAATCGTCGTGGATCACCCCGCCGCCGGTCACCCTCGGCACCGTCACCGTGACCCAAGGCCTCGCGACCGCCACCTTCGACCTCGCCGTCGCGGTACCTGCGCTTCTCGCGTCCCAGATCGCCAACCCGTACTCCCCGATCACTACGCGGCAGTTCCGCGGTGGGACCGGCGGCGGCGTCGGCGGCATCTACAACATCATCGCGTTTAACTTCGCGACCGGCGTGGCCACCCTCGACCGCATCTTCGGCGACCCGTCCGGCACGGGCTCCGCCTTCATCGTGTTCCAGAACTACTACGCCGCGCCGTACAAAGACCACCGCTACTGGCTCTCGGTCCGCAACCCGACGATGTTCCTCGACATGGAACTCGACATGACCCGCGCCTGGGTCGACGAGCGCGACCCACAGCGCACTTGGTATCAATTCCCGACGCACGTGATTCCATGGGGACTGGACAACCGCGGCGCGAGTTCGGACCCGTATGCCAATCCACCGGCTGCCAACCAATCGGCGACCTACGGCTACCCTCTCTTCGAGCTGTGGGGCGTGCCTGTGTCCCCCTTCACCTACCAATGCTACGGCCTGCGCTCTGGACCCGATCTCCAGAATCCGACCGACACGGTCCCCTTTCAGGTCGGCGAGGACTGCATCATCGCGAAGGCCAAAATGTACGCGTACGAGTGGGCGGAGGCGAACAAATCCATGGCCCCGCGTGCGGTCGGCCCGGATTTCAAGTTCCTGATGGGCGCCGCGAATGACGAGTTCAAACGCCTCTTGACGATGTACCGATTGCGTGATAAAGATTTCATCGACAACTGGTTCAGCTCGAGGGGGCCGGCGCTGGCTAGCAGGGCTTACGGATATTACAACACCATAGCGGGATTCGCCGGGCCGTACACTCAGCTCTAGTCAGTGTCGTTACCGAATGATTCCCATTCCTATACCCATCCCCGTGCAGCCGGAGCGCAACGCGCCGCACGTGCTATCCGCTGCGGAATCCCTATCGAATCAGGCTGCGATGCTCCACGCAGCATACTGCACCGACGAGGCCCTGGTCCTCGCGCAGCAGGCTGTCGATACGGAACGCACGCCGATGACGCTGAACAATATCGCGGTGATCCTTGAGACCCTCGGCCGATTCGCCGAAGCTCTTCCCTACGAGCGCGAGGCGTACTATCGCGAGCCCGGCACATCCCGCACGGCGCGGCTCTACGGCGAGGCGCTCCTGCGCCGCGGCGATCTCAAAATCGGCTGGCCGATCTACGCTCGCGCCTACCTGCGCTACGACTGGCTTGCGCCGTACGTCCCGGAATGGCAGGGGGAGCCACTCACAGACCGCCGATTGCTCGTCTTCGGCCCTGGCGGCTACGGCGACAACATCTACTTCCTGCGCTGGCTTCTGGAACTCCCGGCGACCACGGATATCACCTACATCGCGCCGCCGATGTTGGCCCCTCTCGTCCGCACCCTCGGTATTCATGTCGTTGAGAACTGGAACGGCAATGTATCCATCGACTTCGGCGCGTTTGACTATCACATTCCGATCCACGCGATCCCGCAGCATCTCGGCGTGACCTACGAGAGTTACAAGCCACACGTACCGTACCTTGCCGTGCGCCCGCGTCCGCGATTCCACCTCCGCCGCCGTGTTGGTTTCTGCTGGCGTGGCGGCGAGGCGCTTTCCCCGCGCTACAGTCGCTCGCTCAACTGGGACCAACGGCAGCGCGTGACCTCCCGTCTCCCGGCGACCTACATCGATCTCTCCGACCTCACCGGCCCCTGGCTCGCGACCGCCGAACTGATGTCCTCACTCGATCACATCGTCACCGTGGACACTGGTGTGGCTCATCTCGCCGGTGCGCTGGGCATCCCGACCTGGGTCATCCTCCCCGGCTCCTCCGCGTGGTACTACCCGCTCGGCTACGTCACGCACCCGCTCTACCCGACGATGCAGATGTTCCGCAACGACGGCGAGGGGCTGGACAGCGCGGTCGATGCCGTCTGCGACGCGCTGGGTGATCCATGAACGCCCTTACCTTCCCGGATATCTCGGAGTGGTATACCCCAGAGCGCATTGCCGCTGAGGAGATCCTGTGGGCCGACGGACCATATCGCGACAACGCGCGGCGAATCCTCTACGTGTGCCAGCGCTACGACCTGCGCACGATGGTCGAGGTCGGCTGCGGTACGGGCTGGGTGCCTACGGCGCTTGACC
>Ga0074044_10002765_pt1 | contig 15245 bp, 18 predicted proteins | sample BogForMeECP23OM1_FD_94443 | JGI IMG/M metagenome (GOLD analysis project Ga0074044, IMG submission 94443) | Bog forest soil microbial communities from Calvert Island, British Columbia, Canada - Bog Forest MetaG ECP23OM1 | ecosystem: Environmental > Terrestrial > Soil > Wetlands ... | reverse complement strand
GTGGCGCTGGCTGTGGGCGTGCAATTGGCATGACGAACAGTATCCCGAACAGATGTTTCTTTTCTTTGACTCTCGGTGGGGGGACGGAACCCCTGGTTGAACTTTCAGCCCCGGCTGCGCTCTAACGCAGTTCGGGGCTTTTTTTATGACTGCGCCAATTCGCCAAGGAACCAATGGATATCATCGCATTAGACTTCGAGACCTTCTACGGCCCCGAGTACACGCTCAGCAAGATGACCACGGAAGACTACGTGCGCGACCCGCGCTTCGACACGATCCTAGTCTCCGTCAAAGTCGGCAGGGGGTATACCAAATGGTTCTCAGGAACAATAAAGCAAACAGGCGAGTGGCTGCGCCAGTTCAACATCCAGGACAATGCGCTGCTCTGCCACCACATGGCGTTCGATGGGCTGATCCTGCAGCACCACTACGGCATCGTTCCCAAGTTGTATCTGGACACGAGGTTGATGGGGCAGGCGCTCGTCAAACCGTGGACCGGCAGCGCGAGCCTCAAGTCCTGTCTCGAGCACGCAAACATCGGGTACATCAAGGGCAACGAGGTCGCCAATATGTTCGGCCGGCCCCGGCAAAGTCTGTCGGCCGCTGAGCTGCAAAGTTACGCTAAGTACTGTTGCAACGACACCGACGGAACCTACGCGCTGTTCGATCATTGGAAGCATGATTACCCGCGCGACGAATTGGCGGTGATCGACCTCACACTGCGCATGTATCTGCAGCCACAGTTCGAGCTCGACCTAGAGCTACTCGCTGAGCACCTTCAGGAAGTCATCGCGAAGAAAGAAGCGATACTGCAGCGGGTGTGCACGATGGTGACCCCGGACCAGCTCATGTCCAACAAACAATTTGCGCAGGTGCTGGTGGGGCTCGGCTGCGACCCGCCGATGAAAACCAGCCCCACTACTGGAGAGCCGACACATGCCTTCGCCAAAACAGACGCCGCGTGGAAAGACTTCGTCGAGGAGAACGCGGAGGATGAACTTGTTGCCGCCCTCTGTGCCGCTCGCACTGGAATTAAATCCACTCTGGAGGAGACGCGCACGACGCGCCTGCTCGGCATGGGACGTATCTCCAAGGTTCTTCGAGTTCCACTTCTTTACTATGCTGCACACACTGGACGATATGGAGGAACCGAAAAAATTAACCTGCAGAATCTTCCTGGCCCCAATAAGTCGAAAATTCGCTTTGCACTTCGGGCACCAGCAGGATCTGTGGTCCTGGGTGCCGACCTCTCCCAGATCGAAGCCCGTCTCACTGCCTGGCTTGCCGGCGAGCACGCCCTCCTCGCAGCTTTCCGGGATGGCCGCGACGTTTACTCAGAGTTTGCAACGCGCCTATACGGACGAACGATCACGCGCGCAGACAAGAGAGAACGGTTCTTGGCTAAGACTGCTGTTCTCGGCCTACAGTATGGGATGGGCGCGATTAAATATATTGGCACCTGCCGCGCGCAAGAGAACATCAAAGTCGACCTCGGTGAAGCAACGAAGGTCGTCGGGGTCTACCGCGACACGTACCAGCACATCCCAAACCTCTGGAAAACACTAGATCGGATGTTGGACGTGATGGCGGAGCCGGGCGCCGTGGCGCAGATGGGACCGCTGACTTTTCGACACCAGTGTGTGGAGCTACCCAACGGGATGTTTCTTCGCTACCCGCACCTTGAAAAAACAATCGATGGCTACCAGTATCTGTTCGGCCGTGAGTTGAGGTCGATCTGGGGCGGCAAGCTGCTGGAGAACATCATCCAGGCCCTGGCCACGATCGTGATCAAGGTATGTATGCTGCGCGTCCGAAAAGAGCTGGGTCTACGGCCTGCCCTGCAGGTGCATGACGAGCTCGACTATATTATTAGACAAGAAGCGGTTGAGGCTGCTATAGTTGCCATTCGGCGAATAATGACTGTGCCACATAATTGGTGCGCGGACGCGCCCCTCGATGTAGAGATTAACTACGGAGCTACGTTTGGCGACTGCAAATAAACAGAAAGGGTACCGAGACAAGTCTCGGCGCAAGCACCCCAACACGCAGAAAAAATACTATGCGGGCAACAAAGACCGCTGGTTGGCGTATGCATGGAAGGCGCGCGGGATTCCTTTTCCTACGCGTCCGCGCCCGCCTCTCTGCGAGTGCTGCGGGAAGCCGCCGCGGATACGCATCCTAGTGAACGACCACGACCACAAGAAGAAAAAATTTCGTGGGTGGCTTTGCTTCGATTGCAATCTAGGGATTGGTAAACTGGGCGACGATCTCGCCGGCATCGAGCGCGCTGTTCGCTACATGAAAAACTTCGGAGAAGTGCAATGAAGGAGTTTGCTTGGAGTTTCTCTGCACTTACTCGCTTCGAGAATTGCAGTAAGCAGTACTATCATGTTTCTGTTGTAAAGGACTTCAAAGATGAGGACTCCGAATTTTCTGCGAGTGGCAAGGAGATTCACACTGCCCTGTATCGTCGCGTGGTTAAGGGTGCTCCGTTGCCGCTCAATTATCGCTACCTCGAGAAGACAGCAGCAAAATTTGTGGGACTCCCTGGAGAGAGTTCAGGCGAGCTCAAGTTCGCTATGGCGCGAGATTTTAGCCCTGCGGAGTACTTCGCGCCCAACGTCTTTTGTCGAGTGGTCGTCGATTTTCTCAATGTGCGAGGACAAACCGCGCTTATCATTGACTATAAAACAGGTAAGCCGAAGCCTGGCTTCACACAACTGGAACTTTCGGCTGCGGTTCTTAGTGCGCATCTTCCTGAGATCGAAACATTCAAGATGGCATACGTGTGGTTGGCGGATCGAAAAATTAGCCCGCATACCCTCACTAAGACCCAGCTCGTCGGTGTGTGGAACAACTTCCTGCCTCGAGTTGCCAAGATCGAGCAAGCCCTCAAGACAACGGACTTCCCCGCGAAGCCATCAGGTCTCTGTCGGTACTGCCCTGTCACTTCATGTGCCCACTGGAAACCTCGGTGACCCCTGAGGGCCGCGTCAAACTGAAGGTGAAGGCCGTGCTCAACGCGTACGGCGCCTATCACTTTTGGGCTGTTCAGACTGGCTTCGGCGCGCGCACGCTCGACTGCCTGGGCTGCCACAATGGGCAGTTCTTCGCGATCGAGACCAAGGCACCGGGCAAATCAATGACCGAGCAACAGGAAGCCATCGCGGAGCGTATCGAGTACGCCAGTGGTCCTGTGTTCGTGATCTCAGATATTGTGGATCTCGAGGCACTCGAGGACTGGCTGCGTACCAACCTTCAGGTTTGCTTATTCCAATGAACGAATGGCCAAACCCGCCTGAGTTAGATTGCCATGCCTCGTTAGTCGGGCCGGACTATTGGGCTATTTTTTGGGAGTGGGAGCGCCGGGACACAACCGCACAGGTGAGCACCTTTCCGTGAGCAAATACTGGTTCGTCAACGTCCCCAAGGACGAGCGCGGCGAGAAATTTCCGTGGCCCTTCTGCACTAAGTCGAAGCAGGCATGTCTGTTTCTGCCGTAGCACGCGTCTCCGCCAAACACAAGATGTTTGGCGTCCCGTTCGACCCCGCGCTGTTCAACCTCATTCCAGGAGCCAAAATTGCGGATAGCCAAGTTGTTGTTCCTCACACTATTGACACTACCCGCCTGGCTCGAAATCTTGGCTATCGCGTCCCTGCTCCTATTATGTCTCGCTACGATTGGGCTGGTGGGGATCCTTTTGAGGCGCAAGAAGTAACCGCGGCACTGATGACCATGAATCCCCGGGCGTTCATCCTCTCGGAGATCGGCACCGGCAAGACCCGCGCCGCGCTCTACGCGATCGACCATCTCATCCAAGAAGGCGTCATCCAGTCCGCTCTCGTGACTGCGCCGCTCTCCACACTTCACCAGGTGTGGGACCGCGAGATTTTCCAGTACTTCCCTCATCTCATCTGCAGGGTCCTACACGGCACCCGCGCTCAGCGGCTCAAGCAGCTTGCTCAACCAGCAGACATCTACATTATCAACCACGATGGAGTGGAGACGATTCTCCCAGACCTATGTGCGAAAAAAGAAATCCAAGCGATCGTGATCGACGAACTTTCCTACTATCGAAACGGCACGACGGATCGATGGAAGTCTATGAACTCTTTAGCAAAGGACCGGCTGTACGTCTGGGGGATGACTGGATCTCCCGTTCCGAACGAGCCAGCAGATGCCTACTCGCAGATAAAGTTACTAAGACCCGAGGCTGTGCCGAAGTACTTCAAGCACTTCAAAGAGCTCACCATGACCCAGGTGTCGAACTTCCGCTGGGTGGCCAAGCCGACCTCTTTGGAGATCGTCTATAGCGCGATGCAGCCGGGCGTCCGGTACTTGCGCAAGGATGTCAAGGAGTTACCAGAGACGTGTTACAGGACCGTCGAGTGTCCGTTGACGCCGGAGCAGTCCAGGGCATATAAAGCCCTATATGACAAGGCTCATTATATGCATCAGCAGCAACAGATCACGGCCCTTAACTCCGGTGTGCTTATGCAGAAGTTGCTACAAGTCGCTAGTGGATGGGTCTATTCAACCACCCGAGCAGTACTACAGTTTGATAACTCCACCCGCCTGGACGCTCTGCTTGAAGTGCTGGAGGAAGCTGATGGAAAAGTCATTACTCTGGTCCAGCATATAAGCGCTGCCGCCGAACTCTCCGCACTTCTCGCTCATAGGAAGATCAACTGTGAAACGGTCACTGGTGAAACGAATCTTAGTACTCGCAATCGTATTTTCTCTGAGTTTCAGTCTGCTGGCGGCCCTCGTGTTTTGGTGGCTCATCCGGGTTGCATGTCGCACGGCCTTACGCTCACCGAGGCTAATACCGTGGTGTGGTGGACACCTACGGTCTCTCTGGAGACGTATGAGCAAGCGAACGGACGGGTTACGCGGCCCGGACAAGTCCGCAAAACCTTAGTCGTCCATCTCTGTGGAAGTGCAGTGGAGCGGAAGATATACCAAATGCTTGAGAAGAAGGGCGACGTACAGGCTGCACTATTAGGGATGTTCGCCAATGCTCGCATGGAATAAGAAGGGTGACCGCCGTTACTGGTGGAACCTAAATCATAAATACGGCATCACGCCGGAACTTCTCGATTTGATGATGATCGAACAGTTTGGGTCGTGTGCAATCTGCGGGCGCCACTTCGATCAGACGCCGCATATCGATCATGACCACGCAAGTGGGTCTATAAGGGGCTTGCTTTGCAAGCAGTGTAACCTTATGATTGGCTTTGCTAGGGAGGAACCAAGGATCCTCGTAGCGGGGATTAACTATATAACGCATTGGAGGTCTCAAATGAGTTTACTCGACACGATGAAGTTGTCGCCCGCGCAGGCGACCGAAATGTACATCAAGCTGCGTGACACTAAGAAGTCACGCGATGACGCGCACAAAGAGTCAATGAAAAAAATCGTCGAAGCGATGGACAAACTTGAGGGTGCTCTGCTCGAGTTCCTCAACGACTCCGGCGCCAACTCGTTCGCCAGTGACTCAGGCACCGCATTCAAGTCGACACACACCAGTGCTACGGTCGCAGACAAGGACGCATTCATGTCGTTCGTCCGCGAGACCGAGCAGTGGGATGCGCTCGACGTGAAGGCCAACAAAACTTTCGTCAAGGACTACATGGACGAGAACCAAGAGGTCCCGCCCGGTGTCAAATTTTCATCCATGGCAAGCATCGGAGTACAAAGGAAATGAGTAACGCAGTGGTCAAATCGGATCTCGGGCAGATGCCCGCCGTCATGGCGGATCTGTTCAAGGGTGCGCAGCAGTCGATCGGAGACCTCACGCAGGGCGTGATGGCGGGCTTCCCCACGATCAGCTACCGCGGCAAGGTGTGGCGTATTCGCAAGGGTGGGGAGGAAACGAACTATGTCGATACAAACGGAGACGCCGTGCAATCACTTGAGTTCGTCCTGGTTAAGGCGAACCCGATCTTCTCCAAAGTTTTCTACAAAGCGGCATTCGAGGAAGGCAGTACCGGCAAGCCGGACTGCTGGAGCGCCGATGGCCTCAAGCCGGATACTAACGTACTCGAGCCGGTCTGCAAGACTTGCGCCGCCTGCCCCCACAATGAATGGGGTAGCCGCGTATCTGACTCTGGCAAGAAGGGCAAGAAGTGCGCGGACCGCCGCCGCGTGGCTGTGGTGGGCCCTGCGGACCTCGCCACTCGAGGAATTGATTGCGAGAAGTTCCTTCTGCACATCCCGGCGGGCTCTCTCAAGGGGCTCTCGGAATACGCGGAAAAAGTGCTGAAGCCGAAGGGTATTCCGTACTACGCGGTTGTTACGCGCATCGGGTTCGACGCTGCACAGGCGCACCCGTCATTGACGTTCAAAGCGATACGGTTCCTCACGGAGCCTGAAGCGCGAGACATCTTGGAGATCCGCGACGGTGACGAAGTTGCCCGCATCCTCCAGGAGTCGCATGAGTTCGATGGGGCGGCCAGCGAGGCTACGCCGGGAAGTGAGGGGATTGCTGGCACAATGCCGGTCGCGATGGCAGACGGTCACTCGTCTGCGGACGTAGCTGTCCCGCGGCAGGCAGCAACGCAGGTTGCTCCTGCGGCTGCACCACCCGTTACAACCCCTGTAACACCCGCTGCTGCCCCTCGGACTGCAGTAGATGCCGAGATCATGCCGGAAGCCACCAAGCGCAAGACGCGGAAGCCCGCAGCGGCGCCGGCGGCCCCAGTGACGATTACCGCAACCCAGACAGTCGCCGCGCAGCCCGCACCTCCCGCTGCTGCCCCGGTCGACGAGTTCGACGCAATGTTGGACGCAATTCTGAAGTAGTAGCGGCAAGGGGGCCAGTGCACCCGCCACAAAATGCCCACTTCATCCCGGTGGGCCGGCGGTGTATGCTACTGGTCCCCTTATTTTAAGGAGAGCTCGTGCACATTAGTTTCGGGAAAGGCTATCTAGATACTGTTCCCGTCGGGCACGACGTATCGTTCGAGCAGTTCGTAAAACTCATCCGGGAGATGCCGAGACATCATGGCCAACTTACCACTACGAGCTATGCGTTGGCCGGGAAGCGAGAGCGAGGGCGAGATAAAGACTCGCGATGGTTCATCCCAGCTGTTTTTGTTCGACCAGAGCGGGTTGCAGATGCAGTCCTGGAGCTTAGTGCTTTTGTCTGCGATTTCGACGATGGAGTTATCGATCGATCGGGACTTGCTGGATTACTTGCGGGTCTCTGCTATGTCGCCTGGACATCCTATTCACACGGAGTTGACGGGAAGGCGCGGTGGCGCGTCGTCATCCCTTACGACAAAGCGATAGCGCCCGCGGAACACACAGCCGTCTATGAGCACTTCCAAAAGATCTTCGATGGTCATCTTGACCCGCGATGCGCGACTATTAGCCAGTTGTGGTATCTACCCGGACATCCGAGGGATACCACCAATCATGAAGTATTCGCTAATCTTGATGGACCGCCTTTCTCGCCTTCAGTACTGGACCGAGATCGAAAGGTGCCACAGACTGGAGGAATCGCAGGGGGGATTGTCAGTGTTCTGGCCGCCAGGGCAAAGGATAATGATGATCTCACCGCTCGTGGCCCGACATCGATACGAGACCTGAAAAGTGCGCTCGAGTCGCTCGATACATCCAACTACGGTGGTTACACTGAATGGCTCAACATCGGCATGGCCATTTTCGACGGCACTCAAGGATCTTACGAAGGCTATGAAATCTTCGACGCGTGGTCTCAAAAATGCCCGAATTATGGCGGGCCGGAATCTACCAGCGAAAAATGGGCCAGCTTCGGTGGCCGCGCGGGACTTGCTCGAATCACTAGTGCTACGCTATTTAAGCAAGCCCAAGAAGCCGGATGGTCCGGCGCTGTCGACAATCTTCCTATCCAGCCATCTAGCCATAGTGATGCGCCGGCACCCGGCGTACAGACACTTATCCAGGCAGAAAATTCACCAACTGGTAACCGAGATTGCGGGGTCCCAACTCAGCTTGTTCTACCCCTGATCATGACTGCGCCGGTGCCGATGCCGGACACTTGGCGCGCACACCCGACCGAGTTCGCCATGCAGCGAAAGGTCGACGACCCGAACACAGGCAACCAGATGTGGCAGACCGTATTGCGCGGCTCTCGCGTTTTGAGTCTCGAGATGCGGCAAGACATTGCTGCTGGAGACCATGCCGTTGAACTAACATGCGAAAACGGAAGCGGCCGCGTGGTGGCGACGTTCACCTCAGGCGAGATCGCGGAGGTTGGTTTCCGTGGATATCTCGCGCTGCGTGGAGTCATCACCCTATTAAACGAATTCAAACACCTCCAGGACTTCATTATGGATTGGCTCAAAAAGATTCAGGCCGCGCAGAGCGTCAGGCAGTCATTCACCCATCTAGGGTGGATGGAGAAGAATGCACAGGCGATTGGCTTTGCGCTCGGCGAAACCGCATACTTTGCTGATGGTCGTGTGGAGACCGGCATCAAGGTGGCGACCGGCGGCGGTACCACGATCGCTAAACACTACATCCCCACAGGGAGTTTACAGGCATGGAAATCAGTTTCCCAATTCCTTTCCTCCCAGGGGCGGCCGGAGCTCATGGCGATCTTGGCGACCTCATTTGGAAGTCCTCTCATGAAGTTCAGTGGTCACTCTGGGGCCGTCGTCTCGATCGTATCTACTGCCTCCGGTGTGGGAAAGAGTACAGCACTTTCGCTGGCTCAATCCGTATGGGGGAATCCCAAATCTGCGATTCACTCCGCTACGGACACCGTCTTGTCGCTGTCGTCGAAGATGGGGTTTACGAAGGACCTCCCCGCATACTGGGATGACATCAAGGGCGAAAAAGTCCTTAAGGAATTCGCATCCGTGATCTACCAGATCACTCAGGGCAAGGAGAAAGCCCGGCTCACCCAACAGGCAACCCTGCGCGAGGTAGAGACCTGGAACTGCCTGGCGGTAGTCGCCGCGAATGACTCGATCATCGAGGTTGTCAAGCAATACGGTACGGGCACCGACGCAGGTGCAGCACGAATCTTCGAGATCCGCCTGGAGGAGCGCCCGCCGATGTCACAAGTGGCGACCTTCTTTGACCAGTGCACAACGAACTACGGCAGGGCAGGCGAGATTTATGCGGGCTGGCTGGCCCGTAATCATGACCGGGCGAAGCGCCTCGTAGAGAGCGTCTCCGCGCGTCTATCCACAGAACTGCAGGCCGAATCCGAGGAGCGGTTCTGGATAGCCGCGATGTCTACCATGCTGGCTGGCGCCATGATCGCAAAACAGCTCCAGTTAGTTGATTTCGATGTCCCGACTCTCAGTAAGTTTCTGACGAGCCGGTTCCTCGAGTTGCGTGGCAGCAAATCTGAGGCAGTCAAAGCCACCAGCGCAGGCCCCATAGTCAAAGATATTCTATTCGACTACCAGCCGGGGCTCCTTGTCATCAATACCCTGCCGTCGCGCGATCGCGGTGCGTACAACAAAACAATGACCATCCGGCCGCCCAAGAACGGCCAGGTGGACATCCTCCTAGCTGAGGCCGAGCAGATCCTGCGCATTCGCATCGCCAAATTCAACGAGTGGTGCCGCGAAAAACAACTGTCGCCCGATACCCTGGCGTTCCGATTGCGGATGGCGGGGGTTCTCCGGCAGCGGAATGTCGACCCGATGGCGGGTACGAGACCCTACAGTACCGGCAGCCGCACGGCGTGCTACGATATTGACCTGAGCCTACTCGAAGGAGTATCAGATGGAACCCCCGAAACAACCGACCCTTGAACAGAACCTGCAATTCTGCAGGGAGATCCTCCAGACCGTAAATGGTCTAGGCGCCGGCGAGGTCTGCTGCGTCTGGTTCAAAACCGGAGCCCGTAGGAAGACAATCGCCGACCTACTCAACACCCGCTACTATCTTGCCGACAGCGACCGCGTCGAGCTCAATCTCTACCACTGAAATGAAAAGGGCCCCAGAACGGGGCCCTTCGTACCCAGAATGGGTTCGGCTTAGTACAGGAATACCAAGTACTGGATCACATCACCCGCGGTGATCGTCATCGATGCGCTGGTGCAGGTGTAGCCCGTGTAGGACGTACCCGAACCCACGAACGCGAAAGTACCCTGGCCGACAGCGTATGAGTCCGCCGGATGAGTCGCGTCTACGAAGATACAGATTCCACCGGTCGGAGGCGCCGGGCTGTTGGTCTGGTTCGGATATGCATTACCCGTACCATTCGTACCGGGAGCACCGCTGTACACCAAGCCGGGGATCGCACCGGAGATCTGCAGAACGAGGGTCGTGCAGGTCGCGGTCGTTACCTGACCGGCAAAGGCACCGCCAGTCGCGGCACTGATCGTGCCGCTACCGCAAGTGGAACCACTGCCCGGAGCCGAGACAGTCGGCACAGTGCCGCCAGCCGTCGGGACGCCGTTGAGGCCGTAGCCGTTCGTCTGCGGGTTGAAGCCGTTGTAGAACGTGTTCGGGCTAGTCGTCGCGAAGACCGCAGCGGCCAGCAAGGTGCCAGCAGCGAGAACGGCCGATTTACTGAAAAGTTTACGCATTGAAGTCTTCCTTAAGGATTGAGAATTGATAACACAGGTCTCGAGAACCCAGGCGGAGTTTATATCGGTCTGGATTTCTTGTCTAGGTCGCCTTCCGCCCGGTTCGCGTGACGCGAACGTACTCGCCAGTTTGAGGCGGAGTTGGAGCCTCCTTCGGCCAGGGGGCGGATATGGTCTACATCGGTGCCGTCACCTTTATGTACTTTTCCAGCTCTCTCTAGGTCGAGGCGCGCTTTATTCCGGGCCTCGCGTTTCTTGACCTCGCGCGGAGTCTCCTGTAATTTTTCGACATATACTGGATTATGACCGCCACTCATTTTTGTCTCCACATAGAGCGCTCCGGCTCGCAGAAGGGATGGATCGTCTTTAGCGCATCCTAGCATGAGGTTGCAGTGTGCATGTAGCCACCCTCTAAACTTCCCTTCTTCTCGGTGATCATGGTCCCAGTGGGGTACAGCTGCACCAAACGGCTTGCCGCATAGATCGCAATTAGAAGGAAGCGGGTTAGCCGCGATCCGTGCCGCTTTACGCCGCAATACCGCTGCTTCCGCATACTGTTTGGCTTTTACTGGATTTCTTGCTTTATATCTGGCGTGCGCGGCTTTTGCTGTTTCGGGGTTTCGCTGATACCACTTCCGATTGTATGCGCGTGATCGCTCTAGATTGGCTGCCCGCCACCTGCGTTTTTGCGCTCTGGCTTTTTCCGGATCTTTGTATGGCATGTTCGCCTTCGATATCGAGCTGTAGAGCCGCCAGTATACGCCAGGCGGCTTTCGCCAGATGGCGAGTCTTACCCCCGTCATCGTACCGGTTCCCCACCCCGTGGTCGAGCATATGCCGGAACGCCGTGTTCATCTGGTCCATCGACTTGCCGCGGGCCCAGTGCAGCGGCTCGCCGGGGTTGTGCTGGTCGTTCCCGTGCTTGGACGCCTGGGCAATGGCCGCCAGGGCGTCCGGAAAATACATCACGACCCCGTCCCAGATCGGGAGGGCTTTGCGGCCCGCGTCGTCCTCCGGCAGGCTCACTGGGACACCCAGAACGTAGCCAAGTCGACAAGGACAAAACTGGCGAACATCGCCGCCATGGGCCACTTGCCCATGACGATGAATGCCGCCATCACGGCGAAATCGAGTGCCGCCTTGATGAGGATTACTCCGTTAGCGAAGACCACGGGTCCTCCGGCGGACGTCGTGCATTCGAGTCATAAATCGCTCTCGCGCATTCTCCGGAGTCCACGCAGCGATCATGTAAGTCGCCTTCTTGGCGGCCAGGACCACTTCGTCCGACATGCCGGTGAAGTTGTCGTCTTTGTTGGGCATCAGCTCGCGCGCCTCGATCAGGAGCGCGATGCCGTCGGCCTTCATGCAGCCCTCGCTCATGGTCTCCGGCAGCTTGAAGTTCTTGCGCAGCGACGCATCGAGCGCCTTGTCGAGTGCCTTGTAGTCCTTCAGCAGGTTCTTCGCCGGGCGCGCGACGTCCGCTAGCACCGACTCCACACCGTCGTGTAGCAACCCCTCCATCGGGTCACCCAGTCCCTGGTCTTCCATGATGCGGGAGACGAGGATGGAGTGCTCGGCGACGGAGTAGAACTTGCGGCAGTGGCCGGTGAACCGACAGATCATCGACAGCGCGTGCGCGATCGCACCGATATCCCAGGTGGGGTCGCTGTAGTAGAACCGACCTCCGGTGATGAGCTCGATCCAGGGCTCCATCTTGCTATCATCGATGGGCTTCTTCGTCTTGAGCGGGGGCATCTGGATCATAGGTGCCTGCTCCTCGAACGTAACTTTCGCGGTTTTCATAGAATCTCCAGTGGTTGAATCAATCCGGGATGAATATCCCGCGGGCGATCTCGCCCTTTTCCTTGTGGTAGGTCATCGACGTAGCCTGGCGCTTAGAGAGCCAGCCACCGCGCGCCGCATATGCGTCGGCCGCTGCGAGTGTGGGATGCTGGATCACCTTCACGCCAGGATGTTCCTTCTCCTCGACGTGATGCTTGTGTCCAGTATGAACATAAACGAACGGACAAGTTCCCCACCACTCGCGGAATTTTGCCGCGAAGATCTGCGGCAGGCCGGTCAGCTTGGCGAGATGGCCGTGGTAGAAGCCGAGCAGGACTTTGCCCCAGCGCATCGCGACATAGGGGTTTGGTGACATGCCGACCGTGACGCGCGGATTGTCCTTGTAGAGCTGAGCGAACATCACGCGCAGCCATACGCTGCCCGCCGGATCGTGATTCCCTTCCATCATAAAGACCTCCACGCGCGAGTGCTTCATGAGGGCGTGCTCGATAACCCTGCGCAAGATCCGCACCGCGACCTCGACCATCTTCTGATAGCGCGAATCGGCGTCCAGGATATGGTGGTTCGTGGGGGTCATCGGCGAGAGGGAGTCGAAGTGCAGGAAGTCGCCGAGCTGGTTGATGACGCCAACCGCGGAAGCCGGTGCAGCATCGATCATCCGGATGAACGTAGTACAGAGGCAGTCTTCCGCGATCTTCAGGTCCCAGTCTTCACCCGACTCTTTATCCCATGCGAGCATACCGACATGACAATCCGTTAATGTATAGAGGGTGAGTAGGTCTTCCTCCTGTGTGACGGGATCTGCAATCACGGGGAGGGGCGGTAACTGCGAACAGAGGACCTCGAACGCCGCTTTCTGCGCCTGTTCGCGCAAGAGCTGGTCTGCATCGGTCTTGATCCACTGGAGTTTGATCTCGCCGTCTTTCCCGACGAGTGTAGAAGTGCCCTTGAGTTTGTAGCCTTCGCCGGCCGATGCCGGCTCGGCGCCATGTAAAGCCTGAGTCTGCGGTATGAAACCTCGCCGCATCGCCGCGTCCCAGCGCGACTGCAGGGTGGTACGCGGTATCCCCAGGAAGCGGGCGGCCGCGGCCGTTGATCCATGCGTATTGACCGCATCGATCGCTTGCTGGAGGACGTCGTCAGGAGTCGGTATAGATGCCATAGATCCTCAAATGCTTTTGTTGTAGGGGTAATGCGAAGTCTGCAGAATCCGGATATTTTTCACTAGCGATACCCCCGCAAGTTGAACAGAAATAATTTCGACGCCGTACTTCCAGCCTTTATTACGACAGACCTTCGTTACTTTGTCTAGCGTTGCCGGAAGGCTGAGTTCCGCCCAAGTCGAGAGTGTGAGTTCCTGGCCGATCATGCCGAGGCAGGCGTCTTTGATCGCATCCTCTACATCCCAAACTTTGAGGAGCGCAGTTTGGATATCATGGATCTTATGCGTGACGATCACTTCGAAACCGACCTGCTTCCCATCGGAAGTCGTGGTCGCAAGCGCGCCCAGGTTCGTCGTACGGATGGCCACGCACTCCCACTGAAAGTGATCGATGTTAAGCGGCAGTCTAAAGTACAGGCCAGGACCCACAACCCGAAGAACCCTGCCCAGGCGTATGTGTACAGCTGCTTCATTCGGCCCGAATACCGCCCAGAATTTGAATAGGTCGGCGAACTGAACGATGAAATCAATCAGTTTGTCGAGCACTTACTTGGTCCGCTTGGCGACGTAGTTCCCGATGCGGACGGCCTTCCCCTCATCCCCCGACTCCTTCAAGACCGCATTCGCCGTCTTGGCTGCCGTCTTAGCTGCTTTCGGGGAGAGACTCTTGTTGTGCTTTCGCGCAAATTCTTCGGGTTTCCACGGCATCACGATCTCCTACTGTACGTTGTACCGAGCCCCCTCGGCTGTAACTTCGGGCATCTGTTTTGCTCGCACCTTGGCGCCGTAAGTCTGCAGCTCGCGCTGCTGCTCGGCTCGCAGGACCTGCGCGCGGCGCAAGTCGGAATATGACAGGGAGAAGCCAGGATGGGCGAGATTGAACTGATGCACTTCTTCCTGGACACCGGCCCGCTCAGTTGGTTCCGTGCTCGCCCACTTTTGTATCAAAGATTTTCGCTGGTCCGTCAGGGCGCCCTGCAAATTGCGCTCCGCCGTGTTGCGCTGCTGGACCTCGGCGACCTGCTCCGGATGGAAGCCCAATGATTGTGCGAAGATCTCCGGCCCTGACAGCCTGTCCGCGGGGATCAGCGTCGTGCCAGCATTGTTGACAACGCCGTTCTGGCTCATCGCACCCGCTTTCACGAGATCGCGGATGATGTGCGGTGACATATTTTGGATGCCGCCGATCGGATCGCCGCTGACAAATTTCTTGCCGGCGTCGAAGAAGTTCTCCCCGACGTTCAACCACGGCCCCCCAAATGTTTCAAGAAGGCTGCCAAGGGTCGAGGTGTCGGAATCGGTTCTGAGATGGAATTGATAAGTGGACCCGAGAGCCATTCGCTGAGACAAATCAATACCGAGAGCAGTAGGAAGGCCCTTCGAAGCCAGCTCGCCCAGTTCGGTCCCAAAGAGTTCATTCATTACTCCCCGTAGCATGTGGTCATAGGTGTCGCCCGACAGCGCCGAGGCCACCGTGTAGGGCTGGTCCGTGAGCCCCATCGCGGAGGCTCCCGCCATCAAGGCGCCGAGCGCCCACTTGATGGGTTGAATGGTCGCACCAACGGCACCGGCCGCCAGAAGGTGCGTAGCGAGCACTCCCGTGAGAGTCTTCAGGCCGATCGCTCTCTCCGCCGGGGACTTGCCCTTGAGGGCAGCAAGGCCGGAAGAAATCATCATGCCGTACACCTGCTGCGGGTACTTCATGAACTGGAACATCAGGGGCCGCGCGCCGCCGAGCAGGCCC
>Ga0074044_10002764_pt1 | contig 15245 bp, 8 predicted proteins | sample BogForMeECP23OM1_FD_94443 | JGI IMG/M metagenome (GOLD analysis project Ga0074044, IMG submission 94443) | Bog forest soil microbial communities from Calvert Island, British Columbia, Canada - Bog Forest MetaG ECP23OM1 | ecosystem: Environmental > Terrestrial > Soil > Wetlands ... | reverse complement strand
TGGATTGCCGGCGCGGCCCTGATCGTGGTCGCGGCAGCGGGCGCAGCTTATTTCTTCCTGCACCGGCGCGCGCCCAAGCTCACAGAAAAAGACACCATCGTTCTGGCCGATTTCACCAACACCACCGGCGATCCCGTTTTTGACGGCGCGTTGCGGCAGGGACTCTCGGCGCAACTGGAGCAGTCGCCGTTTCTGAGCCTGATTTCGGACCAGCGCATCGCGCAGACGCTGGCGCTGATGAGCCAGCCGAAACAGGCGCGTCTGACGCCGGAACTCGCGCGGGAGATTTGCCAGCGCACGGGCAGCGCGGCGAGCATTGAAGGCTCGATCTCGAATCTGGGCAGCCAGTATGTTTTGGGGTTGAGGGCGGTGAACTGCCGCACCGGCGATGTGCTATCGGATGAGCAGGTGACGGCGAACGGGAAAGAGCAGATTTTGAAAGCCCTGGGGGAAGCGGCGACCAAGCTGAGGGGGAAGCTGGGAGAATCACTGGCGTCGGTGGAGAAGTATGACGCGTTGCCGGCGGGCGTGACCACGGCGTCGCTCGAGGCACTGCAAGCCTATAGCCTGGGCGATCAAACCATGGACGTGACGAATGATTACGCCGCGGCGATCCCGTTTTTAGAGAAGGCGGCGAGCCTGGACCCGAAATTCGCCATGGCGTATCTGAGGCTGGGCCAATGTTTTCAGCCACTGAGCGAGATGAGCCGGTCAGCGGAGAATACGCGCAAAGCGTACGAACTGCGGGAGCGGACGAGCGAGCGGGAAAAGTTGAGCATTGAGAGTTTTTACGAAATCGTGGTCACCGGAAACCTGGAGGCAGCCCACACATCGCTTGAAGTATGGGCACGGACCTACCCGCGCGACCAGGAAGCGCAGGTGTACCTGTGGTTTATCTACCTTGCTCTGGGGGAGTATGAGAAGTCACATCGAGCGGCGCAGGAAGCGGTGAAGATCAACCCCGTGAGCGGGAATAACCAGGTAGGTGTGGCCTACGCAGATCAGTGGATGAACCGCCTGGAGGAGGCGAAGGTGACGGCACAGGAGGCGCGCGACCACAAGCTCGATTCGCCCTGGTTCCCGCTGGTTCTATACGTGGTGCATTTCCTGGAACACGACGCCGCGGGGATGGAGCGGGAGGCTGCTCGCGCGATGGGGATCGCGGGGATCGAGGATCAGATTCTCTTCCTCGAGTCGGAAACGGCCACGTATCGCGGGGAATTTGCGAAGAGCCGGGAACTCGTGCGGCGAGCCGCCGAATCCGCGCAACGGGCCAATGAAAAAGAAACCGCGGCGGAATATTTGTCGCACGCGGCGATCCGCGAGGCGCTGGCCGGCAATATGGCCCCGGCAAAGCAAGAGGCACAGGCCGCGCTTGCGCTTGCGAACAGCAGGCAGGCACAAGCGTTCTCGGCCATTGCGCTGGGGCTCGCCGGCGAATCCGGGCGGGCCGCGCAGTTGGCCGGCGAGCTGGGCAAACACTTCCCGAAGGACACGATCGTGCAGTCCGTTTATTTGCCGATGATTCGTGCCGGGATCGCGCTGCGGAGCGGGGATGGCGGAAAGGCGACGGAGGCGCTGGCAGCGGCAGCGCCTTACGAATTGGGGCAGACGAATACTTCCTTCACTTTTTCGCTGTATCCGGTGTACCTGCGCGGCGAGGCGTATCTGGCCGCGAAAAACGGCAGCGCGGCGGCAGGAGAGTTTCAAAAGATTCTGGACCATACCGGCGTTGTCGGAAACGAGCCGATCGGAGCGTTGGCGCGCCTGGGCCTGGGGCGCGCGTCCGCTGTCTCCGGGGATGGCGCGAAAGCGAAGACGGCATACCAGGATTTCTTCGCCCTGTGGAAGAGCGCGGATGCCGACGCGCCGATCCTGAGGCAAGCGAAGGCGGAGTACGCGAAGCTACCGTAGGCGCCGGCTGCCCGATTGCGTTTGAGGTGCCATCATGAATCAAGTGCTTTCCAGAATTTCCGCGCGGGGATATCCGGCTTTGGCGGTGATGGCCCTCTGCGCGGTCTCGCTGGCCTTTTCCCAGGACCGCTCTGTGGCGCAGGAGCCGGCGTCGGAAGGGCGGCGGATCACGCCGGCGGGCACGCTGGTAATGGACGCCACCACCGGGAATCCGGCCGTGGGATCCTTGCCCGTTGCGTTCGTGCGCAGCCCAGACCACGGTGCGAAGGATGGCGGCGGACGTTACCTGATCAGCGTAAACAGCGGGTATGGAATCCAGTTCAGCGCGGCAACGAATCCCGGGCAACAGTCCCTCTCCGTCCTCGATCTCAACGCGCAGCCTTCACCGCGAGTGATTCAAAACGTTTACTTCCCCAGCCCGCAAAGCGCCCAGGTGGGCGCGGCGTTCTCTCCCGGGGCGGATCCGAGCGGGGCTTACACGCTGTATGTTTCCGGAGGATTTGAAAATAAGATCTGGATGTTTCGCTTCCGGCCGAACGAGCCGCAGCCGATCTCACCGCCTTCGAATGGTCCGGACACGAAAATCAGCGCTCCCTCCATTTCCGTGAGCGGCTTTAGCGCGGAAGCGCCTTCGCCGCGCTACAACGACAATCAGGAGCCGGTGTACCCGCTGGGGCTGGCGCTCGGCGCCGATGGGGATTCACTTTATGTGGCCAACGATCTGGGGGACTCGCTCGGAATCATTCGGGGCCTTCGCTCGAATCGCCATCTGACGCGCGTGGATTTGTCGGATGGTCATGCGGGCCACTTCGTCTATCCCTATGGCGTTGCGGCGTGGAGCCGGCCGGGGTCGCGGGAGACGCAGAAGGTGTACGTTTCCTGCTGGGGCACGGCTGCTGTCGCGGTAGTGGACGCTCTCCATGCGGAGAAGCCCGTATCCTTCATATCCGCCGGGCGGCACCCGACGGCGATGCTGTTCAATGCCGCACGGACGCGCCTGTATGTGGCAAATTCGAATGAGGACAGCGTCTCCGTGATTGATACATCGCTGGACCGGGCGGTGGAGACAATCCCGGTGCGGCTGTCGGAGAAGTCGTTGATCGGGGGCTCGCCCGAAGGCCTGGCTCTGAGCGCCGATGGAGCCACGCTCTACGTGGCCAACGCTCACAGCAACGCGGTGGCGGTGGTGGGGCTAGGGCCCTCGGCCATGGGAGCCGCCGCGAGCAAGGAACGAGAGAAATCCCGGGACAAAGACGAGGAAGAATCTTCGCAGCGCAGCGTGGTCCGAGGTTTCATCCCCACGGGCCAGTATCCTTCTGCGCTGGCCGTGGCCGATGGGTGGCTGTTTGTGGCCAACGGGAAAGGAAGCGGCTTTGAAAAATCTTCGGTGATCGCCAATGAATCCGGACGAGCGCCCAATACCGCCAATGACCGATTTCCCGTGGGGACGGGCCGGGGGCGCCAGGGCGGAGAATACGACCTCGCGCTGATTGCGGGAACGATCTCGCAAATGGCCGAGCCGGACCCGCGCACACTCGTCGATTACACGACCCAGGTGATGCGCAACGACGGGTTGATCGGAGGCGCTGACGTCCATCTCTTCGCCGGGGCATCGCCGATTCATCATGTGATTTACATCATCCGCGAGAATCGCACCTACGATCAGGTATTCGGCGACGTCGAAAAGTCCGGCAATGGGCAGCCCGCCGACGGGGATGCGGCTCTGGCCATTTTCGGCGATGGTTCAGCCGCGGTCCCGCCCGGAGGCTCGGCGCAGAAGATCACTCCCAACGCGCACGCGCTGGCCCAGCGCTTCGGTCTGCTGGACCGCTTCTTTGTGAATTCCGAGGCCAGCCCTGACGGCCACAACTGGACGGACGCGGCATTTTCTTCCGATTACGTGGACAAAGCCTACCGGTGGAATTATTCGCGCCGGGGCCGGGCCTATGACTTTCAAGGGACGAATCGCGAGCCCGACATCTGGCCATCCGGCGGCCTGCCGCCCATTCTCGCCCTGCCGGCCACGCCGGACGATCTCGCGCATCTCCTCGAGCGTTATGTTCCTTATCGGAACGGCTCGCGGGACGTGGCCGAGCCGGAAACGCTGTATCTGTGGGACGCCGCCGCCCGCGCCGGGCTCGCGTACCGCACGGACGGCGAGCTGGTGGCGACAATTTCACAAGCCGAAATAGACGCGTTCAACGCGAATCGGAGCCGCGAGTATCCCGACCTCACGCCGACGGTTGTGGCTCTCCCGCTGAAGAAATCGCTGGAGGGGCATAGCAGCGCGACGCATCGCAGTTTCGACGTCTATACGCCGGATTCGATGACGACGGAATCCTACCGGGCCGCCGTGGAATCCCATTCTCCAGCGCTGGCCCTGATCTCGAGCGCGAATGCCGAGCCGCGCTTCCGCGGTTATTCGCGCATGTCGAGCTGGCTCGAAGAATTCCGCGGTTACGTGGAAGCGCGGCGAAAGGGCGAGGCTGAATCTTTTCCCGCTCTCAACATCGTCTATCTGCCCAACGATCACACCAGCGGATTGCGGCTGCACATGCCGACGCCGCAGTTCTACGCGGCCGACAATGACTACGCTCTCGGGCTTCTCGTCGAGGAGGTTTCTTCCAGCCCGTATTGGAAGGACACGGCGATCTTCGTGGTGGAAGACGACGCGCAGGATGGCCACGACCACGTGGACGCGCATCGCTCTCCCGCGCTGGTGATCAGCGCCTACAATCGCCCCGGGGCCCTGGTTCATCAGTATCACAGCACGGTCAGCCTGATCCGCACCATGGAGGATCTGCTGGGCATCTCGCCGATGAACCAGCTCGATGCCTCGGCAGCTCCGATGGAAATGTTTCAGTCGCAGCCCGATTTGAATCCGTACCAGGCAGTGGTTCCCGAGCTGGCATTGAATAATCTGCTCGTGCAGCCCTCCGCCGATCGCGAATCCGCACGCTGGATGCGCGAGAGCGAACGTCAGGATTTCACCTCCGCCGACCTGGCGAACCCGGAGATTCTGAACCGGATCATCTGGTTCTCCGTTCGCGGCGACAAGGGCGCTTATCCCGCGGTCGCCCACATGCCCGCCTTCGACGTGATGCGCACGACCGCGGAAGAAGAAAGCGCCGAACAATTCGACCTGAATCGCCGGATAAAAGCACTGCTGGCGATGGGCACTACAAAAGCACGGAGAAGCAGGTAGGAAAGACGCTCAGGCCGAATGGACGATGTTCCTGAAAACATGCTTCAACGCCGGGGGATGTGCGAAGGCATGGAGAACACTGTGAACGCGCCGAACCGGAGAAGCGCACGATCGCTCCTGTGCAGATGGGCGCTGGCGTTGACGGGTGTGCTGACGATTGCGCCGCGGTCCTTTGGGCAGGAGCGGCCGCCGGCGGTGCCGCTGGTGGCGCACAACCCTTATTTCAGCATCTGGTCGATGGCCGACAAGCTGACGGACCAGGAGACACGGCATTGGACGGGAGCGGAGCAGCCGCTGACCGGGATGCTGCGCGTGGATGGCAGCGTGTACCGGTATATGGGCAAGGGTGCGTCGCCGGAGGTGCCGGCGATGCGGCAGCTATCGGTGAAGGTAGAAGCCACACGGACAATCTACGATTTCGAGGCAGCGGGAGTGCACCTGGAATTGACGTTTTTCACTCCGGCGTTTCCGGAAGAGCTGGAGATGGTGTCGCGCCCGGTCACTTACCTCACATGGGAGATTCGTGCGAGCGATGGAAGGAAGCACGAAGTGTCCGTGCTGCTCGATATCGACCCGGGCATTGCGGTGGACCGGAAAGACGACGCGGTGGTCTGGGGGCGCGCCCGTGCGGGGCCGCTGACTGTGCTGAGCGTGGGATCGCAAGAGCAACGAGTGCTGGCGCGCTCGGGAGACAATCTGCGCATCGACTGGGGCTATTTCCATTTGGCGGTCGCCGAAAACCAGCACGCGGTCGTGGCGAATGCGTCGGCCGCGATGGCGAGCTTTGTGCGTGACGGCACACTGCCCACGGCTGACGAACTCGAGATGCCGAGGCGGCCGGGAGCGGCGGCGCATCTGGCCGTGCTGCTGGCCGCGGACGTCACGTGGTCGAGCAGCGCGGAGAGGCACGCGCTGTTGTCGTTCACGCAAGGCTACGCGATCGAGTACCTGCACCGGAGATTGCCCGAGTATTGGCAGCGAAATGGGCAGACGACTGAGCAGATGCTGGAAGCGGCAGAGAGGCAGTACGCCGGGCTCGTGGAGCGGGGAAAACGGTTTGACGGAGATCTGCGCGCCGCGCTGGAACATGCGGGTGGAAGGGAATATGCGGAGCTGGCCATTCTGGCGTATCGCCAGACGCTTGCCGCTCATGCACTGGTGGCGGACCTGGACGGGCGGCCGCTGATGTTTCCGAAGGAGAACTTCAGCAACGGGTGCATCGCCACCGTGGATGTTCTCTATCCTGCCGCGCCGTTGTTCCTGTTTCTGAATCCGGCGATGCTCGAAGCGCAGCTAAGACCGGTGCTGGACTATGCGATGCTGCCGCGATGGAAATTCCCGTTTGCGCCTCACGATCTGGGGACATTCCCGCTGGCCAATGGGCAGGTGTATGGGGGCGGCGAGCTGACGGAAGAGGACCAGATGCCGGTGGAGGAAAGCGGGAATCTGCTGATCCTGGCGGCAGCGCTGGGGCGGGCCGAAGGGAACTGGCAGGTGGCTGACCACTACTGGCCATTGTTGACGAAGTGGGCCGACTATCTGGCGCAGAAGGGAATGGATCCGGAGAATCAGCTCTCGACGGATGATTTCGCCGGACACCTGGCGCATAACGCGAATCTTTCCATCAAAGCCATCGAAGGACTGGGGGCGTATGCGCTGATGGCACGGGGATTGGGCAAAACGAGCGAGGCGGCGCAATATGAAGCGCTGGCGAGAAAGATGGCGCGGGGGTGGGAAGGCCTGGCGAAGGAGGGGGATCACTACAAGCTGGCGTTCGACGCTCCGGGAACCTGGAGCCAGAAGTACAACCTGGTGTGGGACCAGATTCTGGGGCTGAATCTATTTGATGCCAATGTGAAGCGGACGGAGCTGAGCTTCTACGCAAAGCATCTCAACGAGTATGGCCTGCCGCTGGATAACCGGAAGGACTACACCAAGCTCGATTGGGAGATCTGGACGGCAACGTTGAGCGAGACGAAGGGCCAGTTCCAGTTGTTGATGGCGCCCATCGCCAAATGGGTGAACCAGGGACCATCGCGCGTTCCACTCACGGACTGGTATGACACGACAACCGGCAAACAGATGGGATTTCAGGCGAGGTCTGTGGTGGGAGGGGTGTATATCAAGGCGCTGGCCGATGCTGAAGTTGTGAAGGAATGGCGAGGAGTGATGCAGAAAAACACGGCGGCGGCACAGCCATCCGGCATTCGGCCGTAGACGGTACAAAACGCGGGGCAGAAGGCTGAGAATCACGGCTTCTCCGGAACTGGCCGGATAATCCCGCGGCCTCGAAGCAAGAGCGCTCTCAGCGCCTTCCTCTATTTCGTCGAAAATTTATAGACGGTGGTGGAGTGATAGGTCTGTCCCGGCGAGAGAACGGTTGAAGGGAAGTTGAGGTGATTGGGGGAATCCGGGAAGTGCTGGGTTTCGAGGCAGAGTCCGGTGCGGTGATGGTAGGCGCGGCCTCCCTTGCCGTGGATGGAGCCATCCAGGAAATTTCCGGTGTAGAACTGCAGGCCGGGTTCGGTGGTCCAAACTTCCATCAAGCGCCCGGAGGATGGCTCGAACAGTCGAGCGGCCCAGCGCAAATTGCCGTTTTCTCCAGGGCGTAACACCCAATTGTGGTCGTAGCCTTTGCCGAGCTGTAATTGTTCGTCGGGTTGCTCGATGCGCGCCGATGGAAGTGGACTGTTGAAAGTCGAAGGGGGTTCCTTTGACTCCCCGCAACTCGCCCGTGGGAATGAGGCCGGAGTCCACGGGAGTGAACTGAGCGGCGTTGATCGTCAGCTCGTGCTTTAGGATGTCGCCGCCGGCAGGTCCCGCCAGGTTGAAATAGGAATGATTCGTGAGGTTCAGGACGGTGGTCTTGTCGGTGGTGGCCGTGTAGTCGATCTTCAATTCATTGCGATGGGTGAGCGTGAAGACTACGGTTACGGCCAAATTTCCGGGGTAACCTTCTTCGCCGTCTTTGCTGGTGTATTTTAGTTGCAGGCTTGGTCCATCCGGATCGGCGATCTCCGTGGCTTGCCAGAAGACCTTATTGAACCCCTTCACTCCCCCATGAAGGCTGTTCTCTCCATTGTTTTTGGCCAACAAATAGGTCACGCCGGCGAGCGAGAATTTGCCGTGGGCGATGCGGTTGGCGTAACGCCCAATGGAGGCTCCGAAGTACGCCGAGTCGGAAAAATATCCATCGAATGAGTCGTAGCCGAGAACTACATCCCCGAGATTCCCTTGCTTGTCAGGAACTCTGAGGGCGACCAGGGTGCCACCAAAGTTGGTGATGGAAGCCTGGAGCCCGTTCTGATTCGTGAGGAGATAAAGACCGGCTTCCTGGCCGCCGGGCCCATGGCCGAACACTGACCTTTCGATCGGTTTCACCGTAGCCTCCTGCGGCCCCAACCCTGCCGCCGCGCCGAGTAATAAGTTCGCCGTGAGAAGTGAGAAAACGCATCCCATGACGAGGCGTTGATTTCGGAGGTTGGGAGCAGGCATGCCGTGTTTGCGGGCTCGCGTGTGCCCCACCGTCGTGGCAAGAACAAGTGCGGCTAACAGTGCGAGCGTCCAGCCGAATGTTGAGTCCATGCTTCGGTCATTCGCTGCAAGGCGATTCCAGCCCTTATAGCACAGGAGTCCCAGGCCAAGCTAAGTGAAGGAGCGCCGGTCATTGTCCAGAAGCGGCGATGTGGGAAGTTGGGGCCATCGGTCGAGCAGGCAACTGTAAGTTCCCAGAACGGGACTTATGGGGAGTTGGGAGCACTTGTGCAGGAAGCGGCGAGCCCAGAAGGCCTCCGGAATGCCCTCTGGCTCTACTTCCGGTGTTCGTACGTAAAGATGTAGTCGATACGGTCGGGATCGCGCGCGAGGATTTGTACGGTCTGCAACGAATCAGAGAGACCGTCGGCCGCTGAGCCAGCCAGTTTGTCGTTGGAGAGCACGAAGCCACCGGGATTCAACATCAAGGCCATGTTCAGGCGCGCCAGCGACTGTTCAAATTCACCGAAGTACACAAAGATGTTTGTGCCGATGATGAGGTCAAAGCCCTCTTGTGGGGGCAGCGCGGGATGCTGAAAGATGATGTTGATATCCATCGGCCGGACGCGACGTACGATTTCCGGACGAATCTTAACCGCGCGCGTCTGGGTAACCGCGGCGGCGGCTCCGGGGACGGCAATCGGCGGAACGGGTTCGCCGATGCTGGAACCGAGTTCCATCCAATACCTGATAAATGACTCGCGGTATTCTGGCGTCAGCCGCGCCGTGGTGTTCCACGGGAGTTGTACGACGTAGGCGCGTCCAGCCGCCGCATTTTTCTGTGCTCGCGCGATGTGAAAATTGACTTGAGAGCTGATGTCCAGCGTATCGAGTTCGATGGAGGCCGGGTCGCAGAGACCCAGGCGGATCAGCGAGTCGAGAACGGCGAATGGCTGAATCGTCTGCGGCGGATAAAAATCGTTTCCCATTTCCTTGTTAGCGAAATCGAGCCCTGGTCCAACGATAGCCACGCGGCGCACGGAACGCGGCCCGAGCAGCCCTTTCCGGACCATGTTCACCAGATGCTGATCGATCAGAAAGTCCGGCCACAGGTTGGTGTCCAGGGAGATGCCGCGATCCTGAAAGAGCTGAGAGCGGTCGCCTTCCTGCACCTGGCGGATGTATCGCGCCATATCGTCCCGCGACCTCGCAAGGTTTCTGAGCAGGTAGAGTTTGATTTTCTTCTGATCTTCTGGCGTCTTGAGAGAATAGCCCTTCCTCTCAAGGAACGCGCGCATATGCGCGATGCCCTCGTTGGCGTTCCCGGAAGCCATGGCGCGGATTAAATCGGAGGCCCGAGTCTCGGCGAAAGCGTTGACCAGGGAGCTTTGGCCATACTTCACAAGATACTGATCATCAATGCGGTATTCCTTCGTAAAAGTGACGCCGAACCGGAGAAGGTTGGTAAGCGTATCCTCTTCGCCGCGGTCGAGCCGCGCGCGGATCGTGGCATCCTCTTTCTGCACCCACCTGGCCCATTCGCCGGCGGTCAACGGCCCCGGACCTTTCAGGCCGGCGGGAAGATTCGTGGCCTGGGCGCGCAGCACGGGTTGCGCCTGGTCGAAAATCAGGTATTGCGGACTACCCGCTGATTGTCCGGACGCGGCAGCGCAAGACAACAGGAGCAGCAGTGAGGCTACGGAGCATGTGAAGTTCATTCGCGTCCCCTAAGATTTCCGCAAGATTCTCCACCGATAGAGGGCTCCGCCGCTGGCCACGGTCAATATTCCCCAGACGGCTTCCCGTGGGCGGTCCACCAGAGTCCACATCAGCATCCATAGACTGGTCAGGACAAAGATCCCGGGAATCGCCGGGTAGCACCAGCTCACGGAGGACAGGCGGCGCCAATGTGGCCGCCGCCGCAAGCGCAACAGCCCGGCGACCGCCAGCGCCGCAAACAGAATCAGCGCAAAGCCGATGTAGTAGACGAGCGCCTCAAATGATCCGGTGAGAGCCAGAATCGAAGACAGAACCGTCTGGGCCAGGATGGCCCGCACCGGCGTCTGCCAGCGGGGGTGGAGCGTGGCGGCGCCGCTCGGAAAACACCCGTCCCGGGCCATGGCGTAGTACACACGCGGGCCGACCACGGACATTCCACTCACGCTGGAGAGCAGGGCCAGCGTGAGCATCCCCGCAAAGAGGGCTCCCACGCGGCTGCCAAACAACGCCTCGGCGCTCGCAGCCCCCACCGGCAGCACACCCTTGAGCGATTCCAGCGGCAGCGCGTAGATGTACGCCACGTTCAGGGCGACGTAGCAGAAGGCCACGAGGCCAGTACCGGCAAGCAATGCGCGCGGCAGATCGCGCTCCGGCGATCTCATTTCCTCAGCCACATAAGCCGCCGCATTCCAGCCACTGTAGGCAAACATCACAAAGATCAATGACACGGCAAACTGCGAGCCCAGCCCGTGGGCGGAAGTGCGCTCGGCGGACATTTGGAAATGGCCCCAATCACCGCGGCCGATGGTAAATGCCAGCGCCAGGAACGTCCCGATGCCCCCCAGGGTGATGCCGGTCAACAGTTTCTGCAAGTTCGCGGCCATGCCCACGCCGCGAATGTTGACCACGGCCAAGGCGGCGATCAGGGCGACGCTCACCAGCCGTGCCTTATCCAGGTGCAGCAAGCCGAAGACGGCCGGCTGGGGTGCGGGCGAGGCCAGAGAAGGAAAAATCTTTCCCAGATACTCCGACACGGCGAGCGATCCCGCGGCGATCGGTGCGGAAAAACCGACGAAAAACGAGACCCACCCGCTCAGAAAGCCCCAGGTGGGCCCCCACGCCTCGCGCAAATACACGTACTCACCGCCGGAGCGAGGAAGGTTGACGCCCATTTCGGCGTAGGAAAAACAACCTGCTAGAGCGATGGCCGCCCCGGCAATCCAGATTGACAGCATCACGAGGGGCCGGCCAAGGTCACCGGCCAAGAATCCGGTGGTGGTGAAAATACCGGAGCCAATCATGTTGGAAATCACCAAGACTGCTGAACCGGTGACGGTGAGCTCGCGACGCAAGGAAACAGGCATGTGCGACTTTACGATCTGGTGGTTATCGGAAAAATTGCAGGGACGGTAGCGCGAACCATCTGGGACGCTACCGACACGTATGAAAAGTGGGACTAATCGAAGCCGGGATATCCGACCCGACCTCCCGGATGGGAACCCTTATACACCGGAGTCCTTCCCAGTAAACCAACTTTATGGGCGTGCTGTACTTCTTAGCTTGGAGGACTGCCAGTCTGGTTGCCGGCCGGGCAACCGCCTCTATAGAGACATAAACTCAGCCCACCAACTCGATGCCAAAAGGAGGCGGACAAAGATGCTTGCGAATCGGTCCATGCCGCGGTGAACGGTCATTCCCGCGCTGGCCTATCCGGATGTCGACGAAGCCATCGCCCGGTTTTGCGACGCCTTCGGTTTCAACTTGCGTCTGCGGATTGCGAATCCCATCAAGGAATTGATACGGATTGTGCGATTAACCCGCGATGAGCCGCGCACGCGGACAAATGGCCGTCGCTGGCCACAAACGGCGTTGTGGGAGGTTACGAGCGAAGGTTCCGGGAGGATGGCCGCCCGCCGGGCATATGCCGCAGTTCCAGTGGGCCAAAGGGATTGAGATGTGGGTAGGCTTCTGGAACACGAGATCTTCAGTTGGGAACCAACAAGTGGTCAGGCAAGAAAAACTGGTGCCGGCGGGGGGAATCGAACCCACGGCCTAGGGATTATGAGACCCTCGCTCTTCCACTGAGCTACGCCGGCCCGGTGATTACCCATGTTAGGGAGCGGGGCGCGGGGGTGTCAAGCAAACGGGGAAAGAGGTTACGAGGAGCAAGAGCGGGTGGGAGGAAAGTGATCGAGATTGCGAGGAGGGGAGGGCGGACCCGCCGCGGCGTGGGGACTCCCTACGGGAGGGCGGACACAACACCATGGTCCGCCCCTACAGCACGGCGGCACCGAGTCGAAATGGCTCGATTACCAGGGAGCTGATGGACGCGGGGATGGGTGCACCAAGCGGGCAGGCGGCGGGGAGAAGGGCGGATCGGGGCGGAGAGGCTGGAGAGGGACTGTGCCAGTGCGGGACACGGTCCTTCCCCGGCTGTGGGAGGGTCCAGCTGGCACTGGCGGGCCTGTCCGGGCCGCCGGGTTAAAGAATCGGGGAGCCTGGCCGATGGTACACAAGTACTGTTGACCCGAGAAAGGTTCGGGGGCAGAATCGCGGCGAAGTAAAGGAGGTAGCTGGCCTGACCCTGCAAAGGGAAGGGGTGTTGACCGTTTCGACACACTACCGTTAGGGAGTACTAGGACCACCCGCTATACTGGTTCCCGGCGCGCATAGCGCCCAGGAGACCCAGTCATGTACAAGTGGTCAAAGTTGATGGTTCTAGTGCTTCTGGTGCTCGTAACCGCCATGGTGGTTAGCCACCTGGCGCAAGCGGCACCGACGGTAGCAAACGGCACGAACCCGGTTCCGCCGACGCCGTGGTTGGTAGCAAACGGCACGAACCCGGTTCCACCGACGCCGTGGCAAGCCGCCAACGGCACAAACCCCGTCCCGCCGACGCCCTGGTCACGTTAGAGACCTGAAGGCGGCCCGGAAGCAGGCAGGCCCGGCACAAACGAAGTGCTGGGGCCGATTGATTACGTGGTGTGGTTTCTGGGCCTAGGCCTTGAAGTCTTCGTGGTGGTGTATTCGCTCGCCCGCGGGCAGTTCCTGCGTTACCTAACCCTGAATCTGTACATGCTGGCCGACGCACTGTGGACCGTGGGCGGATTTTATTTTGTGACGCGTTACGGGCTGAGTTCGATGGAGTACCGCTATTTTTATTATTACGGCGACGTGCTGCTTACGGTTCTGCTGTACTTCTCCGTGTTCGGGCTGTACCAGCATGTATTTGGGGAAATGAACGCGAACAAATACGTGCGCGGGGCATCGCTGATGCTGCTGCTGGCGACGGGGTGCGTGAGCTTCCTGGTGGTGCGTCAGAGCCAGGACCACCTGACCAGCCGGTTTGTGATTCAACTTTCGCAGAATCTGTATTTCGTGGGACTGGTGCTGACCTACATTTTGTGGGGCGCGGTGATGAAGCTGCGCGAGACAAGGTCGCGGGTGATCCACCTGGTGCTGGCGCTCGGAATCTACTTCAGCGCGTACTCGGCCACTTACGCGCTGCGCAATCTGTTCCCCGACCTATCAGTGGCACGAACAATCTTACCGCCGCTCGTGGGCGCCTGGCTGCCGCTGGCCTGGGCGTGCACGTTGTGGAAGGTTCCGGAGGAGGCGCGGCTGGCAACTGCCCAGCTTGCCGCGTCGCACGCACGATGATCTTTACAGCCGTCATTCTAGCCATTTCGGTGTACGCCCTGGCGCACTTCTTTGTGACCTACTGCCGGTTGCAGGTGGCCTCCGGGCGCCAGATCGAGCTTTCCGACTCTGCGCGGGAGGCCACGGGGATCGAAGGCACTGGAGTGAGCGGGGAGGAGTTTCCGAGGTTGCGGCGGCTGGTGGACCTGTGTCCCGAGACGGATGGAGACGGGTTCAAGCTGGGGCTGATACGAGCCTACTACGCCTTTCTCGGCGCCGTCCGGGTTCTGTTCGGGCCGGTGATGCCGGCGGCGGCTGCCTGGGCCACGAGCGAGCGCTCGGGGTGCTCGTATTACGCGGCGGTGGCGCTGGACGCACGGATCGCGCATACGCGGCAGATCTTCGAGCGGGATTTCCTCACGATGCAGTAGCAGCAGGCGCCCGGCGCCCGGGCGAATTGCAGTTCCTCGCCCCTTTACCCTTCCTCCCCTTCATCTTCGTTCTGATGCTGGCATAGAATTGCATAGGAGCCCGAATGAGGGCTCGCGATCCGATGCGTTCCTCTCTCCCACAGCGCGTGAAAGAGGCGGTCGAGCGGCGCCGGCTGATGGCGCCGGGAGACCGTGTGGGCGTCGGCGTCTCCGGCGGCGCGGACTCGGTGGCGCTGGTGCGGCTGCTGCACGGACTTCGGGACGAATTGGGGATTCGCCTGGCGGTGCTGCATTTCCAGCACCGGCTGCGCGGTGAGGAATCGGCCGGGGACGAGGAGTTCACTGCGCAGCTCGCGGGCGGGCTCGGCCTGGAGTTTTTCCGCGAAGAGGCTGACGTGGCCGGCTGGGCGAGGAGCCGCCGCGTGAACCTCGAGGATGCCGGGCGGCAGCTCCGGAGGGAATTCTTTGAGAGGATGGTGCAAGAAGCGCGGGTGACGCGGGTAGCCACGGCGCACACCGCGGACGATCAGGCGGAAACGCTGCTGGCGCATCTGGTGAGGGGCACGGGGCTGGCGGGACTGGCGGGAATCTACCCGGCGGCGGGACGGGTGGTGCGGCCGCTGCTGGAGGTGCGCCGCGCCGAGTTGCGCACGTGGCTCACGGCGATCGGCCAGGGGTGGCGCGAGGATTCCACGAACGCGGATACGGCGCGGCTGCGCGCCCGGCTGCGGCGGGACCTGCTTCCCCTGCTCGAGCGTGAATTCCAGCCGCAGATCGTGGGCCAGCTTTGCGGGCTGGCGGAGCTGGCGCGCGAGGAGGAACGCTTCGGCGCGGCGCTGGCGGAGGCGCGGTTCCGGGCGCTG
>Ga0074044_10002763_pt1 | contig 15246 bp, 16 predicted proteins | sample BogForMeECP23OM1_FD_94443 | JGI IMG/M metagenome (GOLD analysis project Ga0074044, IMG submission 94443) | Bog forest soil microbial communities from Calvert Island, British Columbia, Canada - Bog Forest MetaG ECP23OM1 | ecosystem: Environmental > Terrestrial > Soil > Wetlands ... | reverse complement strand
TTTGAAGACGATGGCGACCGGGGCGATGAGTACAATTTCGATCCGGTATCCGGCTCCGCGCCGATCCTGACGCCGCAGTCAATGAGCGCGCGCGTGATCGAGCGAGGCGCGGTACGCAGCCGGCTGGGCCTGTCGATCGTGTACCGCGTCCCTGGGTCACTGACTCCCGATCGCGCCGCACGATCGCAGCAGACCGTCGACTTGGCGGTGAATCTCACCGCGACGATCTACGCGGGCCTTTCCCGCGTCGACTTCGATGCCACAGTCGACAACTCCGCGCGGGACCATCGCCTGCGCGCCGCGCTTTCCACCCCGATCGTGGCAGCAGAGTCGGTTTCGGACACGAACTTCGGCGTCGTCCGCCGGCCCCTCGATCCGGTGGAACCGGCAGGCATTACCGAGGACATCTACCCCACTGCGCCTCATCGTACTTTCACCGCAGTCGAGTCTCCGGATCTTTCCGCGGCTGTTGTGAGCCGGGGCATCTACGAGACCGAGGTCAGACGTGACGCGGCCGGCGCGACGATTGCGCTGACGCTGCTCAGATGCGTCGGATGGCTCTCGCGCGCGGATCTGAAGATGCGGCGCGGCGACGCGGGTCCGGAAATGGAAACCCCCGACGCGCAGGAAATCGGGAGTCATAGTTTTGAATTCGCGGTGACGACCTGGCGCGGCTCGTACGCCGAGCCCGATTTCCTGGAACGCACACAAGCATATGCGTTCCCGCCCCGTGCCTTTGCTGCTCGCACGGGTCTTGATTCATTGCAACTCTGCGCATGCGATAATCCGCGCATTCTCTTTTCGACTGCGCGAGGAACAGAACGCGCTGACGGCCACATCGTGCGTGTGTTCAGCGCCTCGGAAGCGCCCGAGACGGCGCGCTTCAAGTTCGGCGCGGGCCGCACTGTGCGACTGATCGATCTCGGCGGGCATCCAGTAAAACACCCGGGCGCCCGGCACCGCCGCGACGGCACAATCGAACTTCATCTGCGGCCGTTCCAGATCGTGACGTTCAAAGTGAGCGCACGCGTTGCGCGAGCAGGGGCGGCTTGATCGCGACGATGCCGTCCAGTGATGTCTTCACGAGAGATGGCTGAGAAAAGCGATCGCGCGGCGCGACCGACGCATCCGGCGCGGGCGGTCGCTGCGGTCCGGCGGAATTTTCTCGCGCTACCGGTCGCGCCCACCGTCCTGATCGCGGTGATGTTCCTCATCCAGGTCTGGGGCCTCACTCAGTACTTTCCCGTCGACTCGTGGCTGACCCGCAATCCCTTTTACACCAACAGCTACGCGCTTCATTTCGCGCGCAGCCTGTTGAGCGCATCGGCGCTGGGGCGGCATCTGAGGCTATGGAGCTACAGCCCGAGCCTGATGGCGGGATATCCCGCTGGAACGAGAACCGAACCGATGGGCGACGCGGTCGCGCTATGGTTCTGGATCTGCAGTGGCTTCTCGACCGTGCGATCGTTCGGACGCGCCGCGGTTCTCTACAAGGCGTTCGTAGTCGGAGTGCTCGTGTCGGTTCCGCTCGCGATGGCGGCGGCGGCGCGCTGGCTCGAATTCGACTGGAGCATCGCGGTTCTGTCAGCCGCGCTGGGAGTCTTCGGGACCTTTAACTATCCCGGTTTGCTGATGATCCGGGCCGGGATGTTCGCATTCTTTGCCGCGGCGTTCCTCTGTGTTGCATGGGGCGCGCTTCTCTACCGTTCGCTGGAGCGAAGCGCGCGCGGATTCGCCGTGCTCGCAATCACCGGTGGAGCGCTGACTTATCTTCATCCGCTGGCCGCCGTCATGCTGGCGCCGCCTTCGATTGCAGGCCTGGCGGAGTCGCGGAGTCCGAAGCGCTTCGCCGCCCTCGCCGCCGCGCTGGCGGCCGCTTTCCTGCTCTCGATGGGATGGCTCGGACCGGTCCTGTTCACCCGGGACATAGGCTCTCACTTCTCGAATTGGTGGCAGACTTCGCGCAGCGTAGGCGGAGGCCTTGGTGTTCTCTTTCACAAGCGCCTCCCCTTTCCGCCGATCGCTATCGTTGTGGCGGCCCTGTATGGAGCCCTGCAGGCGCACACCCGCCGGCGCTTCCTGATCGTGTGGCTCGCGGGCACCTTCAGCTTCGGCTTGCTCGCCTATTTCGGATCCGCCATCAAGCTTTTCGACAATGTCGAGCCCGGCCGCTTCGAGATCGTCTTCTATGCGTTCGCGGCGCCGTTCGCCGCGTTAGGCGCGCGCGAATTCTGGCTGCGGCTGGGCAGTTTCAGTTCACCCTGGCGGCAGGCTACGCGATTGATTGCGGCCGGAATCGTCGCCTTCTTTGCCCTCGTCTCCGGTGCATCGCTATGGCTCGAGACCACGGTGCACGGCCCGATCGTGGCGACGCTGCCCGCGCAGGCATCGGAACTGTGGGGATGGATGACGGTGTCGGGCCGCGACTCGAGAATCGTCCTGGAATCGGGATGGACCCGCGATGAGAACGGCGGCGTCGTGTCGCCCTACTTCCGCGCCGATGTCGGGTTGCTGTGGGCGCTGGAAAGCGGCCGCGAAGTTATCGGCGCATCGCCCAGCGAAGGATTTTCATCGTTCGGCTTCGTCGACCTTGGCAATGCCATCGCGTTCGGCCGTGCCCTGAAGAGTTGGGAACCCGCGGATTTCCGCCGGCAACTCGATACCTACAATGTCGGCGCGCTGGTTCTATGGTCCGCCGACGCCAAGCAGTACCTCGCGCAGGTACCGGGCGTCGTCGCACTTCAGGAGAGCGATCCTTACACGCTCTATGGCGTGGCTGGCGATCACAGCTTCTTGTCGACCGGCAAGGCCGCGTCAGTCAGCGCCAGCCAGGATTGCATACAGATAAAAGACGCCGAGCCGGGGCGCATGATTCTGAAGTATCACTACTTCAAAACTTTGCGCGTCTCGCCCGCGATGAGGATGGAACCGGTCGCGGTCGGAAACGGCGACCCGAATCCATTTATCCAAATAGACAACGACGCGAAGCGGGACATCGTCGTCTACAACGCAGGCTTCAGCGGATGGGGCCGCGCGCCGCCAGTGTGTAAATAGGGAAGACTGTCATTCCGAGCGTGTTGACCCACAACTAATATCGCATCAAGATTCGTCATCACTGAGCGCTTTCGACTCCGCTCAGGGCGCCGAAGCGGCGGTTCAGGATGACGGACAAGTTAGTCATTAATGGGAGACCAGACTACACGCCGGCGAACCACTCGTAGCCCTGATTCTCCCAGTAGCCGCCGGTCGGGTTCGGCAGGAAGTTCACTTCCGTCAGATACTTGACCGTCTTGTAGCCGAGCTTGACGGGCGAGTAGAGGCGCAGCGGCGCGCCGTGATCCGGGTATAGTTCGTGGCCATTCATCCCGTAGGCAAGAATCGTCTGTGGATGCATCGCGCTTTCCAGGTCCCACGACGACCAGTAGCCGGAATCGAAGCTCCGAAATTCCACGTAGCGCACGCGCGGATCAGCGCCAGCGGCCTTTGCGATCTCGCTCACGCGCACGCCATGCCATCCTGCCACGGCAGACCATCCTTCTACACAATGATGGCGAACGCGGAGATCGACCCGCGCCATCCGCTTCAGGTCGTCGAGCGAAAGGACCATCGGCTTCGCGACGAGACCGCCGACCTTTAGAGACCAGTTGTCCGGCGGAAACGGCATGTCGTCCGAAATGAAATAGCTGGGGAACGCGTCGGCTGGCGTGTCGGCGGAAGGCGGCAATTCGGGCGCCAGCCGCGTCGGCGAGAACATCGCGCTCTCCACGCCCTGATTCCATTTACCCATCGCGCGCAAAAAGAACGCGGCGGGACGTGATTTCTCGCATCCGGCGAGCATCGTCGCCGCGCCCAGCCCGAGGATCAATTTGCGGCGCGTGAGAAGCCTAGCCACGCTTCCCTCCGGTGAACATCTCGAGGATCGCGCGCGGATGCATCGCCACCAGCACCAGATGCGCGATGACGAACAGCACGATCAAAACCAGCGCGCCAAGATGCACAACGCGCGCGGCGTCGTATCCGCCGAAAATCGCGGCTAGCCACCACAATTGCACGGGTTTGTAGATCGCCAGGCCCGAGAGAACCTCGACGAGCGCGAACACGATGACCGAGGTGTAGGCGAGCCGCTGCAGACCGTTGTAGAAGTCCATCGGCGGCGGCTGCCTGATCGCGCGCACGTAGTATGCGAACATCCGGATTGCGCCGGGAGTGTCGCGGCCCGGAATGAACAGGCGCCGGCGCCATTCGCCGCTGGCGATAAAGTACACGAGGTAGATGAGTCCATTCAGAATCAGGAACCACGCGAGCGCGAAGTGCCAGTTGCGCGCCCCTGCCAGCCATCCGCCAAAGGTTGCCCATCCTGGCGGCGACACCCCCTGCAGCGGATACCAGGCGTATTGGGCTCCACGCGGACCCAGCGCGGGATACGCGCTGAATATCTGCAGCCCGCTGCCGGCCATGATCAGCAGCAGCGGTATGTTTATCCAATGCGCGAGGCGAATCGTCAGGGGCTGCGCCTTGCGTTTTCGCCATCGCGGATCAGCGCTCGCTTCAGCCATTGTTTCCGCGCACTAGGCGCGTCACTCCTCGGGGTGCATGGGAGTCGCTTTGCCGCCCTTCATCATGTGCCCGTCCATCAGAATCATCTCGCCGTTGCTCAGATGTTTTTCCTCGCCGTTCCCCATCTTTACAACACCGGTGGTCGTCACTTTGGTTCCGTCCGGCATCGCCATGTCGCCCGGCATGGGCTGAGTCGCCTTGCCGTTTTTCATCGTCATCATCTGCCCGTCTTTCATGATGACGCATCGATCGCCATCGCCGCAGCCGGCCATATCAAACAAATGGCGAATATCGCCGCCACGATGCTCGTTGCGATGGTCATCGATATGCTTCTGCCACAGTGCCTTTGATGCCGGTTACCGGCCATGGGTTTCGCTCGACCTCGTCCGCGATGCGCGAAGAGCGCGTTGACTTGCACGATCAAGCAAACTACCGTGAAGAGACTACGCCCGTGATGAACCGCATTTCCACCATCGCCATTATTATGATGATTACCCTGGCGGGTGGGGTGCGTCCCGGGCGTCGCTAGATAACGACTCGGAACGATGACACGACCCCTCCCGCCAGTTCCGGTGGGAGGGGTTTTTCTTTCCTGCAAACCTTTCACACCCGCGCCGGCAATGAGGCGGTCGTCTCAGGAGAGAACGACCGATGGACTGTCACACCATACTGACCCGGGCGCTCAACGCGCGGGTCGCGGAAGTGCTGCCCGAACCCACGCCGCTTGACGACGCGCGGCGGCTGTCCGAGCGCCTCGGCACGCCGGTCCTGCTCAAGCGCGAGGATCTCACGCCGATCTTTTCATTCAAGCTGCGCGGCGCGTACAACCGAATCGCGCTGCTCGATGAAACGGAGCGGGCCCGCGGCGTCATCGCGGCTTCCGCCGGCAATCACGCGCAGGGTGTCGCATATTCCGCCGCGCGGCTGGGCGTGCGCGCCCGCGTGGTGATGCCGAAGACCACGCCGGAAATCAAAGTCGAAGCGGTGCGCCGCCACGGCGCATGCGTCGACCTCGTCGGCGACGATTATTCCGAGGCGGCGGCATATTGCGCCGAGCTGGTCGCCGCCACCGGCATGATCGAGATTCCAGCATACGACGACCTTGACGTAATCGCCGGGCAGGCGACGATCGCGCTTGAGATACTGCGGCAGGCGACGCCCGACCTCGGGTCCATTTTCGTTCCGGTCGGTGGCGGCGGATTGGCGGGCGGAATCGCGGCCGTGATCAAAGCGGTGCGCCCGCAGATTCGCGTGTTTGGCGTCGAGCCCGACGACTCGGACGCGATGACGCGTTCGATTCGCGCAGGCCGGCGCATCGCTCTGGATCAGGTGGGAATTTTTGCCGACGGAGTCGCGGTGCGGATGGTCGGTGAAAGCACCTTCGCGCTATGCCGCGACTACCTGGACGATTGCGTGACTGTGAGCGTCGATGAGATCTGTGCGGGCGTCAAAGATGCATTCGAAGACACCCGCGCGGTGCTCGAGCCCGCCGGCGCACTCGCGATAGCTGGTCTGAAGCGGTTCGCGCGCGAGGGACGCATTCCGGCCGGACCTGCGATTGCGATCGCCTCGGGCGCCAACGTCAACTTCAACCGCCTTGCGTTCGCGGCCGAGCGCGCCGCGCTGGGTGAGGATCGCGAGGCGATGTTCGCGGTGACGATTCCGGAGCGCCGTGGCGCTTTCCTGGATTTCTGCCGCGTCATCGGCGATCGCAACATCACCGAGTTCAACTATCGGCTCGCGGCGCGCGACGCAGCGCACATTTTTGTCGGCGTGGAGATTTCGGGCCGCGCGGAAGCCAAGGAAATAGCGCGATTGCTCCATGAGCGCGGCTACCGATGCCACGACCTGACCGGCAACGAACTCGCCAAGTCGCACGTCCGGCACATGGTTGGCGGGCGCTCCGGCGGCGCGACGGACGAAGTGCTCTACAGCTTCAGCTTTCCCGACCGGCCCGGCGCGTTCCTGAGGTTTCTCACGATGCTAGGCGACCGCTGGAATATCTCGCTCTTTCACTATCGCAACCACGGCGGCGCTTACGGCCGTATTCTGTGCGGCTTCGAAACGCGCGGCTGCAATCGCCGCGAGCTGCGCGCGCGCTTCAACGCGATGGGCGTGGCCTACACGGAGGAAACCGACAACCCCGCAGCCGCATTCTTTCTGCGGTGAAGAGCAACACCCTCACCCGCAACCAAGGGGGCGAGGGGCATTCCAAAAAGGGCTTACTCACCGCTCGAAGTCGGCGCGATCACTTCACGTAGAGGAAGATCCCCTCGTAGATCAGCGCGGGCTTGTCGTTCCCGACCACGTGCACCGTCGTCTCCTGCGTGACCTGGGTGCCCTGCGGCCGCGGATCCACCGCCACGATTCGCGAATGCCCATGAACCGTCGCGCCGGCCGGAACCGGTGAGATGAAGCGCAGCTTGTTCGCGCCGTAGTTGACGACGTTGCGAAAGCCGGTGACCTTCCAGTCGCCCTCGGTTTCGAACGCGGGCAGCAGACTCAGGGTCAAAAAACCGTGCGCGACCGGTCCGCCAAACGGACTTTCCTTCTTGCAGCGCTCGATATCGATGTGAATCCACTGATGGTCGCCGGTCACATCGGCAAACCGATTGATCTTTTCCTGCGTCACCTCGATAGGCTTGCTCCAGGGCCCGTACTCCTTGCTTATCTTCGAACGCAGCTTCTCGACATCATCAAACCGAATCGATTCCATAGCATTTCTCCAACAGTTGAATTTGGCTTTTTCCCGGCGGTCGTTCAAACGTGCGCCAGTATTTCCTCGTGCATCCGGCGCACCTGCTTCTCGTCTATTCCCATCACCGTGGCAAAAATAAATTGCGAGACGCCCCACTCCTTCGCGCGCCGTTTCAACTCCGCGATGCACTCATCGGGCGTTCCGATTAGCGACAGCGGCGATTGCAACATCCCCGCGGGATCGAGGCCGAAGCCCGCAGCCATCATCTCGGCGGTCTTGCGCGTCGCCTCGGGCGAGTCGGTGATAACGAACGTGAAGATGAAGTTGCTCGCCGCGATCGCCTTGGGATCACGGCCGCAGCGCTTCGCCTCCTCGCGTACGAACGCCAGCTTGCCGCGGAACGATTCGTCCGTCATCCGCTTGATATTGTCGAGCGAGACTTTTCCCGGCTTGCCCGCATCGGGGATGATGTTGATGTAATCGGCGTACTTGGCGGCGATCCTGAGCAGACCTTTGCCGCCTCCACCTACGACAATCGGAGGACGCGGCTTCTGGATTGGCTTGGGCCACAGGATCGCATCGCGAAGCTGGTAAAACTCGCCCCCGAAATTCGATCTCTCATTCGCCCACAGGGAGATGATGCAGGCCAGCGCCTCATCGAGCATCTTGAGGCGCTGCGCGATCGGCGGGAACGGAATGCCCGTCATCTGGAACTCGGTCTCGGTCCATCCGGTCCCGAGTCCGGCCAGCAGTCTTCCATTGCTCAAGTGATCGAGTGTCACCAGGCTCTGGGCGGTGATCGCGGGATGACGAAACAGATTGCACAGTACGAGATGGCCGATTTTGATCTTTTTCGTCGCATCGGCGACGGTGGCCGCGATCACCATCGGATCATACGCGAGCGTATGCGGGTCGTACTGCCGCTCGGGCCCCTCCATCACGATATGGTCGGGGAACACGATCAGATCGAACCCAACTCCTTCGGCGGCTTGTGAAATTGCGCGGAACCGCTCCGGTTCCATGTTCGAAAGCTGCAGTCCAAACTCCATCTGCTCTCTGACTCCTTCATTATCGCGGCCGCGCAAGTGCGCCGGCGCTTAGCCTGAAACCGTCCGCCTACTGCTTGATGGCTTCCACGTCTATCGAAATCGAAACTTCGTCGCCCACCAGCACTCCGCCGGCCTCGAGCGCCTTGTTCCAGGTAAGCCCGAAATCCTTGCGGTTGATTTTGGTCGTCGCCGACGCACCGACCCGGGTCTTGCCGAACGGATCCTTGATCGGCGGCGTCGGTCCTTCCACATCGAGCGTAACCGGCCTGGTGACGCCGCGCAGCGTGAGGTCGCCGCTCAGCTTCCATTTGCCGTCGCCCGCCGCCTCGACCTTGGTCGACTTGAAAGTGACCGTCGGATACTTGGCGACGTCCAGAAAGTCCGGACTCTTCAAATGACCGTCGCGCTTATCGACGCGCGTGTCGATCGAAGACGCGTCGATCACGGCATTGACCTGCACCGAGCTCGGATCGGTCCCCTCCGACGTGATCGTACCGGAGGTTTTCTCGAACTGGCCCTTCACGTTCGAGATCATCATGTGCCGCACCGAAAATTCCACGCTGGTGTGGGCGGGGTCGATGTTCCAGGTGTCCGCGTGCGACGGCGCTGCCGCTATCAGCAGACCCAGAGCCGCCAGCGCAGGAATTGCCCGCCAAGTTCTAGGATGCATATCGTCTCCTCCCGGCATTTCGCCGCCCGTGACTCTAGTCCACTCCGGCGCGCTTGACGATAACGAAAGTTGCATTTCGATACTGAACTCGGCCGACGACGGGTAAGGGCGAGATGGTGATACAACCATCTTAAATATACTTGACGCATCGTTGCGGGCCCGCTAAACACGATTTCATATGGCTCGATCGGTACAGCCGCGAACCTTGCACGAGGCGCTCGCCTACTTTGGTGATGAAGGCCGATGCGTCGAATTCGCGGCGGCCCTGCGATGGCCCGATGGGGTCAGGTGCCCAAGCTGCGGCAGCGGCGAGGTCATGTTCCTGGCGACGCGCCGCATCTGGAAATGCCGGAACGCGCACCCGCGGCAGCAATTCAGCGTCAAGGCGGGAACTCTGTTCGAGGACTCGCCGATCGGCCTCGACAAATGGTTCGCCGTCATCTGGATGATCGCGAACCAGGCGCAGGCGCCGACCTCTTACGAAGTCGCCCGCGAACTCGGGGTCACGCAGAAAACCGGATGGTTCATCCTGCACCGCATCCGGCTCGCGATCGAATCGGGCAGCTTCGAGTTTCCGGGCGAGACCGTAATCAATCTCCCGCGCGAAGCCGCGGGCTTTTCGCGGGAGGAGCGAACGCGATGAGCCGTTCAGCGCGCAATGGAACACCGCTGGGGAGCTTCGACCGGTTCGAGGACCTCGCGCGACGCCTGTTCCAGGTTAAGCGCGAAAAGACCGAAGAGTCAGCGCCTCCTCGCGCCCAGGCAAGTCCCGCTCGGCCGGCTTCGCAGGCAAAGAAAAGGAGATTTCCGATGAGCCTACTGGGAAAGAAAGGACTGCGTTGTTCGTTCTGCGGCAAGGATGACGATCACGTGCAATTCTTGCTCGCCGGTCCCAAGGTCTTCATATGCGGCGAATGCGTCGACAAGTGCGTGGAGATAATCGACCGCACCAAGGCCTCCGGAACCGCACCCGCGTAGCGCCACGCTGCCCCTCGCCCGCTCAGTTGCGGGAGAGGGTGAAGCGGCGCGGCCTTTGCGTTTTTGTCGCAAAGGCCGTGGCGCGCGGGTGAGGGTGCTGCGTCGATCGAAACGCCCCCTCCCTCACTTACTCGCCACCGCGATTGCTCCCTGGCCGCGCAGTTTCTCCAGCTCCGCGTTGCTGAAACCCCAATCGCGCAGCGCCTCATCGGTATGCTGGCCCGGGCTCGCGGGCGGCCGCTGGATCTTTCCCGGTGTGCGGCTGAAGCGGGGAGCAGGTCCCGGCTGAACCACCCCTTCCTGCTCCACAAAAGTCCCGCGATGGCGATTGTGCGGATGCTGCGGCGCTTCTTCCATGCTCAGCACCGGAGCGAAGCACACGTCGCTGCCCTCCATGATTTTGCACCATTCGTCGCGCGTCTTGCTCTTGAAGATCGCGGTCAGTCGCTCCTTCAGTGCCGGCCATGCCGAGCGATCCATCTGGTGCGGCAGCTCCTGGCCCTTCAGTCCGGAAAGCTCCAACAGCTCTTCGTAGAACTTTGCTTCGATCGATCCGATCGAGACGTACTTCCCATCGCTGGTTTCGTAGACTTCGTAGAAATGGGCTCCCGTGTCGAGCAGGTTTTCGCCGCGATCGTTCGTCCATACTCCGGCCGCCTTGATGCCATAGATCGCCGTCATCAGCGATGCGGCGCCATCGACCATAGCCGCATCCACCACCTGCCCCTTGCCCGACTTCTGCGCTTCGAGCAGTCCCGCGACGACGCCCAGCGCGAGGTAGAGCGCGCCGCCGCCGAAATCACCCACGAGATTGAGCGGCGGCAGCGGGCGATCGCCCTTGCGTCCGATCGAATGCAGCGCGCCGGTCAGCGCGATGTAATTGATATCGTGTCCCGCCGCTTCAGCCATCGGCCCTTCCTGACCCCATCCGGTCATGCGTCCGTAAACCAACCGCGAATTGCGTGCGAGACATACGTCGGGACCCAGGCCGAGGCGTTCCATCACCTTGGGACGAAATCCCTCGATGAGTGCGTCAGCTTTTTCAACTAGGCGCAGCACCGCATCAATCGCTTCGGGCTTCTTGAGGTCCAATGCGACTGAGCGGCGCCCGCGATTGAGGATGTCGAACTTCGCGCGCATCGAGATTCCCAGCCCGGCGCTGGAGAGCCGGTCTATTCGGAGCACGTCGGCACCCATGTCGGACAGCAACATCGCGCACATCGGTCCGGGCCCGATGCCCGCCAATTCGATTACCCGATAACCTGATAACGGTCCCATTTTGATTCACCTCTATGTCGCCAGACGCGGCGCCGAAATCGATCGCCGTCAGCGGTAATTAGCGTTTCGGGCCCGTGATGAAAACCCCCGCGCGATCCGGTCAGGCGCCAGTCCGGTTCAATCAATCCGCTTCGGGGACCGGATGGACCGTCGATGAAATTGCGACTGAGGAGCGGCGGCCGCTTACCTCTTCACCCGCGTTCGGGTCGAGCCACAGGTAGATGAGAGAAGATCCGACCGCGAGAATGCCCGTGATAATGAAAGGGAGCGCGAAGTCCTGCGCCGACAGCGTCGACACGCTGCGCCCGTGCAGGCTGATATGGAGCAGCAGCGCCGCGGTCGCGACGCCGAGGCTCAGGAACAATTGCTGCGCCATGCTCGACAGGCTGCTCGCATTGCTCATCAGCACAGCCGGCACGTCCGCATAGGCGAGCGTTCCCAGCGCCGTGAATTGGAGAGATCGAAAGAAGCCGCCCACCAGCAGCGTCGCGATGATGATCGAATGCGGGGTCGAAGGACGGAACCACGCATAGCTCATCATTATGAAAGCGCTGACGACGCCGTTGAAAACGAGAACGTTGCGGAACCCGAAGCGCCGGATTATCGGAGGCGCGGTCGGCTTCATGATCAGCGCGCCGGCCGCTCCGGTGAAGGTAATCAGCCCCGAGGCGAACGGACTCAGCCCGAACACGAGCTGCAGCAGCATCGGCATCAGGAACGGCAACGCGCCGATGCCCATTCGGAACAAGCCGCCGCCGAGGGTGGCGGAATTGAAGGTCGGGATTTTGAGCAGCGCGAGGTCGATAATCGGATAGCGTGTTCGCCGCGCGTGCATTACATACGCTCCCGCGCACAATCCCCCTCCCACCAGCAGGCTCATCACGACGCCTGCCGGAAGTACGCCTCGGCCGATCATCTCGAAGCCGAAGACCATCCCCGCCAGTCCGAGTCCGGTCAGCACAAAGCCGCGAAAGTCCAGCGGCGGTACCTCTTCTTCCCGAATATTCTCGAGGTAGAGCGTGACCAGCGTGATGCCGATGAGGCTGATCGGCACATTGATGAAGAAGATCCATCGCCACGAATAGTAGGTCACGATGAATCCGCCCACCGGCGGTCCGACCACCGGACCCAGCACCGCGGGCACGGTGAGATACGACATCGCCTGCACGAGCTCGGACTTCGGAATGGTCTTGAGCACGATCAAGCGCCCGACCGGCACCATCATCGCGCCGCCAAATCCCTGCAGAACCCGCGCGGCGACGAGTTGGGGCAGCGACTCCGCCAGGCCGCAGAAAATCGATCCGACCGTGAAAACCGCGATCGCGGCGCGGAACACGGTGCGCGATCCGTACCGATCCGCCATCCATCCGCTGATGGGAATGAAAACCGCCAGGCTCAGGAGGTACGAAGTGATTGCAAGGTTGAGCCGGATCGGGTCTTCGTGCATCGAATGCGCGATCGCGGGCAGCGCCGTGGAGATGACCGTCGAATCGAGCATCTCCATGAACAGCGCGCATCCGACGATGAGCGGCGCGAGGAATTGGCGGTCGACAAGACCTTGCCGTTTCGGACTTGCCGGTCCGAAAGTTTCGCGCGGTTGAGCGGATGCAAACTTAGGTTCGATTGATGCCACGAAAGAACGATCTCCGGAAGTGCAGGCGTTGTAGCGCAGGACCTCCCGCGTCACACGGCCCAGAATAACAAATCACCGGCAGGTTTGTCGCGCCGTCCGAACGGGCGAAACTGCGCGAGCGCGCTCAACCTTCGCTGAGCGCGCTCGCAGGTTCAGATGCTTTTCGGATCTGCCGCTCGATGCGGGCCGCGGAAACCCGCAGCCCGGTCAAATGATCTGGCCGGGCTGCGGTCCGGGAACTATTCCCTCAAGGTCGGGGTCTTTCTCGTCGGCCCCGGGCTCGCGGGTGGGTTGCTTTTGGGCGGCGCGCTCAACACGACGCCGTTGCTTGTCCTGTTGTTTCTGTCTGCGGACTTGCTCTCTCCGGCGTTTTTCCATCGAAGCTCCTTAGACTGAGAGACAGCTGGATTGCGTCCCCCCCCCGCGCCTTTGCCCTTTTTACCAGCGATCGCGTCCGCGACCCCCGCCGCCGCCTCCGCCTCCGCGATTGCCGCCACCACCGCCGCCGCCACCACGGTTACCGCCGCCGCCGAAGCCCGATTCACGGGGCTTGGCTTCGTTCACCCGGATGTTGCGTCCTTTCAGTTCGGTTTCGTTGAACTGCTGGATCGCCTTGGCAGCTTCGTCCTCACTCCCCATCTCGACAAAGCCGAAGCCCTTCGATTGGCCCGAGAACTTGTCCGTGATCACGGTCGCGCTCTGGACCTGACCGACCTGCGAAAAGAGTTCTTCGAGGTCACTATTGGATACCGAGTAGGCCAGATTGCCTACGTACAATTTGCTGGGCATTCGTTGCCCTCCGAAAGTTTTGCCGAGGTAGCTCCGAACAGAGAACCCGGGCTCATTCCCGGGCTGGATGAAAGGAAGGCTCCGCGGTTTGCTCAATTATCCTACGCGCCCCGCACAACTAAGGATATAGGCTTCTTTAGCCTATCTCGGACCGCCCGGTTCGCGGACTGGAGCGCATCAACCCGCTATACATTGGCAGCTGGGGCAAATAGAATGAGAGGTACCCGCCTTTGGACGCGTCCTCTCGAAACCGGCTTGTGGTCGATCGCTGGGACAGTTCGAACCGCCGGAAACAGATAGGAGGCATTGGATGCCCAAGTTGTATGTTGGCAATCTCGCCGTCTCGGTAACCAGTAGCGCTCTGCACGCGCATTTCTCGCGTGCGGGAGGCGTGATCAGCGCGCTGGCCGTCAGCGACAAGGCGTCAGGGCGCTGCCGGGGATTCGGGTTTGTGGAAATGGCGGGGTTGTCTGACGTCGCAGTCGCAACCAGCTTGCTCAACCACACCGAGCTGGACGGGCAACGCATCGTGATCGAACCGGACCCGGCCCTGAAGAACGGCAAAGGCCGCCACAAGGCCGCACGCGCTAGCTCAGCATCGTAGACAATCCAGTCGGATTGGCCGCCCTCAGGCCTGCGTGCGGCCGTCGCTTTCACCGAGCTTGCGATGGAACATCTCCAGCGCCAGCTCGTAACAGATGCGCGCCGCCGCGGGATCGTAGCGCGGGCCTTCGTCGCGCATGAAAGCATGCGCCGCATTGAATTCGTGCCAGGTGAAATTGAGGTTCGCGCGCGACATCGCGTCGTAGATAATCGCGCGACCCTCGCGCGGGACGTGAGGGTCCTGTCGCCCGAAGATCATCAGCATCTCGCCGCGAATCTCCGCGGCGCGCGCAAGCGTGTCGTCGTTCTTCCCCAGGCCGAGGCTGTGCTCGGGTAAATCGGTCGCGTACCAGCATGCCGCCGCGCTCACCTCGGGATTCAGCGCGGCGCGAAACGCCAGATGCCCTCCGATGCAGATTCCTGCGGCGCCGATCCGCCCGGAGCAATGCGGAGATGACTTCAGGAAATCGATTGCCGCGCTCGCATCGCTATCGTAGCTGGCGAGCGTTTTCGTAGTTTTCAAGTCGTTGCCCCGCGCGGTTCCCGCCGTGTCGTACGCCAGCGCGGTGCCGGCGATTTCGAACTCGTGGTAGATTTCCGGCGCGGCGACGAGGTAGCCGTGCCCCGCCAGCATCGCCGCCATCCGCCGAATCGGCCCCGTCACTTGATAGATTTCCGAGTAGAAGAGGATTGCGGGATATCGGCCCGGCGCCACGGGGCGAAAGATATGCGTGCGCATCGGACCGCTCGCGGTCGCGATGCTGACTGCTTGTGCGTCCTTGATGATCAATCGACGCCCGCCGCTAGCTGGATTCGCGCTTTAGCTGATCGATTACCTTGGTGCCCGCCGGCGGATCGAGGTCGGTGCGAGTCGTTTCCGTGATCCGCGCCGCCATCATGTAAAACCCGATCGTCATGATCAGCTCCACGATCTCGCGGGGCGAGAGAAACTTCATCACTTCCCTGACCGTCGCCTCCTCGGCGCGGACGT
>Ga0074044_10002761_pt1 | contig 15253 bp, 8 predicted proteins | sample BogForMeECP23OM1_FD_94443 | JGI IMG/M metagenome (GOLD analysis project Ga0074044, IMG submission 94443) | Bog forest soil microbial communities from Calvert Island, British Columbia, Canada - Bog Forest MetaG ECP23OM1 | ecosystem: Environmental > Terrestrial > Soil > Wetlands ... | reverse complement strand
GTGACAAACTGGGCGCGATATTTCCCGGGCGTGAACGCGACCGGGGCAGCATCGCGATAGAACCGGGCCAGCCGCTCGATCGCCGGCGCGAGATCCTCACCCCGCAGCGTGTGCTCGTGAAGCATGCGGTCGAGCATGCGCTCGCCGGGCAGGCGCCGCATCTTGAGCAACCAGTCGATGACCTTGTCGGCTTTGCCCAGATGCAGGCTTCCGCCGGCGTCGAGCGCGAGCGGGACCGTGTCGAGATAGACGTCGTCCGAAAAGCGCCGATTGAGCCGCAGCTCGTCCTCGCAGTTGCGTCGTCTTGCCGCCTGGGTGCTGAAGTCGAGATAAGGCAGGCGCACCGGCTTCTTGAGCTTCCAGGCATTGGCGTCGGTAAGAAACACCCATGAAAGGTGGGTCTCGATCACCTCGACGGCCGCGGTCGGTTCGGGGTAGCTCTCCGGGCGCGACAGAAACGCCACCTTTGCACCGAGACCGGGAGCCTCCGCCGGCGCGAGCTCGGCCGCGCGGTCGATGCGCTCGCGGACCGCTCGCCATGCATCCGGCTGGCGAGCCCGCCCGAGCGGCGCCTCGGCATCGTAGGCAACCACGCGCGACTGCTCTTCGCCCGCCAGGGGCTCGTGCGTGAGCAGCTGATGCTCCAGTACCGCCAGATCGGCATCCGAGTCGTCGGTTCCTGCGGCGACGCGTCGTGCGACGCGCTCGCGCAGCGTCGTCGCACCTGCCACAAAGTCGACGATCACGAGGGCGACGCCGAGCTCGATCGCAAGATCATAAAACAGCTCCCGCTGCCAGCGCCTGAGAAAGGTCGCATCGACGAGCGCAATCCAGCCGGCCTCGATGACCTCCCGGGACAGCGCGGCGAGGCGCCGATAGGTTGCCTGGGTCGCCGCGGGCGTGTATAGGCCGCGGTCGATGCCCACGCCACCCGGCTCGCCGTCCGGCACCGGCGCGCGCTTGCGCTCGACGTCGCTGCGGATGCGCACCCCGCCGATCGCCTCCACCAGGCGCTGCGACAGCGTCGTCTTGCCGCAGCCCGAGAAGCCATGGGTGATGATGAGCGCCGGCCGCGGTGGCGCGGCGTATTCCTGGGCCAGGCTGACGTAACCGCGATACTCGACCTGCAAGGCACCCGCGGCGCCGGCACCGAGCTGTTGCGCCCGCAGGCGCGCGATCTTGGCGCGCACCAGCGCGCGGTAGACCAGGTAGAAGCGCAACACGGCGAGGCCGGTGTAGTCGCCCGTTCGCTCGAGGTACGCGTTGAGGAAGCGCCGGCCGAGGTCGGCGTGACCGCGATCCTCGAGGTCCATGACCGTGAACGCGATCTCGCTCATGACGTCGATCCAGCGCATTGTCTTGTTGAATTCGATGCAGTCGAAAATGACCAGTTTGCCGTCGATGCGCGCGATGTTTCCCAGATGCAGATCGCCGTGGCACTCGCGCACGAAGCCCTCCTTGCCGCGGCGCAGGAATGCCTCTCGGCGCGCGGCGTGGTCGCGCTCCGTCCAGGCGGACAACGCCTCGATGGGTTCGTGCTCGCCAGCGGTGAGCAGCGGCCGCAACTGCGCAAAGTTCTGCCGCGCCAAGCGCAGCGCCTCATCGGGCGCACCGAAGGCCGACTGCGCGCCGGCAACGGCGATCGCGCCGTGAAAGGCTGAGACCGTCGCCGCCAGGTCGTCGATGTCGGCAGGCGCGATTTCGCCTCGGGCGAGGAGCGCGGCGGCGAGGGCGCGCTGGGGAAACTCGCGCATCTGCACCGCGTACTCGAGCGCGGGGCCGTCGCCGCCCACGACCGGGGCATCGACGCTGCCGGTGATCGGCACGACGCCCAGATAGAGCGTGGGCGCGAGACGACGGTTGAGCCGCAGTTCTTCCTCGCAGAAGAACCGCCGCGCCGCGAGGGTGGTGAAATCGAGGAAGCCGAAGCTGACGGCCTTCTTGATCTTGTAGGCGTACCGCCCGGTCAGCAGAACGTAGGAGATGTGGGTTTCCAGGCGCTCGACGCGCGCGCATCCCGCCCCGAAGACGTCCGGGCGCGAGAGCGCCGCCAGCAGCCGCACCTGCTCGCTCCCCTGTTCGCTCGGGGTCGCCGGCTCGGGCTGAGTCGACTGGATGCCGCGAGGCGGCACGCGTGGCCCCGGATGAGCTCAGCCCGTGGCGCCGTGCTTCTTGACTTGGCCGTGCTGGCGTCGAGCGATGTCTTCGAGCCGCCGGGTGAGGCTCGCGAAAGCGTCGCGCAATGCGACGTACACATCCTCGTCGTGATCGCGGTTGACGATGAGCTCGTGGCCCGGAACGTGAAGGCTTATCCGCACGTTGAACGAGCGACCCTGCTGATGGTGCCGGCCCTGCTCGTCGACCACGACCTGGCAGGTGACGATACCCCGGTAGAATTCGTCCAGCCTGGCCGCGTGCTCCCGAATGCGCGCGTCGAGCGCCGCCGAGTGCTCCATGTGCCGAACCGTAATCTGCAGCGGTACGTGCATGCTAGCGCTTCCAGTTGACGCGCACCGAATATTCGCCTTCGCCGAAGCGTAGCTCGAGATGACCGTCGACGGCGCTCTGCAGAGCCTCGCCGATGCGCCGCGCGGAATGCACGTCGCAGGTGGAGATCACCGCCTCGGCTGGCGTCTCGGCGACGTTCATGATGCGGTGCAGCGGGTGGCGGGAACGCTCGCGTTCCGCCGTATTGTGGGCGAGCTGCAACAATTCTACGCGATGGGCGTTGAAGAATTCCCCGGACAGGGTAACCACCCCCGCCGGGAGATGGTCACGGATGCGGGCACAGGCCGGGCAGATCGCGTGATGAGGCTGCTCCGGTGCCTCGCCCCAGGCCCACCGCCCCCGGTGGTAGATGGCGCGGCAAGCAGAGCAGACCGTCGGTTCCTGGTACTTGCCTTTGGCCTGATACGGGTCATGCCGGGAGTCGTCGAACAACACGCGCTCGCGATCGCGCGTGACGCTCCCGGGCGGACTATCGGGCGTCGGAGTCGAATACCGTCGGGCCATGTTTACACCTCATTACGCTTCGGGGCGGGCTTGGGAATCGGCGCGCCGTTTCCTATAGGATAATGATAAGGTAGCCGGAAAACCCGGGGTTGATCGGCGTCAATCATGCCTGCATTGCTGTCGCGAAGCATCGCGCGGCTTGTGCCTGCCGCGCTCTTCGTCGTGCTGCCTGTACTGGCCGCGTTGGCGCAACCGGTAGCCTCGCCGGGCGGCGATGACATCCGTGCCCTGATCGCCCGCGGCAGCCTGGCGCAACTCCGGCAGCCGGATTTTGCCGACCTGAGCCCTGCGCTCGACGAAATCTATGCCGGGGCTCATTACGCCCCGCAGTGGCCAGCCGGGAGCGAGCGCGCTCGCGCCGGCATCGCGGAACTCTCGGCTGCACCCGAGCACGGCCTCGAGGCCGCGGATTACTCCGTTGATTGGCTCGACGGTGAGATGCGCGCGATAGCCGGTGGCGACCGTAACCCGGCACGCGCTGCGCGGGTGGACGTCGCGCTCACCGTGTCGTTCTTCCGCCTGCTCTCCGACCTGCACCACGGACGCGTGGCGCCGGCGCGCGCCGGCTTCAAGTTCAGCCCCGGCGATAAGCCACTCGATGTCGCGGCGTTGCTGCGCAACGCGCTGGCGACCGGTCGCCTGCACGATGCCGTCGTCGCCGCCGAGCCTTCCTTCTTCCTCTACCACCGGCTCGAGGTCGCTCTGGCGCGCTACCGTGCGCTCGCGAACACGCCCATCCCGCCATTGCCGGAGCTGCCCGCCGGCACGCGCAAGGTCGAGCCGGGCGGGGCTTATGCCGGCGCGTTTGCGCTGGGCGAACGGCTGCGGTTGGTCGGCGACCTGCCGGCCAGCGCGGAGCTGCCTGGCGAGGACCGCTACGACGGCGCGCTCGTCGCCGCCGTGCGCGCCTTCCAGGACCGACACGGCCTGAAGCCCGACGGGGTCCTGGGGCGCGCCACCCTCGTCGAGCTGGCGAGCGGTTTCGACGCACGCGTGCGGCAGATCGAATTGTCCTTGGAGCGCCTGCGCTGGCTGCCCGAGTTTCCCGCCGGCCCGCTGATCGCGGTCAACATACCGTCGTTCCGGCTCTGGGCATTCGCCGACGCGCGCAACGACAATCAGGCACAGCTGACCATGCCGGTGATCGTCGGCCGCGCGGTCAAGGCGAAGCAGACTCCGGTGTTCATCGGCGAGATGCGCTACGTCGAGTTCAGCCCGTACTGGAACGTGCCGCCGACCATCCAGCGCGGCGAAATCGCGCCGCGACTCGCGCGCGACCCCGGCTACTGGGAGCGCGAAGACCTGGAGGCCGTTCCGGCCAGCGGCAATGGCGCGGCGATCACCACGCTCGACGCCGCGACGCTGCAAGGATTGCAGTCGGGCGCGCTGCGGGTCCGCCAGCGGCCCGGAGCCAAGAACGCGCTGGGCGGGGTGAAGTTCGTGCTCCCCAACACCCTGGATATCTACCTGCACAGCACCCCGGCCCAGCAACTCTTCGACCAGTCGCGACGCGACTTCAGCCACGGCTGCATCCGCGTCGCCGATCCGCCGGCGTTGGCCGCGTTCGTGTTGCGCGATCAACCGCAGTGGACCGACGAGCGCATACGCGCAGCGATGGTCGCCGGTACGACGAGCACGGCAAACCTGACCCAACCGATACCAGTGGTGCTCTTCTACACCACGGCGATCGTCGACTCTACGGGGCGCGTTCTGTTCTCGGCGGACATCTACGGCTACGACCGCAGGCTGGAGCAGGCATTGCGCGCCCGCTAGGTTACGGGAGCTGCCGGCTGCCTGCGGGCGTCACCAGCGGCGGACGCGGCCGGTGTCGATGTGCACGAAATCCGACCCGGAAGAGGGGTAGAAGCCCACCCCGCCGGCACGCAGCGATAACGCCGCATCGCGCAGGTCGGAGAGCGCGACGTCGGCCAAGCGGATGTCGATCGCCTGTCCGCGCAGGTGCAGGCTCTGCGCCGCGACCCCATGCCCCTCCCGGCGCAGCATGGCGTTGGTCGCCGGCGAGCGGTACCCGGAGATGACCTGGAACGGCGCCTGCGTCGCCGTGGTGCCGCCTAGCAGGTGCAGCTGATCGAGCAAAGCCGGATCGATGACGTGCGTGGCGCCGTTGCGGAAATCGCGCAGGAAGTAGGCGATGCGATCGAGCGCGGCGGCGACGTACTGGTCGCCGACGGCGTAGGTGAGCGCAAGCTTCTCGCCGGTGTGGGTATGCTCGAAACGAAGCGCCCGTGGCGCAGCGCTGGCATGGGCGCGCCGCGCCAGGCATAGCATGGGCGCGGCGAGCGTGATGGACATGGCGGCGAACACCCGCCGCCGCCCTCGGCTGGGCAGAGGGGGCTGCGGCAAGGCACCCGACGGGCGGCGCGACATAACCAATTGTAGCGCGAAGTGGTAGTGTTGGCGCGGGGAGGGCCTCCATGGAACGGCAGACGTGGTTCAACCTCTGGTACGTCATCTTCGCGATTCTCGGAGTGCTGTGGCTGCGCGATCTCTACGTGAACGCAACCCAGGTCGAGCCCATTCCCTATAGCCAGTTCGAGCAGGACCTCAAGGCGGAGAAGATCAAGGACATCGCCATCTCGAACAACGTCATCCAGGGAACCTACAAGGCTCCGAGCCCGGACCAGCGCGCGCGTTTCGTCACCACGCGGGTCGACCCGGAGCTGGCCAAGGATCTGTCGCAATACAACGTCGAGTATTCCGGCGTCGTCGAGAACACGTTCTTCCGCGACATCCTGTCGTTCGTCGCGCCGGCCCTGATCTTCTTCGCGATCTGGTTTTTTCTCGCCCGGCGCATGGCCGGTCAGGGCGGACTCGGTGGCGGGTTTCTGGCCATCGGCAAGAGCAAGGCCAAGGTCTACGTGGAGACCGACACCAAGGTGACTTTCGACGACGTCGCCGGCGTCGACGAGGCGAAGGAGGAGCTGCAGGAAGTCGTGGGTTTTCTCAAGGACCCGAAGCGCTACACGCGGCTCGGCGGTCACATCCCGAAGGGAGTCATGCTGGTTGGGCCGCCCGGGACCGGCAAGACGCTGCTCGCGCGCGCGGTCGCAGGGGAAGCCGGGGTGCCGTTCTTTTCGATCAACGGCTCCGAATTCGTCGAGATGTTCGTCGGTGTCGGTGCGGCCCGCGTGCGTGACCTGTTCGAGCAGGCGCGAGAGCGCGAGCCGGCCATCATCTTCATCGACGAACTTGACGCGCTCGGCCGCGCCCGCGGTGCGTACGGGCTAGGCGGCCACGACGAGAAGGAACAGACGCTCAACCAGCTGCTCGTCGAGATGGACGGCTTCGATCCAAGCGAGGGGCTGATCCTGCTTGCCGCGACCAACCGCCCGGAGATCCTCGATCCCGCGTTGTTGCGCGCCGGGCGCTTCGACCGCCAGGTCCTCGTCGACCGGCCCGACAAGCTCGGCCGGGTGCAGATTCTCAAGGTGCACGTGCGCAAGGTGCGCCTGGCGCCGGATGCGGATCTGGAGCAGGTCGCCGCGCTGACCCCCGGTTTCACCGGCGCCGATCTCGCCAATCTGGTCAACGAGGCGACGCTCGTGGCAACGCGCCGCGGCGCCGATGCCGTCGGGCTTGCCGATTTCACGGCCGCGGTCGAACGCATCGTCGCGGGGCTTGAGAAGAAGAGCCGCATCCTGAACCTGAAGGAGCGCGAGATCGTCGCCCACCACGAGATGGGCCACGCCCTGGTCGCACTGGCTCTGCCGGGGAGCGACCCGGTGCACAAGGTATCGATCATCCCGCGCGGGATCGGCGCACTGGGCTACACGATCCAGCGCCCGACCGAGGACCGCTTCCTCATGACCCGCGAAGAGCTGGAGAACAAGATGGCGGTCCTGCTCGGCGGCCGCGCCGCCGAGCAGGTCGTCTTCGGGCGGCTGTCGACCGGTGCCGCGGACGACCTGGCCAAGGTTACCGACATCGCGCGCAACATGGTCGTGCGCTACGGCATGGACGAGAAGCTCGGCAGCCTGTCGTACCAGGACGAAGCCGCGCCCCTGATGCCGACGCTGGCGGGCCCTCCCGTGCGCCACTACAGCGAGGAGACCGCACGGGAGATCGACCGCGCCGTGCGCGCGCTCGCCGAGACCGCCTTCGCCCGTGCCGTGGGCGTGCTCGAGGCCAATCGCCCGGTGCTCGAAGAGGGCGCGCGGCAGCTACTGCAGAAGGAAACCCTGAGCGAGGCGGAGATCACGGCGCTTGGCGCGCAACTGAAGCCCGCGGCCTGAAGCGCGCACAACTGCCTAAGAAACGGCAACCGGCGCCGGCAGCGCATTGCGCGCCAACTCGGCGTCGGTAGCCGCGGCGATGTGCGGTCACGCGCTTGGGGGCAGACACGTACCGAGACGTCGCCCGCCGCACGCGGCACCAGCCCCGTGCGGCGTGAACCGCGGTCAGTGGACTGCTATTTCCTTCACTGCCGCGCCGCCCTTCTTGGGCAGCGTCAGCGTCAGGACGCCGTCGGTGTACTTGGCCTGGGCCCTGACATCATCGATCGCATAACCCAGGCTAAAGCTCCGGTTCCAGCGTCCATAGTAACGTTCGCTGCACAGGACGGTTTCCCCCTTCTTCTCCTCCACTTCCTTCTTGGTTTCGACGCTGATCGACACGTCGTTGCCGTCGATGGCGATATGAATGTCCTCTTTCTTGACCCCAGGGACTTCCACCTTGAGATAGAAGGCGTTGTCATCCTGGGTCAGGTCGGTCGTCATTTTCGGTTCCGCCATGGGGCGAAACATCGGCATGCGCGGCACATAGAAGAGATCTTCGAGATTCCACGGCGCTTCAATGTCTACAAGCGAGCGGAATGGCCGGAACGGTTCGAAGCGGGTGAGGTTGCTCATAGCGGTCTCCAAGCATACGATTGAAGCCGACTCCGGACTTGGCGAATTCGTTGCCACCAAGGCCAGGTCCCCGCATTGCAACGGCAGCGATGCTCGTTGGGGCGCCCGGAAGGAGCCTCCCGTCCGCACGCTGCATCGCAACTCAATGGAAGTATAGGTCACCGGCAGGGCAGTGCGCTTGATCCCGATCAAGGTTCATTCGCGCGGACGCGGCTAGCCGCGCAAGACGCACTTGTCGTACAGGTCGCCCAGCGTACCGGTGGGGTCGTACTTCGCCTTGAGCGCGGCATACGCGTCCGGATCGAAGATCGACCAGAACTCCGGCCGCGGATAATAGGAGTCCGAGTAGAGCGACTTGATGCCGCCCAGCTCCTCGACCTTGCGCTCGATCTTGCGGTTGACATAGCCGCGCGGCCGCGGCTCGCGGTCGCGCACGACGTCCCAGAAACCGAAATTGACGTAGGTCGCGCCCGGCCGCAGCGGATAGAGCGGAAAACGGGCGGAAACCGACGGCGCCCTGATGGGGCAGATCCACACCGGCAGGATGCCGACCTCGGCGTGGAAGAAATCGAGAAACCTTGCCGCGTGCTCGAGCGGGATGTCCACGTCCTGGATCACCGATTCGCTGCGCGTGCCGCGCAACCGGCTCAAGGCGCGGGTGAGTCCCCAGCGGCTGTTCCAGCGCATGATCTTCTGGTAGGTAATCGAATTCAGTCGGGCGCGGCCGTAGAGCCGGCGCAGCAGCGGCTGTTGCGCGCCAACGTTCTTCGAGCACCAGAACCAGTCGGTGTCCCAGCGCCACAGATAATCGTGCACGGTCAGCCAATCGCCGGTGCGCTCGCGAATCGATCGATAGTAGATGTGCTCGTAGGTGTAGTCGCTGGTGCAGGACGCCGTGGCGGCGAACGATCCGCGCGTGAGGTAGAGCTCGCCCGGCGCGAACACCACCCCGTCGAGAAAGTCGGTTTCCTTTTGCGCCGCCAGCCGCTCCAGGTCGGCGAAGCACGTCGCCGGGTCGGTGTAGCGGTAGTGGGTGAGCTCGACGTAGGGCTGGACTGGCGCCGTCCGCTGCGTGACCTTGAGCGCGTAGCCCAGCGTTCCGTAGGAGTTGGCGAAGCCATAGAACAGGTCGCGGTGCTCGTTTTCCGGGGTGCAGATGACGATCTGGCCGTCGCCGGTGAGGACCTCGAGGGAGGCGATCGTGTCGTGCACCAGGCCGTACTTGAACGAGGTTGCTTCGATCCCGACGCCGGCGACCGCGCCGCCGACGGTGATCGATTTCAATTGCGGCACGACCCGCGGCATCGCGCCTGCCTGCAGCGTCGCCGCGACCAGATCGGCGTAGGTCGTCATCCCTTCCGCCTCGACCGTCCCTGCCTCGGCGTCGACGCTGACGACGCGATTGAAATGCTTGAGGCCGATCCGCGGTCGCGCCCGCCGGGTGCGGTCGCGGAACAGGTTCGAAGTCGACTTGCCGAGGCCGAACTGCGCGCCGCGTCCGCGGTGCGCGCCCAACTCGGCCTGCAGCTGCGCGATCTTGTCGGTGTATGCGGTCAAGCGCCCGGCCGATACAGGAACTCCCGGCTCATCGGATAGTTCGAGCCGATGTTGCCCTTGCTCACCAGGACTTGAAACAGGTGCGTGCGGCCGCCCCGGGCGCGGAACATTTCCGCGCATGCCCACAGGTAGGCGCGCCAGGTGCGCCGGAAAGCCTCGTCGAAGCGCTGCGGATCAAGCTCCCGGATCGCATCCCAGTTGGCATCGAAGCGCTCGGCCCAGGCGTCGAGCGTCAGCGCGTAGTGCCGCCGCAGGTTCTCCACGTCGAGAACCTCCAGCCCGCTGTCCTCCATCGCCTCGATTGCCGCGGCAAGGCTCGGAATCCAGCCTCCGGGAAAGATGTGCTTGCGGATATAGAACTCGGTATCGAAGCGGCCGACGTGGCCGATGAAGTGAATCACCCCGAGCGCGCCCGGCTTCATCGCGTCGGCGTGAGCCTTGACCACCGCCGGCAGCTGATCGCGGCCGGCATGCTCGAGCGTGCCGATCGACAGCAGCTTGTCGTACTGGCCGGGTATCTCGCGAAAGTCGCATTCGACCACCGAGATGCGCTCGCCCAGGCCACGGGCGGCGACCTCCGCCCGCAGCTCGGCGACCTGCTCGGTCGTGGTGTTGATGCCGGTGCCCAGGGCGCCGTAGTGCTCCTGGGCGTGGAACAGCAGCCCGCCCCAGCCGCAGCCGACGTCGACAAAGGTCTCGCCGGGCTTGAGATCCACCTTGCGGCAGACGTGATGCATCTTGTTGCACTGGGCCTCTTCGATTGTCCGCGTTCCTTCCTTCCAGTAGGCGCAGGTGTACATCATCCCGACGCGATCGAGCCACGGCTGGTAGAAGCCCTTGCCGAGGCCATAGTGGAAGCGCGCGTTGCGCTTTGCTTGCGCCAGCGATGCATTGGAAAAGCGCAGTTCGTGCCAGCGGTTGCGCAGCCCGATCAGGGCGCTCTCATCGTGGTCGAAGCCCGCGTCGAAGGCCGCTCGGGCGGCGAGCGCGAGACTGCCGTCGATGTCGAGGCTGCCGTCAAAGTACGATTCCAGCAGGCCGACATGGCCGAAGGCGATGACGCGCATCTCGGCACGCGCCTGCCGGAAGGTGACCGTGAAGGCCGGCGGCGCCTGCCGCGCATCGCAGTTGCTGTACTCCGAGCCGTCGCTGAACACGGCACGGAAGGGAATGGCGGTCGCCTCGCCGATGGCGGCCAGACGCCGGCCGACGAACCCGCCCGGGCGCACCGGCGTGCGGCCGGTGCCGCCGTCGGGCATGCTGCCGGGGCCGGCGAGCAGGCCGCCCATGCGGCCGGGGACGGCTTCATCCCCGTGCCGCACCGCTCGGTGCTCTGGCCTGCCGTTAGGGGTGGGCGCTGCGCCGGCTTGGTCGCCGGCCGATCGGCCCGACGACGACCCGGACGTCGGATCGGTTTCGTTCACTGACATGGTGTTCTTAGGTGCAGCCAGTTAAGCGACGAATGCGTAAGCTTGTTTCGTTTCGCGCTTTCGCGCAATAGCCTCGCCGGCGCTGGAATCCGGCGTCGCACCCGGCGCCTGGCGCTTCCGTCTCGCATAAACCTTGCCGGCTGTGGACAACATCGTGAATTTCCGGTGGACAGGCGGTGCAGTAATGGTGCGGGCCCGGATAGGGCGCTGATTTTCTGACGCTTTTGGGAATGCCTTTATGTGCATTAAAAAGGGCTTGCGTCCGCCCAACCAACCTACTATGATTAGTGCTAATCAGGCACTTGAACACAAGATATAGTAGATTTTGATTCTTAAGGGAAATCCGGAAACGTAGAAAAACCGCTGCGGCGCGCCACCAGCGCCGCAAGGGTACGAGCGAGCGCTATTCCGGGACCCCGCACCGGGCCTGGAAGTGCCATGAACTGGCCCTTCCGGGATCGAAGCGGGGCTTGCAATGACAACGAATAAGATTTCGCCAGGAGACGCACCATGCAAGTCGCCAGCTCTGCCGCCGCGCCGTCCCTTGCCCCAACGCTCAACCCGACGGCCGCCGAGGCGAGTTCGCCGCTTGGCATGAGTACCGACCCTCGACTCGCACAGTACAAGATCATCCGCCGCAACGGCGCGGTGGTGGCGTTCGAGCCTTCGAAGATCGCGATCGCCGTGACCAAGGCGTTTCTCGCCGTCAACGGCGGCCAGAGCGCCGCCTCGGCCCGGGTGCGCGAGCTCACCGCGCAGCTTACCGACGCCGTCGTGGCCGCGCTGATGCGCCGCAAGCCCGACGGCGGCGCGATCCACATCGAGGAGATCCAGGACCAGGTCGAGCTCGCGCTGATGCGCGGTGGCGAGCACGAGGTCGCGCGTGCCTACGTCCTGTACCGCGAGAAGCGCGCCCAGGAGCGGGCGCACGAGAAGCAGAAGAGCGCCAAGGGCGATGCCGCGACGACCGCCATCAACGTCGTCGAGCAGGGAGTGAGCCGGCCGCTCGACCTCGACCGCCTGACCAAGCTCGTGCAGAGCTCGTGTGCGGGGCTTGCCGACGTCGAACCCGAGCGCATCATGAAGGCGACCCTCAAGGACCTCTACGAGGGCGTGCCGATGGACGAGGTGCGCAAATGCGTCGTCCTCGCCGCGCGCACGCTCATCGAGAAGGATCCGGCATACAGCTTCGTCACGGCGCGCCTGCTGCTCGACGCGATCCGCTACGAGGCGCTGGTCGAGGAGGCGACGCACGCCGACATGACCACCAAGTACGCCGAATGCTTCCCGCGCTTCGTCAAGCACGGCATCAAGATCGGCTTGTTGAACGAGGCGCTGGCGCAGTACGACCTGAAGACGCTGGGCGCGGCGCTGGTGCCGGAGCGTGACCTGCAGTTCGGCTATCTCGGCCTGCAGACTCTCTACGACCGCTATTTTCTCGTCGACCAGTATGTCGGCGGCCGGCGTTTCGAGCTGCCGCAATGCTTCTTCATGCGCGTGGCGATGGGACTGGCGCTCAACGAGGTCGACCGCGAAGCGCGCGCCATCGAGTTCTACAACGCGCTTTCGACCTTCGACTTCATGTCGTCGACGCCGACGCTGTTCAACTCCGGCACGCACCGCTCGCAGCTGTCTTCCTGCTATCTCACGACGGTCGCCGACGATCTCGACGGCATCTACGAGGCCATCAAGGAAAACGCGCTTCTGTCCAAATTCGCCGGCGGCCTGGGCAACGACTGGACCAACGTGCGCGCGCTGGGGTCGCACATCAAGGGCACCAACGGCAAGTCGCAGGGCGTGGTGCCGTTCCTTAAGGTGGTAAACGACACCGCGGTCGCGGTCAATCAGTGCTTTGCCCCGGAAACGCCGGTCTACACCGGTCGCGGCGTGCAGCCGATCCGCGAGGTGCGGGTCGGCGATCTGGTGCTGGGCAACAGCGGCCTCTACCGAGAGGTGCTCGGCAAGCTCGTCTACAACCAGCGCGGACCGATGGTCGAGATCGACGTCAAGCACGCGCTGAAGACGCTCGAGGTCACCACCGGTCACCCGTTCTGGGCGATTCGCGGCGTGCCGCTGGAGCAGTCGATCGGTCGGACGCTCGCGTGGCTGCACAAAGGCAAGGTCCAGGCGCGATGGGTCGATGCGGGTGAGCTCGCAGTCGGTGATTACGTGGGCTTTACGATTCCCACCGAAGTCGTCAACGTGGCGGGCCTGACCGAAGATGATGCGCGCCTGTACGGAATCCTGCTCGGCGACGGCCACCTGTCGAAGGACGGCATGCAATGGGGTATTTCGGGCAACCCTGCGCGCGACGCTCATCTCGCTTTCGTGCGCGACTACTTGCGCGCGCGTGGCGTCCATTTCTGGGAATCGTCTCGTGGCGAGACCTACGCCCAGATCCATTGGGCTTCCGGACGCGGCGTGGTGCGGGATGCAACGACCGGCCGCATCGCCGGCGCGGGGCCCGCGACGCTGCCCTTCGGCTACCACGACCTGTACGACGACAAACACCGCAAGCAAATCGCCCCGCGCCTGGCGCATCTGCCCCGGCCGTTGACCCTGGCGCTGATCCGCGGCCTGCTCGAAACCGACGGTTGCGTAGCGCGCGGCAAGGAAATTGCCTTTACCTCGGCTTCGCTCCCGCTCGCCGAAGGTTTACGCTATCAGCTGTTGCGTTTGGGCGTGCCAACAAGTGGACAATACCGCGTCCGCAACAACAGCCATCGCGCCCGCCGCTCCGATGGCTCCGCGACCACGTTCCCCGGCAAGAGCGCTGCGTACGACCTGCGCATTCCGGCGGTAGCGGAGGTTGCCGCGCTGGTCGGCTGCCAGGCGATCGGCAAGCGCAACTGGATTACGCATGGTGGAACGATCTTTTCGCGCGTGCGATCCGTGGAGCCGATGGTCCCGCGCCCGATCGTGGTCGACCTGCAGGTCGCCGACGACCAATCGTACATGACCGCCTCCGGCCTGGCGCACAACGGCGGCAAGCGCAAGGGCGCGGTGTGCAGCTATCTCGAGACCTGGCACCTCGACATCGAGGAGTTCCTCGAGCTGCGCAAGAACACCGGCGACGACCGCCGCCGCACGCACGACATGAACACGGCCAACTGGATCCCGGATCTGTTCATGAAGCGAGTCATGGAGGGTGGCGAGTGGACGCTGTTTTCCCCATCCGACGTGCCCGACCTGCACGACAAGTGGGGCCGCAAGTTCGAGGAGGCTTACACGCGCTACGAGGAGAAGGCGGCGCGGGGCGAACTGAAGCTGCACAAGAAGATTCCCGCGGTGCAGCTCTGGCGCAAGATGCTCTCCATGCTTTTCGAGACAGGGCACCCGTGGATAACCTTCAAGGATGCGTGCAATGTGCGCTCGCCGCAGTCGCATGTCGGCGCGGTGCACAGCTCGAACCTCTGCACCGAGATCACGCTCAATACCAGCGATCGGGAAATCGCGGTGTGCAATCTCGGCTCGGTAAACCTGCTCAACCACATGAAGCAGGCTGACGGCAGGTACGAGCTCGACCACGACAAGCTCAGGATCACGATCAAGACCGGCATGCGCATGCTCGACAACGTGATCGACATCAACTACTACGCGGTGGCCAAGGCGCGCAATTCCAATCTGCGGCATCGTCCGGTCGGCCTGGGCATCATGGGCTTCCAGGATTGCCTGCACCTGCTCGGCGTGCCCTACGCGAGCGAGGAAGCGATGATCTTCGCCGACCGGTCGATGGAGGCGGTGTGCTACTACGCCTACCTCGCCTCGACCGAGATGGCGGAGGAGCGGGGCCGCTACAGCAGCTACGGCGGCAGCCTGTGGGACCGCGGCATCATGCCGCAGGATTCGTTGCGGCTGCTCGCCGAGGAGCGTGGGGGCTACGTCGAAATCGACCAGTCCGTGGCCATGGACTGGGATGCGCTGCGCGCGCGCGTCAAGCAGCACGGCATGCGCAACTCCAACTGCGTTGCCATTGCGCCGACCGCGACCATCTCCAACATCGTGGGCGTGGGCGCGTCCATCGAGCCCGAGTACCAGAACATCTACGTCAAGTCGAACCTGTCGGGCGAGTTCACGGTGGTCAACGAGCACCTGGTCGCCGAATTGAAGAAGCAGAACCTCTGGGACGAGGTGATGGTGTCGGACCTGAAGTATTTCGACGGCTCGCTCGCCAAGATCGACCGCGTGCCGGCCAATTTGCGGCAGCTCTACGCGACTGCCTTCGAGGTCGACGCCAGGTGGATCGTCGAAGCGGGCGCGCGGCGGCAAAAATGGATCGACCAGGCGCAGAGCCTGAACATCTACATGGCAGGCGCGTCGGGGAAGAAGCTCGACGAGACCTACAAGCTCGCCTGGGTCCGCGGCCTCAAGACGTCGTACTACCTG
>Ga0074044_10002760_pt1 | contig 15256 bp, 11 predicted proteins | sample BogForMeECP23OM1_FD_94443 | JGI IMG/M metagenome (GOLD analysis project Ga0074044, IMG submission 94443) | Bog forest soil microbial communities from Calvert Island, British Columbia, Canada - Bog Forest MetaG ECP23OM1 | ecosystem: Environmental > Terrestrial > Soil > Wetlands ... | reverse complement strand
TTCGCGCAGTCGGCTGTGTCTTTGTGCTTGAAGACGCGGATCGCGGCTTTGGACAAGCGGCAGCCGTCAATGATCGAGGCGTGGTTCAACTCGTCGGAAATGATCAAATCGTCTTTGCCCAGGATCGCCGCCACCGTCCCCGCATTCGCCGTGAATCCGGACTGGAAGACGACGCAGGCTTCGGTGTGTTTGAAGCTCGCGATCTGCCGCTCGAGATCCATGTGGATGCGCATGGTGCCGGCGATGGTGCGCACCGCCCCAGCGCCCACACCGTACTTGCGGATGGCTGCCGTGGCCGCCTGACGCAGTTTGGGGTGGCTGGTGAGCCCCAGGTAGTTGTTCGAGCTCAGGTTGATCACTTTCTTGCCGTCAAACGTGGCCACCGGCCGCTGCATCCCGGCGAGCACGCGCAGGTGGAAGTAGCGGTGCTGCTGTTTCAGCTCATCCAGCGCCGCTCCGAGGTAGGCGAGTTGCGGGCGTGGGGGCATGGGTGTGGTTCCTCCGAGCCCAGTCGCAAAAGTTCAAGACGGGACTGGCCGCCCATTATAGTCCGCATTTCATGGGGCCAAATGCCGCGTGACGACGCGGCCGGAGGGCGGGCTAGACGCCGTTGGGAAGAAGAATCACTTTTCCCGCCGCCCCCTGCTCCAGCAGACGAAATGCCTGTGCGTACTCTCCGAGCCGCAGGCGTTCCTTGAACAGCGGCTCCAGATTCAACCGGTGGTCACGGAGCAGGGCGCTCATTTGCAGCCAGGTCTCAAACATTCGCCGGCCATAGATGCCGTGCACCGTGGCGCCCTTGAAAATGACATCGTTGAGCAGGTCGAGCGTGACCGGCTCGGCAGGGATTCCCAGCAGCGAGGCGCGCCCGCCCGGCCGGAGCATGTGGAGGCCCGCGCGAATTGCCGCGGGGTTTCCGCTCATTTCCAGGAGCACGTCCACGCCCGCGCCGCTGGTCTCCGCGAGCACGCGCGCGGCGGTGTCGGTCTCTCTCGGGTCCAGGACAAGGTCGGCGCCCATCTGGCGAGCCAGTTTTTCACGGTGGGGCGAGATCTCCGTCGCGTACAGGGTGGAGCAGCCGCAGGCTTTGGCCACCGCGATGCTCATCAGACCGATGGGGCCGCAGCCCGTGACGGCGACGGTGCATCCCGCAATCGGGCCCGCCAAAACGGAGTGAACGGCGTTCCCGAGCGGATCCATGATGGCGGCGTAATGTTCCGGGATGTCGGCGTCGAGCCTCCAGAGGTTGCCCGCAGGGATGCGCACGAACTCGGCGAAGCAGCCGTCCTGGTCGATTCCCAGGATGCGCACGTTCTGGCAAACGTGCGGCTGGCCCGCGCGGCAGGGGCGGCAATGTCCGCAGGCCACGTGCATCTCCGCGGTCACACGGTCGCCCGGAGCAAAGCGCGTCACGCCATCGCCCACAGTTTCCACCACGCCGCAGAATTCATGGCCGAACGTGAGTGGCGGGCGCAGCCGCGAGGCCGACCAGGCGTCCCAGTGGTAGATGTGCAGGTCGGTGCCGCAAATGGAGGCGGCGCGAACGCGCACCAGAACTTCTCCGGGGCGCGCCGCCGGAACGTCCACGCTCTCGATCTGCGCGCCCGGCTCCGGGCGCGGCTTCCGGAGTGCCTGCATTTTTGGGATGGACATGCCTCTCGCTGGCCCGAGGCGGGATGCTAACACAGTCGCGGGGAGCATCCCAAACCGCCCGGACAGGAACTGCCATGCTGCGAGAATTCTGTCCAGAGCGGTTGGCTTCCGATACAATCGCGGCCACTGTTTTTTCGCGGGCCGCACGTTGGGGAGCAGCGAATTGAGTATTCGACAGAGGCTCGAGGAGATTCGCACGGGATTTGAACCGGCGTTCTGGCTGGCCAACGTGAGTGAGCTCTTCGAGCGGCTGGCTTATTATGGCGCGTTTTCGTCACTCGCCAACTATCTGCATGAGACGCTGCAATTCTCGGTTGAGCAAACCGGAAGCCTGACGGGATTCTTTGGCGGCCTGGTATGGTTTCTGGCAATTGTGGGCGGAGCCCTTGCAGACCGTTTGGGATTTCGCCGCGCACTTTCGCTGGCCTACCTCGTGCTCACGTGTGCCTACTTCCTGCTCGGCTCGATCGGCGCGCCCTGGATGTCGCCGTTGCGGGATTCGGTGCCTCTGTGGTGGCTGGTGCTTTTCATTCTGATGTTGCCCGCCCTCGGCATATCGCTGGTGAAGCCCTGCGTCGTGGGTACGACGGCTCGCGCTTCCGCGGAAAATGTCCGTTCCATCGGCTATTCGATTTACTACACGCTGGTCAACATAGGCGGGGCGGCGGGCCCTTACATCGCTTCGGTTACGCACCGGAAGGTGGGAGTTGAAAATGTGTTCCGGATTTCAGCCCTCAGCGTGTTCTTGATGTTCATTGCCGTGCTCATCTTCTTTAAGGAGCCACAGCGCTCCGGCGAAGCGCGGACCGCCAGCCTGGCGGAGACGCTGAAGAACTTTTCTACCGTCGTCTCGAATCCGCGATTCATGCTCTTCCTTCTGATTTTTTCAGGCTACTGGGTTGTTTTTTGGCAGGAGTTCATTGTCTTGCCCCTGTACATCCATAGCGCTATCGATCCCAAAGCCGACGTGGAATTAATCCTGGTGACGGACGCGGGCACGGTGATTTGCTTCCAGGTTCTGGTGAGCTATCTCACAGGGAAGATACCGACGTTTCGCGCCATCACACTGGGTACGCTGATTTCCGCGCTGGCGTGGCTGATCCTGGCGGCCCATCCGGCGATATGGACTGCCGTGCTATCACTCGTTTTTGTGGCGCTCGGCGAGATGATTCAGTCGCCGCGCTATTACGAATATATTTCGAGGCTCGCGCCGGCGGGTCAGCAGGGCACTTACATGGGATTCGCGTTTTTGCCGATCGGCATAGGCTCGCTCGCAGGAGGGGCGATCGGCGGCACCTTGCTGCGTCATTTTGCGGAGGGGCAGCACCGTCCCGAGAGGGTCTGGTGGGCCGTTTGCGGAATCGGGGTCGCGACAGCCCTTGGTCTGGAAATTTACGACCGCATGCTGAAGCCGGGAACAGCAGCTCTGGGCGCGGGTTCGCCCGGCGTCTGAGTTCCGGCACTCCCAGTTCTGATCTTACCGAGCGACCGCGCGAGCTGGCGGGAGGTTTCTTCCAACCTCAAACTTCCAGTCTCCAACCTCCAGAAAGACAAAACCCCCGGCGACCCACCCACTCCGCGAAAGGGAGCAGAGGGCTCCGGGGGGTTGATCCTCGAGACCCCGAACCAGGAGGGCTACTTCGCTCCGAGTACGGCGTCCTTGAAGGCCTTCACGGCGAAGATCTTGACCACCGTCTTGGCCTTGATCTTGATGGCCTCGCCCGTCTGCGGGTTGCGGCCCATGCGCGCGGCCCGGTGGCGCTTGACGCAGCGGCCGATGCCGGGGATGACGAATTTTCCGGCGCTGCCCTTGCACTCCTTGGCGGCGAGGGCGGCCAGCGCTTCGAAGAAGCCTACTGCCTGCTTCTTCTTCAGCTCGCACTTTTCCGCCATCGCGGACACGACTTGACTCTTGCTCATTGGCTTTGCTGCCATGGAATTCTACTCTCCTCTTTGAAAATCAAATTGGGGTGCTTCCGGCTTGCCCGATGCGCGCAACCCCTGCAATCGAGCACGGCGCACTATAGCCGCCGCCTTCGCGTAACGCAAGTGAAATATCTTTTGGGGCCGCAGGGGCGCGCCTTTGCAACCCCACTGGCTCCGGAGACAGGGCCGTACGGCCCTTCTTACGCCCGGGCGAGTTCCTCGTAGAAATACGCCGCGGCCTTGATCCCGCCGAAATAGTTCTCCAGCGACATGTGCTCGTCCGGCGCGTGCGCGTTTTCATCCGGCAGGCCGAAGCCCATCAGGATGCACGGAATCTTGAAGGTATCGGACATATCGGTGACAAACGGGATGGAGCCGCCCTCGCGGATGAACACCGCTTTCTTCCCGAAGCCCTTCTCCAGGGCACGGTGCGCTGCGCCAAAGTAGGGATGCGTGTAGGTGGCCACCCAGGGCTTGCCCATGCTGAGCACTTTGAATTCGCAGGTCACCGTCTTGGGCAGCAGCCCGTGGGTATGCTTTTCCACTTGCCTGGCGATTTTCGCGGGGTTCTGGTCGGGCACGAGCCGGGTGGAGAATTTGGCCCAGGCCTTCGCCGGGATCACCGTCTTGGCCCCCTCGCCCATGTAGCCGCCCCACATCCCGTTCAGTTCGAGCGTGGGCCGGCACCACAACTGCTCGACCACGGAGAAGCCCTTCTCGCCCGCTAGGGCCGGGGCGCCGACGTTTTTCTTGAACTCGCTCAGCTTCCAGGGCAGGGAATTGAGCGCCTTGCGCTCGGCCCTCGAGAGGGTGGCCACGTCGTCGTAGAACCCCGGAACCGTGACCCTGAAATTCTTGTCGTGGAGCTTCGCAAACAGCTCGCTCAGGATCGTCAGCGGGTTCGGCACCGCCCCACCGAACACGCCGGAATGCAGGTCCTGCGCCGCGCCGGTCAGCTCGATCTGGTAATAGTTGAGCCCGCGCAGCCCGTAGGTGACCGAGGGGACGCCCGGGGCCAGCATGCTGGTATCGGAGACCACCAGCACGTCCGCCTTCAATCGCTCGCCGTTCTGTTTCACGTAGGTGTACAGCGACTCGCCGCCCACTTCTTCCTCGCCTTCGATAATTACCTTCACGTTGAGCGGCAGGCGCCCCTCCGTCTTCTTCAGGGCTTCAAAGGCGGCCAGATGGATGTGCACCTGGCCCTTGTCGTCGGCCGTGCCGCGCGCGTACAGGTTTCCTCCGCGGACGGTGGGTTCAAATGCGGGCGTAGTCCACAGATTGTCCGGCTCGGAGGGTTGGACGTCGTAATGCCCATAGAAAAGCACCGTGGGCTTTCCCGGCACCTGGGCGCTTTGCGCGTAAACCAGGGGGTGGCCCTTGGTCGGGATCAGTTCCACCTTCTCAAACTGGCCGCGCAGCTTCTCCACCACCCACCGAGCGGCGCGCTCCACGTCCGCCTTGTGCTCCGATTTCGTGCTGATGCTCGGAATCCTCAGGAACTCGACGAGTTCCGCAAGATTGGCATCGCGTCGCGACTCGATGTAGTCGATAGAGTTCATCCGGGATCTGCTCCTGGTAAAGGGGGCCCTGGGCGGGCGAGGGCTCAATTCTACGCACCGTCCTTGCGTGGCGGCAAGCGGCAATGGGCTCCGGTGTGCCCACCCGCCGGCGAAGGCACGGCGCCTTCCGGACCTGGAGCGGCGTCCGCCCGGTGCCGGTGGACCGCCGCAGCAGGCCCTAGCGCCCTACAATGGAAATTTGGCCCCGCGACTCTGTTTGGGCGCCCGCGCTGGTCCCTCCGTTGCAACCGCGGGAGGAGCTCCGGAAACCGTGGACCACCGCGCCGTGGCGCAAAGTCCAGCGCGGGCAGGGCCGCTCGTGTTGCCGCCGGAGCTAGCGCAAATGCGCGCCGGCTCAAAATGTGTCGCCCTGGCGATTGACGCGGCTCCGCGCTTGGGGCAGGATACGGACGTATGGCCACGCAGGAACAGGAGAACAAAAGACGCAGCTCGCGCGTTTTTGCGCGCATGCACGTGCGCGCCGCGGGGCGCGACACCCGCGGCCACCGCTTCACCAAGCAGGCGGAGACCATCGTGATCAACGCGCACGGCGCCCTGCTGTATCTGGATGCGGAAATGGAGATGGGCTCCCTGGTTACCCTGCGCAGTCCCGCCACCGAAGAGGATCAGGAAAGCCGCGTGGTCTATATCGGCGGCGCCTCCGAGCGGGGCCAGCGCCTCGGCCTTGAATTTGTCTCCCCGGCGCCCCACTTTTGGGGCATCGAGTTTCCGCCCACGGACTGGAAATCGCCGCAGTCGTTCGCTCCCCCGGCATAGATGTTGTTCGACGTCTCCCGCCGTCATTCGTACCGCAGCGCCGTGAGCGGATCCACGCGCGTGGCACGCCGCGCCGGCAGGTAGCACGCGGCCAGCGCGATCGCGGCGATGAACACAGCCGTGCCGCCGAGGATTACCGGGTCCGTCGTGGTCAGGCCGAACAGCATCGGCGCGAGCATCCGCCGCAGGATAAAGATCCCTCCGGCCAGGCCGGCCGCGATTCCGAGGAGCGCCAGCCGCATGCCCTGGCCCACCACCAGCCGCAACACGTCTTCCGGCTGTGCGCCGAGCGCCATGCGAATGCCCAGGTCATGGACCTGCTGCGTCACCGAGTACGACATCACTCCGTAGATTCCCGCGCCCGCCAGCACCGTGGCCAGAACCGCAAAGAAGGCCACCAGCGCCATATTCAGCCGCCGCTGCGAGGCCACCGCCGAGACGTAGTCGTCCATGGTCTTCACGTCGGTCACCGGCTGATCTTTGTCCACCACTTCCACTTCGTGCCGCACCGCGGCCGCCAGACTCATCGGCGGCGCAGACGTGCGGATCACCAACCGCATGATGCGCGAGGGATTCTGCAGGTAGGGCAGGAAAAAGATGGGCTCCTTCGCCTCCCCCATTTCGCCCTCCACGGTATCCCCGATCACTCCCACAATCGTCAGCCAGGAATCGCGTAGCACGGGGGCCAGCGGGCCACGGCCCTCGGGTAGAAGGCGGATCTGCTTGCCGATGGGGTCCTCGCCCGGGAAGAATTGCCGTGCCAGCGCCTGATTCACCAGCGTCACGCCCTGCCCCTGTTCGGTGTCACTCGGAGAGAGAGACCGGCCCTTCAGGAGCGGAATGTGCATCGTGGCGGGGTAATTGGCGTCGATAACGCGGCATTCCGCGGTGAACTCCTCGCCCCGGGCGCGCGGCGCGGCGCCGGCGATCTCGAAGTTCGAAAATCCCGCGCCACGCCATCCGCTCAGCGGCAGGTAGTTGATCATGCCGGCGGAGGTCACGCCCGGCAGGCTCGCGGCCTGCTCGTCCACTTGCCGGAAGAACGCGGCGAACTGCGCGGGAGTCTGGTAGCGGTAGATGGGCAGGCTGATTTGCGCGGTCAGCAGGTTTTGCGGATCGTATCCCAGGTTTTCCGAGAGCACGTTGAGAAAGCTGCGCGCCAGCAGGCCTCCCCCGGCCAGCAGGAGAAGCGAGACGCCGATTTCCATCACTACCAGTACGTTTCTCAGCGCGTTGCCGCGACGCCCGCCGGCCGAGCCGCGCCCTCCCTCCTTGAGCGCCTCGCTTAGATGCGTCTGCGAAATTTGGAAGGCGGGAGCGAGTCCGAACACGATCCCGGCGGCGATGGAAACCACGAGCGTGAACACCAGCACTTGCGGATCGATCCGGATCATCTGCGCGTAGGGAATCTCGAGTCGGCTTCCCGCGGGCGGAAGCAGCAGCGGCAGCAGGCGCAGTCCGCCGAACGCCAGCAGCAGCCCGAAAATACCGCCCATCAAGCCCAGCAACACGCTCTCCGTGAGCAATTGCAGCAGCAGCCGCCCGCGCCGCGCACCCAGCGAGGCGCGCACCGCCATTTCTCGCGCGCGCGAACTGGCCCGCGAGAGCAGCAGGTTGGCGATATTCACGCAGGCGATCAGCAGCACCAACCCGGCCGCCGCCAGCAGCATCTCCAGCGCGGGACGCAGCGCACGCGTGCTCTCCTCCTGCAGCCCCGCGACGCGCACGTCCGATTCGGGGTCAATGGCGGGGTACTCCTGCTTGAGCTGGCGCACGATGGCCTTCAGGTCCGCATCGGCCTGCGCCAGGCTCACGCCGCGCTTCAGCCGGCCGAAGACGATCAGCAGGTGCTGGTCGCGGTCCAGATTTCCGCGATCGAACGCGAACGGCATCCAGACGTCGTATCGGAATCCGGCTTTTCCCGACAGATTGAGGCCCGGCGGAAGCACGCCGACGATGGTGAACGGTTTGTCGTTCACGTTGAGCGTGCGGCCCAGCGCTTCGGAACTCCCGCCGTAGCGTTCCTGCCACAGGCGGTAACTCAGCATGACCACCTGATCGTGTCCGGGCTGCTCTTCGTCCGGCCGGAAGCCGCGCCCCGCGATGGGCTTTACTTGGAAGACGTCGAACAGGTTGGCGGTGGCCCGCACGCCCAGCACCTGCTCCGGCCCGGCTGTCCCGGCTAGGTTGTAATAGCCGGCCATCCAGCCGGCCAGCTCCGCGAAAGAATGGTTGCGTTCGCGCCAGTCCAGATACTCGGCGGGCGAGGCCACGCCCTTGGTGATGTTGCGCCGCGCCTCCGTTTTCCAGACGATCACGATCCGGTCCGCGTCGGGGAAGGGCAGCGGGCGGAGGAGCACGGCATTCACCACGCTGAAGATGGCCGCGTTCGCGCCGATGCCCAGCCCCAGCGTGATGAGAGACACCACGGTGAACGCCCGGTTGCGCACGAGGGCCCGCAGGCCGAACTTTACGTCCCGCCAGAAGATTTCCCCGCCCATGCCCAAGTTCGCCCGCCCCGCGGCGGGCACTCTCCTCCTGAGGATCGAATGCGGTGCCGCAGATACTACTACACTTTGCTCGCGAGGTTCGAGCGCGGATAGTCGAAAATGTGTATTACCGGAGCGATACAATCAAGAGCGAAGCGCAGGTGTGTCCGGTGGGGCTCATTCGCGGGTTACAATTATAGGTGGAGGGGTGGGTGAGTGGTTGAAACCGGCGGTCTTGAAAACCGTTGGGCCCGAAAGGGTCCCGGGGGTTCGAATCCCCCCCCCTCCGCCACTTCACATTTCAGATGGCGGGATAAACCCGCCGCTACATTCCCGATGCGCTGCGTCAGGGCTGCCGCTGCGCGACGGCGAGCGCGAAGGCTTCGGCCAGATGGATGGCGCGGCGGCCGGTGGCCTGGTAAATCTGTTCGCGGCAACTGAATCCGTCGGCAACAATCAACGTCTCCGGCGCGGCTTGGCGCACGGCGGGCAGCAGGACGCGTTCGCCGATGGCCTGCGAGACCGCGTATTTCTCCCTGTCAAAACCGAACGGGCCGGCCAGGCCGCAGCAGCCGGAATCGAGCGATTGCAAATCGGCGCCCATCTTGCGCAGCAGCGATTCTTCGTCCTTCATCTTCATGACGGCTTGCTGATGGCAGTGGCCCTGCACCAGGACCTTGCGCGCGAGCCGCGGGGGCGTGAAGTCGGGCGCGTGATGCTCCAGAAACTCGCTGAGCAGGAGCGTCTGGCTGCGCAGGCGCGCGGCGCGCGGGTGGCGCGGGAGCAGATTGCCGAGTTCGTCGCGGAATACGGAAGCGCAACTCGGCTCCAGCACCACCAGCGGCACGCCGACGTCAATCTGGTCCGCGAGCGCTTCGAGGACGTGCTCCAGATATCGCCTGGCCTCGTCGAGCATGCCGAAATCGTAGAGCGGGCGGCCGCAGCACAGCGGACGCGCGGGAATGGTCACGTGGAAACCGGCCCGCGAGAGCACGTCCAGCGCCGCCTGGAGCGTCTGCGGATGGAAGGAATTGTTGAACGTATCCACCCACAGAATGACCTCGCGTCGCTCGCCCGTTCCATCGCCTGATCCGCGCGGTGCACGATCTCCCAGCAACGGAACCTTATTCTTTTGCGCCCAGCGGCGGAAACTGGCCGGAGCGAGCCGAGGGATCTCCCGCTCGGGTGCCAGGTGCAATGCCCAGCGCAGGAGATGAGCCGGCCCTGGAGCGTGGCTCAAAAAATTGGCGAGCCACGGCGCGGGCGCGGCGAGCTGCAACCATCGGTCCATCTTTCCGAACGCGTGCGCGGCGAGCGGCCGGCGGCGTCCCTCGTAGTAATGCGACAAGAACTCCGCCCGGTAGGTGGCCAGATCCACGTTCGCGGGGCACTCGGATTTGCAGGCCTTGCAGGAGAGGCACAATTCGAGCGAGTCCTTGATGCTCGAATCTTTCCAGCCGTCGCGCAGCACTTCGCCTTGTAGCATTTCAAACAGCATGTGGGCCCGGCCGCGCGTGCTGTGTTTTTCCTCCAGCGTGACCATGTAGCTGGGGCACATAGTGCCGGCGTCGCTCTTGCGGCAGGCGCCCACGCCGATGCAGCGCTGCGTAGCCTCGGCAAACAAGCCGTGGTCTTCCGGAAAAGTGAAATGTGTGGCGGGCTGGGCCGGCTTGAAATCCACGCCCAGCCGCAGATTCTCCACGGGATCGTAGGCGTCCACTACTTTGTGGGGATTCATGCCGTTCGCGGGGTCCCAGGCGGACTTGAATTCCACAAACGCCTTCATGATTTCGGGCCCGAACATTCTGGGCAGCAGCGCGGCGCGCGACTGGCCGTCGCCATGCTCTCCGGAAAGCGAGCCGCCGTAGCTGACCACCAGGTCGGCGGCGCGCTCCACGAATTCGGTGTATTTGCGGAGCCCGTGTTCGCTCTGCAGGTCAAAGCTGACGCGTAAATGGACGCAGCCGTGGCCGAAGTGGCCGTAGAAGGGGCCGACATACTGAAACTCGTCGAGCAGCTTGCGCAGGTCGCGCAGGTAAGCGCCCAGCTTTTCCGGCGCCACCGCGGAATCGTCCCAGCCGTCCCACTGCGGCGGCGCGCCGGGCGCGGCGGCAGCGGCCCGCGGCCCGGCCTCGCGGATCTGCCACACGGCGCGCGCTTCTGCCGGTGTATAGATGCGCGCGGTGGGCGGACGGCTCACGCGCTTCAGCCGCTCGACGAGCTGCCGCGCCACGTTCTGCGACTCGTCGGGATCATCGGAGCCAAATTCCACCAGCAGGTAGCCGCGGCCTTCCGGCATCAGCTCCATGTTGGGCGTGCCCTTCCGGATCAGGGCGTCAATCATGCTGCCTTCGAGGCCTTCGAGGCCGATGGGGTGGAACTCCAGAATTTCGGGGACGTGGTCGGCGGCGTGATATGCGTCTTCGTAGCCGAATCCGACGAGCGTGCGGTGCGGCGGGCTGTGGATCAGCTTCACCCGCGCTTCGAGCACCACGGCGCACGTTCCTTCCGTGCCCACCAGCGCCCGCGCCACCTGGAATCCGTTCTCCGGCAGCAATTCGTCCAGGTTGTAGCCGGAGACGCGGCGGGGAATCCGCGGGAATCGCGCGCGGATTTGCTCGGCATAGAGGTCGCGGATGCTTTTCAATTTCGCGTAAATTTCGCCGCGGCGCCCTCCATTGCAAATCAGCATCTCGAGCTCGAGATCGCCGGTGGCCCCGACGGTCATCTCCGTGCCGTCGTAGAGCAGAATCCGCAGCTCCTCTACGTTGTCCACGGTCTTGCCGCCCAGCAGGGAATGCGTGCCGCAGGAATTGTTGCCGATCATCCCTCCGATGGTGCAGCGATTGTGGGTGGAGGGATCCGGAGCAAAGGTCAGCTGGTGGGCCTCGGCGCGGTTGCGCAGCGTGTCCAGCACCACCCCTGGTTCGACGCGCGCGAACTTGCCTGCGGGATCCAGCTCCAGAATCCGGTTCATGTATTTGGTGAAGTCCAGCACCACGGCCACGTTGCAGGACTGGCCGGCCAGGCTCGTCCCCGCGCCCCGCGGCAGCACCGGCGCTCCGAACTTGCGGCACGTCGCAACCGCGCGGATCACATCCTCCGCGTCGCGAGGGACCACCAGGCCAATGGGAATCTGGCGGTAGTTGGAAGCGTCGCAGGAAAACAGGGCGCGGCTGCCGGCGTCGAACCTCACTTCACCGCGCAGGGTTCGTTTCAGTTCCTTCTCCAGCACGGCAGCCTGCGGGAACGAGTCCACGGGCTTGGCATGCGAGCTGAGCGGCAATGGTTCGTGGGGCTGCAAGGTGTTTTCGCCTTGATGCGTTTCCACTCGCTGCGCATCACGGCGCGCCGGCGGCGTCCATCCGCGGGTGAGTCTACATCAGATTGTTCGAAGCCCGAGCGCCGCGCCCAGGATCGCCGGACCGTGGGCCGGAGATTGCACGTGCCCGGTCCGGCAGGCAGGAGGCAGCAAACGTGGCATGCGGCATGGCCCTCGCCCGCGGTTCTGCGCCGGATTCCTGCTCCATCGTGGCGTTTGCCTGCCTCGCCGTGGGACAGGGTAACCCTTCCGAGGACAGTATCTTTCGTACCAGTGCACTCCGAGGGCCGGCCCGCTAGAGTGTTTCCGCGCGCGAATTCATGTCCCTCACATTCACGGCCCAAACGGCCGACGCGAAGGGTGTACCCCAGCCACCCCTGCGCTGGAATGCCCTGTCCGTTTCTTCCGCCACCGCGTGGATCGCGGCCGGCTGGATCCTGCTCGTCGGAGGTTACGTTGCCGGCGCGCTGCTGATGCGGCCCGGCGACCGGCTGACCGCGTTCGGCGACCTCGTCCAGTGCTTCGTTCCCCTGCTGGCGAATACGGGCCTGCTGCTGTGCGCGGCTTCCCCGCGCTGGCGCCAGAACTGGTTCTGGCTGCTCTTCGCCATGGGCTGCACGCTGTGGATGGGCGGACAGATCCTGTGGACGCACTACGAGGTTTTCCTCCACCAGCCGAGCCCGAACCCGTTTCCGGGCGATCCGATTTTCTTCTTCCACACCGTGCCGATGATTGCCGCGCTCGCTCTCCAGCCCCATGTGCGCCGCGCCGCGCGCGGCACCCGCTACGGCGTCGTGGACTTTGCCCTTCTTCTCGTCTGGTGGACGTTCCTCTATCTGTTTTTCGTCATCCCCTGGCAGTACGTGGTGCACAAACTCGATTTCTACGGGGAGAACTTCAATTACCTCTACCTGGCGCAGAACTCCGTGCTGGTGGCGGGGCTCGCCGCGTTGTGCTGGACGGCGCGCGGGGCATGGCGGCGCATTTACGGCGTTCTGTTCTGTTCTGCCGCGCTGTACCTGCTGGGATCCACGCTCATCAACATGGCGATTGAGCGCAACGAGTATCACACCGGCAGCCTCTTCGACGTTCCGCTGGTCGCCTCCTTCGCCATGTTCGCCACCGCGGGACTGGTGGCGTATCGCGCCTCGGGCGATACCAATGAGCCCGGACCGGCGGTCGTTCGCAATAGCGTATGGCCCGCGCGCCTGGCCATGGCCGCCCTCGTCTCGCTTCCGTTGTTCGCCGTCTGGAACCAGGTGCTGAGCGACGCGCCCTTCGCCATTCGGGAGTATCGCCTGCTGCTCACCCTCGGCGCCATGGTTCCGTTCGACGCTTTGGTGTTCTGGCGGCAGAACCTGGTGAATCGCGAGCGCCAGGAGTTGCTGCGGTCTTCAGAGGAATCGCTGGAAAACCTGCGCCGCCTGCAGAACCAACTCGTGCAGACCGAAAAGCTTTCCTCGCTCGGCCAGCTCGCCGCCGGGGCGGCCCACGAGATCAACAATCCGCTTACGGCCATCCTGGGATTCACCGACGTGCTCGAGGCCGACCGCGCGCTGGCCCCGCGGTATCGTACCCTGGTGGAGAAAATCCGCGCCCAGGCCCTGCGCACCAAATCGCTGGTCACCAGCCTGCTCAGCTTCGCACGCCAGGTGCCGGCGGAGAAGGTTCTGCTCGATGTCAATCAGGTTCTGGCCAGCGCCGTGCGCTTGCGCTCGCTCGATCTTCGCGACAAGCGCGTGAGCGTCGAATTCGCGCCGGAATCCGTGCTTCCCGGCGTGCGCGGCGATCCCAATCAGCTCCTCCAGGTCTTTTTCCACATCATCAACAACGCCGTGGACGCGCTGGAAGAGGTTGGCGGCGGGACTCTGGCCATCCGCACGCTCCGGGAGCGCAATCGCGTGGTCGTCGAGTTCTCGGACACGGGCCCCGGCCTGCGCGAGCCGCGCCGCGTCTTCGATCCGTTCTACACCACCAAGGTGGTCGGAAAGGGAACAGGGCTGGGCCTTTCCATCTGCTACGGAATCGTGCAGGAGCACGGCGGCGACATCACCTGCTTCAACAGGCCCGAGGGCGGCGCGACCTTTCGCGTCGAACTGCCCGTGCTTCACGGAATCGTTCCTCAATCTCTCGCTGCCTATTATTCCGCCACGAAAAATACCTGAGTCACGTCGCTGCGCCTGCTTGCGGCTACCAATCACGGCCCAATCTGTCGCCGCGGGTGGTCATGAACCGTGCCGCACTGGCCGTGGGGTCTTCCCATTCCGTTTTTCTCTCCCTCAGCCCTCGGCGGGCCCGCTGCTCACTGTGCCGCGCCCACATACGCTTCGATTCGCCGGCGGTCGGCCTCCGACAAATCCAAAAAGCGTATGCCCATGAAGGCCTCGGGACTGGTGTGCTGGACGACTCCCGTCGCGTGGATGGGATTGGTATCGCCGGGCAATTGGAACTCCAGCCGCAGCGTGATCCCCTCCTCGAGCGTCTTTTCGGTCTTCACCAGCATCCCACCAGCGCTGATGTTTCGTCCTTCCACCGAGTAGGGCTGGCCGGCGGCCTCCGCGCGCACCATGGCCACCAAGGGAACACGCCGGAATTTTCGTTTCTCGACCATCGTTATTGGCTATCGGCCGCTGGCCGGACTTTGTGACTGCTGCCCTGCGCGTCCTCGACCCGGCCGGCTCGCTGGCGATGGTAACACGGTGCCGGACTGCACGAGGCGTTGTTGCGTGCCCCGTCTTCTTCGTGTTACACGGCCGCGGCTCGCGAATTTGCTTCCCTGGCCGTGCCTGGAATATTCGATTGGGCGTATCTTCCGCTGGCTTGTACGCACGCCGCGCGCTGGCGTGTGCGCCCGCGCTCTCCCGCATCCGCCACTGGACACAGTGAGCGGAAAAGAGTAATATCTACTTGTAAAGTGAGGCTAACTGAGTATGGCCAGAATTCAGCCCGTCCTGACTCCCGCCGAGATGGCCCTGGTGGACCAGATGGCCGAATTGACGCGCTCCCGCCGAACCGACGTGATCAAGAGCGCCCTGGCCGTCTATCACTGGTTCGTCCGCCAGGCTCTCACAGGCAGCCGCGTGGTGGCTCGCAAAGCCTCGGGCGAGGAAGTCGCCCTCGAGACTGCCGAACTGGCGGCGCTGGAGGGCAAGGGGAATCGTCTCAGCCCGGAGGAACTCGGCCTCCTGGCCCGCCAACTAGCTTCGGCCTCGGATCCCGCGGATGCCGCGCGGCTCAAAGAACGCCTTATGCGTGGCTTCTACGGAATTTAGGCCGCCCCGTGCCCAAGGTTCGCCGCACGAATGTCCCCCCGGCGCTCCTGCAGCACCTGCTCGACCGCATCCAGTCGCGCAAGATTCCCGCGTCTCAATTGGAACTTCTCGCGAAATGGCTCGATTCTCAGCCCGAAGTGCCCGAGGGCCCCTGGTCCAAGCGATTTCCGGGAATGACGGCCTGCGGGGTGGGCGAGCTCGTGAAAACGATCCTCCTGCCTGGCCAGCTCCCAAAGGGCCAGCAAGTCCTCTAGA
>Ga0074044_10002758_pt1 | contig 15261 bp, 9 predicted proteins | sample BogForMeECP23OM1_FD_94443 | JGI IMG/M metagenome (GOLD analysis project Ga0074044, IMG submission 94443) | Bog forest soil microbial communities from Calvert Island, British Columbia, Canada - Bog Forest MetaG ECP23OM1 | ecosystem: Environmental > Terrestrial > Soil > Wetlands ... | reverse complement strand
TCCGCGCTGCGCGCCGCGGTGCGCTGGGTGCGCGCGGTGCGCCCACCGTCGCCGCCGGTTTTCAGCAGGTTCTCGTAGGAAATGAACTCGTGGCAGTTCCTCTGCAAGATGCCGCTGGTAAACTGGCGTCCGCCCACAACGAACACACGCTTGTCATATTGCTTCAGCTTTTCCACCAGCGCGATGAAGTCGCTGTCGCCGCCGACGATCACAAAGGTGTTGATGTGGTTGTGGGTAAAAGCCATTTCCAGCGCGTCGAGCGCCAAGTTGATGTCCGCGCCGTTCTTGTCGCCGCGCGGCGTCACGCTGCGTTGCACCATGTGGATGGCGTGCTGCGTCATCTGGCGGCTGTACTCGCTGGCGCGCGGCCAGTCGCCGTAGGCGACTTTGCTGACCACTTCGCCCCGCTCCTTGAGCGCCTCAAGAACGATGGAGACGTCAAAGTCTTTCCCCAGCGTCTCCTTGACTCCGATTTGGATGTTGTCAAAATCAACGAATACTGCGATCTTCAATCTTTCTTCAGCCACAATTCCTTCTTTCACCTGGGGCGCCGCCGCGACTCACCCCGCGCCGGGGTTCCTCAGGAGGTTACTTTGCCTTTCTTATAATACTCCTACCGGTCAGATCTTGGCACTTCCAGAATTGGGGAGTTGTTCTCTCTGGCTGGCGTCTGCTGCTTGCTGTTCGCCGTCCCTTGGGCCGCAAATAACGCATAAGCGATCGGTTTTGGCGTGCGGTGGGCCGCCCTGCTTACAACTTGCTCCCGAACCCGTCAAATGAGAAAGGGTCGAGCGTCATCGTGCTGGATCTCCAGCAATGGCCAGGAGGTTTCGAGCTTGCCGGAACATGCCGAAACCCGCCTTCGTATGGGATATAGGAGGTTAGCAATGTCCGAGTTGGTCAGCAATCTTCGCTACGCATTACGGCAGTTCCGGCGGTCGCCTATTTTTGCTGCTACGGCCGTACTCACGATGGCTTTGGGGATCGGCGGAACCACGGCAATATTCACGTTAATTCATGCGGTGATGATGCGCTCTCTGCCCGTGTCTGATCCCGGCAGGCTGTACCGTGTCGGCGAGGGCGACGAATGCTGTGTCGAAGGGGGACCTCAGGACCGCTGGGGATTTTACTCCTTCCCTCTGTATGAGCGGCTGAAAGCAGAAACCCCGGAATTTGAAGAGGTCGCGGCATTCCAGGCCGGCGGTGCGCTCCAGGGTGTACGGCGTGAACATGAGTTGGTTGCCAAGCCCTTGCGTTCAGAATACGTGACGGGAAGTTATTTCTCGATGCTGGGAGTGCGTGCCTTCGGAGGGCGGGTGTTCACCCCGGATGACGATCGACCTTCTGCCCCACCGGTTGCCGTCCTGAGCCATCATGTCTGGCAAGGCAACTATGGCAGTGACCCCTCCGTGGTCGGGTCAACCTTCATCGTCGAGGGCCATCCGTTTACGGTCATTGGAGTGGCTCCGCCCGGTTTTTTTGGCGAAACGCTGCGCGGTAACCCACCCGACATCTGGATCCCCGTGCAACAAGAACCTCTGATTGACGGTGCGGGCGAACTGTTGCACGAGCCGGTTGCCGCCTGGCTGCGGATGATGGGTCGTTTGCGGCCGGGAGCTTCGATCGAGGGAATGGCTCCGCGGCTCACCGGGGTGCTGCGCCAATGGATACAGTATGACTCCCAGTACCCCGCCAACTGGATGCCGGAGATAATCCGCGCGCTTCCCAAGCAGGTAATCAACGTCATCCCCGCCGGCGCCGGCGTCGCGGTGATGAAGGAAGAGTACGGGCGCAGCCTTCAGATTCTGCTTGCTGTATGTGGTCTCGTGTTGCTGATTGCCTGCGCCAACGTCGCGAACTTGTTGCTGGCCCGCCCCGTGGGGCGTCGCAGTCAAACCGCGATACGACTGGCCCTGGGCGCCACGCGACGGCAGATTATTGCGCAGGCTCTCACCGAAAGTATCCTGCTGGCGTTAGCAGGTGGAGTGGCCGGGCTTCTGGTGGCGGTGGCTGCCGCGCGCCTGCTGCTTACACTTGCCTTCCACAGCGCACACTTCCTGCCCATCAGCCCCCTGCCGTCGCTGATGGTGCTGGCCTTCGCCTGCGGATTAGCCCTGTTATCAGGAATCATCTTTGGGGCGGCTCCCGCGTGGTTTGCCACGCGCACTGATCCCGCGGAAGCCTTGCACGGCGCGGGCCGCACGACGGGCGATCATTCCTCCTTCGCACGCCAGGGGCTTCTGATTGTGCAGGCGACGGTATCGGTGGTGTTGGTCGCCGGGGCCACGCTGCTGGCGCGCAGCCTCAACAAACTCGAGCATCAGGACCTTGGCTATCAAGTTCGAGGGCGGTTGCTGGTGGCCTTACACAATCCGCCTGCCAGCTATACCCAGGCCAAGCTGGCCGCGCTTTATCGTGAGCTGGAAGACCGCCTCAATCGCTTGCCAGGAGTGCAGGGGAGCGGACTGGCGCTCTACAACCCGCTTACCAACAACTGGGGCGAAATGGTTTTTGTGGCGGGGCATCCTCCCGCCAAGATGGGCGAGAAATCCGGTGCCTCGTGGGACCGTGTGAGCGCCAATTATCTTCAAAATCTGGGCGTTACCGTGGTGCGCGGCCGTGCTTTTACCTCGGCCGACAATGAAAACTCCGAACTCGTCGCCCTCGTGAACGAAGCCTTTGTTAAGCGCTTCTTCAAGAGCGATGAAAATCCGTTGGATCAGCACTTTGGCCTTGACTATCCCGAGAATGCCGGCCATTTCCGGATCGTCGGCGTGATACGTAACGCGCGATTCGCCGGCTGGGGTTTCAACCAGCCGGTGTTTCCCACCTTCTACGTGCCGCTCGCTCAGAGCGTCGATTACAAGCAGGAGCTGATGAAGAGAATTGAGCTGAGCTCGCATTTCATCGGCGGAATTGTGTTGGTGACGAGCGCGTCTCCCGGCGCGATGGAACCGCTGCTGAGGAGAACCTTGGCGGAGGTGGATCCCAATCTGACGATCACCAGCGTCCGGACGATGCAGCAGCAGATTGAGATCTCCTTCGATCAGGAGCGCGCCGTGGCCAGCCTCGCGAGCCTGTTCGGGGTTGTCGCTCTCCTGCTGGCGGCCATTGGATTATATGGCGTCACGGCCTACACAGTGGCGCAGCGAACCAATGAAATTGGCATTCGCATGGCGCTGGGCGCGGATCGCGCCAATGTAGTCCAACTGGTCTTGCGCGGAGCCTTCCAACGCGTGCTGGTGGGGTTGGTGCTCGGGTTGCCGCTGGCCATTGGCGCCGGACGCCTGATCTCAGCGCAGCTATATGGCGTTTCCAGTTGGGATCCCTTCGCGCTGACCGTGGCCGCGATTGCGCTCGCAGTTTGTGCCTTCTTCGCAGCCATAATACCCGCCCGCCGCGCAGCAGCTATCTCGCCCATCGACGCACTGCGTATTGAGTAGCGCACCTCGGGAGGGAGGACCTTTACAATTTTGGTCATGCCGGTCTTGGACATCCCTTGCGCCGGAGCGGCGGTATCGGGCACAGGATGAAGGCGGGCGTGGGGCCACGCACTTTGCCACCTTTCCAGCCCCGTGCCCGCATTTTCTCCCCTCTGCGCGGCCTCAGTGTCCCAATTACTTTCCTCCTTGGTCCAAACGAGGTGGTAGAATCTTCGCGTTTTTCCGGGGGCAGCGAGTGGAGGTGGGCTTGCGCCGCCCGAACAGAAAACCCTACATTGAGGTTTCCTATGGCCGGAGCGATCAAAGTCGGATTGGTGGGCGCGCGCTTTGCCGCCCGATTTCACTGGGAAGGATTGCGGCGCGTATATGGCGTGCCCCTGGGGGTTGTGGGGGTAACAGCGAAATCGGCGGAGTCGGCCGAAGCCTTTGCGCATGCGCACGGCATCAAGGCGTTCGCCACCTTTGAAGAGTTGTGCGACGCCGTTGACGTCGTTGACCTCTGCACGCCCGGCTCGACGCACGAGCCGCTGGCCGTGGCGGCCTTCCAGCGCGGCAAGCACGTGATTATCGAAAAGCCCTTTACGGGCTATTACGGAACGGGGACAGAGGACTTTCGCGGCAACACCTTCAGCAAGGAAGTGATGCTGCGCGAAGCCCTGGCGAGCTGCGACCGCATTTTGGCTGCGGCACGGGCGTCCGGCAAGCAGATTGGTTACGCCGAAAACTTCATCTACGCTCCGGCCATCACCAAGGAACAGGAGATGGTGCGGAAAAGCGGCGGACAGATTCTTTGGATGATAGGCGACTGCTCGCACAGCGGTTCTCACTCACCCTACTATGGCATCTGGAAATTCTCCGGCGGTGGGTCGCTGGTGGGCAAGGGGTGCCACCCGCTGTCGGCCATCCTCCACTTGAAACGTGTGGAGGGTGAGGCTCGTGACGGCAAGCCCATTCGCCCCGCCACCGTTTCCGGCCGCACCCACGAAATCACGCGGCTGAAGAACTTCCGCGACGCGGGATTCCTGCGCACCACTTACGACGACATCGAGGACTATGGCCAGGTACACGTCACGTTTGACGATGGCACGGTGGCCGACGTGTTTTCCACCGAGCTCGTCTTGGGAGGCGTGCATAGCTGGCTGGAAGTCTTCGCCAACAATCATCGCACCCGATGCAACCTGAATCCCATCGATGCGCTTGAAACCTATAATCCCCGCGAGGATGTTCTCAAAGACGTTTACCTGACGGAGAAACTCGGCACCAAGCAGGGTTGGAGCCATCCCGCGCCTGACGAAGACTGGCAACATGGCTACCCGCAAGAGTTCCAGGATTTCATGGCCAGCATGGCCGCCAACCGCGCCCCGCTCTCCAGCGGGGAACTGGCGCGCGATACCATGGCGGTGCTCTACAGCGCTTACCTGTCTGCGGAGCGACACGGCGCCGAGGTGGAACTTTCCCCATAGAACTGGATCCCCACTGGACGGTGGCCGGTGGGAGGGTCAACACTGGGAGAAAGCCTCCAGAAATTTCCTCGCCCCGGTGGGCTACATCCTGGACAGATAACTTGGCTATGGGGAGGCATGCCCGTTTTGCCCGGTTTTGGCAAGCCGGCAAGGGGCTACAAACTGGACATTTTTTGTCGACGGCTATTCCACTCTGTGTCCACTTGTGGTAGGATGCGCTAGGTCAGGTTGTGGAAGGCCTCTATTTTCAATTATTCAGAGCTCAAGCAGAGGTGGGAGGTTGGTAATTGACGTGCTCCTAGGTACGTCACAATGGGTTCAGCGCCTCGAACGCCTCTACGGTTCCGCGTTGCGCTCGATTGGGGGAGGAGAACAGGCATGCGTCATGAGCAGCGGGGTTTTTCGCTCATTGAGTTGTTGATTGTCGTCGCCATCATTCTGATCATCGCCGCGATCGCCATCCCCAATTTCCTGCGCAGTCGAGTTGCGGCCAATCAAGCTTCCGCCATCGAAAGTCTACGTGTCATCTCCACGGCGGAGGTGACCTTTTCGACCACTTACGGTTCGGGCTTTTCGAGCTCCATGGTGTATTTGGCTCCCCCGGCTGCCGGCCAACAAACAACCTCGACCGCAGCAGGCTTGATCGATTCAGTCCTTGCCGGGGGCTATAAGAGCGGTTACAGTTTTTTCTATACAGCTACCTTGTTTGATGCCGGATCGGGCATCTGGAATGGATACAACCTGCTCGCGAATCCTTCCACCTTCGGCCAGACAGGGGGCGTGTACTACTACACGGACCAGAGTTTTGTGATCCGTGCCAACACCACCACCCCCGCCGCCTCGACGGATTCGGCAGTGGGCGATTAGGTCTCGCGCCCTCCCTACTTTCTTTACCCTTCATTTCACCCGACGCGGATTTCTCCGCCGGGTCGTTTCTTCCCCTGCTCACATGCACGCGCGGCTTGCCGCCGGGTGATATCCCTTGTCCTGCGCCTGCTTCTGCGTCATGTACTCGCCTGCCTGGGTCTTCCCGTACCATCGCGTGCCGGGGCAATGATAGGCGCCGGAGTCGGTGTTGACCCAAACTTGCGCATCGGGATTTCCTGCGCCGGAAGTTTTGAGGATCTGGGATTCGGGAATCGCCCGAGCGGCGTGTCGCAAGACCCAGACGTGCCGGGCGTAAATGCCCCCCAGCAGCAACACGAGGAGCGCCGTCGCGGCGCCTGCCGCCCACACCATGCGCAGGCGGCGTGAAGCGGGGAGCGCCGACGGTCGCTCGGCGGCCGTGGTGGGGCCTGCGGCTTCGCGTGCGTCCCGGGCGGGTTCGGCTCCGCGGGCATCTCCCGCGAGCGCGCCGGCGAGTTCGCCCACTTGGGCGAGGCGGGCCATAGCGTCCTTCTCCAGGCAGCGGCGCAGCGCGGATTGGAGCGGCTCCGGCAGTTGCTGGAGCTTGGGCGGCGTGCCCACCATGATCTCCATGCTCAGCTCGAAGGGCGTGGCGCCGCGAAAGGGCAGCTCGCCGGTGGCCATCTGATAGAGCAGCACTCCCAGCGCCCACACATCGCTCGGGAGGCTGCTGGGACCGCCCCGCAGGACCTCCGGCGCGAGATAAGGCAGCGTTCCCGCCGTGGCGCCGGCTTCCGCCAGGGGCAGGCGTGAGCTGGTGACTTCCTCCATGCCACTGCGCGGAATGCGGCGTCCCAGGCCGAAGTCCAAAAGTTTGATATTACCTTCTGGGGTAATAATGATATTTGATCCCTTTAGATCTCCATGAATGACCCCTTGCTGGTGTGCGAAGGCCAGCGCGCCGGCAATCTGCGCGGCGTAGCGCTCGACTTGCTCGAGAGGCATGCCGCCTTCAGGAATGAGGTCAGCGAGCGGCAGCCCCTCGATATACTCCATCACGATGTAGGCGCGGCCGTCCTCTTCCCCCAGGTCGTAAATGGCGGCGATGTGCGGATGGTTCAACTGCGAAGCCAGGCGCGCCTCGCGCAGCAGGCGGGCCCAGGCAAGTTCGTCGTCGCGCAGCACCTCCGCCAGAACCTTGATCGCCACCGGCCGTTCCAGGCGCAGGTCGCGCCCGCGATAGACGACGCCCGAACCGCCTTCCCCCAGGCGGTCCCCAATCTCGTAATGGGCTAGCGTTTTGCCAATCATCGGGAGCCGGCACTCCTCAGCGCGTCATGGTATTCCCAGGAGGAACACAAGTCAAAAAGGTAATGTTCAAATTGCCATTAAACACGAAATAGTCCACTTTTCAATGGACGCTTTGTCCGTTTGTGGCTGCCCCTCCCTCTCCCCGCATGTCTTCAACCCGATGAGGTAATTTCATCCTCCCGCCTATACTCCCCTCTGCTATCATTCCATGCAGGGCGACATAAATGTTTGCGCATTCGGCTGTAGCGGCGGTCTCCAACCGCCGATCTGTAGCGTCGATCTCCGATCGACGATTCGGCGGTTGGAGACCGCCGCTACAACCTTCGTCGCGCTGCAGGGTTTCCCTGGAAGATCGAGAATGCGAGGAGTCTTTATGGACTTTCAAGGTCGAGTTGCCATGGTTACGGGTGGATCGGGCGCTTTGGGCAGCGTCGTAGCGCTTGATCTGGCTGGAAACGGAGCACGCGTGGCAGTGCCTTATACCGCCGATGAACATTGGGCAGCACTGGAGAGTCGCGCCGGCGCCGCTCGCGAGCGACTGTGGGGCGCCAAAGCCGATTTGACCAAGGGCGCCGCCGTCGAGCGATTCGTCGCCGACGTCACCACGCGCTGGGGGCGACTTGATTTCCTGGTTTGCATTGTCGGCGGGTTCGCGGCGGGGAAGATTCACGAAACCAGCGAGGAAAGCTGGGACCGGATGTTCGATCTGAACCTGCGTACGGTATACCTTGCCGCCCATGCCGCCGTGCCGGTGATGATCCGGCAAAACTTCGGCCGGATTATTACGACTTCCAGTGGAGCGATTCTGAACGGCGGCGGCGCGGGCATTGCCGCGTACGCGATATCGAAAGGCGCGGTCCGCCAGCTTACTGAGATCCTCGCCAGCGAACTGAAAGGTTACAATATCCATGCGCACTGCATCCTGCCCGGAACTATGGACACGCAGGCAAACCGGCGCGACATGCCCAAAGCCGATTTCTCCCAGTGGGTTTCCACCGAGGACGTGGCGCGGGTCATCCGCTATTTGTTGAGCGACGACGCGCGCGCGGTGCGCTCCGTGGCCGCCCCGGTGCTAGGGCCAGGCTGATTCCTGCTTCAATGACCGCATAAATTGGTGCATTTTCATGTAAAAAGCCGAATTTTTCGCTTGATATTTTGTCACTCTGATATGTGTTTTCATACAGATAGTCGGTTCATCCTTCATTTTTAACATCTTTGTAGGAGCGCCCCACTTCTGGACTGCATCAGGCTAACTCCCCTGTTTTCAAAAACTTGATTCTTTGCTTCCCGCATCGCCACTCTCTCAATTCTCCCCCAACTCACTATTTTCTCATAAACATAGTCGCCTGGCGTGGGCTTCTCATGAACTTCCGCCTCGATGGGGTAATTCAGGTAATAGAAAGGGAGATTCCAGCCTGAGCACTTATCACCTGCACCTGGCACCCGGCACCTCGCGCTTGACACCTATCCGTGCTGCGCGATTCCACCCCAAGACAGCCCTCCAATTAATATCCGAGCAACATGGCGTCCATTGTCGATGGAGATATTTACCAGATCCCTACCAGTAGGAGGAAACTTTTGAAAATTGCCCCAAGATTTCCTACCCGTAGGAGTGCTTGGCGCGGGGTCGCGAATTCTCGAGCGCGTCGTAGGGGCGATTCGCGAACCGCCCTAATCTGTCACCCCGTAGCACGGCCGCCGGAGACAATCCTCATCCCGAGATTCGTCGCATGGTAAACGCGTTTGCCGCCGACCCACAGCCAACCTTGCGCGACGACGAACGGTCCCCTTTCGTCGCGGCCGATCTCGCTCACCTCGATCTCAGTCACGACGCGCTTGTTCTCAGGCAACACTTGCCCGCGGTATTTCCACGTCACAGGTTGTCCAAGCGTCAGCGGTTCAAAGCGCGGGTTGGGAACACCGTCGCCAAGCCTCCGTTCGATCATGAAAACCTGCAAAAGCTGAAGTAACGCCTCGAGCCCGAGGGAACCCGGCTGAACCGGATCCTGAAAGAAGTGCGCCTTGAAGAACCACTCGTTCGCGTCGACGTCCTTTTCGGCGCGAACCCAGCCCAGGCCCGCCTTGCCCCCCGCAGGATCGAGCGCCGTCACCCGTTCGATCATCCGCAACATGGCTCCCGGGAGGCGCAGTGAGCCCGTGAAATATGCAGCCGGTTGCGCCGCGAGATCGAGATGAAAATCGCCGGGCGAGGCGATACGCTCGGCTTCCTCCGGCGTCACAGGCACACCCGCCTGTTCGCGCAACGCTTCGGAAGGGAACAATCCGAACGACGTGCGCATCTCACTGATGCAGCGTGCCCCGACAAAGCTTCGAACGGCAAGTGTGAGGAGGCGCGTCCCACCCAGTTGAGCCGTTGAGACGACCTCGGCTCGAACCCGCAAGTTGGCGCAGGCCTGCGGCAGCTCTTCGTAAACCGTTGCGGTTCCGTCCAAGTTTCTCAGGTGGCGTCCCAGGACGCTGCCCTGGGGCGCAATATAGAACATGAGCCAGCCGCAGGGTTGTAATATCGCCTCTAACAGCACGACGAACGGCATCGTCGGGTAACCATTTTCTTTGAAGAACCAACTCCCTTCGTGGACGTCATATTCGCTTTCCATCCACGAACCCGGCTGCGGCTTCATCATTTCCGCTTCGATCCTCATGACGCGCGTCAGGAAAAGAAAGGGAGGGCCGGGGATACGGGGCCATCGCCGGGGGCCGTCATGGTCGGCGAGCCGCCGTCCGAATATGTCCTGGGCCCTTCCCCAGGCAAGCGCGAGCATCGCCGGATAGTCGTTTTCGACCTGGCCGTCCACGATGGCCGCGGGTGCGTGGTCATTGCGGTAACCGGAAAGTCCCGCGAGTGCCGGCAGCGGACCGGCCTCGCCGAGCATAGGCCCACACCAGGGACCTTGACGAAATTGTTCGAGAGGCCAATCGGGCACGAGCCCCAGCCCGACACGGCGAGCGTGAAAGATCGTACGCCCCCAAAGGCTGCAGGTCACATCGGCGACGACACGCAGCTCGGGGCCGGCAACCAGCGACTCGATGAAAACTTCATACACAAGGCACGCCGCTTGCGGCGTGATCTGTCCCCGAAACTCGCAGCCGGATGGGCGGTGGCGAAGCGGTTCAAAGCGCCATCCGTCGCGCCACAACGTCATGCCCACTCCCGTATAATAGAACGTAAGGGCCTGGATGGCCCCTTCGGCGAGAAGGAATCCGGGCATGCACGGGTCGCCCGGCAAGTGCGCGGCGAAGTACCAGTCGCCGGGCGAGATCGTTTGCTCGGCGCGCAAATAGCCACGTCCCCACGGCCCGCCCACCGGGTCGAACACCGGCACCTCCTCCAGCAAAAACATCCTCTCCGTGGCGATGCGCGGCGTGCGCACGTGCGCGCAGGTACGCTCGAAACCCGCACCGAAGCAGTCATAGACGCGGCCCTCCGCGAAGGCCGCCACCGCATCGTGCGAAAAGGATCGAGGCAACCGGTGCCCCTCGGGAGGTTCGAACGGGCCTTCCAAGTCTCGCTTATCGAGTGCGATTGCCCACTTGACCTGTTCGGGGCGCGCCAGTTCTTCCTCCGTGAACAGCCCTGAGGTAAAGCGCGCGCGCAACCGCAATTCGTCCCGAACCCGCCATTCGACCGTAAAGAAGAAAAGGCGCAGTCCTCCCAGCGGGGTTTGGCGCTCGAGTGTGATCTCAATGCACATCGTATCGCCGATCCTCGGGAGCGGCCCCAGCAACTCGTTGTTGAAATCCACCAGCCGGTACCGGTGCTGCCCGTCGTGCGTCAGGTCGGCGCCGAGCCAACTGGCGAGCAGTATGTTCACCTGCGCGGACTCGGACATCGCCAGGCTCGAGACTTACCCCGCCGGGTCGAGCCACCAACTGTCCGCCGTGACGTCTGTCTCTGCCCACAACTTTCCGCGTCCCAGCGAAGCGGGCTCGCCTTCGATGCCGACTACGCGGTCCGTTATGGTCAACGGCGGCGCAGGGATTCGAAGCTGGTAACGGTGCGCGTCCTGGCGCGCGAACGCCGGACCGAACACCGAGGAGATGGTTCGCTTCATGGTGGCGATTTCTTCCAACTCTCGGCGCCCCAGCTTCGGTCCCGGCCGGGATGGCGCCGGGCGCGGCGGCGGGGTCTATCCAGCGGATATGAAGCACTGCATTGAGGACCAAGCCGGCAAGGGTTATGCCGGCAAGGGTTATGCCGGCAAGGTAGGCACGAGGATTCGATCAGACTATCGGCGCCAAAGGCCAGAAGCACGGGGCTCCGCGCGCGCCATGCGGAAAAGAGAGCAAGGGCAGACTCCACCACCATCCAGATCAGCGTGACCACCTGCAACCGCACAATCTGGCGCGATATTTCGCCGGAAGTTCCTGCGCATCCCGAGGCGTGGGTCAATGTCCCGCGCCCTATTTCTTCTTCCAAGCTCATAGTGCCTATATCACCGCCCTCGGCAGATCCTGCTTGGGTATGGCTCCAGTGACCTGCCGCCGATACATCCGCTGCAAGCCGCCACACACGGCGACCGAGGCCAACCCCTCAAGCCAATTTGCAGACCTCACACTGTCTCGACCCGCCTTGCAGGCTGCGGGTCCCAGGCGCAGAACGACGAGCCCGCAAACGGCTTAGCGGGGCTGGTCTTACCTGAGAGTCTTCTCCGGACTCCGCCACTTGTACAATTGGTTGAACTCGGCAGACCGCTCGCGGACTTTTTCCTCCGCCCATAAAAGCGCATCTGCGAGGACGGAAAGAAGATTATCAGGGTCGTACGCAAATGCCTTTATGAAGTCGGAGCCCTTATCGAGATCAGCATCGATCGCGGCTGACGCCATTCCCTGAGGCCGCAGAACCGCAGTAGTGAATCGCAGTTGTGAGCAAATCGACAACTCTGTGATATGACCTGACGGAAATGAGTCGTCACAAAGCACATAGCGAGCGATGCAGGCGAAGAGCGCCATTTTTTCCCGTAACGACTGTTCCTCTATATCTGGAAAGTCCTGGAGCAGAACGCCTTCGTAACCATTCTTTTGCAACACATCCTGGATCTCACGCAACTTGGTTGTATTGTCTCCATACTTCCCGATTATCAAGACCGTATTTTTCTTTGTGCGCGACACGTCTCGTAGAGCCCGCCAGTGTGGGGGAGAGAGAAGGTCGTAAAGCCAGTCATAGTTTGGCCCTATCGCTCGCTGGATGAATATGCCACCGACCACGCACGGCAAATTCATTTTTGTGGGAAGCACGTCAATTTCGAAAGAGAAGTTTCCATAGGAGACTTTCGCTAAGTAGAGCGGCAGGGGTACCAGCCCGCCTCCAGGTTGCGAATCGAAGTAGGAGCGGCCACTCGGCCGCAGTTGTAACACCGTAACCAGCTCTGCCTGAATCCTGGTAGGCCCGATCGTGAGATCGACAGTCGCAAGGCATGTGGTCCTCCTAGTGCCATCGGGATTCGAAACTGTCAGGGCTAAATACTTGTGCGGGGGTGGGGTTAGTCCTCTTTCGATCTTTGCCAACCCTTCGGCCATATTGCATCGAAAATCTTCGATAGAGCCAACGACGTCAATGTCAGGATTGGATAGATAGAGAGTCATGGGGTTCACCAGGGACCTCGTTCCCCACGAGCTACTCTTGCATGAACTCGTTACACGAACGCAAATCGCATTCTCTTGGGGATGTGTTATCGAAACGACTTCCGAGACAACCTCCAGGTTGAGGAAATGGTACGTTTTAATCGGCAAATCTTCGACTCGTGGAATCTGCACGCGATAGCAGGCCTTTCGGCTGCCGACGATGCGGGCCTAACGCAGGCCGCGGCCCGCTAGAGGGCGGGCAAGGATTTGACAAGCTTAACGGTTTCAAGGCCCACGCGAACGACCTGGCCCACGAGGCGGACGATGTATTCGGGGTCGTCGGGGCGATTGGGGTCGGAGCGGATGCCGCTCTGCTTGTCTTCCGTCACCTGGTATTGGTCAATCACCCATTCGAGGGCGCTGCGATTGCCCAGGCGGTATTCAAAGGTTTCGGGCGGAATGCCGCCCAGCGTCAAGGAATCGTTCACCTTGAGCGAGCGGTGGTCTTTCGCCAGGCGCATCTTGTCTTCCACGCGATAGGAGAGCGGGATCGTAGCGCCGACCTTTAGGTCGGCACTTTGTAGGGCTGAGTGGCGCTCGGCCTTTTGTAGAGGCGGCTTTACGCCGCCATGGCGAGGTAAACTCGCCGCTACGGAAGCATTCTGTAGCGGCGGTGTCCCCACCGCCGTCCGGCGGTCGGAGACCGCCGCCGGAGACCGCCGCTACAATACCGCCACCCTTTCGGGCGGCTTGTGCCAGGCTCAAGCCCGGCGCTACAGCGGTCGTCTCGATAAATTTCAAGGGCCACGGTTCCAGTGATTCGTATTCGATGTGCAGCCGGGCGAGTTCCTTCCCGGCTTTCGAGAATCCCGTAAAGTCCTTCGCCAGCGGAATGCGCGGCAATTCGCGCTTCAGGTTCTCGGCGTATTTCGCGCGGTACTCGGGATGATGGAGAACGCCGTAGACGCAATAGAAGATATCCCACTTGGTAATTTTCTCGTTGCTATAGTTCTCGCGAAAATGCTCCAGCGCCCAGTTGGTGATGTTCTCCCGACGGTTCGTACCGTCTTCGTCATAGATGTAAAAAGGGAAACATTCGGATGCACCCTGAGGCAGGACATCAACGATATGATTGGAGACTAAAGCGAAGAACGGCCAGTCCGTTCCGGATTTAGTCCAAATAAGACGATTTTCTTTTTCAGCAGGCTCATTGGGCAAAGACTTGGGGAAAAGTCCTCTGCGATGCGTAAGGATTGGGTCAGAATACACCAGCCGTCTCGTGTACGGCCGATAGAGCGCGGATCTGATCCTCCCCTTGTTGAATTCTGCGTCCATCTCCTGTTTAAAGGCTTGTTTGAGTCTGCTGCACCATTTGATCTTCGTTGGATCATTTGTCACGAAATCGTCAATGTCTTCGGGCTTCTTTGCTCTGCGCCAGCGATCAAGTTCAGCGTTGTAATTTTCAATTAGCACTCTGACATTTCTCTCCAGAGAGGCCGCATCAAAACCGTATGTCCACTCGTCGCGGTTTGTTTGGAAACCAGGGCTAAATGTTCGAAAGATAACCTCGGCGAGTAGATTTCTGTAAAATCCTTGAGAAGATGCGTCCTCATCCCATCGTACGCCTGCTGGTCAATGAAGCTATTGTTTGAAACGAAACAAACTATACCCTCTCGTTCCTGAAGCCGATCACTAGCCCACCGAAAGAACTTCACATAGGGGTCGGAAAGTGCTCCCTTGTTACTGGCGTCTGAATCTTTTGCATAGGTGTCGGCTACCCTTTTGTCGATCACGGGATACTTTCGCTTTTTGTTGTTGTCGTTTTCATTCTGCTGATTCATGTTGTACGGAGGATTCCCAATCACCACTGTGATCGGCGTTTTCCGCTGCCGCTCGACTCTCTCTGCGTTTTTTTCGGTCACGTAGAGCTGCGAAAGGCCGCCTTGTGCAGCCTCAGTGAGGTCCAGCGTATCCACGAAGCACAATCCCTCGAACGGCTCATACGATGCGGTTAATTCGAAGTATGCATGCTCGATGTTGAGCGCGGCAATGTAATAAGGCATCAGAATGACTTCATTTGCGAATAGCTGCTCGCGGTACATGCGACCAAGATCGCGCTTCGAGATGCGGCGCAGCAGGTTCACGATGAAGTTGCCGGTGCCGGTGCAGGGGTCGATGATGTAAACATCGGGGCTCGACAGGCTCTTGCCAAATTCCTTTGCCAGTACCTCCGCCACACTTGCGCACATGAAATCGACTATAGGCTGCGGGGTGTAGACGATGCCTCGCGTATCTGCGACCTTCACCGAATATCCCTGGAAGAACCGTTCATAGACGGTATTCAAGAAATGCTGCTTTTCGCTGAAGTCCGGGAGCCAGCGCGCGGCGCCTTCGATAGCCCGGTAGAATCGGTCCAGGCTCTTCAAATACTCGGTGCGGTCAAAGCTATGGCTCACCAGCGCGTCAATGACGCGCTCCACTTCCGCCGCGATGGCGTTGCGCTTTGCGAATTCCGGGTTGTTGAAGACGGTGCGGAACAGCCGTTCGGTCAGCAGGTGCTGCACCAACATTTCATCCACGGCTTCAACGCGGATATTGGGATTGAGCGCGGTGCG
>Ga0074044_10002756_pt1 | contig 15277 bp, 5 predicted proteins | sample BogForMeECP23OM1_FD_94443 | JGI IMG/M metagenome (GOLD analysis project Ga0074044, IMG submission 94443) | Bog forest soil microbial communities from Calvert Island, British Columbia, Canada - Bog Forest MetaG ECP23OM1 | ecosystem: Environmental > Terrestrial > Soil > Wetlands ... | reverse complement strand
TTGAAGTCGTTCAGCGAGGCAATCCCCTTCACCACGGGCGCCAGCGCCGCCGGAATCTGCGGATCGCTTATGTTCGAGATATGCTGCTCGCCGTTGACATCAAGCTGGTGGATCTCAGTGTGGAAGGCCTGCCGGAGCTGGCCTGCCGTACCCGAGAAGTCAATCAGGATCTGGCTGGCGTATACCTGGTTGACGCGAAAGCCATGCGACTGGAGCCAGCCGGTGACGGTGTCGATATCCTGCTGCGCCACTCCAAACCTCTGTCCAAATGTTTCGGCGGTAAGCCAGTGGTGGAAATTGGGCGAGTTCTTGTCGTTGAGTTCGTCGATCAGCTTGTCGAGCTTCTGTTCCTGCCTGGGAGAGCGCTGGAGCAGGAGGAACATGTGCTCGATGTTGAAGCTGTCTGAGACCGCGCCGCGATCGTTTCTGGAGTTCGCCTCCGGGCGCGTGTTGCCTGCCAACTTCACCAGCTTGCTTTCCTCAATCTGCTGCGTAATGCGAGCGGGAACGGACGCGGCCTTGCCGCTGGCAAACATTCCCTGGGGCATGGCCAGGAGCAAAGCAAAAATGGCGGCGAAGAAAACTGGTCGGAAGCAGCGGGCGTTTTTCATAGAACTCTCCTCGGAGATACTTTGAGTGACAGCGCGGTGCGCGCAAGCGGAACGGACACGGTCCAGAGCCTCATACTTCATGCATAGTGCCTTGAAATAGTGCCTTGAAACTTTGATAACTTGAAAAACCAGCGCGGCAGGAAGGGTGAAAATTCGCCGAAGGACTTAAGGACTAAAGACTATTGCAATCCGTCATCCCGCGGTTGCCCTACACTGCTCTATTCCTCGGTAACGCCAATCATGGGAACAAAGCAACGCCGTGCGGCCCGGGGCGTTCCGGGCCATCACATCAACGAGCAACCCCTGGGGAGGGACTGTACCCGAAACATCATGCGATTAAAACCAGCGCTTCTGACTTGCCCCGAACATCCGAAGGCAAGCTGCACACAAGTCTCAATCGAGATGCACCGAGCATTAAACTGAAATAGAGTCGGGACGTCAAGGGAAAAATTAAAAATCCTCCCGATTACGCCCACAAGCGTAGTTGGTGCTGATGAAGAGAATTCAGTAGTGGGTGACGAGTTGGTGGTGGCTCATAAACCCAAGACCTTCACTTGCTCCTCAGTTTCGTAGCCGAGCCAGTGTGCAACTTCATGCCAGACCACCCGTTTCACTTCGGCACGCAAATCTCCTTTTGAACACCGCAGAACGGGGCCACGAAAGACAAATATCAAGTCGGGGGCATACTTCACTTGGGTGTACGACCGTTTCGTCCTAAATGTGCCACTGTACAATCCCAATAACTCAGTGCCACGGCGCCATTTTTCCCTGTTCGCTATGTCCTCCAATACGTCCGCGGGAGGCTCGTCAACCACTTGAATGCCGGGGAAATCTGGCAGGTCCCTGACCTTCTGTGGCAGGGTGCTGAATGCCCACTCTACAATCTCCTCAAAGCTTTCGGGATTTGTAGTGCCGGTCATGAGGCCAACTTTACCACCAGGACAAGCCGCGAGACGTGGGCACTCCGCAGGTTTTGCTGTCAACGTGAGCCGCTCTTTGGCGATAACCGTTGTCAAATCCCGCGGCTGTTTTGCAATTGTGTGCAAAAGTGAACATTTTTTGCGATCACGATTCTGCGAAAATATCATTGCCTGTAGTTCTCATCCAAGATACCAAAGCACAACGCTGGCGTAGCGCTAGGAGAAAATATATGGCGCACAACCACGGTAGTGAATATCAGGTCAGAATTGTCCGCGGGGACGGAACCGAGGAACTGAGCGGGTGGCTGAACAGCGCAGAGCAGATTCCCCAGGCAATTGCTGCGTGTCACAGGCCACAAGACAAAGCTTACTGGCTTCTGGAACGAAACGTTCTCTGTTCCAACTGCCCGGATAGTGGACAGAGAGTCATGGAATATCCCCTTACAGACATCCCTTCTCCACGATGCAGCCCACACGACTCCCGTTATCTGGTGGAAGTAGGGTCGAAGAGCCGGTACGAGCTTGAGGTAGTCGTCTGGAGACATCGAGCTGCTTGAGGTAGTCATGTGGAACAGACATTGAGGAGAAGCTTACACTGCACACGGGTTGGGCTATCCCTTAGCGCCGCTATCGGGAGTGTTTAGTCTCAGCTCGACCGAGTGCTCCTGCTGATCGTCAACCAGTTGAATCAGGTTACCCTGCCGCCTGACGCCATCAACCGTAACACTCGTCTCGCCATGCCCGGCCGGCGCCTGCACGATAGCGATGTGATATACCGTTTCACGATACCGGTAATGCACCTTGAACTCTTTCCAATTGTCGGGAAGGCACGGAGCAAAGTGCAGTTTGTCCACGTCCAGTCTCAGCCCTAAGAGCGATTCCACAATGAGCCGGTACATCCATCCGGCCGACCCTGTGTACCATGTCCATCCACCACGGCCAATGTGCGGCGACAGTGCATACACATCAGCGGCTACGACGTACGGTTCCACTTTGTAGGTCGCAATGTTTTTCGCACATTCCGCGTGGTTCACGGGGTTGATCAGGGCGAATAGTTCCCAGGCTCGCTGGCGATCTCCCAATTGGGCGAACGCCATCGCCGCCCAGATGGCCCCATGAGTGTATTGCCCGCCATTCTCTCGCACGCCCGGAAGGTATCCCTTTATGTAACCGGGATTCAAATCCGATTTGTCGAACGGCGGATCGAGGAGTTGGATTAACCGCCAGTCCCGGTGAACGAGATGCTGATCTACTGCCCGCATCGCCATGCGCGTGCGCTCGGCATCGCCCGCTCCGGAGAGAACGGACCAACTTTGCGCAATCGAATCGATCTGGCATTCGGGGTTACTCGCTGATCCAAGCGGTGAGCCGTCGTCGAAGTATGCGCGGCGGTACCACTCGCCATCCCAGCCGTTCAGTTCGAGGTTCTGACGCACCTGAGCCGCCTCGCGGCGGCAGCGTTCGGCAAACGGCACGTCGCCGTGCACGCCTGCAACCTCAGCGAATCGCAGAAGCACGTCATAGAGGAAGAATCCCAACCAGACGCTTTCGCCTTTGCCGTGTTGGCCGACAAGGTTCATCCCATCGTTCCAGTCACCGGAACCCATGAGGGGCAAGCCGTGTTCACCAAATCGCAGGCCCCTCAGGATGGCTCGCCTACAGTGTTCGTACAAACTGGCCGTCTCTTCAGACCGGTTGGGCAGATCGTAATACGAGTCCTCTTCCGCGTTAACCTGCCGGCCATCGAGGAAGTGTGTCGTCTCGTCCAATACCCCGGTATCCCCCGTGCTGAGAACGTACCGGCACGTCGCCTCGGGCAGCCAGAGGTAATCATCCGAACAGTGCGTGCGTACGCCTCGGCCCGATGGGGGATGCCACCAATGCTGCACATCGCCCTCGCGAAACTGACGGGACGCGCAGAGGAGCAGGTGCTCACGAAGAAGGTGCGGCTCGGCATGGATCAGCGCCATCGCGTCCTGCAACTGGTCGCGGAAACCGAAGGCGCCCCCCGGCTGGTAGAATGCGGTCCGCCCCCAAAAACGGCAGGCGAGAGTTTGGTAGACGAGCCAGCCGTTAGCCAGGACGTTGAGGGACTGGTCGGGTGTTTCTACCTGCACCGCGCCCAGCGTGTGCTTCCAGTATTGCCATACCGCTTCGAGCGCGTCATGGGCGGCAGCCGATTCGCGGAAACGACCCGCCAGGTTGTGAGCGTCCTCTTCGCCACGGCCTACGCCGAGCGTGAAGATGATCTCGCGCTCTTGCCCGTCGGCCAACTCGAACGGAACCTGTATCGCGGCACAGGGGTCGAAAGCAGCCCCCGCTCTCCCGGACAGCCGGGATCGACTCATAGCAGCCGCACTCCGAAGCGTGCCGTTGCGGCCAAGGAACTCAGTCCGATCGCCGGTCATGGTGCGGTTTCGATCGTCTACGTTGAAAAAGGCAACCCGGTCGGCGAACTCCCTATTGTAGGGATTCCGCGCAAACAGTGCGCCGCCGTTGGGGTCAATTTCGGTGATCACGTGCAACGCCGACTTCGGCCGCAGGTCGCCGAGAACCCATTCCACGTATCCGGTGGCGGAGAGCCGGCGTGATCGGCCCGACTCATTTCGCACTTTCAACACCGTAAACTTGATGGCTGTGTCGACGGCCACGTAAACCGACATTTCAGAGCGGATGCCGCCTTCGGTGTGCTCGAAGATGCTGTAGCCGAATCCGTGCCGGATGGTATAAGGTGTCGCTCCGGGTCTGGGCATCAGCGTGGGTGACCAGAAGTGGCCGCTATCTTCATCACGGATATAGAACGCCTCTCCGCTCGAATCGCTCACGGGATCGTTGCCCCAGGGAGTGAGGCGGAACTCGTGGGCATTTTCACTCCAGGTACAGGCCAGGCCGCTCTCTGAAATGACGGTTCCGAAGCTCGAGTTCGCCAGTACATTGACCCATGGCGTCGGAGTCATTTCCCGCTCGGTGGTCGTAATGATGTACTCGCGCCCGTCGGGGGTGAATCCGCCCACTCCGTTGAAGAAAATCAGATCGTTGCGAGGCGAGGTGGCGACTGCTGCCGGCTCGGGCCGGTGGGCTCGGGCCAGCGGAAGGTCCGGAACGATTGCTTCTCCGGCGCTGCGGCCCTGCATCTGGTCGACCAGCGTTCCACGGCTGTCCGAGAGGATGGCACGGGCAACCGACTGGAACAGAATGCGGTCTTCGCTCGATATCTGGTCCCCCGGTCTCACAAAGATGCTGCCCGGTTGATCTTCTAAGAAGGCTTCAATGCCTGCGGAAATCAGTCCCATGATCTGATCTTGCAGAGTCTGGCGGTAGCCGGAGTGATCTTCGTTCCAGATCACCAGATCCACCGCCAGTCCTTTTAGGCGCCAGTAACCGTGGGCCTGGATGAGTTGGCGTACGAGGTCGATGTTGGCCGGATCTCCGATCTCGAGTAGCACGATTGGCAAGTCGCCGGAAATGGAGTAGCCCCACAGATCGGACTGCCCCCGGCGGTTCTTCAGGAGGACGCTCGCGTCCGCGCGGAGCGAGGAATTGGCGTACACGATCGAGCCGGCGATGTGTCCATACAGTTGTGCGTCTGCCTCGGTGGCATTGATCTGCCGCAAGAGCACCTGGCTATGTGTCCAGGCGAGATCGAACACGCGATCCGCGAGACGCCGATCCTGGTACTTTTCAACCAGGCCCAAACAGGCGTCCCGCGTCTCGCCGATGCCGGACACGATGGCGATCGTCACCTTTTCTTCCGGATCGAGCGTGATTTGATGACGGATGGCGACGATCGGATCCAGCACTGACCCCGCTTGGCCCGAGAGCGGCGCGGGATCGGCCATCGCTTGTGGATTGGCGATAGTGTGTCCCCGGCCGATGAACCGCATCCGGTCAGTTTCGTAGGAGATTTCTCCGACCTCCGCCCCATGAACGGCCATTAAATGGAACATCCATGTCGGCTGCTCTTCAGGAGAGCGGGGCCGGCGAGTGCAGAGAATCGTCCGCTTCTCGCGGATGATCTCAGTTTGAACGAACAGATTACCAAAGGCCGGGTGAAGCGCATCCGCCGCAGGCGATCCGAGAACGACCTCCGCGTAACTTGTGACATCGATGGTTCTGCGCGCTCGAGAGGAGTTAGTGATGATGATGCGGCGGACTTCGATGTCATCCTCTGGCGAAACAGCGATCTCTGTATAGGTTTCGAACTCGTGGTCGTGGCGGCGGAACTCCACCCGCCCCTCGGAGAAGATCGCTTCGTAGCTGTCCGCGGCTTCGAGCGCCGGCTGAAATGTGGCCGACCAGAACTCGCCGCTCGCGACGGCACGGATATAGCAAAATGTACCCCAGTTGTCGCAGGTACCGTCTTCGCGCCAGCGCGTCACCGCAATGTTCTTCCAGCGACTGTAGCCGCCACCGGCGTTTGTGATCATGACATGATATCTGCCGTTCGACAGCAACTGCAGTTCCGGCGTCGGCGTGTTAGGACTGGTGAAAGTGCGTACTGGCGCTTCTGCGCCGTTGGCACCACCACCTACGTCGGAGAGTTCGGCCAGATGCGAATAATATGCCACGGCCTTTGGCACCCGCTCCTGGAGCAATAGCACAGCCGCCTGGAACATCGGATCCGACTCGAATCGCTTTTGCATGGGACGATCAAGAAGCAGGTAGGCCAACGACAGCAAGCTCATGCCCTGGTGATGCGCCATGAAAGATCGAACCACGACCTTCGTTTGCCCGCGGGGCACACGCGAAGGAGTGTAGTCGATCGCTTCATACAAGCCGTATTCCCCCTCAAAGCCGTCCGCGGCGAGTGCCTGAAGATTCAGGCAGGCCTTCTCGGGCGCTACCATCAGCGCCAACGCCGACGCATACGGCGCAATCACCAGATCGTCCGCGAGCCCGCGTTTGAACCCCATGCCAGGTACGCCAAACGCGCGGTATTGATAGTTGAGATGAGCGTCGATGGAATTGTAACCGGATTCCGAAATACCCCAAGGCACATCGCGCATTGTCCCATACTCGATCTGTCTGGCCACAGCAGCCCGGTACGTCTGATCGAGCAGCGTGTTTTCGTATGTCGGCATCACGATGAGCGGCATGAGGTATTCGAACATCGAACCGCTCCAGGAAAGGAGAATCGGATCTCCACCAGCGGTGGTGAGCAGGCGGCCCAAGGCAAACCAGCTCTCCTGCGGCAATTGTCCTTGTGCGATCCCCACAAAACTGCATAATCTTGCTTCCGAAGCGAGCAGATCGTAGTAACTCGGGTCCCGCCGGTGCTCCCCGGCGTTGTACCCGATGGTGAGCAGATGACGAGCGTCGTCGAACAGGAAGTCATAGTCCACACGGGCGAATTCGCCGCATTTGCACGCGAGATTTTCGATAGCAGCAATTCTTGACGTGGCGCGGTGGCTATGCAGGGGGTACCCCGCGAGACTAGCCAATTGACGCAACGTTGGGATCTCTTCAACCGTATCTGGAGCGAGAAACGTCAGCTCATCCAGGGCGTCCTGGCACTGGCGAGCGAACGCACTTGCCCACCACTTCGCCTCGCTCTCAGGATCGCCGGTGAGGCTGCCGGCGAATTCCGCGGCGGACCCAGCCAGCCGGTTGAGGCTGCGCCGCGCCTCCACGAGTGAGGCTGGCGGGGACTCGCGTGCGGATTCCAAATCCTTCTGGAGTCGAGTCAGTTGGACTGGGGCGGCTTCTCTGGCCGCGTCCACGAGGACACTTAACGTGTCATTGAGACCCTCAAATAATCGTGCACCCAGGATCTTCTGATCGGGAATCGCGAGCAGCCCCGGTCGCAGTGTCAGCAGGTGACCCACGAGGTTCCCGCTGTCTACGGTCGAAATGTACATAGGCAACAGCGGTTTCAAGGACTGTGTGTCGTACCAGTTGTAGAAGTGGCCTCGGTAGCGTTCCAACATCTCCATCGTGTGAAGCGCATCCGCTGTGCGCTCGATGAGTTGTCCCGCCGAAATGTAACCGAAGTCGCACGCCGACAAGTTCGCGAGTAGCGCAAGTCCCATATTGGTCGGTGACGTGCGATGACCGAGCCTGGCAACGGGATGCTCCTGGTAATTGTCGGGCGGCAGCCAATGATCCTCGGGACCGACGAATGTTTCGAAGTACCTCCAAGTCTTCCGGGAAAGCTTCCGGAGAAAGATGGCCTGGCCAGCCGTTAGCCGCGCTGTGCGGCGAGCTAGGGGCCGGCTGATCCACCATGCGATAAAGGGCGAGGCAAACCAGAGTCCCAGTATGGGACCAGCCATCCCCAATGCGGCGGGCCTCGAGAGCATTAGATAGATCACGGCGGCAGTAGCAACAGAGGGGGCAATCCACATGGTCCGGCAGAAGCCGGCGAGGTCCGTGCGGCGATTCCGAGTCAGGTCGTCGGACGCAATCCATTCGAGAAGCCGCCTGTGCGTGACCAGCATCCGCCCGGCGGTGCGCATAATCGCATCCAGACTGAAGAAGGCCTCGTAAGGGAGGCACGCGATCGTAAATGCAGCCTGCTCGAAGTGCTTGGATGCGTAGTCCACTGTGGCAGCGAGGTGTTGACTCAGGCGTACATCGCTGGGCTTTTGTAGCAGGTCCAGGACGCCGGTAACCAAATAAGGAATCAGGATGATTCCGATCACCGACGGGGTCCAAAACCATAGCGGTGACAAAACCGTCCAGCCCAGCAGCAACAGCAGCGTCAAGGCCGCGGGTATCAGACTGCGCCGAAGATTATCAAAGAGCTTCCATAGCGAGAGCGCGGAAAGCGAATTCTTCTGGCGACGCCCGCTAGAGCCCGGAACCCGCGGCAGCAGCCACGGTACAAGCTGCCAATCCCCACGAATCCAACGGCGGCGGCGGCTCACGTCCGCGCTATACTGAGACGGATATTCCTCGTACAACTGCACATCGCTCAGCAGCCCCGACCGCGCGTAGCACCCTTCGAGAAGATCGTGGCTGAGTATCCGGTTCTCGGGGAAACGCCCCTTCAGCGCCCGCTCGAACGCATCGACATCATAGATCCCCTTGCCAATGAACGAACCCTCAGCGAACAGATCCTGGTAAACGTCGGAGACAACGCGAGTATACGGATCGATGCCTGGTTGACTTCCGAACAGGCGTGCATATCTCGAATGATTCGCTCCGGACAGGCTCGCGCCGACCTCGGGTTGAAGGATGCCGTACCCATCGCAGACCCGCTGCTTGTCGTCGTCGTAGCGCGCACGATTCAGAGGATGCGCCATAGCTCCGACTAGCTGCCGTGCCAAATCGCGCGGCAACTGCGTATCCGTGTCCAGGGAGATGACGTACTTCACGTTGGCGAGGATTGCCGTGTCGCCAACGACGAGCGAGAAGCAATCCCTTGAACCGCCGCGCAAGAATGAATTCAATTCCGCAAGCTTCCCTCGCTTCCGCTCGTAACCCATCCATATTCGTTCCCGCGGGTTCCATTTGCGCGGACGGTGGAGGAGAAAGAACATGTCGTCCTTCGCACTCTTGTACTTCTGATTTAACCCTTCGATTTTCTTCTGAGCCAACCGCAACAGCGGTTCATCCTCCGGTAGTGTTTCCTCGTGCGCGTCGCGAAAATCAGTCAGCAGGCCGAAGTGCAGGTTGTCGTCCCGATTGGCCAGGAACCGGACCTCCAGCGCCTCGATCAGGTCCTCGACGTTTTGAGCGCTCACGAGGAATGTCGGGACCACCACCAGAGCACGGTGCTCCGGCGGAATCCCCTTGAAGAAGTCCATGCGAGGGAGCGGATGCGGAGTCGCCAGCAGCGTCGCCAGCCAATTGACCAGGGCTACGGCCAGCTGACTTGCGCACACAAGCGAGAGGATGCCGAACAGACCGAGCGCCCAACCATGAAAGGCACTGGCATGCGCCTTTGCCACCAGGGTTCCGGCGACGAACGTTGTAATCAGCGTGATCGCACCTATGTACAGCAGCAAAGGAAATTCGCGGCTCACTTTCCGAAACGCTTCCGAGGCAGTAAAGCGGACCTCCACTTTGCGCTCCAGTTGCTCCAATCCCTTGTCGATCAGGTAGAAGCCGACATGCGCCGCGCGATCATCGCTGCCCATCCTGGCCGCGCCTTCCCGCGCAAGTTGGATCGCTTCGCACGCCACCTCGGGCTCGGATCGCGGGCTGCTCTTGGCGATCTTCTCCACCGTGTGGCGGTAACGGTCACGCGTCGAGAAGTCCATCTTGCCGTAGACTCCGCCTTGGTCCTCACGAAGGACCTGTTCGACGGCGCTCAAGGTCTCGACAAACTCGCGCCAGTCCATCGCGCCCAGGAGCCGGAGACTGCCGATGTTGTTGCTCATCGAGACCTGATCCGCAGCTTGTTGCTGGTTCTCGGAGTGCACCAACTGCTTGATCGTCCGCCCAGATTCGGAAAGTCGCTGCTCAATCCAGGTGAGCGGCAAGGCTAAGGCGGGGCCTTGCCCCTGCAACCGGCGCGCAAATTCCGCGACGAACGAGCCCACCATCGGTGGGCTCGACCGCGCCATGTCGGCGATCACCAGAATCAGGCTCTTCGGGTCTTTTTCGGCGGTCTCCGTTATCTGGTCCGCCCAATAATCGGCGCGGTTTCGGCTCATCCTGTCGGCGGCAATCTGGGCTCCAACCCGTCGAAGATCTTCGATCAGCGCGAGACGCAGCATGATGGGAAGTGCCCACAACTCGCCTAAATTGAGGGCGGTGACCGTCTGGTAGGCCGCTACAAAGCTGCTGAGACTCTCCGGATCCACTCGCCCATCGCCGTGCGAGATCGTCTCCAGCGCGATGTCATACACACGTGGAAGACCGGCCGAAGGGCCGTTCAGCAAGCGCGGGAGTTCCCGGCTGTACGCCTTCGGCAAATGTTTCTCAGCCGTGCGAATCTGTTCTTCGATCAGATAGAAGTTGTCGAGGAGCCATTCCCCTGCCGGCGTGATGCGGCGGTTCGTCTTAACCGCCGCCGTCAGCAAGCTGCGGACTCCAAGCAGAACCCTTTGATTTTCAGCTAGCCGCGCCAAAAGGCGGTCCGGAGCGCCTCCAGGGCTCACTTGGTGTGAGGCCGCCAGGGTCTTGCCATGCTGCTGCATCTGATCGGCGCTGAACAGCTCAGACCGCAACGGGGGGTCGTCGTCGCCGTATCTTTGTGCCGAGTCTCTTCCGAGGAGGCTCAAATGGAGCAAATTTCTACCGATCGTCCTGCTACTCTTCCTCAATTTGAGCTCCATTTTGAAGCAAAAACTTCCGAGTTTCGCATGGGCCTGCGTTCCCTCGATAGGGATGAAAATCGTTCAAGGCATGCAACTCAGGGACACGCATAAAACTCCTCATCATTCGCTGTCAGAACCTCCACCCGCTTGGCCCAGGGGCGAAACCCGCGGCCACTACAGGCGCGCCACGGGCTGGGTTGGCGCCGGCGTCAGCACGAATCTCTCGAACTTCTCTACGTCCCGGCCCGAGCGGTTGCCGACTTCCACGACTTTGGGTGCCAGTTCGAGCGCCGGAACGGCGATCACGCACTCTTTCGTCGCCCGCAATACGGCAAAGCTGTGATTGCGCTGCTGATGACACAGGCAACAGCGGTGGCTCCAACTCGACCATCATATGCCAGGACATCGCCATGACCTTGGCGCGTCCGTTGCTGGCGGTCGTCAGTAGGACCACCGGACCCGGTTCGAGCAACTGGCAAACGTTCGACAGAGGTAGATCTTTCATCACCGTCGCTGTTTCTGGACCGGGTCTGCAATGATGGTCAGGCGTAATTCATTGTAGCTGCGCTCGTTGTTCGATTGACTGTCTCACTGTCAAGCTGCTTGTGTAAATACGGAGAGGGTGCTGGTCTTCCAATCCAGATTGAATCTCTGGAAGATGGAGTAGATTATACCGTCCACGCTTTATGCGTTTACAAAGGAAACCATGGGCCGGGTTCTGCGGCGCACTTCCACGGATCTGGCTTTGTGGCTCTTGCGGTTAACCCACATCCGAAGATGTGACCCGTGTCACTGACATTGTGCGCTCCTTCGTGCGCATCTAGTATTCTCAGCCTCCCTGAAGAGCGTACCCCCAGCCGCATCGCCCGTGAGAGGTGAAAGATGTTCGCCCGATAGATCGTGCGTAGGAGTCTTCCATGACCATGGCAAGGATAGTCTCGGTTGCGGTGCTCTGTATTTCGTTATGCAGCGCGTTGCCGGGACAGGCCACGACAGGGGAAGCGGCAGCCGAGAGACGAATCACGGACACTTTGCACCAAATGTACGAGGCGGAAAAGAGGAGGGATCTCAAATTTGTCTTATCTCACCTCGCCGGCGATTTTGCTGAAGTTGCGGGTAACGGGGGCGTGTATCACCGTGCCGACATCGAAGCGGAATGGTCCAACGTGGCTTTACACGACTACAAACTCTCGGACTGCGCGTTCAAGCTGATGACCCGCGATTCTGCCTACTTGAGTTGCAAGATGGAACTGGATGCGACTTACAAGGGAGAGGCATTTCCAAGCCGTCTCCGCGTAACTACTCTGTGGACTCTTCACGAAGGCGAATGGTTGGTACGATTTGAGCAGGGAACGACAATCCTCGAACCGTCCAGTAGCAAGTAACTGTTGTGAACGGGCGATAGCGCTCAGAACCCGGTCAATGAGTTCTACAAAAAGGGATGTCAAGAAAAAAGCTCCGCCTCGACCGGAGGCCGACATCATAGCGCAGGCAGCTTCCCGCTACACTCTTGGTTGTGCAATCCTTGGTAAGAAAAAACGGGGCCGCTTTGTGCGGCCCCGTTAGAGAAGTTACTCAGAATACATCTCGATCAGTCACCCGTTCCCGTCAGCGTCGAAGTCTGCGGGCTGCCGACCGCGCTATCGCCCACCTGCAACGTACCCGTTAAGGTTCCCGTCTGGGTTGGCGAAAACACCACGCTGATCTTGCAATTGGACTTGGCCGCCAGACTTGTCGAACAGGTGGTCGAGGAGACACTGAAGTCCCCCGTCGTCCCGATCGAGATTCCGGTCAGCGCTACGCTCTGTTTGTTGGCCAGTGTGAACACCTTTACCTTGCTGGTCGCTCCTACTTTTGTTGTCGCGAACGTCCATGTGGCCGGTGTCAACGTGGCCTGCGCCGTGCCCGTACCAGAGAGTGGCACAGTCTGTGGGCTACCCGGAGCGTTGTCGGTAATGCTCACCGTTCCAGTAAGCGCTCCAACCTGCAGAGGAGTGAAGGTAACTTCGATCTTGCAATTCGTTCCCGGAGCCAGCGTGCTGCCGCAGGGCTTACTGCTGGTTACGAGAGCAAAATCACCACTGGTCGTGATGCTGCTGATATCCAGCGTCGCGTTCCCGGTATTGGAGAGGGTAACGCTCTTTCCAGCGCTGGTTCCTCCTACGACCTCCTTAGCGAATGTCAGCGAGGTCGGCGAGAGAGTAACGGCTGGACCGCTTGCCTTAGTGACGGTGAGTTGTATGGTCGTGGTTGCCGTGAGGGAACCCGAGGTGCCGGTAATGGTCACCGTCGACGTTCCCGTAGCGGCGCCGCCGCTGACCGTGAGGGTCAGGGTGCTGGTTGAAGTTGCGGGATTCGGAGAGAACTGCGCCGTCACGCCGCTCGGCAGTCCGGAGGCGCTCAAGGTGACGCTGCCGCTGAAGCCGTTCTCAGGAACAACCGTGATGGTGCTCGTGCCCGTGCCACCCTGCGCAATGCTCACACTGGTCGGGTTGGCGGTCAGGCTGAAATCCGCGCTCGCCACCACGGTCACAGTTACCGGGGCCGACGCGATGCCGTTGGTAATCACATACAGGTTATAGCTCCCCGCGGTGAGCCCGGTCGGCACGTCGAACTCGGTGGTGACGGAGATGGAGGGAGCGATGGAGTGAGTGGTCTCATTGTGAGTGGTGGCGAAATAAACAGTATTGGGAGCATTGACCTCGACGAGTTTAACCAGGGGATAGTCGGTGTCACCCTGGTAGTCGTCACCGTAGGCATTGTTCTGCGTTAGACCATTGAGTTGCGTGCCCGACAAGGAGTTGTCGGTTGAGGGACTGTTGATCGACGAACTTACCGAGGTGATCGTCGGTGCGACCCCCGAAACGATACCCGAGGCTGGCGTGTAAATTTCAACCGTGCCGCTAAAGTCCGTGAACATGATCTGGCCGGTTGGCAGGATCATCAGGTGTCCGACGTACGACGAATCGGACGGGCAGTGCTCCGGATTCGGAGCGTCCGCCAAGCTATTGGTGGTTGGATTGTACTCGACAAACTGGCAACCGCTCTGGAACAGGCCAGGACTCATCATGGCGAGCACGTTGCCGTTCGGCTCCAGTGCTGAGGGGCCATCGGCCTGATCCAAACCGCCTGCGGGAGTCGGACCCGCCGCCCAGGTGTTGCTGGCAACGTCGTAAATCGCCGTGGCAACTACGTTCCCTCCAGACTGGAAAACCTTGTTGTTATACATCAGAACTGCCGCGCCCAATTCTTCGTCGTTGGGATTGTAGAGCATGACTGGAGTGTTGGGTCCGCACGACCATACGCCGGTGGTCTGATCGTAAAGCTCGGAACCCGTGGTGGTGTCGCAAGGCGAATCAGCTTTCGCATCTACGGTCAGGATCAGGTCGTTGGTCAGAATCGTAAACCCGGATTCATCGTTATTGGACTGCTTCACCGAGCCCGTCTCCGTCCAGGAATTCGGACCGTCAAACAACGCATTCTGTTGCGTACAGCAGTCCGCCTGCATGTAAGTCCCATCGGGCAGGATAATGCTCTCCGCGTCGCCGATGTTGGCCCAGCCTGACGGAGGAGAGTTACTCGTCCAGGTGATAGAACTTCCGGAAATGGTTCCAAGCGCACCCAGGTTGGTCCACGCCGAAGCGCCGTTGTTGTACTCCCCGCCTTCGACCGCAATTGTCTTCCCATCCAGCAGTACTTGGGAACCGAAGAACCAGGGCGAGTAGCCAGAAGGCAGCTCTCCACCGGAACTCCACGTGCCATTGAGATAACTGCCGGTGGCGTCAGGAGTGAGAATAAACCAAATCCTGGAATTTCCCTGTTGTTCCTCGTGCACCAGGATCCTGCCGTCTCTGAGTTGCAGCATGACGCCGACGTTAGCGCCGGGTTGATTGTTGAGAGGTGTCCAGGTCTGGGCGCCAGCGATGCTAAGCAATGCGAAGACAAGGATAGACGTGACTGCGAGCGTTCGAAGTGATTTCAAGCGGGTTGATCCCCCTTTTGGGACTGTCAAAAGCGACACCACTGTACACGTGTTTCTCCCCTTTGTGTAGTGTGAAAATTTGTGCAATGTGAAAACCTGGCAGTGTGAAAACTTGTGCAGCGTGAAAAGACTTTTGAGGTCAAATTCCCGAAGATCGAAGCCAGCGAACCGCACGCTAGACCGCCTTCTGGAAAGATCGCGGGGGTAAGGGCCGATGGACAGCAACTCCATCTGTATTTGTTGCTGCAGGGTCAGCAGTCCGTTCGGAGACCGGTACAATTCTCGTGAAGCGCGTACTAGGGCTCGACCAGAATCTTGTGCATCATGCCGAGATCCTCGTGCAGCAGAATATGACAGTGAAAAACAAACGTACCCGCGATCGTCGGGTCGCGGAAATCCATGCGGACCTTCACACTGTGATAGGGTGTCCCCGGTCCCGACCAATACGGAATTTCGATCGTATCTCGCAGATCGTTATTCGCCACTGGTTTTCCATCCACCTCCAGCATCTCGAAGTGAATCTGATGGATGTGGAAGGCGTGCGTCTCGAGCGCACGG
>Ga0074044_10002755_pt1 | contig 15278 bp, 14 predicted proteins | sample BogForMeECP23OM1_FD_94443 | JGI IMG/M metagenome (GOLD analysis project Ga0074044, IMG submission 94443) | Bog forest soil microbial communities from Calvert Island, British Columbia, Canada - Bog Forest MetaG ECP23OM1 | ecosystem: Environmental > Terrestrial > Soil > Wetlands ... | reverse complement strand
CGCCACCTCGAGCTCGGACTGACGGCCGCGCGGCTCGCCCCGCGCCGGTTGAAGCGCGCCGTTCACCAAGTGAAGATTTTCACCAGCTCGGAGGCGAGCAGGAACAGATTGACGCCGACGACCGCCAAGCCAAAGACGCCAACGGGCGCGAGCACGAAGACCGCGAGGAGCGGCCATTTGAGCCGATCGGTCCATACGCGATTGGGAGGCTCCTCCACTTCATCCTTCATCTCGGAACGTCGCCTCCACCAGAGCAGAGCGCGAACCCGCGACTGATTTTATGACGGCAGCGCCGGCGCTCGCCGCGAGCTTGCCGCGGTGTCACCCACCCACATCCCGCCCTTCCTTGGCCTCTTGCGCAATGCGCAGCTGATCGCCCGCCGACTTCAGCATGTCGTTCACGCGCGGGCGGTCGGCATCGAGATCCTGGAAGTGGGCGTTGAGCTCCCCGAGGCTCCGCCTCAGCGCAGCCTGGCGCCGGCGGATCGCAAGGATCGGCCATTCGGCTTGCCCAAGCAGGCTCCAGCCCTGCCGCGCGAGACCGCGCACCATGAAGGCGAGCGCAATCAGATTGACGACACCCAGTACCACCGCGACCCAGCCGAGCAGCCGAGCCCACCAGGCGTTCTCGTAAGCGTCCGCCATTTGTTCCAGGATGTCCTGGCTCGCGTCATCGGCCGCGGCCGAGCGCAATAGGACGATAATGAGCGCGAGTGCCATCAGCGGAACGAGACGGGTCAGAAGGTTAGGCTTCATGAGCGGGCCCCCGCGTTCGCGCGGCCTCCGGGTTGTCATCGTGGTTCACCTCGCTATTCATATACGCATATACCGCCCAAGCGCAGCTACTTTTGCAGTGCCCCGCGCGAGCTTGTCAGAAGAGGCCGCGCAGCCTCGCGCGCAATGTCGCCGCGAGCGTCGGCGCATCCGTTATCGCGCCGCCGGCGATGGCCTGTTCCAATTTTCTTGCGGAGAACAGGGTTATCCGCGCAATGCTCTCATGGAGATCCGGCTCGCCGATGCGATTTATCCTGGCGAAATACAGGCGCATGATCTCGTTGCAAATGCCGGAATAAGGGTGGAGCTCGCCAAGGTCGATCAACTCGGCGGCCTCGGCGCCGATTTCCTCCGCAAGCTCGCGACGGGCGTCGTCTTCATAGGGATCCGGTCCCGATGCCACGCCGCGCGGCGCCTCATAGTGGAAGCTCCGGGTGCCATGCCGGAATCGGTAGATGAGTGCCACCCGGTCACCGAGAGCCGGCAGGACCACCACGTTGGGCGGAGCCACGATCCTGTTGTAGAGGCCCACTTGCCCGTCCGGGAACCTCACCGCGTCGCGCATCACAAGAAGATACGGGTCTTCGAGAAGCACGCCCACCCGCAGGTCGGTCGCGGAAAGTCCGTGCTGGAGCCGGGCTTTCTTCGCGCCTTGCTGCGCCCGGCGAATATCTTTCCCCGACGTGAGGATTTCAAATATGCGTCCGGGAGGATTCGAGAACAGCTCGCCGCGTTCCGCGATGAGCGCGCGGTATGCCGCCAGAGAGCGGTCGGCACCGGACTTGGGCCTGTGACCTCCAGGACGGGGTCCGCCGCCGGCGGCACCGCGCCCGCTCACAGCAACCCCCTGAGACGCGCCCGCGTGAAAAGCGCCACGGACGTCGAATCGGTGACGACATCGGTATCGATCAGCCGCTCCAGCTCAGCGACCGTCACCGTACGGACTTCGGCGATGCCTTCGGCCTTGTTGGCCGACCCGAAGGCGCTGATCTCCGCGAAGAAAAGCCGCAAGTGCGTCCTCATCAGGTTGTTCTGGGGAAAGATGAGCCCGAGCGGGCGGAGCGAAATGATTTCCGCGCCCAGCTCCTCGCGCAGCTCCTCTCGTGCCATCTGCTCCGCCGACCGGCCGCGCTCGCCGCCGCCGCGCGGGAACTCGAGGGCCCAGTCGCGCAGGCCGTGGCGAAAATGGCGCAGGAGGACGAGCCGGTCCTGCCAGCGCGGCAGAATCGCCACACTCTCCGGACCGTCCTTGTGGATGATCCGGTGGTGCGTGCCGAGGCTGCCGTCCGGAAAGCGCACGACATCGCGCAAGCAATAGATCCAGGCGTCCTCGTAGAAGACCCCGGCGCAGCCCCATTCGCGCGGCAGGCCGCGGGCGGCGAGGTGCGCGGCGATCTCGGCCTCGGCACCCCGCAGCTCCTCCTCGCCGGTGAGGATGACGAGCCCCTCCGGGTCCGGATTGCTGAAATAATCGGGCAACGCCGCGGCGAGGCGCCGGTAGCGCGCCGAACCTTCCGGGCAAGGATCGTCAGGATCGGCCATCGGCATCCCTCGAGCTGGTGGCGGAAGCGGCGGCATGCCGCAAATAGGCCTCGGTCGCGGCAAGCCCCTCGGGCGAGCCGATCTCGTAGAAGCGCTGTTGGACCTCGAAGCCGGCGAGGCGCCCTCTTTCCACCAGCGCCGCATAGACATCGGCGAGATCGAAGGGCTCGCCCTGCGGGTAGCGCTCCAGCACCTCGGCCTTGAGGATGCCGAGGCCGTAGTCGATGTGGCGCATGTCGGGGCGCTTCAGCGTCTTGCTGTAGAAGAGGATGCGCCCCGCCTCGAACACGATGTTGCTCGCCTCCCAGCGTCCCTCGTTGCGGTAGACGGTCATGAGCCCGTCGAGGCCGCTCGCGGCGAAGGCTTCGACCACCGGCGCGAAGGCGACATCGAGATAGCTGTCGCCGTAGAGGACGAGGAAATAGGGGCCCAGGAGCTTGAGGGCCTTGCGCAAGGCGCCGCCGGTTCCGAGCAGCCGCGCGCCGTCCGAGGAGTAGCGGACGGCGAGGCCAAAACGGCCGCCGCCGCCGACAAAGGCTTCGACTTGCTCGCCGAGATGGCCGAGGCAGAGCACGACCTGGCGGACGCCCTCGCGTCGCAGCAGGCGCAGTTGGTGGGCGATGAAGGGCTCGCCCGCGACCTCGATCATCGCCTTGGGGACGCTCGCGCTGAGCGGCCGCATCCGGCTGGCGAGACCGCCCGCGAGAATGGCGACGGTGGGTAGCGCGCGCTTCACGTCAATCCTCGTGCCCTTGAAAGAATCGCAGCGGCGCGCGGGAGGGCTCGCGCCATTCCCGCTACTGCACCACGATCTTCGTACCCTCGAAATCGAAGCGGAAGCGCACTTCGCGCAAGCCCGCACCCAGCATCGCATGGCGCAGCCGCGCCTTCTCCTCGGTGTAGAACATCAGGAAGCCGCCGCCGCCGGCGCCGATCAGCTTGCCGCCGACGGCGCCATTGGCCATCGCAAGCTCGTACCACTTATCGATATCCGGATTCGACATGCCGCCCGAGCGGCGCTTCTTGTACTCCCAGTGCTCGTGCATGAGGCGCCCGAAACGGCCGAGCTCTCCCGCCTCCAGCGCCTCCTTGCTGCGCAGGCCGAGGGCCTTGACGTAATGCAGGTTCTCGATCATCGCCTTGTCGAGCTCCCTCGTCCGGCGGTCCTGATCCTTGAGGATCGATCCGGCGCTGCGCGAATAGCCGGTGAAGAAGAGCAGCAGATTGTCCTCGAGATTGAAACGCGTCTCGTCGGAGATCTTGAGCGGCTGGGCATCGACCCGGCCGGAAGGATCGATGCGAAGGCAGGCGATGCCGCCATAGGCGGCGATGTACTGGTCCTGCTTGCCGACCGGCTCGCCCAGCAGGTCGATCTCGATATGGCAGGCCTGCTCCGCGAGCTCCTGCGCCGGCACGAAGCTCTTCCCGTAGGCATGCAGCGCCTTGAGGAGCGCGGTCGTGAAGCTGCCCGAGGAGCCGAGGCCCGTACCTGCCGGAATGTCGGCCATGCTGGTGAGCTCGAGGTGCGCCTCCCCTCTTTTGCCCTGCACGAGCTTGATCGCCTCGCGCACGATCGGGTGCTCGATGTGCTCGACATCGGCGACGCGCTCCAGCTTCGAATACTTGATGAGGTACTCCGCCTGGAAGGTCTCGTGCAGCGTGATGTAAACGTACTTGTCGATGGCCCCCGCGACGAGGAAGCCGCCGTGTTCGCGATAGTATGACGGCAGATCGGTGCCCCCACCGCCCAGCGTCACGCGCAGCGGGCTTCGCGTGATGATCATCGCCCCACCCCTTCATAGAGCTTGCCAATGATCTCGAGATTGGCCTTGGCGTCGCGGATGCTGCCGAGCGGCTCTCGGCCCCCCGCTATGGCGCTCACGAGCTCGGCGAATTCCGCCTCCCACGAGCGGTCGGGCGGAGGGAATTCCCAGCTCGTCGCCTCCGGCGGCCCCATCTGCGGCAGCATCCGGTAGAAGGCGAGCCGCTCGGTGCCGTAACTGCCGCCGAGGCCTTCGACGTGGAGCTTGCCGTGCCGCCCATAGATTTCGAACGAGAACAGGTTCTTCCACTCGGTCCAGCTCGCGTGCAGCCAGGCGACCTGTCCGGCCGCGGTGCGCAGCGCCACGAAGCAATTGTCGTCGACCGGCATATCCCAGAAATAGGTCGCCAGCATGCCCTGGACCTCGGCGAAGTCGCCGAGAAACCAGCGCGCGAGATCGATGAGGTGCGAGCCCTGATCGATCAGCTCGCCGCCACCCGAGATGTCCGGCTTGGCGCGCCATTCCTTTTCGTAGCCGATGCGGCCGCCGTGGCCGTAGCGGCCGCGCACGAAGAAAAGCGGCCCGAGCGCGCCAGAGTCGACGATCTCCCTCGCCTTGAGGAAGGCCGGGTGAAAGCGATGGTTGAAGCCGACCTTGACCACCACCTTGTTGCGCTCGGCGGCCGCAATGACGGGTGCCAACTCCGCCGCACGGCGCCCGGCGGGCTTCTCCACCAGCACGTGACAGCCGGCATCCGCCGCCGCGAGCGAGATCTCGGCCAGGTGCTCGTGCGTCGTCGCCACCACCACGATATCGGGTCGGCCGTCGACCACCGCGCGCCAATCCGCAACCGCCCGGCCGTCGCTCTTCGTGGATTTCAGAAGCGCTTCTGCGCGCGCAAGGTCCAAGTCGGCGGCGTGAGTGACGCGGTGGCCGCTTGCCAGCGCCGCTTGCGCGCGCTTCTGCCCGATCAGCCCGCAGCCGATGATGCCGATGCGCATGCGTACCCGTCCCGGCCATCCTCTTTTCGCCCGGAGCACCTGCCGCCAGCCCGCCGCCGGCCCGTTTCGCAGCAGCACTCCTTCGTCCGCGTCTCTTCTAGCGATGCCGCGTAGGCCGGGACAAGCCGGAAGTTGGCTTGCTGCCGCGTCACTGATGAACCTCGACCGGGGCTTCGCTCTCCACCGGACCGGTCGGCTGGGCTTGGCCGTGATACACCGCCGCAAATACCGCGAGCGTCTCGAGCGCATGTCGGCGCCACGAGAAGCGGCGCTGCCGCTCGAAGCCGCGCTCGATGAGGCACCGGCGGAGCTGGTCGTCCGTGACGATGCGGTGCATCGCATCGGCCCAGCCCTCGACATCGAGCGGGGGAAGACACAACGCCGCCTCGCCGGCAACCTCGGGCAGGCTCGTCGCATCGGCGCAGATGACCGGCGTGCCGCAGGCCATCGCCTCCAACAGAGGCATGCCGAATCCCTCGAAGCGCGAGGGAAACACGAGTGCCGCGGCTCCTTGATAGAGCCGCGGCATGTCCGCGTGCTCGACATAGCCGAGAAAGCGCACTTGCTTGGTCAAGCCGAGCTCGCCCGTCAAGCGCTCGAGCTCCGGCTGCGCCTCACGCGCGCTGCCCGCACAGGCAAGCGTCATGGTCACGCCGAAGCGGTCCCGCAAAGATGCGAGCGCCCGGATCGCCGTCGCGTGATTCTTGTGGTGCCAGCTGTGGGCGGGGAAGAAAAAGTAAGCCCGCGGCTCAAGACCGTAGCGGCGCGCCAGTCTCTCGGCCGTCGCGGCTTGCGACCCGGCGAGCGGCGGACGGTAGGCGGCGCCGGCGGCGAGCTGCGTAACGGAAATCCACCCCGCCGGGATGCCGAGCCGCTCGACGAGCGTCCGCCGCGTGTAATCGGACATGGCGCAGATATGCGCCGCCCGCGCCAGCGACTGATCGAAGAGCCGCCGCCGCTCGGCCTGGACCGCGGGAGAGAAGAACTCGGGGAAGAACTCGTGCTGGATGTCGGGCAGCGCGATCACGTGGCGAAGCTCCCAGAGCTCGGGATTGATGAAGCCGGTGAACGAATAGGCGAGCTCGCAATCGAGGCGATGCAGATCGCCGAGCGCCCAGCGATCGGGCCAGCGCGCGGCACTGCCGCCGAGCGCAGCACCCAGCCGCCGGGCGAGCGCGCGGCCCAGCCGGCCCACATCCGCAGCGGGCGAATTGCGGCAGACTACGCGGAAATTGCGCCGGCCGCGCAGGTCGAAGTCGCCCCGGCATTCGCTCGGCACGATGAGCGTATAGCGATTGACGCGGTCGATTGCGATGAGCGTCTCGACAAGCGCCCGGGCCTGCTGCTCGAGGCCGCCGGCACTGCCAGGCGTCATCCAACGCATGTCGATGGCAATCCGCATGGGTCCGCGGGCCGCGGCCGGCAGCTTCGGGACCGCGGCCGCGACCGCCTCGCGGTAGCGTGCGGCGACGCGCGCCGGGGCATGGGCGCGCACGGCGGCGAAGCCGCCCTCGACCAGCGCCGCGCGCCGCCCGGCCTGCTCCAGGAGCGCGCCGACCGCGGCGGCAAAGGCGTCGGCGCCGTCCGCAAGGCTGAGATCACGGCCATCCGCAAAATCCAGGCCCTCGGCGCCGACCGTCGTCGACACCACCGGGCGGCCGCAAGCCCAGGCTTCGAGAATCTTGTTGCGCGCGCCGCTGCCGATGCGAAGCGGCACCACCACCACGCTCGCGGCCTGGAAGAAGGGCCGCATGTCCGGCACCTCGCCCGTCACCTTGATGCCGTCGCGTCCGTCGAGTGCCAGGATCTCGCGCGGCGGCCGCATGCCGGCGACCACGAGCAGCACCTGGGGGTGAGCTCGGCGCACCCGGGGGTAGATCTCGCGCACGAACCACAGCGCCGCATCGATGTTGGGGTAATGATCCATCATGCCGGGGAACAGCAAAGAGGGAGGGCCTGCCGCGACTGGCGGCATGGGGCGGAAATAGTCGGTATCGACCGGGAGCGGCACGACCGCCAGCGGCGAGGTGCCGAACCAGCGCCGCACCAGTCGAGCGTCGACCTCGGTCAGGCAAATGACGCCGGCCGCGCGGCGAAAATAATGGCGCTCGTAGGACCAATATTTAGCGGCGGTGACCAGCGCCCGGAACTTCCTCGCCAGCCCGGCGGCGACTTGAAACTGCCGGCGCCAGACCATGGTCTGGATGTCGTGCAGAACGAGGAGGGTCGGCGTATGCGGGGGCAGCCAATCGAGCCATTCGGCGGAGCGCGACTGAATGATGACGATCTTGTCCCAGCGACGCTCGACAAGCGCCCGACGCAGCGGGCCCGCCAGGTTGGCCAAGGTCCGACGGGCGTCGTAGATCTCCGACGGCCGCGGAAGGAACAGCGACATGAACCCATAGCTGCGTCGCAAGAACGCGCGCAGCCGCGGATGAGGCGAAGCGGCAAGCGACACCTCGACCGCCGCCCCAGCCTTGCGCGCCCCGGGCTCGCGTATGCCATCCGTGGCTTCGGCGACATACACGCTCACGCCGTGGGCTTCGAGCCGACGGACGTCGGCCCACTCGGACGCCTTGACGAGTTGCGTCACGAGACCGACGGAGAAGCTCTCGACCAACCCGATCGTGTTGCAAAATTCATGGGCTTTGGCGCCGTACCTCGGCAAGTCCGGGTTGATCACCAGGACCGCCGGACGCCGATGCGGCTCGCGCATCACGCTCATCGTCGCTCCCCCGGCGGCCAGCGGAGCGCGTTCGCCGCCGCCAAGTGCGGCCTTGCGGCGAGCTGCCCCATGGCCCTGAGCGCCGTTCGCCGAGCCCTCGCCCACTCGTGGGCTCTCAGCTGCTGCAAGAGAAGCCGCATCATCGCCACCGCATACCACGCGCAGGCTGCCCGCCTGAGACCGCCAGGCAGGTCAGCGGCCGCCATGAGGCGCCCTGCGATCTCGAGGTACTCGTCGATCAACGCCCGGTTGCTCCGGTTGTTCTCGTTGATGGTGAGCGAACCGCCATGGAGCCGGTAGCGGTAGACAAGGGGGGCCAGAGGCACCGTCTTCATGCCAAGCATGAGGGAGCGGATGAGGAATTCGCGGTCCGCGGCAAAGCGATAGTGCGGATCGTAGTCTCCGGCCCGCGCATACCAGTTGCGGCGGAAGAAGCGGGCATTGGTGATCGGAACCCCCCGCGTGAGCGAGTGCCAGTCGAGCCGCTTAATGTGCGCGTCCTCTATGGTGCGCACCACCTTCCAGCTGCCATCCGCCGCCCGGCGGACCACGACGGCACCCCCACACGCGGCATCGGCGGCCGGGTTCTCGGCGAGTGCTGCCGCTGCCGCACTGAATGCTCCCGGCAAATAAATATCGTCGCTATTGAGATGACCGACGATTTCGCCCCTTGCGAGCCGCAGACCCTTGTTGATGGCATCATAGAGGCCGTCATCGGGCTCGCTAAGCCAGCGCAGCCCAGGCGCTCCCCGCAGCAGCTCGACCGTCCCGTCGCTGGAGCCGCCATCGATCACGATGTGCTCGACCTCCGGATAATCCTGCGCACGCACCGAGGCCAGCGCCTCGCCGATCATGTCGGCTCGATTGAGCACCGGCGTGATGATCGAGATAAGGGGGCGCGCCGTCATGGCGGAAGGCTCCGCGACGCCCGTCAGGGCTCCGCTGCCGCGCCCGGCAGCGGAGTCAAGCCGACGAAGCGCCAGGCCAGCGGGCGGAAGTCGCGGTTGCGGCGGAACCAATGGGGAACGTACCAGCGGTCGGCGGTCACCTCGATCACGAGTGGCGCCGCACTACCGGCTGCCAAGGGGATGTCGACTGCAAAGGGCCCGCTCGTTTTCAGCTGCACCTCGGCCTTGGCTTCCCCATCGATGCGCACCTGGAGCGTGAGCGGTGCTGAGAACCAGGTGAGATCCGCCTCTCCCGCGAGGCGTAGCCTCGCAGCACCCGCCGGCCGCTCCTCGACCAGCACCAGCCGCGGCCCGGCCCAGCCATCGCGCCACAGGGCCGTATTGGCCATGTAGGCAAGGGTCTGGGGCGAGGGCACATGCTCGCCCTTGCCCGGTGCTACACCGGCTTCGACCGCCGCGCGGGCCAGACGGCGGGAAATGAGCCCCTTGACGAACGCCGCCGCAGGGCCCCTGAGCGGCGCATAGAGCCCCAGATAAAAAGCGACGCCGGGGGCGAGGAGGGTGCCGGCGAGACCGGCAAGTGCCGCAGGGAGCCAATTCCCGGCCTCGCGCTGGGCCTCAGCACGGCGCAAGAGCTCCCGGCCGCGCCCGACCCGGTCGAGGCGGTAACGCACGAGCGAGAGGGTGAGGCGCCAGCGCAGGGGGGACCACCATGGTCCCCAATAGCGCCGACTCACCGCGATCGAGCGCTCGAGCCGCGTGGGTTCGTCGTTAACCGCAGTCTTGGAGGCCGGGTGGAGGCGGTAGTTGGCATAAACCCGGTCCACGGGATAGAGGACGAAATACCGGCTCATGCGGCAAAACAAATCGTAGTCGAGCACCAAATTCTCGCTCGGATCGAGAGGCCCGGTCCGCTTCCACGCCTCGCGCGTCCAAAAGATCGCCGGCTGCGGGAGCCAGTGGCCGAGCCAGATCGCCAGCATCCGTTCGTGGCCGACAAAGGCCGACGGGTGCTCGATGCCGAGAAAGCGGTCATCCTTGTCAATGAAACGGCAGCGTCCCATCACCACATGCCGGCCCGCAGCGGGGTCGATCTCGCGCGCGACGCTCTTGAGCGTGCCCGGCTCGAGCGTGTCGTCGGCATTGAGGAAGGCCAGGATGTCGCCGGTCGCGCGCGCGAAGCCCTTGTTGATGGCATCGGCCTGACCGCGGTCGGCCTCGCGAATGACGATGAGATGGCCGAAACGGGCGAGGATCGCCGGGGTCTCGTCGGCGGAGAGCCCGTCGACGACGATGTGCTCGAGGTTCGGGTAGTCCTGGTCGCGCACGCTCTTGATGGTGCGCTCGATAAACGCGCCCTGATTGAGGGACGGAGTGACGATGGAAATGCGCGGCCAGCCGACAGCGCCGCCGTTCGTGCCGGGCACCTTGACCCCGGCCGAACCAGCCGGGCTCGCACCATGCGCTGTGGTCATTACCGCCATGTCGAAGGTCGCAATTCCGGCCAAAGCGCGCCGGCCCCCTCAGCTTTCGACGCCGGCCCGGCGCCGGACGGACGCCGGCCGCCGCTTCGGTCTGCTTGGGCCTCCGCCATGCGCTTGCCGGTCCCGCTTCACTCGCCGGCAGCCGCCCGTACGTTGCCCGGCACCGAATACTCGGCTCGACGACGCTCCATCTCCGCCTCGAGCAGGCGGTCGACGAGCGCCGGCATCATGGTCTCGGCGCGCCAGCCGAGCAGGCGCTCGGCCTTCGCCGGATTGCCGACGCTCACGCGGATGTCGGAGGGCCGCTTGAGCTCGGGGTCGATCTCGACATACTTGCGCCAGTCGAGGCCGAAATAGCCGAAGGCCTGGCTCACGAAGTCCTCGAGCGTGCTGAGCTTGCCGGTCGCGATCACGAAATCCTCGGGCCGGTCGAGCTCGAGCATGCGCGCCATGGCCTCGACATACTCAGGCGCCCACCCCCAATCACGGGCGATGTCGAGCTCGCCGAGGCTGAGGCGGCCGGCAGCACCTTCGGCGATGTCGGCGGCTCCCCGCACGATCTTCTGCGTCACGTAACGGGTCGGACGCAGCGGCGACTCGTGATTGAAGAGGATGCCCGAGCAGGCAAAGAGGCTGTAGGCCTCGCGGTAGTTGGCGACCGCCCAGAAGGCCGCCGCCTTGCCGACGCCGTAGGGGCTGCGCGGCCGGAAGGGGGTTTCCTCGTCTGCCGGATTCCGATCGGTATTGCCGAAGCATTCGCTCGAGGAGGCGTTGTAGAAGCGCGCCGCGAGATTGAGCGTGCGGATCGCCTCCAGGATATTGAGCGTGCCGCCGATGGTGCTGTCGAGCGTCTCGACCGGCTGATCGAAGGAAAGGCCGACCGAGGACTGGCTCGCGAGATTGAAGATGCGGCTCGGCCGCACCTTGCTGATGACCTGCAGCACGCTGCGGAAGTCGCTCGGCACCGCGGAGTGGAGATGCACCCGCTCGCCGAGACCCAGGCGGAGGAGATTGGCGAAGCTCGCCATCTCGCGATCCCGCGAGGTCCCGTGCACGACAAAGCCGCGCTCGAGCAAGAGACGCGCGAGATAGGCGCCGTCCTGGCCGGAGATACCGAGAATGAGCGCGACTTCGGAGGGCATCGTCAGCGTGCCTCGCGGATGCGGGCGACGCGACGCGCCGGCGCCACCACGCCCCCGCCGGCGTCTCCGCTCTTCTCCTCGGCAAGCGCGCGGATGTCGCACTCGACCATCTCCCGCACCAGCTCGGCAAAGCTCACGCTGTGCCGCCAGCCGAGCTTGGCGTGCGCCTTCGAAGGATCGCCGATCAGGAAGTCCACCTCGGTCGGGCGGAAATAGACCGGGTCGATGCGGACGAGCGTGGCGCCGCTTCGCGTGTCGATGCCGCGCTCATCGACCCCCTTGCCGCGCCACTCGATGGTGCGCCCGACATGGCTGAAGGCCAGCTCCACGAACTCGCGCACCGAGTGCGTCTCGCCCGTTGCCAGCACGTAATCGTCGGGCTCCGGCTGTTGCAGAATGCGCCACATGCCGTCCACATAATCGCGGGCGTGGCCCCAATCGCGCTTGGCGTCAAGATTGCCGAGATAAAGCACCGATTGCAGCCTCGCGTCGATCGCGGCCACGGCGCGCGTGATCTTGCGGGTGACGAAGGTCTCGCCCCGCGTCGGCCCCTCGTGGTTGAAGAGGATGCCGTTGGAGGCGTGCATGCCGTAAGCCTCGCGGTAGTTGACCGTGATCCAATAGGCGTACAGCTTGGCCGCACCGTAGGGGCTGCGCGGATAGAAGGGAGTCGTCTCCCGCTGCGGCGCCTCCTTGGCCTTGCCGTAGAGCTCCGAGGTCGAGGCCTGGTAGAAGCGGACCGTCTTCTCCATGCCCAGAATGCGGATCGCCTCCAAGAGGCGCAGCGTGCCGAGGCCGTCCGCATTGGCCGTGTACTCGGGCGTCTCGAAGCTGACCTGGACGTGGCTCTGAGCGGCGAGATTGTAAATCTCGGTCGGTTTCGTCTCCTGGACCAGGCGAATGAGATTGGTCGAATCGGTGAGGTCGCCGTAATGCAGGAAGAAGGAGACGCCCTTCTCGTGCCGATCGTGGTAGAGGTGCTCGACACGCCCGGTGTTGAAGGACGATGCCCGTCGCTTGATGCCGTGGACGACGTAGCCCTTGCTGAGCAGAAGGGCCGCCAGATAGGCGCCGTCTTGGCCGGTCACACCCGTAATCAACGCGACTTTCCGCACCTCGACGCTTCCTTGTCTATCTGATGGTGGCGGTGCCAGCGGCGCCGCCGAGGCGACCCCCCATTGGCGCCCCGCAGCACCGCCGCAGGCGGCATTTCTCGCGGCGCAGCAAGGCCATAGATAGCCTTAAAAGGCCCGGGGATGGAAGCCCGAAATGGGCGCGCCGCCCGCGGGAAGCACGGCCCCAAGGGGGTTCACGCGGCGCTCGTCGCCTTGATGGGAGGTACGAGCTGATAGCCGGCGGCATGGGCGTCGCGATGGAACATCTGGACCGTCTCCAGCGAATACTGGGACAGATCCTTGCCGACGAGCGACAATTTCGCGAGCACGTCCTTTGTCGCCGTGATGATGTGGCAGCCGACCTCTTCCGCCTGGAATATGTTCAAGAGCTCGCGCGGGCTCGCCCACAGCAATTCCGCCTTGGGGCGATTGCCGAGGACGCCTGCGCACTCGCGCATGATCGGCATGGGATCGACGCCGCTGTCGGCGATCCGCCCGGCAAAGACCGAGACGATGCTCGGCGTCTTGACGGCAAGGGCCGCCGCCACCTCGCGCACCTGCGCCGCCGTCAGGATCGCGGTCACGTTGAGCGGAATGCCTTCCGCCGAGAGCTTGCGGACGAGCGGCGCACTGCTGATACCCTTCGTGTTGGTGACGGGGATCTTCACATAGGTGTTGCCGCCCCAGGTGTGAATCTCGCGCGCCTCCCGCTCCATGGTGTCGAAGTCGTCCGAAAAGACCTCGAAGGAAATCGAGCGCCCGCCTACCGCGGCGATCGCCTCCCTGGCGAAGGAGGCATAATCCGTGACTCCGGCTTTGCGCATGAGCGTCGGATTGGTGGTGAAGCCCCTAATCAAAGGATTCGACGCCACCGCTTCCTTCATCGATTGCAGTTCGGCGCCGTCAAGAAATAGCTTTATGCGAAGCGATTGGACCTTCGGCATGTTCCTCTTCCCTTGGATTTCCGGCAGCTCCCGCCGCAAGGAGCCTTGTATCGCAAATCACTATCCATCACAAGCAACTAACCGGCTGCGCGGAAGCGCGCGATGATCGCCGCGGCCTCCCCGAGGTCGCCGGCACGGAAGTCGGGGCTCGAGCGGGACGCCCGCTCCTCCGCGTGCGGATTGGCGACCAGGATCGTGCGCACGCCCGCGGCGCGGCCACACGCTACATCGATGTCCTGGTCGCCCACCATCCATGAGCGGCTCATGTCGATCTCGTATCGCGCCGCCGCGACGAGGAGGAAATAGGGGCTCGGCTTGCGCTCGACCGAGCTCCCCGAGAAATGAGGCGCCACCCCCTCCGGATGGCCGAAAGCGTAAAAGCAGTCCTTGAGGTGCACATCCTCGGCGGCGAGGAGGCCGATCAGCCGCCGATGCACGCCCCACAGCGACTGAAGCGTCGTGTTGCCTTTCGCATAGGCACCCTGGTTGGATACGAGGAAGAGCGCGTAGCCGCCGTCGGCGAGGCCGCGGAGGGCTGCCGCCGCCCCCGGCCGCAACACGAGGTCCTCGGGAACGAGCGGCGCTTCCCAACGTCCGGTACGCCTGTAGTATACCTCCTCGGTGAGCACCCCGTCGCGATCGAGAAAGACAGCCCGCAGCATCGCGTCATGCACCCCTGCCTGATGCCCGCGCTCGCCGGAGCCGCATCGCCGCTGCGAGCAGGCCGGACTCGCGGCGAGCCTGTCTAGTGCCGATTTCGCGCCACATGGCGCGAAACTCTCTAAGCGGGGACTAGAGCTCCCAGCGCCCCGTCTCGGCCGGCAGCGTGATCCCGCGCCAGATGCCCTTTACGTCTGCGACGAGGCCGTCCGTCCGCAGAAGGCGCGCGAAGTCGCTCGGCTTGAGCGCGCGGTACTCATCGTGGGCGACGGCTCCCACCACGCAATCGTAACCGGCAACGCCCGCAAGGTTCGTCAGGAGATCGATGCCGTAAAGCCCTTTCGCCTCGTCGGGATCGGCGAAAGGATCATGGACCTCGACGCGGTGGCCGCGCGCGCGCAAGCCGCGGACGAGGTCGATCACCTTGCTGTTGCGCAGATCGGGGATGTTTTCCTTGAAAGTGAGGCCGAGCACCAGGATGCGCGCGCCGTCAACGCCGCTGCGCCGCGCGCCGAGCGCCTTGGCGATTTCGTTGGCGACATAGGCGCCCATGCCGTCGTTGATGCGCCGGCCCGCCAGGATGATCTCCGGATCATGTCCGAGGCTGTGCGCGAGGTGCGCGAGAAAGAAGGGATCGACGCCGATGCAATGACCGCCGACCAGGCCCGGCAGAAAGGGGAGGAAGTTCCACTTGGTCGACGAGGTCGCCAGCACGTCATGGATCGAGAGGCCCATCTTGTTGAAGATCATCGCCGCTTCGTTGATGAACGCGATATTGATGTCGCGCTGGGCGTTCTCGATCACTTTGGCCGCCTCGGCGGTCCTGATGCTCTTGGCGGCATGGACCTGACCGCCGTTGATGGCGCCATAGATCGCCGCCAGCCGCTCGGTGATTTCCGGCGTCTCGCCCGCGACCACCTTGACGATGCGATCGACGGTGTGCAGACGATCGCCCGGGTTGATGCGCTCGGGCGAATAGCCCACGTGAAAGTCGACCCCGCCCTCGAGCCCGGAGGCCGCGGCGATCTCGGGGCGGCAGATCTCCTCGGTGACGCCGGGATAGACGGTGCTCTCCAGCACCACGATGGCGCCCTTCGCGATCACGCTGCCGATCATGCGGCAGGCCGCGCGCACGGCGGCGAGGTCCGGCAGCTTGTCCTCGGTGACCGGAGTCGGCACGGTGGCGATGAAGAGCTGACAGCCGCGGATCGCCTCGAGCT
>Ga0074044_10002753_pt1 | contig 15284 bp, 13 predicted proteins | sample BogForMeECP23OM1_FD_94443 | JGI IMG/M metagenome (GOLD analysis project Ga0074044, IMG submission 94443) | Bog forest soil microbial communities from Calvert Island, British Columbia, Canada - Bog Forest MetaG ECP23OM1 | ecosystem: Environmental > Terrestrial > Soil > Wetlands ... | reverse complement strand
GTTCCGCCGAAAAGCGAGCGTCTCTGCTGCTGAGCCTGGGCCGGTCCGGTGGCGAGAATGCCGGCGATCGAGATTCCCAGCAACCACCCGAGGGTCCTCCGACCGCACTCCTGAGCGATCATCACGTGGCGTCTCCCCAATCCATGGTACCGTGTTGTAGTTTGCCTCAAGTTCTGAGACGGTTTGGCCGAAACTCTAGAAGTTTGTCGAGAAACGGTCAATCTCAAAAGCGACAGGACGGAAGGGCGAAAGGGCGGAGCAGTAGAGCAGTCGATCAGTGGAACAGTGGAACAGTGGAACAGTGGACCGGAACAGTCGCACAGTCGCCCGGAGCATCCCCCCACGACCACTTCCCTCTCACGCTCCACGCCTCACGCCTCACGTTCGTCGGGGTCCGCCGTCGATGCCGCCCGCCGAACTGGGTATCCATAGCCTGAACAGATGGACCGTAAAATGTCTAGAAATGTCTAGAAAACGCGGAGTTCAAACGGACAAAACGCCCCGAGCGAGGATAGAAGTGTTGGCAGCGCGTTGAGCTGGGTATCCATAGCCTGAACAGATGGACCGTAAAATGTCTAGAAACGTCTAGAAAACAGGTGTTTGTCGTGACTGATTAAGGCGACCGGATGGTGCTGACCCATTTCGTGCAAGCGTCTAACGATTGTGATCACGAAAACCATTGACGGATATCGCACAGGTCTGCCTCTCAGAATGCCTATTAATAAAGTCTGTTCATACGACGACACGTTCGACAGCGAAGCCGCGAACGCTCGAAGACGGTCCTTGCATTTTCGTCGTCGAAGAGCAATCGTTCGCTGCACCGTTGGCAACGGAGAGGAATGTCATCGAGAAGTGCCTTCTGGATTTGTCCGGCGCTCGGAATGCTACCGGCCGCGCCGTATTGCTTGGCCCAGAGTAAGAAACCGACTTTACGTCGGATGTCATGGATGGCGAACTCCTCTTCGACTCTGGGAACGAAGGTAATGAGGAGAGCCTCGATAACCTCGATGGCGTAATTCAGGAGTACGGGGAGGTGCCAGTAGAGATGATACCACTGAGAGAAGCGACATTGACCGTCAGAAAAGACAAAGTTGAAGTTGCCCGAATCCGTCTGGATCACCTTGAAGGTCGTTACCAGATGCATCGCCATGTCAAAGAGGTCCGCTAGTCCATGCTCCGCGTTGCGTTCATAGCGGACCTCCTCAAGAAATGCTGGATCGAAAAGTTGGGGGTGAGTGGTGAGTAAAACGGCGTCGTGGATGATCTTGGAACGCCCGCTACTTCCCTGATTCTTTAAGAGCTCATCCAACCGAGCCGGCCAATTATGTGCGAAGGCATCAATGAATCCTGGCCGGTCGGCAAGGAGCCACTCGAAGGTTAAAAGGCTATCCTTGAGCGGCTTCCGCAGGAGCGCGAAGGAAACGGTGAGTTTGCCTTTTGACGAGCTTCGGAGTGCCTCGAAAATAAAATGACAGAAATCTGAGAGAAGCGCTACTAAAACCTGGCGGAAGATGACATCGTCGGCTTGGGCCTTGCGACCATGTATCTCGAACCACTCGATGATTTCCCCCTGATTGACCTGCGCGAGATTCGCCGCCTCATCGCGGCTCTCGAAGTGAACCGTCACGTCGAAGATCCGTGCCTCCTCTCCCGCGATCACGTGGTGGGCGAGGATGTCGGACGTGGAAACGTGGACGCAGCTAGTTATTGATTCTAGCTGCGTCCCTGTTTCTGCTCTGCATCGAGGCAGGCGTGCGCTGCGTCGAAGTGACGCTCGACGGCTGGGATTCCCACGTCAACAACCATCAGGTTCACCGCAAGCTCGTCAAGCAGCTCGATCCGGCGTTTGCCGCCCTGCTCCGCGACCTGGCGCGCCACCAGTTGCTCGACCGGACAATCGTTCTCTGCTGCGGCGAGTTCGGCCGGACGCCGAAGATCAACCCCTTCGCCGGCCGCGACCACTGGCCCACCGGCTTCAGCCTGGCCATTGCCGGCGGCGGCCTGCGCGGCGGCCAGGTGATTGGCGCGACCGATCCCGAGGGGACCAAGAATCCCGCTGGGCCCACCACTGTCGAGGACGTCCACGCCACCGTCCTGAAGGCCCTCGGCCTCGACCCCCTCAAGGAAAACATCGCCCCGCTCACCGGCCGGCCGGTCAAGCTCAGCGCGGGCAAGCCGATCCGCGAGCTGCTGGGCTGATCGCTTTATCTTCCGCTGGCGGCCCTTCTTTTTCGCTTCGGTTTTCTCTCTCGCTGCCGGCTTGTTCAGGTCGTTGATCGCGGCAGGCTCTCCTGGATCGATAGGACCGCCGCGAGATGCTCTTGATCCTGGCGATACGTCTTCAGCTCTTCCTGGTACGACGCCTTGTTCTTGGTGCAGACCAGGGTGTGAGGAGATCTCTTTCGTTCGGTCGTGAAATCCAGGTCGCACTTGTGCTGCCGAATCTTCTCTTCGAGGTGGCTACGGCGATCTTGCCTGATGCTGAACCGGTGCACCGCCTCGCCCGGGTCTTCCAGAAATCGCCTCAGTTCCTTGCAGTCCGCGCAATTGCAGGAAATCGCGGCCTCGCGACGGAAGTCGGTAGGTTCTCGCGGGGCCTGCGCGGTCAGACACTCCAATTGCTCGCGACACGCGGCAACCCAGCGCGACAACCCCGAAGAGGGAACCTTGATGTTCTTCTCGAGCCAGGGGCCCAGGCTGATGATCGCGGGAAGATGTGCCGTCCTGAGCGGGTACTTTCCGGGCAGGGCCAATGCGTGCGCGACGACACGCTGCAGCAACTCCGACTGTCCGGTGACGATCAGCGCGCGGGCCAGCCCGGAGAGTAATTGCACTCGATTGAGCTCGCTCAAACGCCAATCGAAGGATGTTTTTTCGCCGTCGATCGCCTCAAGGGCCGAAACCACGTCGCGCGAGATGGTTCCGCAGAGCTCGGTCCAGGCCTCCTTCTGCTTCCGGGGCTTGGATAAGCAGATCCCCTCGAGCAGTCGCACGTTCCTCGCGAGACTCGCGATGGTGGTACTCTTGAACACGGCCTCGATTTCGTGCCGGAAGGTATCCCAACCAAGAGTCTGGCACACTTCCACCAGTGACTTGCCAGGATCGACCGCGGCATCCTTGACCATCACCTCGCCAAGAAAGCGGCCAATCAGCCCGGGATCGGCGAGCGCCGCGAGTATCTTCAGCAGGTTGTCTTTTTCTCCCTCGCTTTGGTGAAACCTCCCATGAGGCTTCTCCGGCCACTTCGTGAGGATCGCTGTGGCAAGGCCGATGCACTGGCTCTTGTCGGCTTCAGCGTGCTTCGGCTTAGACTCTTGCCAGCGTGCCACCATTTGTTCGAGAACGGGCACTACATTGCGGCTATCATCATCGCAGAGAACTTCGAAGTGCTTTCGCTCGGGCCACAAGATGACCGCGGCATGCCGATACCAACGTTCGAGGGTCATGCCGGCGTTGCCCGTATAACCCTCGAACTCCTCCTCGGGACTGACGTCTCTGAGCGATTCCGGGTCCAGGAGCTCGTCTTCCTCGACGCTTAACTCCCCGATCGGCAGGCTGTGCCCTGCACTGTCGCTCCAGTGTTCGGCGGACAAACTGGACTCGAAGACTTCTCCCATCTCATGCAGGCCGCCGTTATCATCGTCTTCTTCGTCTTCGTCTTCGTCGTACCAGCGACGATGGCTTCCATAGCCATAACCGCCGTCGTCCTCCGCCGAGCCAGATTCCCAGAACGTCAGCAATGCCAGGTAGGCCTTACAGTTCGCCTGCCGCGCGGCTTCCGCAAGGACTCGAGCCTTGACCCGATCCACGCCTTTGAGTTTGTCCCAGGCAAGCCCGTCCTTCGTGTATTGATGATCCAGCGTGATGGCCAGTTTTCGTATCGTGTCGTCCTCTGACCATTCGCGGAGAAGATGAGTGATTCTTTCGATGTGCTCCGAGTCGCGAGGGGCGGTGATCGACTCCTTGGACTTTGCCAGCGTCAGATTGTAAACCAGGCAGAGACGGTATCCCTTGCGCAGAGGGCGAACCTCGTGCTCGCAATCGGCATAGAAGGCCGCGAAGTGCGTCTGAAGCGCGCTATTCTCAACGCTGCTGAAATCGATCGTCTGTTCCTGACCCTCGTGCCGGACGATGAGCTCGCCTCCTTCGTAGGATGCAGGTAGAACGATGACCAGGGTTGCGACCATGCGATCGAGCTTTTCGCCGTCACGATGAGGTAGAAAGAAGCTTCCCGCCTCATAGAGCAACAGCTCATGGAGATGGCTCTCCAGCTTCTGCTTCTCCAGTCCAAGCTCTGCCTGAACCTTGCTGAGCGTTTCCTGGAGGAACTGCTTCCAGTCGGGGTTTCTCAGCGAGAACTGGCTCGGCCTCAGCCGCCAGACGCGGCGAACGCTCGTGTCGACGAGGGTCTTCTCGCCCTTGCCGTAGGGAGCTTGCTCGCACAGCTTTTTCAGGTCTTTCGCCTGGTTGCCGGTCAGAGGTAGACCGATCGACCCCAGACCATCAACCTCCAACCCAGGCAGCACGGTCTGAACACTGCCACTGACACAAAATGTGCCAGGTCGATCGATCTTGCTCATGGCCTGGCTGAGCTCTTTCAGGATCTCGTTGCTCACCGGACTCTCCTCTGCCCTGTCTCGCCGCCGTTGCGTCGACAGCAACCCCTCAGGATCGCAGTCGATGAATCAGCGCCGAGATCAAAGTGTCGCCGATCGTCCACGAGGCGCTCGAAACGGGATGTATCTCTCGCCTCCTACGTCTTACAATCATGAGCTGGCCCATCGATCGCATCAAGAGAATGCAGGTCCCGAGCGATGCCTATCCGGCTCATCCTGCTAAAACGTACTTGTCGCCAAGGACGTCACCGCGCACTTCGTATAGTGAAGCCAGCGAGGAGTCTCCTATAATCAGTCCTGACGCCAGGATCAACCGCAGACTGGGCGAATGCCTGCATGATCTGGAGACCGACCCACGTGGCAAACTCCGAACCAACCGTCTTCAAGAACGTTTGCCCGCTCGACCGCCCCGACACGTGCAGCATGCGGGTGACGGTTCAGGATGAAGTGGCGATCGACCTGAAGGGCGACGCCGAGCATGCCTTCACTCGTGGTTTCCTCTGCCAGAAGATGGCCCGCTACCTCGATCGGGTGTATAGCCCGGACCGGCTGATGTTCCCCATGAAGCGGGTCGGAGCCAAGGGAGAAGGGAAGTTCGAGCGGATCTCCTGGGAGGCTGCCCTGGAGGCGATCACAACGAGGTTTGCCGCGATCGCGGCGTCGCCGGATGGTCCCCAGGCCATCCTTCCCCACAGCTACTACGGCACGATGGGCAAGCTTCAAGCGAGCAGCCTGGACCGGCGATTCTTCCACCGGCTGGGGGCCTCGAAGCTAGGTGGCGGGCCGACGCTCGCAGGGATCACGCTCGAGCGATTGCAAGCTGAGGGATCGGTCCGGCTCAATTTGCCCCCGGATCATGCACCCTTTGCCGATGGGGTTTTCCCCACGCCCTCGGGCAAATGCGAGCTCTACTCGGAGCGGATGAAAGCCGGCGGCCTCGACCCTTTGCCGACGTACATCCCGCCGCTCGAGGATCCGCGAACCCGGCCCGCGCGGGCAGCAAAGTACCCGCTGCAACTGCTCAGCCCGCCGCGACCGCAGTTCCTGAACTCGACGTTCGCCAACAGCCCCAAGCATCGCGCCGCCGCTGGCGAGCCCACCATCGAGCTGGCGACTTTCGATGCGCAGGCCCGCGGCCTGAGCGATGGCCAGTGGGCGCACGTCTTCAATGACCGCGGCTCGTTCCAGGCCCGCGTCTCCCTGACCGGCAGTGTCCGCCCCGGCGTCGCGGTCGCGACCGGCATCCACTGGAACAAGCTGTCCCCGGGCCGGTCGAATGTCAACGGCACGACCTCCTCGGCGCTGACGGATATGGGGGGAGGGGCGACGTTCTTTGACAACCTTGTGGAGATCCAATCGCTGTCCGCGACACTCGACGACTGACCAACCGTGACTTCATCTTGACGGGGAAATCAAGAGGCCATCATGACTTCGTTATTCGCACGCATTTTTCGCCCCAGAACACACAGCGAGCATCTGACGTTCACCGTCTACACTCGCGTGCAGTGCTGCTGTTGCCACAAGGCACTCGATCTGCTCAAGGACTATCAGCGGGGCTACGGTTTCCAGATCACCGAGGTGGATATCGACGCCGACGCCGAGCTGGCGGCGAAGTACGGCAACGAGGTTCCGGTCGTGGCGGTCAACGGCAAGGTACGGTACCGAGGCGTCGTGAACCCGGCACTGCTGGAACGGTTGCTGACGGCCGAGGGCCAGGAGAACGATGTATCCCCAGCACGCGTCGAGGAAAGCTGAATCGAAACAGCTTTCCTGCGTGCGCGCTGGCGATTGGTTTTCCACTCTCATCAACGAAATGAAGCCTTTGACAACCTTGATCAGATACAAGATTCGGTTCCCGCTCCGAGCACTGAGGCGGGCGCATTCTTCATCGATGAAGTGGCATTATGGGCGGCTCTGCGCACTGCTGGCCCTGTCGATCATGCTCGAGATGCCGCTGCGCGCGGCCGGTTACGGGCCGTTCCTGTTCGGCTTTCTTATCGTTTCCGTGAGTTACGCGGCCGCGAGCGCCGCCGGCGACACGAAACTGCTGCGGAGAATCTACCTCGCTCTGGTCGCTCCGGTAATCATCATCGTCCTGGGAATCATTACCATGGGAGCCGGCGACGGCCTGGCACTGGCCGGAGCTGCGTTTCAGACTGTCCTTCTGAGCTTCACCGCCATTGCCATCATCGTGCATGTCCTGCGCATCGAACATGTGTCGCTGGACACGATTCTGGGAGGGGTCTGCGTTTACCTGCTGATCGGCGAAACATTCACCTATCTTTGCAGCATGATGGAGCTGATGAGGGCCGGTTCGTATCTCGAGGGAGGACATTCGCTGAAGATCCCCCCGAATGTCAATCACCTCCTGGGCCGCCGTCCCGAGCTGACCTATTTCAGCTTCCTCACGCTCACAACCGTTGGCTATGGCGACATTGTGCCAGTTGCTCCGCTGGCCCGGGTTCTCGCCATGCTGGAGGCGCTCCTCGGCCAGATCTTTCTCGCCACGTTCCTGGCGTTCCTGGTGGGCAACTTCCTGATCCAAAAGCAGAAGGATGAGCGGAAGGCGACGGAAGTCTGAACACGACGGCGCGGCAGGGCCGTTGTCAGGCCGCACCGCGTCCTGTCGTTCGCGTTCAGATCGCCACCGGCTTGCCCAGAAGACGCCGGACGGCGACGAACTGCCCGCAGTGCATCAGCGCGTGAGTTCCGCCCATCGCCAGTAGCGCGGCAACGGTCGGAGCCCACTCGGGGTACTTCTCGGGGTCGGTCTTGTCCAGGTCGGACTCGGAAACACTGTCGAGCACGGACAGGGTTGCCGCGCGCTGTGCCTTCCAGAGCTCCTGGTACTTTGAAAGCGGGTAGAACTTCGCCGGGTCGTCGACCGTGGTCTTTTCCTTGGTGTGGGCCTCGTCGAAACCGGCCGGTAACGCCGGGCACGAGCCCGGTTTGACCATTTCCACGAAATGGTGCTCTGCGGAAATGAGGTGGCCAAGCTGCCAGGCGATGTGGTTCATCCCCGGCACGGGGCGGATGAAGAGGTCGGCGTCGCTCAAGTCTCCAATGTACGCATTGATGATGAAATCGCTCATGTTAATGCTCAGTTTGAGTGCATCCTTGGGACTCATGAGTGGGCCTTTCTCGTCGAGCTGGAAAGAGGCGGAAAGGAAGACGAAGAACCATGGTCACTTGCTGGCCGTCTGGGGTGCGGGAGCAAGGTTGAAGTCGGCGATGAAGAGCTGGCTGTTGTGGTCGGTTGCCCGGCTGTTCGAGGTCCACATCAACTGCTTGCCATCAGGGCTGAACACGGGCAGACCGTCGAAGTCGTCGTGGTAAGTGATCCGCTCCTCCGCCCCGGTATCGACGTTCATCAGGTAGATCTCGTAGTTCGAGTGGCCGTGATGGCTGGTCGTATAAACGATGTGGGTGTTGTCGGGATGCCAGAACGGCCCCCAGTTCACGAAGTCGTTGTACGTGAGCGCTCGCTCGGCGGTTCCGTAGGTGTTATTGACGTAGATCTGGAGCAGATCGTTGCCCTTGCGATCGCTCCGGTAGATGATCCGTTTGCCATCGGGAGAGAAGAACGGGCCCCCGTCATAGCCCTTGGACTGGACGACCCGACGGACGTTCTTGCCATCGGCATCCATGATGTAGATATCGGCGTCTCCATCGCGAAACGAGGTGAAGACAATCTGCTTGCCGTTGGGTGAGTAACTGCCTTCGGCGTCGTAGCCGTCGGCATCGGTCAGACGGACGAGGTTCTTGCCGTCGCGGTCGGCCTTGAAGATGTCCATCCCCTCGGGGAAGCTCCACCGGTAGCGGCTGCCCGACCGTGAGTAGGCGGTGCGAGGCACCGAGGGGCTGGGATTCAGGTGAGTCGAACCGAAGATGATCGATTTCCCGTCGGGATGGAAGAAGGCACAGGTGCATGCGCCCAGTCCTGTGCTGACAAGAAGCGGCTTCGCATCCGGGGCCAGGTCGCAGGTGAAGATCTGGTATTCATACTGATTGGGTTTCGCCGACAGAAAAACCGAGGTCGGGAGATTGGGTACGGCTTGAAAGATGATGGCCTTGCCGTCGGGCCGGAAGTAACCCTCCCCGGCACGGAAGAAGCCGTAGGTCACCTGGCGGATATTCTGGAGATGCTTGGCCTCGAGCCGGGCCACCTCCTCGGCGGAGAGCGGGCGTTCGGTAGCGGGTTGGGCGGCGAGGATCGCCGTCAGAATCAAAGTCGAGGAAACCAAGGATAAGGGCATCGGAGTAACTCCGCCGGTGGTGCGTTGAGTTGAATCGAGAGTCGGGTCACCATCGCCACTTGGGGTTCCGTCGTTGCTCCGGATCCGATAGCGGCAGGAACGATCGAGGGCACGTGTCAGCCTCAGGCGTCTTCCCCGTGGCAAGCAACCTGCCTAGTATAGGTCTTGCGAACCGGGCCGCCAATGGCCGAGGCCGGCGAGAGCGACTCGACCGCGATCGTACTTGATTCCATGATCGCGAGTGCATGACGACGGGCCGATGAGGAGCGAGATCCGAAAGTGAAAATCTACACGAAGACCGGGGACGACGGGATCACCGGCTTGCTGGGAAACCGGCGAGTTCCCAAGGACGACATCCGTATCGAAGCCTACGGCACGGTCGACGAGCTGAATGCCGTGCTGGGACTGGCCCGAGCACAGGGGTTGGATTCGGCCTCCGACAAGCTGGTTTCGCAGCTTCAGGACGAGCTCTTCGCGGTGGGGTCCGCACTGGCCGACCCCGACTCCATGGGGCGGTATCACAACGCCATCCGCCCCGAGCACGCCGTCCGGCTCGAGGGGATCATTGACGCCCTGGAATTGGAGCTCAAACCGCTGTCCAATTTCATCTTGCCGGGAGGTAGCCTGGCGGCGGCCGAATTGCACCTGGCGCGCACGGTTTGCCGCCGCGCCGAACGGCTGGTCGTGCGGCTGGCCCGCCAGCCTGGGGGAGACGTTTCCACCGCCCTGATCGTGTATCTCAACCGGCTCAGCGACCTCCTGTTCGTGATGGCTCGAGTCGAGAATCATCGGGCCGGGGTCTCGGACATTCCCTGGAATGGGCTCTGAGCCGGATCAAAAGGGGAGACGAGGATGGCCGGGGACGGCAACCTTCGAGGCAAGGTCGTGCTGATCACGGGCGGCCGGCGGGTTGGCTCGGCACTCGCCCGGATGATGGCAAGCCGGGGCGCGAACCTGGCGATGACCTATCACTCCAGTCGCGAGGCGATCGAGCTCGCCATCGCCGAGGTTCAGGCCAGTGGCGTCCAGGGCATGGCCGTCGGTGCGGATCTGTCAAACGCCGAAGCGGCAGGCCGGGCGGTGACCGCGGTGGTCGAGCGGTTCGGCCGCCTCGACGTCCTGGTGAACATGGCCAGCATCTATCGGCGCACTCCGTTCAACGCTCTTGAGCCGCGCGATTTTGACCAGATGATCGCCGCCAACCTGGCCGCCCCATATCACACGGCGGTCGCCGCGGCCAGGCAGATGCTCACCCAAGCCGGCGATGATGGCATCAAGGGAAAGATCGTCAACATCGGCGACTGGGCTACCGAACGCCCTTACAAGGACTACCTTCCGTATCTGGTGGCCAAGGGAGGACTGACGACGATGACCCTGGCCCTGGCCAAGGAGCTGGCCCCACACGTGCCGGTCGCCATGATCCAGCCCGCCATGATCGACCCGCCACCAGATTTCACGCAGGCGGATAACGATGCCATCATCGCCCAGACCCCCCTTCGCCGCGTCGGAACGCCAGCGGACGTCAACCGGCTAATCCTTTACTTCATCGAGGAAACGAACTTCGTCACCGGCGTCTGCTACCGCGTCGACGGAGGGCGGTTCCTGGGACAAGACTCGTGAGGTCAGCTCTCTTTGGAAACTTTCAAGAAGGCATGCACATGAGACTTGCTTGGCGATCTTTCCGAGCAACTGCGATCGTGCTGATCATCGCGGGGGTGCCGCGCTTGGCAGGCTCCGCGGCGATGGCCGACGAACAGACGGCCAGGTTCGCCGGAACCTGGAAGTTGATCGTCCTGGCCCTCGGCGAGGATGAGCATGCCATCATCAACGTCAACGAGAAGGACGGAAAGCCCGCGGCATCGGTCGTGAACAGCCAGAAAATGATGCTCGGTGATGCGAGTGTGGAGCAGGTCGCGATCCAGGGAGATTCTCTGGTGATCACCCTGAGAGGAGCCGCCGGCCTGAACAGGTTCCAGGGCACGCTCGCCACGGAGGGCTCTCAGGCAGGAAAGATCCTGGGCAGCTTTTCGTTCCGCGGCGAAGTTTATCCCGCACGACTGGAACGGACCGAGAGTCAGAAAGTCGCTGACCTCAAGCCAAGCGCGATCATCCAGGAGTACTTCACCGCTGTCCGGGAGCGGGACCCAAAATCCAAGGTCCAGAAGCTCCGGGACGCGGCCAAGAAGCACGAGGGCAATCCCACCAATTATTTCTTCTACGGAGAGCTGTTGGCGGTCGCCGAGGCGGGCGGGCTTGCCGCGAATGAGGTCGAGGCAGCGATCAAGGCCTTGCTCGAGGACGCAAAGCCCTACGGCCAGGCTTGGGTCAGCGAGGTCCGCAAGCGAGCGCTCAAGGCACTCGGCACCACCAGGCCCTATGCCAACCTCACCCTCGAACTGGCCGAGCAAGCCGACAAGGAGATCGACGAAGAGCAGAGCCTGGAGCAAAAGGCCGCCGTGGTTGCAATCTTGGCCCGGGCCGCCAGGCTTGCCGGCAAAGCTGACATTGCTCGCGCGGCCGAGACGCGTTCCGCCAGGCTGGAGAGCCGGCTCGACCAGGAATACCGCAAGAAGGTTCCTCCCTTCGCGCCGGAGAAGTACGCCGGTCGAAAAGATCCCAAGGCCGACCACGTCGTTTTGATGGAGCTGTTCACCGGAGCCCAATGCCCACCCTGTGTGGCGGCGGATGTTGCCTTCGACGCCCTGCTCGAGACCTACCACGCGACCGAATTGATCGGTGTGCAGTACCACCTGCACATCCCCGGCCCCGACCCGTTGACAAACCAGAACAGCCAGGCCCGCCAGCAGTACTACGGCGACGAGGTAAGTGGTACTCCAGCCGTTTTCTTCAACGGTCATCCCGACGCTGCTGGCGGGGGCCCGATGCAGCTCTCGGAACAAAAATACAAGGAGTATAGGGGAATCATCGACTCTCAACTGGAAGCGGCCAGGGAGGCGACGATCCATGTGTCGGCCACGCGGAACGGAGACGAGATCAAGATCGCGGCCCAGGCAACCGTGACCAGAAAACGAATCGCCAGCGACAATGAGCCGGCCCCTGCAAAGGATGTCCACGGAGACGCCGAAAACGCGAGCAAAGCTGAGAGCCGCCCGCATCCCCGGCTGCGGCTGGCGTTGACCGAGGAGTCCATCCGTTACATTGGCATCAACAAGCTCCGTTACCACCACCACGTGGTTCGCGATTTCCCGGGCGGTCTTGAAGGCAGAGATCTCTCCTCCGGGTCGGGTGAGCTCAGGATCACGATCAACCTCGCCGATCTGAAACGGGACATCGAGAACTCCCTGAGCCTTTACAGCAAGGAACGTGCATTCCCCAACTCGCTTCCCGAGATCGCCCTCAAGGACCTCTCCGTCGTCGCCTTCGTGCAGGACGACGCCGATAAGAGCATCCTCCACGCCGTTGCAGTGCCAGTGAAGTAACCACTAAAGAAGTCGACTGCGCACCAACGTGGGTGATCACATCCTGCGCTTGTTGAGTGGCCATTTCGTGCCGGAACCCGAAATCCCCATGGCTAGGTGATCGGGGAACCGGCCGCAAGACGTTTGCCGGCAGTCCGGCTCACCTGTAACCGGGGTGCCGCTGATCCGTTCGAAGCGCGAAGCTGGGTGCGAGAACGGCCAAACCTCCGAGAATGGCGGATTTCTTTTCGGGAGATCGGCTTGAATCTTTACTCACATAGTAGGTAGTAGCGGTGGACATGCTCTGGGGCCGGGTGCATGCTCTGCCTGGAAGTGCATGGAAACTACAAGCACCCACTTGAGTTACCCGAGCCGCCAGAGAGGGACAGACTCATGTCGCAAGACAGCGGGGGCTCGATCACACGAGACGCCGCGGATCTCCGCTCGCCCGATCCCCTGGTCCGTGAACAGGCCGCGCGGCAAATCTGGGCGCGGTTCGAACCCCGGCTTCTCGAGCTGGTCCGTCGCCGGCTGAACCCGAGAATCCGGGTGCGGGCCGATGAGGATGATATTCTCCAGTGCATGTTCAAGAGTTTCTTCGCAATTGGCCATGACGGGGACCGTGCTCTGCCCGCCGACCGCGAAGAGCTCTGGAGGTTGCTGGTCTGGATGGCCATGTGCAAGATCGCGAACACGGTGCACAAGCATCATGCCTTGCGCCGCGACGTGCGACGGGAGGATCCTCCGGTGGAGTTACCGGAGCTCTCCGGGTCGAAGCTGGCAGGCTGGATGGCAGAGCTGGAAGACCGCGACAGCCTCTCTCCGCAAGCGGCGGCCATCTTCCACGAAGAGTTCGACAGGCTGCTCGGCAAGCTTCCCGAACAACTCCAGCAGATCTTCGTGTGGAAGCTCCAGGGTCATACCAACGCCGAGATCGGCCGGATGATCACCCGCACCGAACGAACCGTGGAGCTGAAGATACAAATCATCAGGAAAACCCTGGAGCAGGACCTCAAGACCCGAACCGGCTCCGGGGCCGGATGAAAAGTCGATTGCCAAAGTGCTCGCTTCAGTTTACACCATTCACCCCAGCCATACATCATGGGATCTCGTCGATGAGCTTGGCCGTGAAGTCCATGTCGGGGGCCGTCGAGCTGATCCAGAGCTTGACCCGCACAGTGCCGGTGACTTCCAGATCGGAAGTCAGAGGCTCACTGCGAAAGACCAGGACGTCTCGCCGCTCAGAGAGGGGAAGGCGATTGCCGGCCGCGTGAGTGTCGTCGCGGGGCCGCTGATCGTAGCCGCCAGCCGTGATCAGGCCCTGGTTCGAGGAGATGTTACCGCCAACGGTGGGCACCGGGTGAAGCGGGTCGAACGTGTATGTCGTCCGGCAGACCGTCTGCTCCGGCCGTGCCGCGGCGAGTCTGCCGTCGCGGTGAAGGTGATAGGCCGTCGCCCGGGCGCGGGCGAGAGGCCACTCGCGCTCACCACGCCAGAATCCGCTGTGCTTGAGCCGGCCGCCGCCCGAGCGGTGGTCATCGCCCGTCCCCATGACGTAGAGAAGAACCGGAGGATTGTCATCCACGCCGTTCTTGATTCCCTTGAGCCAGCGGTCGTACCACCGCAGGCGATAGGCCAGAAGGTCGATCGCGGCCTCGGGCGTGAACTCGACTTCGCCGGCGAGCTGCGAGCCCTGTCCCCCATGAGTCCAGGGGCCCATCACCAGCCGCTGGGGCGATTTCTTGGCCCTCGACAAAGCCTCGTAGTTCATGGTGAGCTGGCGCGTCCAGGAGTCATACCAGCCGGTGATATGAAGTACCGGAACGTCGGCATAGTCGTTGATGTGATCAATGACCGACATTCCCTTCGAGTGCCAGAACGGCGCCTCGGGTCCGCTGCGCATCGCCTCGACCAGCCCGGCCTCGTACTCGGGCACGACTCGTAGCGGCGTCGTCCCCGTGCGCAGGGGCAGGCCGTCGGCGTGCTGGCGGATCCGCAGCCCGCTCTCCATCAAGGCCTGCCGGAGCCCGGGGTTTGCCAGCGCGGCCTTGCTGTTGGGCGCGCCCGTCTGGAAGATCCAGTACATGAACCGCAGCTCGAACGCTCCTGGATGGTCGTCGTGACGGGTCCGGAGGGACGGGCCGCGGCGAGCGAGCGTGTCCGGATGCGGTGATTGGAACGCACGGGCGTGGGACCGATCACGCGCAAATGTTCGCGAGCAACCCGGGGGCGGAAGTCGTCGCTGTCTGCGACGTGGATGAAGCCACGTTCGAGCGGCCCATCAGAATCGTCCGAGAACAGACTGGCAAGGCTCCCAGGGTCGAGAGAGATTTTCGACGCCTGCGTCAAGAGCCGCTCGGCCCCCAGCGCGGAGATCGAGATCGGACATCTCAGTACCCGCCTCGAAAGAAATAAACGACTCTTGATAAGCGGGCCATTCCCGGTACGATCGCGGAGTCGGATGTATGCGGTTCTGGGAAGCGATGCTACCCAGGTAAAACATCAGGCAAACCCGAGTTCCAGGCACTCCCGGCGGGGAGATCAACGGACAGGGCTTCGCCCTGTGCTGGTCTGTTTCGCCCCGTAGGGGCACAACAATCCAGCACGGGGCATCGCCCCGTCCGTGAGTCTTGACGGATCTACCCAGGCAACCCTTCCTACGTAGAACCCCAACTCGTTGGCATCCCTCTGGTCCTCCGCCCAGGAATTGGCGGAAAAGTTGCAGAGTTCGTGCGAGAATAGCGATCTCACATTGTTCGCCCTCGTTCGTAAGGTGAGAAGTGCTAGCTGAGCATGCTGTCATCCATAGGTTCCGGGCCAAGGCAGGCTGTATTTCCTCCCGACGATCGTAAGTCTTTTCTTCTTCGACGGCAGCTAGGAGCCTGTCCGGGAATCCCTATCCAGGTCCGTCCATGAGCGATCAATCTGTACAGGTTGAGTCGATTTGGGCAAAATGCTCCTTCGAGCCAATTCCAGGGCCCTGATTCACCACG
>Ga0074044_10002752_pt1 | contig 15286 bp, 13 predicted proteins | sample BogForMeECP23OM1_FD_94443 | JGI IMG/M metagenome (GOLD analysis project Ga0074044, IMG submission 94443) | Bog forest soil microbial communities from Calvert Island, British Columbia, Canada - Bog Forest MetaG ECP23OM1 | ecosystem: Environmental > Terrestrial > Soil > Wetlands ... | reverse complement strand
GTTTCTGGTGCTGGTCTTCCGGCGTGGGGCGGCCAAGCTTAAGAATTGGACCGAGACGGCGAGCGGCGCGCTGACCGCGGCGGCCTTGCTCGGTTGCGTCGGAATCCTGGTGCATAGCGTGCTAGATTTCAACCTGCAGATTCCGGCAAACGCCGCTTTGTTTTTCGTGCTTTGCGCGCTGGCCGCCAGTGCACCGCTCCAGGAATCGCAGCGGCAGCGGGTGCGGCGGCGGCACAATTTGATTGTGCAACCCAGTCCGCAGAAGCCAACGTCGTGAGTTGTTAACGGCAGGCGTGGTCCTCGTCTCGCGCGGACCCGCCCTCACCAGCAACGGCGCACCACGCGCTCCGCATAATGGCGAGAGCATATTTATCCCACAAATGTGCACGAAGATGCACTCTTGCACTTCCGACGCATAATTTACAAATTTTATACTTCGCGCTTCCGGGAAACGGGTTATACTCCTCCCCTGTCAGTTCCCTCACCGCCCCGGGCGAGGGTCTCCGGTTTTCAATCAGGCATGTCGCAGATTCCAGTGTGGAGGATCTGTCGGGATGCTACGACCCATAAGGATCTTCCAGGATGTAACTCACAAGGAGAAATCGTGATTCGAAAATTAAGTGTTTACCTACTCGTGCTCGCCGCGACCATAACGGCCGTGAATGTTATGTGCCAAGCGGAACCGCAGACCCTGATGACGCGTCACGTCCGCGAAGTGGTTGTCAATGGCGCGGCTAAACTTGTCGGAGAACTTCCTGCCAACAAGACCATGCACTTCGACGTAGTTCTGGCCCTGCGACACCAGCCAGAGCTGGAAAATTTCCTGCAAGAGCTCTACGATCCTTCCAGCCCGTCCTACAAGCATTACGTTACGCCGCAACAGTTTGCCGAGAGATTTGGAGCCAGCCAGGAAGACTACGACGCCCTGATCGCTTTTGCCAAGGCGAACGGCTTCAAGATCATTGGCGGCTCGCTCGAGTCCCGGGACGTCCAGTTCTCGGCCCCCGTGGCGAACGTCAACAAAGCTTTCCACATCACCATGGGGCTTTATCAGCACCCCACGGAAAACCGCACCTTCTATTCTCCTGACCGCGAGCCCAGCGCCGACCTGCCGATGCAGCTCTGGCACATTACCGGCCTGGACAACTATTCCATACCGCATCCCTTGCTCCAGCGTCGACCGAAGTCCGAAGTATCCCAAGCCACGACTGGCTCCTGTCCTGATGCATCGTTCTGCGGCAGCGACATGCGGGCAGCTTATTACGAGGGAACTTCCCTCACCGGCTCCGGCCAGAACCTCGCCCTGCTCGAGCTTGCGGGCACAGATTTGACCGATCTGACCACCTACTACCAGGGCGCGAAGCAGACCGAACCTTTCACCCCCACGCTCATTTCCACGGGCGGGTACACCACGACCTGCCTCGCTTCAGGTGGCTGCGACGATACCGAACAGACCATCGACATGACTCAGCAGATGGGCATGGCTCCGGGCGCGAAGATGCTCTATATGTACGTATGCGGCAACGCCTACGGCACTGGAGAGTTCAGCGAAACCGACTGCTACGCCGCGATGGTTACCGACAAGGATGCTCCCTTGAGCGATCAAATTAGCGTTTCGTGGGGCTGGGATCCGGCGGATCCTTCCACCGACGACCCGTACTACGAGCAGATGGCGTCACAAGGCCAGAGCATCTTTGTAGCGGCCGGCGACAGCAGAGCCTGGAACGAGAATAACTTCCCCTACCCATCGGAGGATGCGTATGTTATTACGGTCGGCGGCACGGACTTGACCACCAAGGGTGCTGGCGAAGGCTGGGCTTCGGAAACTGGTTGGGGAGAAACCGGCGGCGGAATTTCCCCGGATGAAATTCCGATTCCCAGCTGGCAGCAACTGTCAGGCGTTATCACCAAGACAAACGAGGGCTCCACGAAGTATCGGAACGGCCCAGACGTGACGGCAAACGCGAATTACACCTTTTACGTCTGCGCCGATCAAACTGGCCTAAGCGGGTGCAGTGCCAACGAATACGGCGGGACTAGTTTCGCCGCGCCTATGTGGGCCGGTTACATCGCTCTCGCCAATGAACAGGCGGCTTCCAATGGCGCGCAGCCAGTCGGCGACATTAATCCGGCCATCTATCCGTTGGGTCTCTCGTCAGGCTATGCCGCCGCTTTCCACGACATCACCAGCGGCAATAACGGCTTTCCGGCAGAACCCGGCTATGATTTGGATAGCGGTTGGGGCAGCCCGAACGGAGACGGCTTGATCAACGCACTGGTCGGTAGCGGTGGCAGCGGACCGGTCGTCAGCCTGAACCCGACGTCGCTCAACTTCGGCACCAAACCCCTCAACAAAACCAGCGCAGCGAAGAAGGTAATTCTCACCAATACCGGAACCGCAACGCTCAACATCACCTCGATCGCAACCAGCGCGCCCTTCGCGCTCAAGACGGTCAAACAGACCAAGAAGGTAACCCCTTGCGTCAACGGTGGCACCGTGGCCGCCGGCGCCACTTGCGAGATTGAAGTCGACTTCACTCCAACCGAAGCGCAAGTGTACAACGGTGACGTAACCTTCACCGACAACGCGAGCCCCAATACGCAGCAGGTATCGCTGACCGGGACTGGCAAATAGTACGCAGAAACTGAACCAGCGGGCGGGGCTTCGGCCCCGCCCTTTTTCTTGCCGTCAAAATCTCACCGCATTCCTGGTAGTGGGTCAGTTTGATTTCGTTTTGAAAGGGCACGGCTTTACAGTTTGCTGAAAACTCAGGTTTTGATTTTGTTTTGAAAAGGGCACGGCTTTACAGTTTGCTGAAAACCTCGATTTTGGCCTTGCTTTTGGGTGGCGCAGCGCTTCAGCGCTGCGGTTAGTGCACCGTTTTGAGTGCGGCTTTAGCCGCCGAGGTACCGCTTCCTGCCTGGGAGCCAGTCTTTCCGCAGCCTGTTTAGCCGCCGGGGAAATGCGCCGTCCAAACTGACCCACTACCCGCATTCTTGTCTCATCCGACCTCTGCCTGCGATGAAAATAAGCTTTGACAATTGGAGCAATACACCTGCTATCGGGTGGCTTTTTACTGGCAAATTGCCCGTTCTGCCCTAAATCGCGGGCAGTGACATGGGCAGATCCCGGTTCCACCCGGTATTACCTCAGTAACCCCGCGAGTGTTCTATTCTTTTTCTGGAGTATTCCGTGTGATATAACGCCGTTAGCTGTTCGTTTGGGGTGAGTTGGGATTTTGTGGTTGTCCGGCTCGGTTATCTGCCTGGTTGTCCGGGAATTGGTTTCCGGAGTTGGACATCCGGAATCGGACCAAGCCACACAGCTACAGCCGCTAGGAGGAATCGTGAGCGAAGCGCGTACCGGAAAAAGGTTTCCGCTGCATTTGCCGATTAAGATTCATAAGGAAGATACCGGGGTTGAGACCACCGGCATGACCGGAGATCTCAGCGCCGCCGGCGTTTACATTCGCGCCGATGCATCGCTCGAGGTCGGCTCGCCGGTAGAGTTTGAGATCACCCTGCCGCCCGAGGTCACGGGCGGTAAAGACAATGTTGTAATCCAGTGCCGCGGCCGCGTCGTGCGGACCGACGAGCCCCATGACGGCGCCGGCTCCGGAGACAACCGGGGCGTCGCTTGCGTAATCGATTCTTACGAATTCGTGCGCAACAGTTAACTGGTAGCGATCGAACTGGGAGCGATTCTATGCTGAAACTTATTCTGGCCGACAATCAGGCGATTTTCCGAGCGGGCATCGCCAAAGTTCTTGCCGTAGAAGATGAAATGCGCATCGTGGCGCAAGCCCAAACCGCCGAGCAGATGTTCATGGCGCTGGATAAATTTCGCGCCGCCGTCTTGATCATCGCTGGCGGCTTTCACTCCGACTTCAACTCCGTCCTCTCCGCCGCCAATAAGAATAAGACTCGCGTGGTCGTCCTCGCCGACACCGGCGAAAGCGCGCAGCGCTACATGGCCGCGGGCGCCCATGGCGTGGTCTATCGCAACGTCACCAGCCCGGCGCTGGTCGACTGTGTGCGCAAAATCGCGCGTGGCGAAAACTGGGTACAGGATATGGCGGTGCCGAGCGAGTTGACCGAAAACGATATGGTCGGGCTGCGAGTCCGTGACCGTTTGACCGCCAAGGAACTGCGCATCGTGGCGCTGATTGTGCAGGGATACAAGAACAAAGAAATCGCCACGCAATTAGGAACCACCGAGCAGGTGATCAAGAATTATCTGCGCAACGTCTACGATAAGATCGGCGTTTCGGACCGGCTGGAACTGGCGCTGTTCACCATTCACCACCGGATCTTGAACGAAGCTGCAGCCGCTACCGCAGCCGCCGCTGTGCCGCCGCAAGCGCCGCAGACACCGGCATCGCCAGTTAACTAAACCGCTTTCGCTGGAACCATATCAGGCCGCCCGACAGGGCGGCCTGTTGCATCTCTAGCGGAAAAATAAGGGCCCTTGGCAACCGTCCGCAGCTTGCACCTGGCAGTGGGCGCCGCCGAAGCCGCCGTCCAATCACGAACCCGCCCGCGCCGCCTTGCTTTTTCCCTCACTCCCCGCGGACGCGCTGGTTGTCTCCCGCCCCGACGCGATGACTTCGGGAACGTCATCCCAAAACGATGTATTCGCATCGACCGGAGCAACCCCGATCTGACCTGACTCCGCAGTATTCGCTTCCCCTGCCCAGGCCACTCGAAACCGCTCCGTCTTATTCATGCGTGAGAGAGAAATAGTATCGCCCGGCCGTAATGTCCCCTGGACGCCACTTAGCATGGCTCCGCGAAGACTGATATTGACGGTCATCACCTTTTGCTCGCGAGCATGCCCGCTGGCGTCGGTCGCAGTGAGTTGCACCGGCAGCGCCACCGCGACCCGGGGGTCTCTGCGCCCGATTTTGAATTGCTCGATGAGTCGCCGCAGTTGAGCAAACGTCGCCACCATATGCTGCGATGCTTTTTGCGCATCGGAGGCGCCCTGCGCCGTACCTTGGGCCGCTTGCGCCACGCCCGCAATATTGCTGTTGACTTCGCCGCTGCTGGTTGCTGCTTCGCTCACGTTGCGCGACATCTCGTTGGTCGTGGCGTTCTGTTCTTCCACCGCGGTCGCGATCGTGCTGGAGATGCTGCTGATCTGGTGAATAACGTCGGTGATCGTGCTAATCGCGTCCACCGCCTGCTTGCTGTCCGCCTGAATCGCTCCGATTCTCCGGCCGATTTCCTCGGTGGCTTTGGAGGTCTCGCTGGCCAGCGCCTTCACTTCGTTGGCCACCACGGCGAAGCCCTTGCCGGCTTCTCCGGCGCGCGCCGCTTCAATCGTCGCGTTCAAAGCCAGCAGATTAGTCTGCTGTGCAATCGAGGTGATGACTTTTACCACCTCGCCAATCTCGGTCGAGGATTCACCGAGTTTAGAAACCGCTGTCGTGGTGGTAGCAGCGACATCGACTGCCGAGGTTGCGAAGTTCGCTGCCTCGGTCGCGCTTTTGGCGATCTCGCGGATACTGGCTCCCATCTCTTCGGCGCCCGTCGCCACCGTCTGCAGGTTATGGCTGACTTGTTGCGCCGCATTCGCAGCCAGGCTCGCCTGCGCCGACGTCTGCTCGGAGTTAAGCGTGATCTGCTGGCTGGTGACATTCAGCGCCTCACTGGCGCTGGCTACCTGCAGCGCGTTCTGCGAAATAGCCCGGATCATTTCGTCCAATTGGGCCATGAAAGCATTGAACCACTTCATCAGTTCGCCAATTTCGTCGGCGGACGTCACCTCGATCCTCCTGGTCAGGTCCCACTCCCCCTCGGTCGCGTCCTTGAAGCACTCGACAATGTAACGCAACCGCTGAATCATGGATCGCCAAAGCGCAATGCTCACGGCAATTAGAGGAATCAGGCAAGCCAGGGCCAAACTTCCAGCCTTCAGGGCGCTTTCCCGCCAGGCGCCATCAACATCGTCAATGTAGACACCGGTTCCGATGATCCAGCCCCACGGCGCAAAACGCTTGACGAAGGAAAGTTTGGCAACGGGCTTCTCTTTACCCGGCTTCGGCCACAGGTAGTGCACAAAGCCACCGGATGGAGTCTGCGCCGCCTGGACAAATTCGACAAAGACGGCTTTTCCCGTAGGGTCCTTGAAGGGGGTGAGATCGGTGCCGTCCATCGCGGGTTTCATCGGATGCATGATCATCGTCGGATGATCGTCATTAATCCAGAAATAGTTGCTGCCGTCGTAGCGCATGGCCCGAATGATTTCTATCGCCTGTCGCTGAGCCCCCATGCGGCTGATCTTGCCTTCGGCCTCCAGCCTGTATTGGCGCTCGATGATGGCGTAGGGCACCTCCACCAGATTCTGTATCTTTTCCATCTTGGAGGAGAGCAGGGCCGCATGTTGGCTTTGAATCCAAAAGCCGGCGACCGCAAGCAGTCCGGCAGCGGAGACCGCGGTCATCATCTGCAACTTGGTTTTGAGCTTCATGCTCGTTTCCTGTAGGGCATGGCGATTCTATTGATACTTTCGGCGAGAAACAGGGTGACTTGAGGAACCTCTTGGATGAAAGAGAATGGAGCCGGAAGACGCTTACTTATTGTCGCGTCCTTTTGGTGGGTCGAGCGGCTCGCCGACAGGGTTTGCGCTTTTCGGGGACACGGCCGAACGGCTGCGGAAAAACTCGATCTTGCGCTTGCTTTTGGGTGGCGCAACACTTCAGCGCTGCGCTTCCTTTTTGGGTGGCGCAGCGCTTCAGCGCTGCGGTAACTGCACTTTTTTTGAGTACGGCTTCAGCCGCTGAGGTAACGCGTTCTGCTTGGCAGCTAGTTTTTCCGCCAGCCTGCGGAGCGTGCCCATCCCAGTTTTGTTTTCCCTATGAGACCTTCTCGCCCACGCTTTTCGCTTGCGTGAACAGCGCAAGATAATCGGGTCCGCCCGCTTTCGAATCGGTACCCGACATATTGAAACCGCCAAACGGATGCGCGCCTACCATCGCTCCCGTGCACTTGCGGTTCAGGTAGAGATTGCCGACGTGGAACTCGCGCACCGCGCGGTCGAGTTTCTCCCGCGAACTGGAGTACACCGCGCCCGTCAATCCGAACTCGGTGTCGTTGGCGATTTCGAGGGCGTGGTCGAAATTGCGCGACTTGATCACAACCAGCACCGGGCCGAAAATTTCTTCCTGCTCCAGCGTCGACTTCGCCTGAATGTCGGCAATCACGGTGGGTTGAATGAAATATCCCTCGCCGGCACTGGTATCGCGCGCGCCCCCGGTGATCAGCCGTCCATCCTTCTTGCCAATCTCGATGTACCGGAGAATGTCGTTCATCGAAGCTTCGTTGATGACAGCCGCCATGTTGGGGTTCAGCGTGGGATCGCCTACGGTAATCCGCTCGACGCGCGCTTTCAGCTTCTCAAGAAACTTGTCGTAGATGCGCTCGTCGATAATGGCGCGCGAGCAAGCCGAACACTTCTGCCCCTGGAAACCGAAAGCCGCACTGGCTACGCCTTCCACGGCGGAGTCGATATCGGCATCGGCATCCACCACGATCGCGTCTTTGCCGCCCATTTCGAGCACCGTGCGCTTGATCCAGATCTGGCCTGGCTGCTGTTGCGCCGCGGTCTGGTTGATATGCAATCCAACTTCGCGCGAGCCGGTGAAGGCGATATAACGAACCTTCGGATGTGCCACCAGCGCATCGCCAAAGCTGGCGCCGCCTCCGGGACAGAGGTTCACCACGCCTTCAGGCATACCGCATTCTTCCAGCAGTTCGACGAACTTTGCCGCAATCGTCGGAGAATCGCTCGAGGGCTTGAGCACAACCGTGTTGCCGCTAACAATCGAAGCCACAGTCATGCCCGCCATAATGGCGCTGGCGAAGTTCCACGGCGGAATCACCGCGCCGACGCCCAGCGGAATGTACATCAACGTGTCGCGCTCTCCCGGCAGTTGCACCGGCGGCTCGGCTTTGGCGAAGCGCAAAGCCTCGCGCGCATAGAACTCGCAGAAGTCGATGGTCTCGGAGATATCGGCATCGGCTTCAAACCAGTTCTTCGAAACCTCAAACACCAGCCATGCCATGTATTCCAGCTTGCGCTCGCGCATCACATCGGCAACGTGAAACAGTAGCGAAGCGCGCTCTTCGACCGAAGTGTTGCTCCAATGCCCGAAGGCCTTAAGCGCGGCCTCAACGGCCGGCTCAACATGCTCTTTGCCGGCTTTCTGGTGAATGCCCACTACTTCCGAAGGCTTCGCCGGATTAATAGAGCGAATCTTGTCGGAGGTCTTGATGCGCTTGCCTCCAATGATCAAGTCGTACTCGCGGCCCAACTGCCCGCGCACTTTCTCGATGGCGGCGCGCATTTTGCGCACGTTGTCTTCTTTGGTGAAATCCACGAACGCTTCATTCTTGAACGGAGTTTGGTGAAGACGGATTTGCAGACGGGGTGGCGCTTCCATGGTTGCCATAGGGAGATCCTTTCCGGGGCGAAATTATTGGATGTTAGCGCGGAGTTTCGCGACCCATAATTTTACACCCCGCCGAACTTCCTTCGTTGGCAGGAAGAACAGGCTTTCCCGTCGCCTTACTTACCGGCTTCGCCCATCGGAATCTGCGTCGACAACTGCAAATTAATCAGAAGATCGATACGGCGATCGATCTGGTACCACAAGGCCGTCTTCTTCGGCGAGAGGACCTTCTCAAAAACCGCCACATACCTCAGCCGCAATCCGATGAGTTCCTCGTCCACCGCCGCCCATCTCTTGATGTAATTGTAGGCCTGCGCATCGGTCATGGTGCTGTGGTTCGCGGCATAATCCTTGATCACCGCCCAGCGTTCGTCATTCGGTTTGATCGCTTCTTTTCTATACTGCTCAAAGATCGGCCAGAACTTCGTTGCCTCGTCCGGGGTCAGGTTCATGTTTTGCGCGACGATCTGCTTCCGCTGTGCCCGTATGTCCGCCCGCAGCAGCTCGATGTCCTGGTCGGAAAGGCGATGCGGTTGTGCATCGGCGTCCGAAGCCCCTTGCGCTGCCGGTTCAGACGCCTGCGCGAACATCGATGTGCTGCCCACCAACACTACGCTGAGGGCAATCAGGAGAGTGTGGATACTCTTCTTCCGCATTGTTGTTTCCCCCGATCTCTAAAGGATAGTCCGCCGCGAAAACAACCGGCAAAGAATGTTAACACCAGCGGCGGGCTGCCCCACTCTTCCGCGCTCGTTGCGACGCAAGTTAAGGTTCACCCTTCCACGAACGGATGGTCAAAAACACTACCATCGTCCCAAAAAGAAGTCCTAAGCCCAGCAGCGGATGCTGGCTATCCACCCGCAACAACGGAGATATACCCACGTTAGTGGCGCACCACACTCCATCCACCAACCACCCTTCCCAAGTCACCGCCATCCTGGCTCCAAAAAAGGGTTTGGCCCCATACCAGTACCGTTTCATGCCTGCAAGTGTGCGAGTACCGCCACGCCAACCGCAACATGACCAACGTAATGCCGTCCAAAAGATGTCCCGATTCGCAGCGTCGGTCGGAATAGGACTGGTTGGCAGGCAATTCGTCGGATCACACACAAAATCCTAAACCAATACACCTGACCGCCCTCCCATCCCTCACCCCGCCAGATTCTCCTCTATCCGGAGCGCAATGATCGCCATATTTCTCCGCAGCTCCTCGTGACTCAGTGGTGGCTCACTCGCAAGATATGCATTCATGTCACGCGCCACATGCTGCGCTTCCCACATATGCATTCCATGCCGCTCCCGAACCGCGCGTGCGTTCCGCTTCAGGTTCTCCGCCATCTCCCCCTTGGAACCCCACCGCCTCATCCTCCAGTTCGTGCCCCAAGTCGTTTCCCGACCACGGCGTCATCCCCAGCGGCGTCTCCGCCACTTTCTCCGGATCCACCACAACCTGCACCGGACGCGGCTTCTCCGCCGCCATGTGCTTCAAATTCGCTCCCACAATCTGCAACGCATACAGCACCCGCCCCGCTTTTTTGTCGTCGATCTTGTCCTCCAGCATCAGCATCACCACCTGCCGCACCATCGTCTGGAGCGAGTGCGCATCCTCGAACACCGGCACCAGAATCTCGCTCGTCTTCCCATCCGCTCCCTTAACCGTCACCCGCTCCGCACGACACTCCTGATGGTGATAACAGAATCTTCCCCCCCGTAGCGCCGGCGATCCACACTGCGTCCCATTCGTCTTGATATGCTGACACCGCCGCACATCTACTGGATACCTTCTCAACATGTCTCCCTCCGACTCCTGCCTTAACAGCCCAAAATTCCACGAAAACCAACATCTGAGACCAACCCTGAAACCTCAGACCAAGAAAAAGCGCGGCCCCATGGCCGCGCTGATTTTTTTCTCTATCTAATTCTATTATCTCATTTTCGACCGCCGCACCGGACATTTTCCCCGACAAAATAATGCCCACGCTTGCAATCACTTAGCCCAATTCGTGTAGTTTCTCCCTATTGACAAGATTCAGTCCCACCAGTCGCCATCTAACCCCTTATTTATCAAAGGCTTGGCAAAAAACTTCCCGCAAGTTATTGATTCCAAAAGATCACCAAGGGAGGCTCTCCGATACCAACTAGTAACCAATCAGTCCTAATGCGCTGTCGCCGCGATTGGCGCTTCCTCTGGCTCCAGCCTCGCAGTGAAGTGCCGCAAAAACGGAGCCTCATAGGTGAGCTTCATGCCGTGAATCTGGTCGCAACTTGTTACCGCCGTAATTCGTCTTAATCAGCGTGGGTACATTCGTGATGTATTCATATCAGACTTTGACAGGTAGGGTAAACTGAGATGCTTAATACTAGTAAGAAAAAGAAGGGATACCGCGTGGCCACGTCACGACCCAATCAAAAAACCGCCACGGACTCGTTGCTGGAGAGCATGGACGAGCTTGCGGTCGCTGCTTCCAAGAAGATGACGGATGAAGTGCGCGCAACACGGAAAGAGATCAACGACCTGGTAGATCGGGCCGTTGTTCGTAAACCGCGTCGCGAAACTGCCTGATCAGTTCCTTCCGCCTCTCTGCCGTCATATCCGGCTCAAGCTTGTTGATAAGCTCCACGTATTCAGGTTCAGCGTCAAGTCCCTTCTTTACCAGTTCTCGAACGCGCTGTACATCGCGGCGAAGTTTTGCTGCTTCCTCGGGGTCGCAGTATGTGCGTCCAGGATCACGGCGCGTTTTCGTCCACTTGGGTCATGGGGAGGGAGCAAAACCAGAACGGCTGCTGCCGCCGGGCATATTACCGCGTAGCAGCTCCTACTTGCACCGGTTCCGGTTCCAGCTTAGCCGTGAAGTGGCGCAGGAATGGAGCTTCGTAGGTTAAGTTCATGCCGCGAATCTGCTCGCGCTTCTTCCAGACTTCGAGGATGATTTCAACGGCATAGTCGATGTGGCTTTGAGTGTAGACGCGGCGAGGAATCGCCAGCCGGACCAAATCCATTTTCGCCGCAGCTCCAAACATCAAAGTCCCGATCTCGACCGAGCGGATTCCGCCTTCCAGATAGATCTCATTCGCGAGCGCGACCGCGGGAAAATGAGCGGATGGAATGTGCGGCAGAAAGGCTCGCGCATCGATGTAGACCGCGTGTCCGCCCGGCGGTTGCACGATGGGCACTCCCTGCTCCGCGATGTGGTTGCCGAGATACGCGGTCGAGGCGATGCGGTATTCGAGGTAATCCTGATGCAACGCCTCTTGCACGCCTACAGCAATGGCTTCGAGATCGCGGCCGGCAAGACCGCCATAAGTGGTGTAACCCTCGGTGAGAATCAGCAGATTCTTTTCCTGCTCGGCTAACGAGTCGTTGTTGGTGCAAAGGAATCCTCCGATGTTGGCCATGCCGTCTTTTTTGGCGGACATGGTGCAACCGTCGCCGTAGCTGAACATTTCCTGCGCGATTTCTTTTGGCGATTTGTCGGCATAGGCTTTTTCGCGGATTTTGATGAAGTAGGAATTCTCGGCAAAACGGCAGGCGTCGAAGTAAAGCGGGATGCCGTGCGCGCGGCAGACGGCGCTGACGGCTTTGACGTTCTCCATCGAGACAGGCTGCCCGCCGCCGGAGTTGTTGGTGACGGTGAGCATGACCAGAGGCACGCGCTCGCGGCCGACTTTCTCGATCAGACGTTCCAGCGCGGCGACGTCCATGTTGCCTTTGAACGGATGCTTCAGGCTGGGCTGACGGCCTTCGGCGATCACCAGATCGACTGCCTCCGCGCCAACGAACTCCACGTTCGCGCGCGTGGTATCGAAGTGCGTGTTATTGGGGACCACGTCTCCCTTCTTGCACATCACACTGAAGAGGATGCGCTCGGCCGCTCGCCCCTGGTGCGTAGGGATGACGTGCTTATAGCCGAAGATATCCTGCACCGAGCCGCGGAACTGCTCGAAGCTGCGGCTGCCGGCATAACTCTCATCGCCTTCCATCATGGCCGCCCACTGATGCGTGGACATAGCTCCGGTGCCGGAATCAGTAAGGAGATCGATGAGCACGTCGTCCGCAGGCAAAAGAAAAAGATTGTAGAACGCCGCGCGGAGGAGCTGCTCGCGCTGCGCGCGGGTGGTCCAGTGAATGGGTTCGACGCTCTTGATGCGGAAGGGTTCGATGATGGTGCGAGGCATGGTGAGTTCTCTGGTTAACCACACACCTATTGGATAGGAGATGTCTGTGACTGGGATCACGGGATGTGGGAAGCGTGCGACGACAGCGATTAGTTTGGGAGAGTGAAGCTGAGGGTTACATCGGTCTGGAACTGCGTTGGGCGGTCGTTTTGGCGGTAAGGCTGGTAGCGCCAGTTGCGGACAGCATCGCTCGCGGCAGCGGCCAGCGTGGGGTCTCCGCTGAGAGTGCGGATGCTGGAGACGGAACCGTCTTCGGCTACCTGAACTTCGAGGACAACGCTGCCGGAGCGGTGAGCGGCCAGGGCCTCTGGGGGATATTGAGGCTCGGTGCGGCTGAGGATGCGGGCTTCGGCCTGCTCGGGCGCGAGCCAGACGCTTTGGGCTTTGGCGATTGGGGTGGTCGAGGATGCTTCTACGATGGAATCGCCGTTGGACTTGGGGGGAGCGGGCTTCATACGGAAAATGACTTTACCTTTTTCAGAGACGACTAACTCGTCGGCGGCAGGAGGCGGAGTTGATGAGCGAGAGGCTTTTTGCGGCGGCGCTCCTGATGACTTGAGATTAGGCGGGCGTGTCACGGCCGCGGAGATTGGATGAGCTGGCGCGCTTGCTTGTGGCGATATGGCTTGTGGCGAAATGGCTTGTGGCGGAACGGCTTGGGCAATCGCTGGGCGCGAAGGGGCCGAGCGCAACCATCCGATGCGGGAGCCGATGAGAAAGCTGACGGCGATGGCGGCGAGAATGGCTAGAGATCCGAGGACGAGTGTCCAGGCTTCATAGGGAGAGCGGCGAACGGCCAACGGGCTGGCTGGCGCAAGCTCGGATGGAATAAGGATGAGCGGAGCGGCAGGCTCGGGCGCGATGACCGTGGCCGTGAGCTTGGGCTCGGTGAGTTCGATCGCGGCTTGGCGAATGCGGGCGCATTCCTCGGCGAAACCTTCGAGCAGCTTTTGTTCGGGGCTGGAGAAGGCAGCGGGAGAAGTGGAAAAGATCTCGAGAACTCCGGTAAATTGCGCGGTCTTGTCGTTTTGGTTGTCGTAGCGGTCGAAGACGGGAACGATGAGGATGGAGCGGATACCGAGGTGGCGGGAGATGGCGGGATCGACGCGGGGGTCGAACTCAGTATCGACGGAAAGCTGGGGTTGACGGGTTTCCAGACAGGCACCGGAGAGACCGTCGCGAGTGTTGATGGGGATGCCGAGATCTGGGGCCAGGTTTCCGGTAGCCGCGCGGCAGACCATTTCGTCTCCGCGGACGAGGGCTAAAGCGGCGGCGCTGGCATGAGTAGCTTGGGCGGCACGGGCTACGAGGTCGTTCAGAACCAAGTCGAGCGAGAGATCGAGGGGGAGCCCGGCGCGGAGGTGCTGCTCAAGGGTCTGGGCCGGGTCAGGAGACGAAACCTCGGGACGAAACTCGGACCTCGACATAGGTTGCGGGAACATATTTTGTTCCGGCAGCCTGCGGCAGCGCGGGGAAAGGCAGGCTCAGAGGGGAGTTTGCCGCTAAACGACGGGGAAGTCAATCGAAGAAGATTGGGTAATTTGGCAATTTTGTAATTTTGTAATTTGGATTCCCTACCCCATCAACATCCCGCCGTTCACGTTGAGCACATGACCGGTGATGTACGAGGCTTGCTCGGATGCCAGAAAACATACTGCGTTCGCGATGTCGTCGGGCTGGCCTACGCGGCCGAGCGGGATTTGCTTTACGGCATTCTGCTTGAATTCCTCACTCAGGACTGACGTCATGCTGGTTTCAATGAAACCTGGGGCTACCGCGTTGCACGTGATATTGCGCGAGGCTACCTCGCGGGCCAGCGCCATGGTTAGGCCGATCAGTCCGGCTTTTGATGCGGCGTAGTTGGCCTGGCCTGCCTGGCCGGTCTGGCCGAAGATGCTGGCGATGTTGATGATTCTTCCCCAACGCTGCTTGAGCATCGAAGCGATGACTTGCTGGATGCAGAGGTAGGCGGACGTCAGATTGGTATTGAGCACGGCATCCCAGTCGGCGCGCTTCATACGCATCACTAGTTGATCGCGGGTGATGCCGGCGTTGTTCACGAGGATATCGATTTTGCCGAATTGAGCGAGCGCCGATTTGATTCCAGACCTTACTTGCTCTTCATCGGCAACGTCAAGCACGAAGGACGCCGCTTTGCCTCCGTTGGCCGTGATCTCGGCTACCAGTTCGTCTAGTTTCGGCTGGTTGCGCGCCGCTACTGCCAGGCTTGCTCCCTGTCGGGCCAGGGCCAGGGCGCAGGCGTGACCGATGCCTTGGGATGCTCCTGTAACCAGCGCGACTCGGCCTTCGAATTTCATTCTTGCTCCTTTGGAATACAAGCTGGGAATCGATCTTTGGAACGTTGGATTATAACGTCTGGGAGGCAATGGCGGGGGGAACTATACTGCGCTCAAAATCTTCACCACAGGGGACACGGCGGAACACAGGGGAACAGCCACAGGGGACATCACATCCAAGGGGTCTATCCCGCTTGGGTCGCGGGGCGCGCTAGCACGCGAGCCCCAAGAATCAGGTCAATTTTTTCGAGCAGCGTTTTCCTGGAATATGGCTTTGCCAAGAAATACGTGCTGGAGCCCGGTGTTTCTGTGTCGAATTCGGGGTTGCCGTAACCGGATGTCACCAGAATCACGAGCGCT
>Ga0074044_10002750_pt1 | contig 15291 bp, 15 predicted proteins | sample BogForMeECP23OM1_FD_94443 | JGI IMG/M metagenome (GOLD analysis project Ga0074044, IMG submission 94443) | Bog forest soil microbial communities from Calvert Island, British Columbia, Canada - Bog Forest MetaG ECP23OM1 | ecosystem: Environmental > Terrestrial > Soil > Wetlands ... | reverse complement strand
TTGCCTCACCCACCGCCACTCCACCTCCGCACCGCCCCTGATCGCGTCAAAACCCACATCTGTCAATGACTCTGCAAGGTCTTACCACACTAGTAGTACACCTGGAAAATGGAAATCCGGGTCGAAGGCGTTCTCCGAACCGCACTTCGGGCACCTGTTCAGCAAGGGGCTGCCGCATTCGGCGCAGAACTTCTTGCCGGTCTTGCTTTCGGTTCCGCACTTCGTGCAAAGCATCGCTTCGCCCTGTCGAGACAAGGGCAGCTTCCTCTTCTATCACTCGGCGCTCGCCAGGCACTACACCGCCGCCGGCCGCGCTTCGCATGTTTTCCCGCATCCTGTTAAATTACGCTCCTCTATGCGCGGCAAAATTCAAAATGCGTCAGCACCGGCCCGGGGCTGAGTAGAAGTTCCTCCGATGCCGGTAGTGCCGATCACGCGCCTTCAGTTCCAGGACAAGAAGGTGCTCGTGCGATGCGATTTCAACGTGCCGATCGCCGACGGAAAAATCCAGGACCCGGCGCGAATCGACGCGAGCCTCGATACCATTCGCTACATCCTCGAGCACGGCGGCTCGGCCATTCTCTGCTCGCATCTCGGCCGTCCCAAAGAACGAACCCCCGAACTCAGCCTCAAGCCGGTCGCCGAATATCTGACCGGTGTGCTCGGTCAGAAAGTGAAACTTGCGCCCGATTGCGTCGGCGATCACACCGGCAAAATGATCGAAGCGCTCAAGCCCGGCGAGGCGCTCCTGCTTGAAAATCTGCGCTTCCACCGCGAAGAGGAAGCCAACGACCGCGACTTCTCGCACGAGCTCGCGCGCCACAAGCAGGTCTATGTGAACGACGGCTTCGGCACCGCCCATCGCGCGCACGCCTCGACTGTGGGGGTCACGCGCTTTCTCGCCGAGCGCGCGGCCGGCTTCCTGATGATGCGCGAGCTGGACGCGCTCCGCGCCGTTACCGAAAATCCGCAGCGCCCGTCGGTCGCAATCATGGGCGGCGCAAAAGTCTCCGACAAAATCGGACTCATCAAAAATCTGCTCGACAAAGTCGATTCGATCCTGATTGGCGGCGCGATGGCCTACACGTTTCTCAAGGCTCAAGGCGTCGCGGTCGGCCGCTCGCGGGTCGAAGACGACAAGCTCGACCTGGCCAGGGAATTGCTCGCCGAGGCCGCGCGCAAAGGCGTCAAAATTGTCCTGCCATCCGATCACATCGTCGCGTCCGCTCCTGAAGCCGGTGCAACGCCGCATACCGTCACCGAAATTCCCTCGGAGATGATCGGCCTCGACATCGGACCGGTTACCGCGGCCGCGTTTATCGTGGAGATCGCGCGCGCCAAAACCGTCATCTGGAACGGCCCGCTGGGATTCTTCGAGATTCCGGCCTTCGCGGGCGGCACGATGCGCGTGGGCGAGGCGCTGGCCAATCAAGCGGGCGTCATTTCGATAATTGGCGGGGGAGACACGGCCGCGGCCCTCGCGCATGCGCCTTGGGCGAACAAGTTCACGCACATCTCGACCGGCGGCGGCGCCACGCTCGAATTTCTGGAAGGCCGCGAGCTGCCGGGCGTGAAGGCGCTCGAAGTCTGACATTGCACGGGAAGCAGGGACGCGCATGCGCAAGAAACTGATCGCCGGGAACTGGAAGATGCATCTCCTGCCGGTCGAGGCGCGCGCGCTCATCGCCGCAATTCGAGCCGAGATCGATCGCGACGCCGCGACGCTGGCGAAGGACCGCGAGGTGATGGTCGCGCCGCCCGCCGTTCTCATCCCGGCCGTCGCGCAGGCGCTCGCGGGCTCATCCATCCTGCTGGGCGCGCAGAATATGCACTACGACGACCGCGGCGCGTTCACCGGCGAAGTGTCGCCGCCGATGCTGAAATCGTACGGCGTCACCCACGTCATCGTCGGCCATTCGGAGCGCCGCCACCTCTTTCACGAAACCGACGAGCTGATTAACCGCAAAGTGCTCGCCGCTTTGAAGCATCGGATGACGCCGATAATGTGCGTCGGCGAAACGCAGGACGAACACGACAGCGGCCGCGCGGTCGATGTCATCCTCGGCCAGCTCTGGCGCGGCCTGGAAAGTGTCGCCGACGATCAGCTGACCGCAATTGCGATTGCCTACGAGCCGGTGTGGGCCATTGGCACCGGCCGCACCGCGACGCCCGAGCACGCCGAATCGGTCCACGGCGCTATCCGCGGCGCAATCCTCGAACGCTGCGGGCGCGAGCGCGCGGACGCCGTCCGCATAATCTACGGCGGCAGCGTGAACCCCGAAAGTGTTGACTCGCTGGTGTCCAGGCCCGATATTGACGGGGCTCTGGTCGGCGGGGCAAGCTTAAAGGCGGACTCGTTCGCGCGCCTCGTCAGGGCGCGGACTCGCTGAAGAAAACAAATGGTTTCAATCGTCGTTTCAGTTCATGTGATCGTCTGCGTGGCGATGTGCATCATTATTCTGCTGCAACAGGGCAAGGGCGCGGAGGTCGGCGCCGTTTTCGGCGGCTCGAGCCAGACCGTCTTCGGCGCGAGCGGAGCCGGCAATGCGCTGACCAAGGCGACGTGGGCGCTGGCGATCATTTTTTTCGCGAGTTCGATATTCCTGGCGCTGGCGTCAGCGCGGCGCGTGACCGGTAGTATCTTCGATCGGCCGTTTTCGTCGGCGCCCGGGTCGAGCGTGATGCCGCCGGCGTCGAAGCAGGCGCCCAACAACGCGGCGCACGCAGCGCCTGCGCCAGCCGCTCAAAATCCTGCCGGACCCGCGACGCCGTCGTCCACGAAGTAGTCGCCGTATTGTTCGGATTTGCGCCGGAGCGCTCAGACCCTCAACCTCGCTCCGGCCGGCACGCTCGATGCGCGGGTGGTGGAATGGCAGACACGCCAGTTTGAGGGGCTGGTGGTAGCAATACCGTGCGGGTTCAAGTCCCGCCCCGCGCATGAGAAAAAATCTAAATCCACTTTATTGAATGTGAAACCCGCGGTGGGTTTCACACTTCCTTCGGCAGGGGTGACCCCTGCACCCAGTACCAGGAAAAGATGCGGGACGGAGTTTACCCTGAGTACCCGTAGGGTCCCTGTTAGAACTTTTTGATGTAACCGCGGTTCAGGTCGCGCAGCTCAAAACGACAGCGACCTCTGGCGCGGCGGCTGCGGCGCGGCGGCCGGCTGCACCAGGTTGCGCTCGTGATCGATGGGGAAGCCGTAACGCGCGCGGATGCGATCGAAAATCACGCGCATCCGGTCGTCATACGCATGCGGAACGTATTCGGCGTGCGCATAGAACATGTCGATACGCTCCGCCAGACGCGGGAAACGCTCCTTGACGAATGGAATGAACCGGCGCGCCGCCGCGGGCTTCAGAAACAGCGAACGCCACCACACACCCGACGCGCCCGCACGACGCGCCCCGCGAACTACGCTTTCGATCGCCGCGGGATCGTCCGTCAGCCCCGGAATCATCGGCATCATCAGCACGTTGCAGCGGATTCCCGCGCACGCCAGTTGGAACAGCGCGCGCAGCCGCAGACCCGGGCGCGGCGCTCGCGGCTCCAGGATTCGTTGCAGCTTCCGATCGAGCGTTATCACCGAGAAATTCACCGACAACTTCGAGCGCCGGTTGATCTTTCTGAGCAGCTCGAGGTCGCGAACGACGAGGCTCGATTTGGTCGTGATCGACAGGTCCAGCCCCGACAACTGCGCGAACACTTCGAGCATCGAGCGCGTCAGCCCGTACTTTCGCTCGGCCGGCTGATAGGGATCCGTCGCCGTGCCGATTGCGATCGCGTCGGTGCCGATCGGCGTGCGCGAGAGCGTGCGCGCCAGCACCTCGGCCGCCATCCGCTTGACGAAAATTTTGCGCTCGAAGTCCATCGGGTCGCGCAGCTCGAGAAAATCGTGGGTGTAGCGCGCGTAGCAGTACACGCATCCGAACTCGCAGCCGCGATACGGGTTGATAGTCCATCGAAACGGCACGCGCGGGCTGTCGCATCGATTGAGAATCCGCCGCACCGGCATCTCGATAAACTCAACGCCGCGCGTGGCGTCGAGGTCTTCCGGCGGAGTCGAGTAAAGTGGCAATGTGGCGACGGCATTCATCTGACGCGTCTATTTTCGCTTTTTCTTCGCTATCCAGTCAAGTCGCATAACCGCCCGAAATCGCGATGAATCCAGGATTCTGCCTTCTGTTTTCCTTGTGCTCCGGTTTTTCGCTTTTCACTGGGCGCGATTGAGGCCTCGCAAGCTGCTAGATTCTAGGCGCAGAGCGCGGCGCGAGGTACATGACGGTCCGCGCCGCAGCTGGAGGAAATCGCGATGGCGGACAACGGGCGCAAATATCGTGAGAAATACGGCGAGTGGGCTCTCGTGACGGGCGCGTCGGCGGGAATCGGACTTGAGTTTGCGCGTACGCTCGCGCGCGAGGGCTTGTCGATAGTGCTGACGGCGCGGCGCGAAGATCGATTGAATGCGCTGGCCGCGGAAATCAAAGAGAAGCATCACGTGGACACGCGCGTGGTCGCGGCCGATCTAGCGGCGCCCGACGGCGCGGATCGGCTGGCCGACGCAGTCGCGGATTTGCCGATCGCGTTTCTCGTCAACAACGCGGGCTTCGGCTACGCGGGCCGTTTCGACAAGCTGGCAACCGACAGGCTGCGCTCGATGGTGGTCGTAAACTGCGTCGTGCCGGTGGTGCTGACCAGCCGCATCATGCCCGCGATGGTCAAGCGCGGGCGCGGCGCGGTGATCATCGTGGGCTCCGTGGCCGGCCGCCAGCCGCTGCCGCTGCATGCGGTTTACAGCGCGACCAAGGGATTCGATCTGCTGTTCGGCGAGGGTTTGTGGGGTGAACTGCGCGGCACGGGCGTCGATGTGCTCGTGATAGAGCCGGGGCCCACGCAGACCGAGTTCCAGTCGGTGGCGGGAGAGAGCGTGGGGCCTGACCACGGCGAGCCGGTGGAAAATGTAGTGCGGGTCGCGCTCGACGCGCTCGGCAAGCAGCCGAGTGTCATCTCGGGATGGTTCAACTGGGTGCGCGCCAATGCGACGCGGCTGGTGCCGAGATCGACGGCGGCGATAATCGCGAAGAAGGTTATCGAGGGTCAGACGCCGGTCGAGCTGAGGTAGAGCCGCGAATCAGTCCGGGCTCAAGGAAGTATCGCGAGGTCGTAGGCGGGCGGCAGTTTTTCGGTGATCGTCGCGAGCGACGAACCGTCGGCAGTTGCTCGAACGACGGCGCCGTCGTTGCAAACGGCGAAGAAGCCGCTTTCGTTGCTCTCCGGATCGGCCTTCAGCCGCATCACCATCCCGCGCCCAAACCTCTGTTCGGCGGAAATCGGCGTAAAACTCTCGCCGCGATCGGCGCTGCGGAACAACACCGCGTCGGGGCCGGTCGGTCCGACGCGCCAGGTGGGCGGCGGGCCCATCGCGGCCGCGGTGAAAACGTCCTCGCGGTCCGGTGCGCTGACCAGCAGCGGCACAGTGTAAGTGCGGTTGAGCCCGCGGGTTACCTGTTCCCACGATTTGCCGGCGTTCTGCGACAAGTAGAAGCCGCCGCCGGTGGTGGCGTAGAGGCGGCGCGAGTCGCGCGAGTCCACCGCGACGGTATGGATGTCCTCATAGAGGCCGTCGTTGAGCGTCTCGAACGACTCGCCGCCGTCGCGCGAGCGGAAGATGCCGCCCTCCTCGACGCCGACGTACATCGTGGACGGCTCATGCGGATCGAAGGCGATGGAACGCACGTGCGGAATGTGCGGCGGCGGCGGAAACGTCCAGCGCTCGCGCCCGGGAATTTTCAGGAAGCCGGCGCATTCCTTGAAGATGCGCCCGCGATCGTCGCTGCGGAACAGGCGGGCGTGCGAGGTGCCGATGAACACGCGATCCTTCACGGCCGGAGAGGCGGCGAGCGACCAGACTTCTTCTTCGCGCGCGAGCGGGGGAGTGATGTCAGTCCAGGTTCGGCCGCCGTCGGCCGAGCGCGCGAGCGCGCCCTTGCCGCGGGTGTGCTCGCTCGAGCCGGCGTAAATGACGGTGGGATCGGCGGCGTCCTGGGCCATGCACCAGACCGCCGACGGATCGGCCAGCACCATCAGCGGAGCCCCGCCGCGCGAGGGATCAAGAATCACAATCCCCTTGGCCGTCCCAATGCACAGACGCATCCCGGTAAACCTCCCGTCAACGCGACGAATCGTAGCGCAAAGGCCCGCGGCGGAACAGCGGGTGCCAAGTTCTAACAGGGACCCTACGAGTACTCAGGGTAAACTCCGCCCGCATCTTTTCTTATCATCGGGTGCAGGGGTCACCCCTGCCCAGGAAGCGTGAAACCCACGGTGGGTTTCACTACAATCAAGTTCTCCCGCGGCAGCCGCCCGCGGTCGCATCTTCTGCTTTGTGGCGCGCCTTGGTAGAGAGACGCACATGAAGGTTTGCCACGCCGCCGCGCTCGCGATGGTTGCCTGGTATCTGATGATTCCGCCGGTCAATGTTGACAACCGAGTTGACGCAGGTGCGCCCTTGTCGAGATGGAGACAAGGCGTGAGTTTTGATTCCAGGCAGGAATGCGAGCGGTCTCTAAAAGACGCAATCGAAAACCCAATGACACCTTCCGAATATCAGGCAGCAGCAAAGGTCACGCTGAAGGCCAAAATGCATCCGCTTAGCCGGTCGGAAATGACAAGACGGATGCAGGAGTCGGTATGCGTCTCAGCCGGCGATCCCCGCCTCAAGGCGAAATAAGCGGCGCGGGCTTCTAAGTCAGCTTGGTGCCGGCGCGGAGATCGCCGGCGGCTGCCAGCTCGGCGGGTGCTACCTTCTTCGGACCGGGATCGATTCGCGCTCGCTTGGCCGTGATCGTCCCGCCTGCGAGCGCGACCTTCATTCCTTCGGTGTCGATAGAGACAATCGTTCCTGGCTCGGCGTCCGAGCGGTCCCTTGAAAAACCGGCTTCGTAGAGCCGCAGACGCCGGTCGCCGACGGTTGCGAATGCGCCCGGCTGCGGGTCGCATCCGCGGATCAGGTTGAAGACCTCGCGCGCCGGTTTTGCAAAATCGATCTTCGCGTGCTCGTCGCGGCACGGCGGCTCGTAGGTCGCCTTGCTCTCGTCCTGCACGATCGCCGGCGCGTTGCCGGACTTGATCAAATCCACCGCTTCGATCATCGCGTCGATCCCCATCGGGAAAAGCGTATTGAAGTAAATCGCGCCGACGGTGTCGTTCTCGGCAATCGGCACGCGCTTCTGAATGAGGATCGGTCCGGTGTCGATGCCCTTGTCGGGCCAGAACCACGTGACTCCGGTTTCCGCGTCGCCCTGGATGATTGCCCAGTTGATGCCGCTGGCGCCGCGATGGCGCGGGAGGAGCGAAGGGTGAAAGCAAATCGACTTGTAGCGCGGCGCGTAGAGAATTCGCTCGGGAACTATCAGCGTGACGAACGCGAGGATGGCGAGGTCGGCGTCCAGCGCCTTGAAATTCTCGAAGGCGGCGTCGTTCTTGAACGATTTGGGCTGGCTGAGCGGCAGGCCCGTCGCGCGCGCCCTGGCGGCCAGCGCATCCGGCTTGCCGGCGGGCGGATCGGGCGGTGCGAAGACGTGAACGATCTCGTCGCCGTGATCGAGCAGCGCCGCGAGCGCTTTTTCGGCGAAGGCAGCCTGTCCGAGCAGCGCGATACGCAATGTGGCGGACCTCCAGATATTCTGCCGTCACGCTACCAAAACAAAATTGGAGTTGCACCTTGAAACGACGCCTCAGCCCGCGCGCGCAGGCAACGCAACCTAATCCGATCACGAAGAACGATTGACACGGTCGGTCGCGGGCCGCTTTGATGACCGATCGGATGCTCTCCACTCGACGGTTGTCCGAAATTCTCGCGATCCTTCTGCTATTCGCGGCCGCGCCCACTCGCGCGCAAGACGCCCAGGTCCCCGCAGAAGCCCATCGCGGGCGCGGCCGTATCGTGGTGCTGATGGTGTGGGACGGGCTGCGGCCCGACTTCGTCACGCAACGCGACACGCCGAATCTTTTCCGGCTGGCGCGCGAGGGCGTGCGCTTCGATCGCCATCACTCGATCTTCCCGACCCTGACGATGGTAAACGCCACCGCGCTCGCCACGGGAGCGCTGCCGGGCGTCAACGGCCTCGAGGGCAACAACTTCTACCTGGAGCCGTCGGCGGATCCGCAGAGCAAGATGCCGGCGTCCGCGACCGCGAATGAGTCGAAGGGTCGGATGGTGTGGTCGGAGAGCGCCCGGGCGATATTGAATCTGAACGGCGCAGATGGATTCAAAGGGCGGCTGATCGGGCTGGACACGATCGCGCAGGAAGTCGCGCGCGAGGGCGGCTACGTCGCCGTGATTGGCAAGCAGGGCCCGACCTCGGTGTTCGACAATCGGGTCAAGACGATCGTCGATGGCAAGGATATTATCGGCGAGCCGCACCAGGATTACCTGTTTGCCTCGGAGGACTTGGTTGCACCGGCGGCGGCCAGTCAGAAAATAAGTTCAGCGATTCCAGGCGATTCGAAAACCGCGATCGCCGATGAGCAACGCGATTCGTACTTCGCGCGGCTGGCCGTGGAAGACGCCTTGCCGGCCGCCAAGCGCGCGGCGGATGCGGGCCGGCCTGCGCTGGTCGTCTTTTGGCAGCATAACCCCGACCTCACGCAGCACGTCGCCGGCTTGGGTACGTTGCCCGCGATGGAGGCGCTGGGCCTTTGCGACAACAACCTGATGCTGGTCCGCGCGGCGATCGACGCGCTGGGAATCGCGGACAAGACCGACCTGATAGTGGTTTCGGACCACGGCTTCGCGACGATCAAGTTCCGAATCGTGCTGTCGGAAATGCTGGTCTCGGCGGGATTAAAGAAATCGCGCGACAGCATCGACGTCGTCGTCGCGCCCAACGGCGGCGCGGACCTGGTTTATCTGTCGCCGACCGAATTCGCCACCCCCCACGCGCGGCGAGCGGCGCTGCAGAAGATCGTCAACTTCGCCGAGGCGCAGGAATGGTGCGGGCCGATCTTTTCGCGCGACTCCGCGACGGCTCCCGATGAGCCAATCCGCCGCCGCCGCAGCCGGCGCGCGCCGAAGCCGTATCTCGGATGGATCGACGGCACCTTCAGCCAGCGCGTCGTGGGTCTGTACAATCCCGCGCGCTCACCGGACCTGGTGATTTCATTTCGCGAGGAGCCCGATGCCGTCAACAAGGGCCTGACCGGGCCGGGCAATCCAGCGTTCCTGATCGGCGAAATCGGACAGGTCTCGACGCCGAACAAATCCGCCGAACTGCTGCATCCGGTTAAGGGACTCGTGTACGCCGACACCGGAACCAGCCAGACGTTCACCACCGGGATGGGGATGCATGGCGCGGCAGGCGAGCGCGAGATTCATAATTTCTGCGCGGCGGCCGGCCCGGACTTCCGCCGCGGGTTCGTCGATTTCAATCCCACGGCGAACACCGACGTTGCGCCGACGATCACGCAGATACTGGGCGTGCTGCCAAATCTCGGCCCCGGCGGCGCCGCGCCCGCAGGCCGAGCGATGGCCGAGGCGCTGACCGATGGCCGCCGCAGCGCGGGAGGGTCGCATACGCAAACGATGACGACGGACTTGATGCTGCAAGGCGTCGAGGCCGTCACGACGATTCACGTGACGTGGCTCGGCGACGAGCCATACCTCGATAGCTCAACGGTCGAGCACAAGCCGCTGGGCAGTTCGCCGTGAGATGGGATAGGACGCGGAAGAACGGGGAACTCAATTGAAATGAAACCCGCCGTGGGTTTCATACTTCCTTGGGCAGGGGTAACCCCTGCACCCAGTGAAAGAAAGATAGTTCTCGTGTCCGGTTCTTAAATCCGGTTCCCCTTCCCGTGCGGGAAGGGGTTAGGGGTTAGGTTCCGTGTATTACCTCGCCCGTTACTTTCACGGGAGAGGCGGCCGGCCGCAACGCGGTCGGCAGGTAAGGGTGCAGCCGACATATGCTCGCTGCTCGCGCGACCACTTTTGTGTACTTCCGTCTTTGTGTCATTCTAGAGGGGAAGTTGCTGTAGCGAAGAATCCCGGTTCCTTCCCATCCTCGCCCCATGAGGAGGCCTTTGCGTAACCTAGTCGAGGTTTAATTTCCTCTCCCTGTTAGGGAGAGGATGAAGGTGAGGGTCCTTGTGCAGCGCGCGATTCCTTTCGCGCGCGATTCAAGATTCTGTCTCTTTCCAGCAGTTACGAGGTGAGTCTAAGGGCTCAAAAAAGGACGGCACAAGCCGCTAGGCAGCTCACCGTAAGCGGCGGAGCACCCTCACCTCCCGCGCTGCGCTCGGCCTCCACTCCCGTGAAATAAACGGGCGAGGTATCGGAGGCGGCAGTGGCCGGTCAGAACAACTAAGAAAAAGAACGACCCACTCTTATCCAACCAGTTCTAACAGGGACCCTACGGGTACTCAGGGTAAACTCCGTCCCGCATCTTTTTCCTGGTACTGGGTGCAGGGGTCACCCCTGCCCAAGGAAGTATGAAACCCACGGTGGGTTTCATTTCAATCAAGTTCCCTCGTTCTGGATCCTTTACGGCGAGCTGCCCAGCGGCTTGTGCTCGACCGTTGAGCTGTCGAGGTACGGCTCGTCGCCGAGCCACGTCACGTGAATCGTCGTGACGGCCTCGACGCCTTGCAGCATCAGGTCCGCCGTCATCGTTTGCGTCTGCGACCCTCCCGCGCTGCGCTCGGCCTCCACTCCCGTGAAATAAACGGGCGAGGTAATCCGCGTCAATCCAGCGCGGTGATCGAGCGGCCGCGCGTCTCGGGCAGCGTCCAGACCATCAACGCGCCCATCGTCGAGAACATTGCGCCGAGCGACAGCGTCGCGCCGAAACCGAAGCGTGCGCCGAGCGCCGCGATCAAAAGGGGCGTGAAGAACTGAAAGCCGCGCGTGACGTTGAGCAGCGCTCCCAGCGCAGTATTGCGAATCCGCGTCGGCAACAGTTCGGCGATCATCGGCGCGACTCCCGCCCAGATACCGGTGCCGAATCCTGCGGCGAACATCGCGGCCGTGATGAGACCGGGCACGGCCACCGCTGAAGTCCATAGAATGGTCGCCGGGATCGTGCCCGCCGCCATCAGCAGGCCGTACGCGCAGAACGCCGGCCGGCGGCCGTATCGATCCGCGACGCGGCCGAAGCTCAGGTAGCCGAGCACGCCGCCGAGCTGCATTTCGATCATCAGGCGGCTGGCGGCCGCCGCCGTGAGTCCGCGCTTGAGCTCCAGGTATCCCGGCATCCAGGTGTAGGTGAACCAGTACGCTTCGGAGTTGAGCAGGACGACCACGAACAGCAGCGCGAAGATGCGCCGGTGAACGAGAATCGCGCGCAGGTCCACGCCGCGGTCGAGCTCGGTGCGCGTGCGGCGCCAGACGTCGCTCTCCGGCATCCACTTCAGCACGGCGGCGACGACAAATGCGGCGGGCATCGCGGAAACCATGAACGTCAAACGCCATCCGATCGCGGGCGCGAGATAGCCGCCCGCCGCTGCCGCCAGCAAGACTCCGAGCGGCGCTCCCGTCTGCACGTACGCCGCGTATCGCGCGCGGCGCTCGGCCGGCACGCTCTCGGCAACCAGGCTTTGTCCGGGGGCCCATCCGCCGCCCATCCCGAGCCCGGTTATCGATCGAAACACCATGAGTTGGGTTAGAGTATGGCTGAATCCGCACAGCGCAGTGCCGACGCCGTAGATGGCGACCGTAGCTGCGATCATTGGTTTTCGCCCGAAGCGATCGCCGAGGAAGCCGAAGATAACTCCGCCGAGCGCCGTCATCAGCAGCGACGTGCCCAGAGCCAGGGACGATTGCGCCGGCGTCAGATGGAGTTCGCGCGCGACCGGGACGAGCAGGAACGAGTACAGAATCAGGTCGTAAAAGTCGAAAATCCAGGCGGCGAAGGCGAGCGCGACGATCCTCAGATGAATCGCCCCGGTCGCGCGCTGGTTCATCAGCAGGGGCTGCGCATTACCCGTGACGGCGGCCTTGGGCGGCGGTGTTTTGGCGACTGGCTCCATGCGAGCGGGTATGGTTGGCTATTCTTGCCGGTTGCGCCTGTCAAGGGAACGTGCCCCGGGTGGATTTCCCTGGTGATCCGCTTTGGCATTTCGGAGGACCAATGTTAAGAAGGCTTTTTCGATGGATTGTTCGAACGGCGATCACCATCGCGGTGTTGTTCGCGATCGTCGCCATCTCGGATTACATCTCGCATCGCGTGCCGCCCAACTCGGTCCTGGCAATCGAGCTCAATGGACCGGTTGTCGAGCGCGGCGGCAGCGGCCTGCTCGGCCTGTTGAGCAAGAATCAGACGGCGCTCAACGTGCTGCGCAGCGCGATCGACAATGGGGCGAAGGATCCAAAAATCGTCGGCCTGGAGATCAAGGTAATCAACCCCGAGATGGAATTCGCGCAGGCGCAGGAGCTCGTCTCGCTGATCAAGTCGTTCAAGAGCCGCGGCAAATGGACGGCTGCCTATATCGAGACCGCCGGCGAATCGGACCTGGGCAACATGCCCTACGTTGTCGCCAGCGCCTGCGATGAAATCTCGCTGATGCCGCAGGGCGATCTCAATCTGATGGGTGTGCAGCTGCGCGAGCTGTTCCTGCGCGGCACACTCGACTGGCTGGGGATCACTCCGAACTTCGCCTCGGCGGGCCGGTACAAGAGCGCCGCCAACATGTTCACCAACAAGGACTTCACGCCGGCGCAAAAGGAAGAGGACGAAGGGCTGGCCGGCGGCTTGTTCGATCAGATCGTCGCCGCTATCGCGGCCGGCCGCAAGCTGAGTCCCGACGCGATCAAAACTTTGATCGATCAAGCGCCGCTGAATGCTGAAGCGGGCCTGAAGGCGCGCCTGGTCGATCGGCTCGAATACGAGGACGAGTTCAGCGAGCGCGTGAAAAACCACGGCGACCTGGTTCACAAGGTAGTCGATTACACCAATTACGCACGTGCGAGCCTGTTTTCCAACTTCAGCGGCGGCGATCAAATCGCCGTCATTTACGGCGACGGTGAAATCCAGCGCAGCGGCGAAGGCTTCGATCCATTTTCCACTCCCGACACCGCGGCGATGACGTCCGACGACATGGCCGAAGCGTTCAAGTCCGCGCGCGAGAGTGACGACGTTCGCGCCGTGATCCTGCGGGTGGATTCGCCCGGCGGCTCGATGCTCGCGTCGGAACTAATCGGGCGCGAGGTCGAGCTCACCGCCAGGAAAAAACCCGTGGTCGTCAGCATGTCGGGATACGCCGCGTCGGGCGGATACTTGATATCGATTCCGGCGGCGAAGATTATCGCCGAGCCCGGCACGATCACCGGCTCGATTGGCGTACTCGGCGGCAAGTTCAACGTTACGCCCGCCGCGCAAAAAATTTATGCGAACACCGACGCCGTGAGCCTCGGCGCAAACGTCGGGATGTTCGACATGTGGACCGACTTCACGCCGGCGCAATCCAGGCAGTTCCAGGACGACATCATGCGCAACTACCGGTACTTCCTCAAACTGGTCGCGGCCGGCCGCCACATCACGTTGGAACAGGCCGATGCGGTCGCGCAGGGGCGGGTCTGGACGGGAGAGCAGGCGCTCAAGTTAAAGCTGGTCGATTCGATTGGCGGCCTCGATGAGGCGATGGCGGCCGCGAAGGGATTGGCGCGCCTCGCGCCCGATCAGCCGGTCGGAGTCATCGAACTTCCCGAACAGCCCGGCCTGCTGCAATCGCTGATCAACGGTAAGTTGACCGCGTCGATCACGCAGCGCCCGGCGGCTCGAATCGTCGGACCGGTCATCGAGCTGATTCGGCTGGCGCTCAGCGGTCACGCGATTTTCAGCGCGGCGTATTGTCCGGTGGTGCCGATGCTCTAATCCTGAACCGCGGAGGCAATTCAGTGGACTCGCAACTCGAAGGATTTCTCAACTCGTTGGCTGAAGCCGAGCGCGCGGGCGGCCGCGTCCTGCATGAGCTCACCGGGCTGGCGCACTCGCTCGAGCTGTGTGAGATGCTCAAGAAGGTCGGCCACGACGAAGGCTACTATGCGGGAGAGCTGGCGGCGCATGTGCGCCGGCTTGGCGGCAGTCCATCGACGAAGACCGGCGACTTTGTCGAGAAGGTGCGCGCGGTCGGAGATTTTCGCGGCAAGCTGGAGCTGCTGAATCGCGGCCAGCGATGGGTGATTCGCAAGATCGAGGAAAACCTCACGACCGTCGGCGATGCGCCGCTCAAGGCGTTCCTGGTCGTGATGGCGCAGGGACATCGCGTCAATATCGGCGCGCTCGACGAAGCGTTGAAAGAAGGTCTCGTCTAGGCCAGCCCTCGCGGTTGAACGTAAGGAGCAAGCCTCGTGCGGCAAACAATCATCGGCCTGCTGATGGCGGCATTGACGGCGGCGTTCTTCTATTGGGTGGCGCGGCGCCGTTACAAGTGCCCGGTTTGCGGACGAATCGTGAAGTATGACGACGTCAACTGTCCGCACTGCGGCAACGACATGAAGTATCGCCATCGCGCCGGCCCGGAGGCGGTTCCGCGGGCCGCGGCTGATCTGCGGCCGACCCGGCGCCGGCCCGCCGGCGGCCGCCCTTCACGGAGTTGAGGGCAGCCGCGGCACGACGCAAAAACGTTTGCGTTTGAGACTTCGAATTGATCGGAAAGCGCACGAAGTCGTCACCGATCTTCAAGTCGGCGAAAAATCCCGCCGGATCTTCATGGAAATGCAGGAACCCGATTGAGCCGCAGTAGAACGCTCCGCGTTTTCTCTCCCTAAGTCCGTCGAGCCGTCGAATCTCGGCGAGGATTGGCGCGAGTTGGTCGAGCGCCTCCGGTCCCGCGTGCTTCATTGACTACAATCTCAACACCAGGTGGCTATAGCAAGTAGCTATCTACGAGTTGCCCAGCTCGATCACGTAGCCATCGGGATCGGCCAGGTACGCATACGGGACGCCGGGTGCATGTTCGCCGCGGCTCTGCACCTTTCCGCCGGCGCTTACGACCTGGCGAACCATCTCGTCGAGGTTGTTTTTCGCGATCGAGAAGCCAAAGTGCGAGACGCCGCCGCTCCCCACCGGATCGCCCGCCTCGGCCTGGCACAGGGTGATTGTTTCGTCCACGCCGGGCGAGTGAAGAAAAACCATTTTCCCCCCTTCCCAGAATTTCACCTCGAGGCCAAATGCTTCCTGGTAGAACTTAAGCGAACGACCGATGTCTCTGACGTTAAGATTGATGTGCCTCAATCCGCGGGCTTTGATCATCGACGTGCCTCCTGGTACCCGGTCTGGCTATTCGAGTGACTAC
>Ga0074044_10002749_pt1 | contig 15292 bp, 12 predicted proteins | sample BogForMeECP23OM1_FD_94443 | JGI IMG/M metagenome (GOLD analysis project Ga0074044, IMG submission 94443) | Bog forest soil microbial communities from Calvert Island, British Columbia, Canada - Bog Forest MetaG ECP23OM1 | ecosystem: Environmental > Terrestrial > Soil > Wetlands ... | reverse complement strand
CCGACGGGCCGACCGGCCGCCTCGGACTGGTTGAGCTCCGCGCCTTCGAAATGCCGCCGCACGCGCAAATGAGCCTGGTGCAGATGCTGTTGTTGCGCGCGCTGGTCGCACGCTTCTGGAAAACGCCGTACGACAGCCCGCTGGTGCGCTGGGGTACGCAACTGCACGATCGCTTCATGCTGCCCCACTTCGTCGCCGCCGATATGCAGGATGTGGTGCGCGACCTGCAGGCCGCAGGTTACGCCATTGGGTTCGACTGGTTCGCGCCCTTCATCGAATTCCGTTTTCCGCGCCACGGCACGGTAATCTACAACGACATCCAGCTCGAGCTGCGGCAGGCGATCGAACCGTGGCACGTGCTCGGCGAGCAGGTGGCAGCCGGTGCCACCGCACGTTATGTCGATTCGTCGGTCGAGCGCCTGCAGGTCAAGGTCAGCGGTATGATCGACGCGCGCCACGCTGTCTCCTGCAACGGTCGTGCGCTGCCGCTGCACGCCACTGGTGTGCCGGGTGAATATGTCGCGGGGGTGCGCTACCGGGCGTGGGCACCGCCGTTGGCGCTGCATCCGACCATCGGCGTGCAGGCGCCGCTGGTGTTCGACCTCGTCGATACCTGGAGCAAGCGCTCAATCGGCGGTTGCACCTATCATGTATCGCACCCTGGCGGCCGCCACTACGAGACCTTTCCGATCAACGCCAACGAAGCCGAAGCCCGGCGGCTCGCCCGCTTCTGGAGCCACGGCCACACTCCGGGCACCCTGACGCTGGCCGCAGAACCGGTCAACCAGAGTTTCCCGTTTACCCTCGACCTGCGCTGGCAACCTTGAAATCCGTCCCTTTTAACTCAACGATGTTGATATCGAACATTTATCCGCAACGGATTCTGCTGATTGTGGCTACGCTCGCAGGCGGCCTCGCCTTGGATGTGCGCACCGATATCGTCGGACAGGTCGCGCTGAGTGCCGGCATTTGGGTCGTGCTACTTTATTTGCTGAAGCGCGTAGAGCGTGACATACGATATGGATTAATGGCGTGTCTGGTAATTGCCACTCTCGGCGAGATGTTTTTATCACTGGCTTGGGGTCTCTACACTTACCGTCTGGGAAATATTCCCCTGTTCGTTCCGCCGGGCCATGTGTTGATGCTTTTACTCGGGCTTGCACTTGCCCACCGCATGCCAGATGCCGCCGCGCATGCAATTATCGGTTGCGCCGCGATCTACTCTCTCGTGGCGGCGGTGGCCGGAATTGACACGCTCGGTATTCCATTGTTCCTGGTACTGCTCACTGCAGCGCTGTTCATGCCGGCCCAGCGGCGTTTGTACGCAAGCACGTTTGTGTTATCGCTTATGCTTGAGTTGTACGGCACCTGGCTGGGTAATTGGACCTGGGCGCACCAAGTCCCCGGAATGGCGTTAGTGACAACCAACCCGCCGGGGGCTTCCGGTGCGTTCTACTGTGCGCTCGATGCGCTAGTGGCAGCTACATTGTTGATGGTCGTGCCGCGCTTTAATGCGCTCGCTTCCCGACCTGTTCGATCGTCTGTGGCACCCTAAACCTGCTACCGTGTTTGGTAGTTATGATTTAACGCAGTCAACGATACTTAACTTAGGTGAATATCCGATATATGACCGCTTCCGGCCAAAAGCAGACATTAGCGACCTCCATATTGAACCTTCCGCGCCCTGATTGAGCTCCGGCTGCTGGTTGTGCCGAGCGCGGTCTTCATAAGTCGATTCGCGCCCCAAGCTCAACGATTCGATTGCGCGGAATGCGGAAGAACTCGGTGGCATCAGTCTCGTTGCGATGCATCCAAGCGAAAATACGGCAGAACAGCATATTCAATCGCCGCATGCCGACGCTTGTCCTCACGAATGACACGCGAGACAGAAAGAAGCTGGTCTGCATCATGTCGAATTCCTGTCCGCCAAGCGTGCAATGCGCGAGTGCAACCGGAATGTCTGGCTGTTGCATGAAACCGTAGCGCAGCACGATACGGTAGAAGTCATTGCCGAGCGCTGTTACGATCGCACGTTCGGAAGAGGCCACGCGCGGCACTTGTTCCGTTTCGACGCTGAGGACCACATTGCGCTGGTGCAGGACGTGGTAATGCTTCACGCTGTGCAGCATCGCGACCGGCACAAAGTCGGTTCGGCGCGTCAGATACACCGCGGTGCCCGCCACTCTACTCTCGTTGGCCATTGACTGAATAAAAAGATCGAGTGGCATCGTTTCACGTTCGAGCTGCCGCAGCATCGCGTCGCGACCGGTATGCCAAGCTTTCATCAGTAGAAAAATTATCGACGCCGCGACCAATGGCACCCAGCCGCCTTGGGTTACCTTGGTCAGGTTTGCGGACGCGAACGAGGCGTCGACCAGCGCCAGCAATCCGGCAACTGCAATCGCAACCGCGCGCGACCAGTGCCACTGCTCGCGCATCATCTTATACAACAGCACCGTTGTCAGCAGCATCGTGAGCGAGACTGCGATGCCGAACGCGGCCGCCAGTTTGTCCGATGAGCCGAACCCGAGCGTCAAGCTGAGTGTGAAGATCATCAGCAGCCAATTGATCGAGCCTACGTAGATTTGCCCATAACCGATAGATGAGGTCTGGATCACATTCAGGCGTGGGCATAGGCCAAGCTGGATCGCCTGCCGCGTCATCGAGAAGACGCCGCTGATGATCGACTGGCTGGCGATGATTGTGGCAGCGGTTGCAAGTGCGACCAACGGCAGCTGTAGCCATGCAGGCCCGAGTAGGAAGAATGGGTTGCTCCCGGAGGGAACGGCACCGGCAACGACAAGCGCTGCCTGCCCTGCATAGTTGAGCAGCAACATCGGCAATACGATGCCGTACCAGCTGAAGCGGATCGGCCTTGCGCCGAAGTGACCCATGTCGGCGTAGAGCGCTTCGGCGCCGGTCGCGCTTAGAAAAACCGCGCCGAGCACCGTGAAACCGACGAAGCCATGCGTAGTGAGGTAATGAATTCCGTAACGTGGGTCGAGTGCAAGCAGGATCGTCGGGTGCGCCAGTACACCGATCGCACCCAAGGCACCAATGGCAAGGAACCATACCATCATCACTGGTCCGAATAGGCGGCCGATTACCTCGGTTCCCTTGCGCTGGAATGAGAACAGTGCTAGCAGCACTAGCACCGCGAGCGGCAATATATACGGCGCTATCGCCGGCATTGGCAGTTTGAGACCCTCGAGCGCGCTCAACACCGATATTGCCGGTGTGATCGCACCGTCGCCATAGAGCAGCGCGGCCCCCAATATGCCGATCGCGACCAGGCCACGCCGCTCGTGGCCCTTCAGCGCCAAGCGCGCCATCAGCGCCAGAATACCGCCCTCGCCGTCGTTGTCGGCTCGCATCACAAGCCCGACGTACTTGACCGAGGTCGTGATGATCAGAGTCCATACGATCAGCGAGAGCATTCCGTAGGCCGCCACAGGTGCTGAGCCGCCAGCCCAGTCCAGTGCGGTCTTTAGCGTATAGAGAGGACTGGTGCCGATGTCGCCATAGACCACGCCGAGTGCGCCGAGCATCAGCGCGCCGAGTGGTCCGGATACCTCACGCCGTGTCAGCGCGGATGGCGTGAGCGTGGGAGTGGCCATTGGAAGGGGGGATGCGATTTCGCCGTCACAGAGTGACATATTGAATTGCACCAAATAATACTCCGCTATTACCCGTTTTTTATGAGTATCCGGAATAGCCTGATGAAACTCGCCTTGAGATCAATATTGCCTCAGACCCGCAACTCGGAATATGCTATTTAAATATCGGGGTAGAAACCATCCGCTTTCGACCCAAAGCGGACGCTTTAGGTATTCACTTCACCATCACATATGATCGCCTCTGCTTCAGTACCATCTCGAACTGCTCGATCGGGACTGGTTTGCCAAACAGATACCCTTGGTAGTGAGTGCAGCCTGTCTTTAGTAGAAAATAATGTTGCTCTTCTGTCTCGACCCCCTCGGCAATTACATTAAGATTCAAGCTATGTGCCATGGCAATAATGGTGCGCACAATTGCTTTATCGCTACTGTCCACTGCAAGGTCCCTTACAAAGGATTGGTCGATCTTGAGCTGATCAATCGGCAGACGCTTCAGGTACTGCAAGGAAGAATACCCGGTGCCAAAGTCGTCTAGTGAAAATCGTACCCCAAATTCCTTCAACGCACTCAAAATTGCGATTACGTTTTTGATGTTTTCGAGCATCATGCCTTCAGTTAACTCCAGCATGAGCAGCCTCGGGTTGATGGCATAGCGCTGCACAGTAGCCTGCACTTGAGCCACGAAATCAGCTTGATAGAATTGCTTGGCGCTTACATTCACCGACAGAATAAGATCATGGGTCAGTGCATCTTGCTCCCACGCCTTGAGTTGGGCGCAAGCCGTCTCCATTACCCATTGCCCGATGGGCAGTATCAGCCCAGTTTCTTCTGCCAGCGGAATAAATTCATTCGGTGATACCAGACCTCGTTCAGGGTGTCGCCAGCGGATCAATGCCTCCACCCCCACTGGGCGGCGCGAACTGTCCACTTGGATTTGGTAATGCAGGATGAACTGCCAATTCTCAAGCGCTTTGTGTAATTCATTCTCAAGGACCCCTCGGGAGTTGATGGTTTCCTGCATCTGCGGGTCAAAGAAGAGCATGGTATTGCGACCGGCTTTCTTGGCCTGGTACATGGCGATGTCTGCTTGCATCAACAGTTCCTCTATTTCATGCTGATGTCCATTGATCAGGGTCGCGCCGATACTGGTGGTGTTGCGAATCTCATGCGTGGCAATCTGGTATGGCTGTCTAAGATTATCGAGAATTTTAACGCCGACGGCTTCCGCCTGAGTTGCCGCCTCAAGAGCATGTTCGCTCAGATCTTCCAACATCACCACAAACTCATCGCCGCCAAGGCGTGCCACAGTGTCGACTTCGCGCACGCAGGAAGTCAGTCTTTCGGCAACCTTTTGCAAAAGCATGTCCCCTATGCCATGGCCGAGGGTGTCGTTGAGGATCTTGAAATTATCTAGATCAATGAAAAGGATCGCGCCTTGTCGGCCGCTACGCCCACTGGAGGCCAATGCGTGCTGAAGCCGATCTTGCAAAAGCCTCCGGTTGGGGAGGCGAGTGAGGATGTCGTAGAAAGCCATCTGGTGGATCTTCTGGCGGTTTGCATTCAGTTCGGTGATATCGTGCCCCACCCCCATGACAGTGGCCACATCGCCGGAAGAATCATGTTCTGCCGTCAGCCGGATATGACTGCAAATTTCTTTGCTATCCTTATCCTTCCAGTTCAACTCAAACTCAACATCCTTGCCGGTCGTAAACACTTCTTGGATTTTCGCCTCATAATTGACTGAATCCAACCCACCAGGACACTCCGAAGGTTTCTTGCCTAGTAACGCATCAATTCCACCATCGACCATCGCACTAAACACCGGATTGACATATATACGGCGGCAATCACGATCATAACGCGCGATAGTATTAGGAGAGTTTTCGACCAAGGTGCGCCATTGTTGCTCGCGAGCAGTGAGCGCCGCTTCCATGCGCTTGCGCTCGCTGATATCGCGGCTAATGCCGAGAAAGATTGGCTGTCCACCCAAATTGACTAGGCGGGTGTTGACCTCGATCGGCATGACTGAACCATCCTTGCGCAGGCGGGAAGACTCGAACGTGGCATGACCTTGGCTTTTAATCAGCTCTAACCTTTCCGGTATTGTGGCGGCGAAATCTGGCCCTACGAATTCGGCCAGGTTCTTCCTCTGCATTTCCGCTTTTGTGTAGCCTAGCCTCTCATACCCAACATGATTGATATCAATGAAGCGGCTATCCATGGAAACAAGCTCGATGCCATCGCTGGCCAACTCGAATATGTTCTGGAACTTCTCATCGCTTGCCATTTTTTCATGCTGGGATATGAACAGCCGGGACAACAGGTGGTTGGCATTTCTAGCAAAGAAATACATGCCAGCGCTGAACAGTAGGAACATGGCGCCCAGCACAGCGAACATTGCCCGATCTTCGCTGCCTGAAAAAATCTCAAGTGCGAAGCGGACTGAAGTCAATATCGCAATAGGGAGGAAGAAAGCTCGATAGGCAGAGATATATGCATTCCAAGAAACTGTCGCACCGGCCATCATGCCGAGAATTACCACCAGCAGAAATAACTGGTGTTGCAGCGAATTGTGAGGAAACAGGAAAATTGCAGCCATGCCCCAAAGAGTTCCTGACAACGCTGCGCCCGATACAGAAACCCGCTTCCAATAATCTAGATGTGTCGTCTTAAATTCGTCCCGATCGTATTCAATCAATTGGTGATATCTAAAGGCGGTGATGCCGCTAACTGCCATTACCCATATCAGAAGCACGCTGGTCGGAACGTGATCCCAAAGGAAAGCCACTGTAATGACGGAATTAACAACATTGACAGCATAGACGAATCTTGCACGGGAAAATAGCGTACTGATTTTGGAAGATTCGACAAGCGAAACAACAGCCGAATTGCTTATTACCACACCCACCCCCTAAATCCGCGCGACTTGCTACGAGCGCACCGACTCACAGCACTTTTTAAGATTCCGTTTCTGAATTCTGAATATGTTATAGCACTAGGAATGGATCTTGTAGATTTTTCAATGATATTCCTAAATTGAAGAATGTGAGAACGTCTGCTTTTGGTCGTTAGCAGTCATTTAAAAGCGTCCGCTTTCGACCCAAAGCGGACATTTATCCTGCTTGTTAACTGTCAAGCAATCCATAATCACCCTGATTTAATTCACAGAAGAATATTCCACTTTCAATTTGAATAATTTAAAGAAGTTGTCGGTGGTCTTTTTGGCAACCTCCTCCACGTTTACTCCCTTAAGCCGCGCAATTTCCTCGGCCACGTATTTCACATAGCCGGGTTGGTTGATTTTGCCGCGAAATGGCGCCGGCGCCAGATAAGGCGAGTCAGTTTCGATCAGCATGCGCTCCAGCGGCACTTGCTTCGCGACTTCCTTAATCGCGTGCGCGTTTTTAAACGTCACAATGCCAGAAAAGGAAATGTAAAACCCAAGTCCGATCGCGGCCTGAGCGGTTTCCCATGATTCGGTAAAACAATGCATAACGCCGCCAACATTAGCTGCGCCTTCTTCATGCATGATGCGCAGCGTATCTTCCGCGGCGCTCCGGGTATGGATAACCAACGGCTTGCCACTGGTGCGCGCGGCGCGGATATGAGTGCGAAAGCGATCACGCTGCCATTCAAGATCGCCCTTGAGCCGATAGTAATCAAGGCCGGTCTCGCCGATGGAAATGACCTTCGGATGGCCCGCCAGTTGCACGAGTTCTTCCACGGCCGGTTCATGGATTTCTTCATAATCCGGATGCACGCCGACGGTCGCGTATAAATGGTCGTGGGTTTCAGCCAATGCCCGCACACGCGGAAAATCTTCGAGCCGTACCGAGATGCACAATGCGCGTCCGACCCCGTTCTCGCGCATCAGCGTGAATATCGTATCAAGATCGCCGGACAGCTCGGGAAAATCGAGATGGCAGTGCGAATCAACCAGCATGGCCGAGGAAACTTGTTGCGTCGTTCTCTTCGCCGCGCAGCAACAGCGTATAGGACAGCAACATCTGCTCGATAAACAAGCGCGCGTTTAACGGATGATTGACGATGCGCTGCCAGCCGACCAGCATGCGGTGATAACGCGCGAGCTGCAACGCATTGAGTGACTTGGTCGCCTGCGTTAACGCCGCTTCATAATCCGGATTGTACCGCACGCGCCCGGCGGTTTTCTTGAGTAGCAGATCATAGGACCAGCGTTGCAACCATCCCAACAGGCGTGGCGGTGAATAATCGCGTGCGCGCTCGGCCAGCTCCAATGCATTGAAACAACGCGTGGACAGCGCGCCGAGTACGAGTTTGCGCTGTGTCCAGTAATCATCAGCGGCAAGCCGCAACGCGGCCAGCGGAGCATTGCCGGTCTGGGCAAGACTCAATGCCGGCTCGGCGGCCCCCTGCTCGCGCAGCCATTGTTCGGCGACCGCCGCTGATGGTGTTGGCAGTACGATTTGCTGGCAGCGGCTGATGATCGTCGCCGGCAGATAGTAAGGATGGTGTGAAACCAGGATAATACGCGTTCCGGCTGGCGGCTCTTCGAGGTTCTTGAGCAGCGCGTTGGCGGAATTAATGTTGAGCGCTTCGGCCGGATAAAACACCAGGGTCTTGCCACTATCACGGTGCGCGGAAAGATGGATGAAGTTATGCAGCCCCCGCACTTCTTCAATCTTGATTTTCTCGCTGGGCTTGCGCTTGCGTTTGCCGGATTCCTCCCCTTCATCAATGGAATCCTCCGTTTCTTCACCATCAGCAAACTCCTCACCATCGGCCAGCCGCAGCACCTCGGGACGCAGTTCGCGGTAATCAGGATGGCTGCCAGACGCAAACCAGCGGCAGCTCTGGCATGCACCGCACGCCGTGCCATCTTGTTCCGGAGTTTCACAAGCGAGCGATTGTGCGAGTTTACGCGCGAAGTCAAGTTTGCCGGTGCCTTCCCGGCCCCGCAGCAGCAATGCATGCGGCAATGTCATTTTGCGCGCAAGCAGGCTGCTCCAAACCGCCTGCTGCCACGGCAATACCGTTATTGGCATAGCATCTCCGCAATGACGGTAAGTTCGCGCCTGATCTCCTCCATGCTGCGTTCCGCATCAATGATATGGATACGCTGCGGAGCATTGCGAACCCGCAACAGATAGGCGTCACGCACGTGCTGGAAAAATTGGTCCTGTTCCTGCTCGAAGCGGTCCGGTTGCTTGATAGCAGTCATGCGTTGACGGGCAACCGCTGGAGCAATGTCAAAATAAAGCGTCAGGTCCGGCTCGAGGTCGCCTTGCACCCAATGCTCGAGTGCTTCAAGCCGGTGCCATGCGACGCCCCGGCCACCGCCCTGATAGGCGAACGTCGCATCGGTAAAGCGATCGCACAATACCCATTGTCCCGCCTCTAAGTTGGGAAGAATGACTTGATGGATATGCTCGCGGCGCGCGGCAAACATCAGCAGCGTCTCGGTCTCCGCGTGCATGGGTTTTTTACTATCGAGCAACAATTTTCGCAATTGTTCACCGAGCGCGGTCCCACCCGGTTCGCGTGTCATCATGAGGTCATGGCCGCGCGCACGCCAGAAATCAGCGAGCCACTCCAGTTGAGTGCTTTTGCCCGCGCCGTCAATGCCCTCCAAGGTGATGAACTTACCGCGCATGTTTACCGTGCTTTTGATATTTTGTCACCGCACGTTCGTGATCGACCAGTGTCGCGGAAAACTCCGAAGTGCCATTGCCGCGCGATACAAAATACAGCGCAACGGACGGTGCCGGATTGAGCGTCGCTTTCAATGAGTCCAGCCCGGGCAGTGCAATCGGCGTCGGCGGCAGACCAGCGCGCGTATAGGTATTGTACGGCCCGTCGGTGAGTAGATCGATTTTACGCAAATTGCCGTCGAATTTCGGCCCCAGGCCATAGATGACGCTGGGGTCGGTTTGCAGCATCATGCCCTGCCGTAGGCGGTTGATGAATACCGCCGCGATCATTGACCGTTCGCCGAGCTGCCCAGTTTCCTTTTCGACGATCGAAGCCAGTATCAATGCTTGATACGGATTCTCGAGCGGTAGTCCGGCGGCACGCGTGTTCCACAACGCTTTAAGCTGTAATTGTTGCTGCTGATGCGCGCGCTTGAGCAACGCCAGATCGCTGGTTCCTGCAGAGTAAAAATAGGTGTCCGGAAAGAACAGCCCTTCGGTAGATGGATAATCAATCGCGAGACGTCGCAAGATTTCCCGTTCGCCGAGGCCGGCAGAGTCGTGCTTGATGGTCGGCTCCGCATCGAATGCCGCGCGTGCTTGCGCGAAGGTCCAGCCTTCGATCAAGGTGATCTGTTCCAATGCCTGATCGCCGGAAGTAATTTTCCCAAGCAGTGCATACGGCGACAGTGGGCCCGTAATCTCATAATTGCCGGCTTGAATCCGTCCGGTATCGCCGAGCAGACGGGCGAGCAGCTCAAAGCGCAGCGGAGAATCAATCACGCCAGCTTTCTGCATTTGATGGATCGTTCCGCGTAGACTGCTACCCTGTTTCAAGTTAAATTGCAGCGGCAAATGATCGGGCTTGATGTCGGTGAACGCATAGAACGCGAACCATACCGCAAAAGCGGCCGCCAGTACCAAACCAAGACGTAATGGATATCGCATCATGTCTTAATCGTCCGCATCAAGCCATTGTCTGAATTGCGGCGTTAGCTTGCCAGAATGCCATAGCTTTTTCCCGAGCACCGTTATTTGCCAGATTCCAATGATGCTGTTGACTAAAAACACTTCATCTGCACCCAATAGTCGTTCAATGCCGAATGCCGTCACCTTCGCCGGGATTCCATGCGCATCGGCAAACTCAAGCACCCGTTCGCGTTGCACGCCTGCGACCCCGCAGCATGAAACATCGGGAGTCGCCAGTTCATCTCCGAATACTGCAAACAGATTGCTCATGGTGCCGGATATTACATTGCCTGCCGTGTCGCACATGATACCTTCCGCAATTCCCGGATCGTTCCATTCCGACCGCGCCAGAACATTCTCAAGGCGGTTCAAATGTTTGATGCCGGCCAGTGCGGGTTGCATCGCAAGTTGGGTACGGCACAGCTGCGCCCGGATACCCTGTGATTGATATTCGACCGGATAAACCGGTGGCGGACTCGAGGCAACTACTCGCGTTGGCGCCGCGCCTTGCTGGATGGCATAACCACGCGTGGCGTTGCCGCGCGTTACCGTGATTCTGACCGCGCAATCTGGTTGTTGTATAGCGATGCGCCGCAGATCTTGTTCGAACAGCGCGGCGCTCGGACACTCAATGTGCAGCCGGGCACAATCGTCACGCAGTTTCGCGTAGTGGCGCGGCCAACAACGCGGTTGAGCGCTGCGCAACAGCAGTGTGCGGAACACGCCGTCGCCGTAACTCCAGCCGCGGTCGTGCAGCGAGATGGTATTGTTTTCAGTGCCGTTGACCAGATTCATCGCGAACGCGGCGCGAAACGCCACCACGGGCAAAGGGGGAAATCAAACAGCGCGGAACACCAAACTGCCGTTGGTACCGCCGAACCCGAACGAATTTGAGAGCACATTACGAATTTTCATGTTGCGTGCGCTGTTCGGAACATAGTCGAGGTCGCATTGCGGATCCTGCTTGACCAGGTTAATGGTCGGCGGCGCGGTCTGATGATGAATTGCGAGCACCGAGAATACGGCTTCGACGCCGCCTGCGGCTCCGAGCAGGTGCCCGGTCATCGACTTGGTCGAGCTTACCGCCACTTGTTTTGCATGGCTGCCGAAACAGCGCTTAACTGCAATGGTTTCAGCAATATCGCCAAGTGGTGTCGAAGTGCCGTGCGCATTGATGTAATCGACTGCGTCGGGGTTGATGCCGGCATTGCGCATGGTATTGACCATGCAGCGTGCCGCGCCTTCACCATCTGCGCATGGCGCGGTGATGTGATGTGCATCGGCACTCATCCCATAACCGGCAAGTTCGGCATAAATCCGGGCGCCGCGCTGTTTCGCATGTTCATATTCCTCGAGCACCAGCACGCCGGCTCCCTCTCCCAGCACGAAGCCATCGCGATCGATGTCCCACGGGCGACTCGCCAGTTCCGGCGCATCGTTGCGCGTTGATAATGCGCGCGCGGCGTTGAATCCACCGACACCGAGCGGCGATATTGCTGCTTCCGCGCCGCCCGCAATCATTACGTCAGCGTCACCATATTCGATCAAGCGTCCAGCTTCACCGATGCAATGATTGGCCGTCGTGCAGGCGGTGACCAGCGCGATGTTCGGGCCTTTCAGGCCGCACATGATCGAAAGCTGTCCGGAGATCAGGTTAATGATCGAACCTGGTATGAAGAACGGTGAAATCTTGCGCACGCCACCGGACAGCAATGCGTTGTGAGTCTCTTCAATCAGCGGTAGGCCGCCGATGCCGGAGCCGACACAAACGCCGATTTGCTCGCGGTTTTCCCGTTCAAGATCAAGACCGGAATCCTTCAACGCATCAATCGAGGCTGCGAGGCCATAGTGAATAAATGTATCGAAGCGGCGCGCTTCCTTAGGCGACAACCACTTCGTAACATCGAATTCCTTTACTTCGCCAGCAATCTGAGTCGGAAACGCGCTGGCGTCGAAACGGGTAATGCGAGTTATGCCGGATTTCCCGGCGACGATATTGGACCAGGCTGCCTTGACGTCGATGCCGACCGGGGAAATGATGCCCAGCCCGGTAATGACTACTCTGCGCCTAGTCAATGGGTTTCCGAAGGCCGATGCAGGCCTTACTTGAGGTGGGTTTTAATATAATCAATCGCCTGTTGCACAGTGGCGATTTTTTCAGCTGATTCGTCCGGGATTTCGCATTCAAATTCTTCTTCGAGTGCCATGACCAGTTCCACAGTATCCAGCGAATCGGCGCCAAGGTCATTGACGAATGAAGATTCGTTCTTAACGTCGGCCTCGGTTACGCCCAACTGTTCGGCTACGATTTTCTTGACGCGCTGCTCCACATTTTCCATCAACATCTCCCTTTCAAATTTGAAGCTAATCTCGGAAAAGAGGTATTTTACCAAATCCTGAATCTTGCAACGCTTAATCCATCAACATTCCGCCGTTAACGTGCAAAGTCGCTCCGGTAATGTAGGACGCCGCTGGCGAGGCGAGAAATGCGGTTGCGCTGGCGACGTCTTCCGGCACGCCGAGGCGGCCGAGCGGAATCTGGCCGATCAGCATGGCGCGTTGCTCGTCACCGAGTGCGCGGGTCATATCGGTATCGATAAAGCCTGGCGCGACACAGTTGACAGTGACGTTGCGGCTGCCAACCTCGCGCGCCAGTGCCTTGCTGAAACCGATCATGCCGGCTTTGGCCGCAGCATAATTGGTCTGCCCGATATTGCCCATCACGCCGACCACCGAGGTGATATTGATGATGCGGCCGCTGCGGGCCTTCATCATTGAACGGATCACCAGCTTCGAAAGACGGTAGGCGGATTTCAAATTGGTCGTAAGAATGGCGTCCCAATCCTCCTCTTTCATGCGCATCAGGAGATTGTCGCGCGTAATACCCGCATTATTGACGAGAATTGAGATCTCTCCCCATTGTTGCTGAACCGCAGTAACGACTGCTTCGGTTTGCGCCGCGTCGTTGACATCGAGCACATAACCGGCGCCCTCGATATTCGCCCCGGCCAGATAGTCGCTGATGGCCGCTGCGCTTTTATCGCCGGTCGCGGTGCCTGCCACCACTGCACCCTGCCGGCCGAGTTCGAGCGCAATCGCTTTGCCGATACCGCGCGAGGCGCCTGTTATCAATGCGATCTGACCGTTCAACATTATGCCGCCTGCTTCAAGGTTTGAATTGCCTGCGATAAAGATGCTGCGTCCGCCAATGCGATGCTGTGCAGTTTATTGTCAATGCGGTTAATCAATGCCGACAATACCTTGCCCGGCCCGCATTCGACGACATGTGTGACGCCCGCCAGCGCCATATGCTGGATCGTCTCCACCCAGCGTACCGGACTGCAGGCCTGGCGCGCAAGTGCGTCTTTGATCTGTGGTGGTTCGCCGATCGTGGCAACATCGACATTATTGATCACCGGGATTTGAGGTGCCTTGACGGTGACGCTGGCAAGTTTTTCGGCAAGTCGTTGCGCCGCCGGCTTTAGCAATGAAGAGTGGAATGGTGCGCTGACCGGCAGCACCACCGCGCGGCGCGCGCCCTTCGCCCTGGCTGCCGCAATGCCGCGCTCGACCGCCGTCTTGTGACCGGCAATTACGACTTGGCCGGGAGCATTGAAATTGACCGGCTCGACGACTTCACCCTGTGTCGCTTCCGCGCAAGCAGCCCGTACTGTTTCATCATCAAGGCCGAGTATCGCCGCCATGCCCCCGGCTCCGAATGGCACCGCTTCCTGCATGGCCTGTGCGCGAAAACGCACCAGCAGCAGCGCATCGTGAAAATTGAGTGCGCCCGCAACTACCAGTGCGCTATATTCACCAAGACTGTGTCCCGCCACGATCGCGGGCACCGTGCCGCCTGCCGCGCGCCACGCGCGATAAACCGCGTAGTCGGCGGCCAGCATCACCGGCTGAGTGTTTACCGTCGAATTCAAGTCTTCAACCGGCCCTTCACTCACCAGTTTCCATAAATCCTGCCCGAGCACATCCGATGCTTCGACAAATATATCGCGCACCATTTGGGTATCGGCATAGCCTTGCAGCATGCCGACGGACTGCGACCCTTGCCCCGGGAATACCATTGCCAGTTTCATTGTCTTACCATTTGATCAACACCGCGCCCCAGGTAAACCCACCGCCAACGCCTTCCAGCAATATGTGTTGTCCATCGCGAATGCGGCCGTCGCGCACCGCTTCGTCAAGCGCGAGTGGAATCGACGCCGCCGAAGTGTTGCCGTGGTGATCTACGGTCACCACCACCTTGTTCATGCCGAGGCCAAGTTTTGCGGCAGTGGCTTCGATGATGCGGATATTGGCCTGGTGCGGGATCAACCAATCGATATTGGTGATTTTCAAACCGTTCGCGGCCAGCGCTTCGCGCGCGACCTCTTCGAACGCATTTACTGCGAACTTAAATACCGTGCCGCCTTCCATTTGCATGAACGGCTTGCCTTCGATCTTGCCGGCACACACTGCGCCGGGCGCCGACAATGCGTCACGATAGCCACCATCGGCGTGCAAATGGCTGGATAAAATTCCAGGCTGTTCAGCGGCGGAAAGCACCACCGCACCCGCGCCGTCGCCAAACAGTACGCAAGTAGAACGGTCGCTCCAATCGGTAATGCGCGACAACACATCAGTGCCCACCACCAATGCGTGCCGGCACTGTCCGCTACGCATGAACTGATCGGCTATCGCCAATGCATAGACAAATCCGCTGCACACCGCCTGCACGTCGAACGCGGGACAATCACGAATGCCAAGTTTGGTCTGCAAAATGCAAGCGGTGCTCGGGAATACCATGTCGGGCGTGGTTGTCGCGACAATAATCAGATCGATTTCCTGCGCTGCAATACCCGCGGCGCTGATCGCGCGCCGGCTGGCATGCAGCGCAAGATCACTCGCCCGCTCGTCTTCGGCAGCAATGTGGCGTTCACGGATGCCAGTACGGGTGTATATCCATTCGTCCGACGTCTCAACCATTTTTTCGAGATCGTGATTGGTCAGAATTTTCGCCGGAAGATACCCGCCGGTACCGGT
>Ga0074044_10002748_pt1 | contig 15294 bp, 12 predicted proteins | sample BogForMeECP23OM1_FD_94443 | JGI IMG/M metagenome (GOLD analysis project Ga0074044, IMG submission 94443) | Bog forest soil microbial communities from Calvert Island, British Columbia, Canada - Bog Forest MetaG ECP23OM1 | ecosystem: Environmental > Terrestrial > Soil > Wetlands ... | reverse complement strand
CTGGTTCGTGCGGTCCAAGCTCTCCGGCACGCGGCAGCTTTTTGCGGTGGCCTTTCACACCTATTCGCGGCCCATTCCATCCCCCGTCGAACATTTGCGGCCGGCACGGGAGACCTGCGAGCAGTGCCACTGGCCGCAGCGCTTCACCGGCGACAAGTTCGAGGTCAAGCAGAAGTTCCAGGGCGACGAAAAGAACACGCGGCTCTACACCGTGCTCTTGATGAAAGTGGGAGGACTCACCTGGCAGAGACGTGTGGGCATCCACGGCCGCCACTTGGATACCGGCGCGCGCATCCGCTACATCTCGATTGACCAGCAGCGCGAGGTCATCCCGGTCGTGTATTACCTGGACGACAAAGGGAAAACGATCACCTTCGTCTCCACCGACGTGAAGACCACTCCCGAGCAGCTCGCCAAGGGCGAGCACCGCGAAATGGATTGCGTGGATTGCCATAACCGCCCCACGCACACGTTTGAATTGCCGGAACCCGCCGTGGACCGGCAGATGGCTACGGGCCAAATCAGCCCGGAACTTCCGTACATCAAGAAGAAGGCGGTAGAACTACTGAAGGTGAACTACCCGGACCGGGAAACGGCCCGGCAAAGCATCATTGATGGACTGGACCAATTTTACAAAGCGAACTACCCGCAGGTGTATGCCACGCGGCGCTCCCTGCTCCAGCAGTCCGCAGAACAGGTGGCGGCCATTTACCTGCGCAACGTCTTCCCGTCCATGCGCCTCACCTGGGGCACCCACCCGAACAATCTGGGCCACATGGATTCTCCCGGATGCTTCCGCTGCCACGACGGCAGCCACACCAGCGCGGACGGACAGACCATTCCGAATGATTGCTCCACCTGCCATTCGCTGCTCGCGATGGAGGAAGAGAATCCGAAGATTTTAACGGAAGCCGGACTCCAGTGATGCCGCGAACGGAGACAAAGCGGAGATGGCGGAGGGCGGCGCGGCCCCGTGCGCGGCCCTGGGCGGGGAATCCCTTGCTCGCTGCGGCGCTCATCCTCTGGCTTCTCTGTTCGCCCGCTTCTGCTCAACAAAAGCCGGCCGCCACTCCGAACGCCGATTGCCTGGCCTGCCACGGCGACAAGAGCCTGACCACCAGCCGCAAAGGGAAAACGATCTCCCTCTTCATCGACGAGAAGAAATTCTCCTCGTCGGTCCACGCCGGCCTGACGTGCACCTCGTGTCACGCCGACCTGGAGGGGAAGGAATTGCCGCACGACGCGCCCCTGGCCAAGGTCAACTGCGGGGTGTGCCACACGGACGAAGAGGGGCAGTACGCGCGGTCGGTGCACGGCAAAGCAGTCGCCCGCCACGATCCCCTGGCCCCGCGCTGTGTCAATTGCCACGGAAATCACGCCATCCAGCCGGTGGCCAGTTCGGAATCAGCCGTCGCGCCGCTGAAGGTGCCCTACGTCTGCGGCGGATGCCACCGGGAGGGCACGCCCGTGCAACTCTACCGGGATATCCCGCAGCAGAATATCCTGGAGAACTACTCGGAGAGCATTCACGGAGAAGGGCTGTTGAGGAAGGGCCTGATCGTCGCCCCCAACTGCGCCTCGTGCCACAGCGCGCACCTGATCTTGCCGCCCAGCGATCCGGCCTCTTCCATCGCGCGCCAAACGATCAGCAAGACCTGCACCAAGTGTCACGCGGAGATCGAGCAGGTACACCGCAAGGTAATCAGCGGCGAGCTGTGGGAGAAGAGGGCGCACGTCTTGCCGGTGTGCGTGGATTGCCATCAGCCCCACAAGGTACGAAAGGTTTTCTACACCCAGGGGATGGCGGATGCCGATTGCATGCGCTGCCACGCCGACGCGCGGATCCGCGCCGCGCGAGACGGAAGGTCGCTCACAGTGAACGCTCCCGAGCTGGCCCACTCCCGCCACACGAAGGTAGCCTGCAGCCAGTGCCATTCGGAGGTGACGGCCTCCCGCGTGCGGCCCTGCGAAACCATCACGCACAAGGTGGATTGCACGGCGTGTCACGCCCAAATCGGGCAGGACTACCAGGCCGGCATCCACGGAAAGCTGTTTGCCCGCCTCAGTCCGAACGCGCCGACTTGCCTGGATTGCCATGGCACCCACGGAGTGCTGGGCAAGCAGGACCCGCAGTCGGCCACGTTTCCGACCAACGTGCCGGACCTATGCGCGCGATGCCATCGGGAAGGACAGAAGGCCGCCGTGCGCTACACCGGGCCGGAGCACGACATCATCAAGCGGTATACCGAAAGCATCCATGGGAAAGGTCTGCTCCAGAGTGGCCTGACGGTTACGGCGACCTGCACGAGTTGCCACACGCCTCACCGCATGCTGCCCGAGAGCGATCCCAATTCCACGGTCAATCCCGCGAACATCGCCACGACCTGCGGCACCTGCCATCAGGGGATCCGCCGGCAGTTTGAGCGCAGCGTGCACTCCCCGCTGGTGACGAAAACGAAAAAGCCCTTGCCGGTTTGCAACGATTGCCACACGGCACATTCGATTCGCCGTGTGGGAGAGGCCGGCTTCCGGATGTCCATTATGCAGACCTGCGGCCACTGCCACGAACAGCTCGCCGAGGCCTATTTCGAAACCTTCCACGGAAAGGTCTCGCGGCTGGGGTACACCAAAACGGCGAAATGCTACGATTGCCACGGGGCGCATGACATTCTCCCGGTCACCGATCCGCGCTCCCGCCTGAGCCCCGCGAACGTGGCGCAAACTTGCGAGCAGTGCCATGCCGGAGCCACACGGCGCTTCGCCGGCTACCTGACCCACGCGACCCACCACGATCCCCGGAAGTACCCCGCCCTGTTCTGGACCTTCTGGGGGATGACCGGTTTGCTCGTCGGGACATTCCTGGTGAGCGCCGTGCACACGCTGCTGTGGGTGCCGCGAGCGTTCGAAATGCGCCGCGAGCTGCAGGCGGAGGAATCGGCGCCCTCCAAGCCGGTGGAGAAGGAAGCCGGGTCCGGATCCGGGGACGTTCCGAAGAGCAAGAAGGAGGACGGGCGTGCCTGAAGGCAAACCCGAGGAACGCGAGTACGTGCGTTTCACGCGCCTGCAGCGCGGCTTGCACGTTTGCATGATTGTCTCCTTCATGAGTCTGGCCCTTACCGGCCTCACCCTGAAGTTCTCTTACACCGCCTGGGCCGCCATTCTTTCCCGGCTGTTCGGCGGCTTCGAGACCGCCGGGTATATCCACCGCACGGCAGCGGTTCTGATGTTCACCGTTTTCGTGATTCATCTCGTGGACCTGTATCGCCAGAGGAAGCGGGCCCAGCTCTCTTGGCGGGAATTCCTGTTCCATGGGGACACCATACTGTTCACGCGCCGGGATCTAACGGAATTTCTCGCGACCATGAAGTGGTTCCTGAGGGTCGGCCCGCGCCCCAGCTACGGCCGCTGGACCTATTGGGAGAAGTTCGACTACTTTGCCGTTTTCTGGGGAATCGCGGTGATCGGTTTCACGGGTCTGACGCTTTGGTTTCCGGTGCTCTTTACGCGGTTTTTGCCCGGATCGTTCATCAACGTCGCCACGATCATCCACAGCGACGAGGCGCTGCTCGCCACAGGCTTTATTTTCACAGTGCATTTTTTCAACACGCATCTGCGGCCGGAGAACTTTCCCATGGACGTGACCATCTTCACCGGCTACATGTCCGTGGCGGAACTGAAGCGGGACAAACCCAAAGAGTACGAAGCCCTAGTGGCAGCGGGGAAGCTCGAGGAGAACCTCGTCGAGCCCTACCCCTCGATTGTCGTGCGGACCGTGCGCGCCTTCGCGTGGACGGCCCTGGCGCTCGGGTTCAGTATCGTCGTCTGGATCATCTACGCCATGCTGTTTGCCTATCGCTAGGGAAAGGATGGAATGGAGAGCGGGAAGAGAGCCCCGGTATTCGCCACGGCCGCGGCCGCCCTGTGCCTGAGCCTCGCGCCGGGCGCCCTCCGGGCGGCCACGGACTGCTTGGCATGCCATGGAGAAAAGGATTTCAAGGACGCGGTCGGCCACAGCCTGTTCGTGGATGCGAGCAAGCAGAAGGCCAGCGTCCATGGCAGCCTGGCCTGCAACGATTGCCACTCCGACATCGCGGACTATCCCCATCCCAAGCACCCGAAACAAGTCCGCTGCGCCGCCTGCCATAGCGACGAGACCGCGGCCCTTCCCAAGAGCGTCCACTCGGTGCTGGGTCCAACGGGCTGTACGAATTGCCACGGCGAGCCTCACGCCGTGCAGCCGGCGGCCCAGGTCATGCCCCAGCAATGCGCCGCCTGTCACGCGGACGAAGCGCGCAAGTACGCACAGAGCATCCATGCGTTCGTACGGAGAGAAGGCGACAAGCAGGGGGCCATCTGCTCGTCTTGCCACGGGCCGGTGCACCAGATTCTCGCGGCGGACGATCCGAAATCCAGCGTGGCGAAGAAAAATCTTCCGGATACGTGCGGCGCCTGCCATTCGAATCCGGAATTTCTAGCCAAGCATCAGATTCCCTTCGCCCATCCCGTGGAGTCCTACCGATTGAGCGTCCATGGCCGCGCTGTGGCTCGCGGCGATACGGCGGCCGCAAGCTGTTCGGATTGCCACGGCAGCCACGGAATTCTCCCCGACCAGGATGCCCGCTCAAAGATCAACCGCTGGAACGTGCCGAAGACCTGCGGGGCTTGCCATTCCGAAATCGAGAAGATCTACACCCAGAGCATCCACGGCCAGGCCGTGGCGCGCGGCGCTCCCGACGCTCCCGTGTGCACGGATTGCCACGGAGAGCACATCATCCTGGCGCCGCAGAATCCACTATCATCGGTGAGCCCCGGGCGCGTTTCCTTCATCACCTGCGGCCGCTGCCACGGCAATGAAGTGCTGGACGCGCGCTACAATCTCCCCACCAACCGCCTGCCCACCTATGCGGACAGCTATCACGGGCTGGAAGCGCGCGCCGGGAGCCAGACCGTGGCCAACTGCGCCTCCTGCCACGGCGTGCACAACATTTTTCCCTCCAGCGACCCGCGCTCCACGGTAAGTCCGGCCAACCTCGCCCGCACTTGCGGGAAATGTCATCGCGGCGCGGGCTCGAACTTCGCCATCGGGCCCGTGCACGTCCTGCCCAGCTCCGGGAACGAAGCGCCGGTGGTGCGCTGGATCCGCCTGATGTATTGGACCCTGATCCCCTTCGCGGTCGGCTTCATGTTTCTCCACCACTTCCTCGACTTCCTGAAAAAATTGCGCCGCCAGGGGCCGCGGCCGGATTCCGGGGAAGAAATTCAGCGCATGAACCTGCATTTCCGGATCGCCCACTGGCTGGTGGTATTAAGTTTTCCCGTGCTGGTCTTCAGCGGCTTTGCCCTGAAGTTTCCCGGCGCGTGGTGGTCCCAGCCGCTGGACATGTGGGAGAGTAGATTCTTTTTCCGCGGCCTGGTGCATCGCGTGGCCGCGGTGGTCCTGCTCGCTTCGCTCGCCTACCACATCTTGCATCTGATCTTCGTCCGCCGCGATCGCGCCATTCTCCGCTACATGATTCCGGACCTGGCGGACGCACGCGCTCTTTCCCGGATGTTCCTGTACAACCTGGGCCTGACGGACGAACGCCCCACCTTCGGCAAATTTAACTACGTCGAGAAAATAGAATATTTGGCATTCCTGTGGGGCACGGCGGTGATGGCCGCCACCGGCTTCACTCTTTGGTTCAACAATCTCGCGCTGCGCTATTTTCCGAAGTGGTTTTCCGACGCGGCCACCGCCTTGCATTATTACGAGGCCATTCTGGCCACTCTGGCGATTCTGATCTGGCACTTCTACACCGTGATTTTCGATCCCGACGTTTACCCCATGGACCGCGCCTGGCTCACCGGCAAGGCTTCCGCCGACCACCTGCGGCACACCAGGCCGGAGTACTACGCGGAATTGCGCCGGGCCGAGGAGCGCGAAGAGCGAGAAAGAAAGGAGGAGGAAGCGAGAGGGGAAAAGCCTGGCCCGAGGCACTAGCGAAAGGCGCCTCCGGCCCATCACTGAGTCCGGTCTCCCCGCTTCCCGCAGGGAGATCCGGGCGAATCCAGGTTTGCAGTAGCCGAATCAAATGCCGAATGGAGAGGAGAACAGAGCTATGAACGGGAAATATCTCGGAGTAGCGGTAGTGATGCTAGTGGCAGCAGGTTTTGTCTTTGCGCCACGGTCTACGCGCGCGGCGGAAGACGGAGGCGCGCTCTTCAAGGCGAAGTGCGCCGTGTGCCACGGCGCCGACGCCACCGGCAAGCCGGCCCTGAAGGCGCCCAGCCTGGTGTCCGACGAGGCCAAGAAGAAGTCCGACGCCGATCTGACCGATATGATCGCCAACGGCGGCAAGGAAAAGAAAGCGTCGCATGCCTTTTCGAAAAAGGGCGTGAGCGACGATCAGATCAAAGCGCTCGTCGGCTATATCCGCGAGCTGCAGAAAAAGTAGCTCCGCCTTTCCCGGGCGGTAGCCACCAGGCGACGTAGAGATTCGGGAGGTTGTGCGCGCCTGCCGCGAGCGGCAGGTGCGCCCGGGAGTGGTGTGCCTTCCGGACCGCGCAGTAGGCTCGGGCCGCGCCACTGGTTTTCGGCATGCGTGTTTTTCCTGCACAATTCCGTTTTGCTCCTTTACACTAACTGGCGTTAGCGACGAATTTCCTCCGTCTCAGGTTTTTCAACTGATGCGATTGCTGGCGATTTCCCAGAGCTCAGGATCCCACGCATACGCGTGGTGCGAAACCGCTGCCCAATCCGGCTGGCCGGGAGCCTGGGCGATTCTTGCCGCGCTCCTGATGGGCGGGCTCTATTTCTCATCCATTTTGGCCTTCGGGGGGATGAAAAATCGTCCCCGGTGGGGATACTTCGCTCTCGGTCTGATGGTGTGGGTCGCGGCGCTGAGCGGCCCTCTGGAACGCCTGGCGCTCAGTCGTTTGTACTCCGCGTACATCCTGCAGCAAATCCTTCTGGTCATGGTCGTATGCCCCGCGCTGCTGCTGGGTCTGGAAGGGTGGATGCTGCGGCCCCTGCTGGCCAATCGCTGGACCCCTAAATTCTTGCGAGCGATTACCCGGCCGGGCGTGGCGCTCGCCGTCTTTGTGTGTGTCTTCACCCTGATTCACATTCCCTGGGTGTGCAATCAGCTTTGCCAGGTGAAACCTTTCTACCACACGGTCCGCCTTAGTCTTTTCTCGGCAGGGCTCATTCTGTGGTGGCCTTTGCTCAGTCCGCAGCCGGAATTTCCGCGGCTTTCCCAGCCGTTACAGGGGCTCTACTTGCTGGCACTGATGCTGGCCATGACGGTGGTCGGCGCACCAGTGACTCTCGCCGACACGGTTCTCTATCACTTCTACATGGGCGGACCTCATCCGCTGGGTATCTCGGCGCTGGAGGACCAGGTCCTGGGAGGCCTCTTGATGTGGGTTGTGCAGGGGATCATCCTCACCGTGCTCGCCGCGGTGATTTTCGTCCGCTGGCTGAGCCACCCGGAGCCGGGCGCGCAGGTTCGCGCGATCGAACCGTAAAAAGCAGGCTCCTTCCGCTTCCGTGACATTTCTGATTCTTAATCGGATGCTCTCCAGTGCTCCCGTGGGTGGAGGCGCTTCCCCGGGTTCGGAAGACTATCTGACGGGAGAAGAGAGAGCGCCTGCTGGTCCGTTGGCAGCATCTCGCGCGGCGTCTCGAGCAGGTGGCTGGCCTGGAGGATGCAAGGTTTGCAGAAAAGTGACCAGGGCAGTGGTCTCTGCAGGGCTCAGGTTCTTGCCGTAGGCAGGCATATTGCCCCCACCTTGGATCACCTGTCGGATAAGTTGATCCCGGGTCATGGACACTGCCACGTTGTCGAGAGCCGGCCCGCGTTCCCCGCCTTCGTTGCCCAATGCATGACAGTTATGGCACTGCTTCGCCTGAAAAACGAGAGCGCCCTGCCGCTCCAGCGCGGTCCGGTTGCGGAGGAACTGAGGCGGGATCGGCATTCCGCTCCAGGCGCCCATTACGGGACTCCACGGCGCATGTTCGGCGCGGCGGGTAAAGGTTCCGAAAGCGACCGCCAGGAGCAGAATCAACAGTACGGCAACAGGCCTGCGCTGCCAGCTCTTCTCGCCTTCGCCGGAGACGAAGGGAAGGAGCAACAACAAGACAATGCCAATCACCGGGCCGACCAGCAGCGCGGGAGTCTCCATCGAGGGCGGCAAGAGTGAGAGAACGGCGTAGATCCACAGGAAGAAGAAATCGGGCTTGGGGGCCGTCTGGATGATCGTGGGGTTGGGCTCGCCCCCGGGGCCAAAGGGGCCGAAGTAAGCGGCGCACACGGCGATCGCAATCAGGATAAAAGCCGCGAAGAACAGGTCCTTCCACACCGCGGAAGGAACAAACGGAATGCCGTCCTTCCTGGTGAGCTCGTGATACTCCTTGACGTAGGTGGCTTTCCGGACGACGCGCCCGGGCATGGGCCACTCGTTGATGCCCAGCTTGATGACCATCAAAAGGTGCACGGCGACAAAGGCGATCAGCAGCCCGGGGATCACAAACACGTGTAAAGCGAAAAAGCGGGAGAGCGTGGCTCCGGCGATGATGGGCCCGCCCAGCATCAAGTTGACGATCGGCGGGCCGATGATGGGCACGCGGCTGGAGATCGATGCGCCAATCCCCAGGCCCCAATAGGCATCCTGGTCGAATCTCAATACCTGCCCGGTGAACGCCATGCCCAGAGTCATGAGCAAGAGAAACACACCCACAACCCAGGTCAGCTCGCGCGGGTATTTGTAAGCTCCGAACCAAAACACCTGAACCATGTGGATGAGAACGATCGCCACCATGAACTCCGAGCCCCAGCCGTGCAAGGCTCGGGCGTACCACCCGAGCGAAACCTCGTGGTTGAGAGTTTGCAGGCTGTTCCAGGCCTCGCCGGCGGAAGGCACGTAGATGAGAGCCAGCATGATCCCGCTGACAATCTGCAGCATGAAAACGACTACGGCGGCGCTTCCGAAGACGTAGAACCAGCTCGCCGTTTCGCGCGGAACCGGATGCTCGGCGGTCTCCCGGATGGTGCTGCCGAGCTGCAGCCGCGCGTCAAACCACTCGACCAACTGCTCGATCAGGCGCATGGCGGCTTTCCCGTGGCGATGCCGGATACCATGCCCGGTGTCGGCATCTCACCCGCTTTGATCCACAACTTCCCATTCTCGAGCTTGTAGTGGTGTTCAAACAGGCCGCGCTCCGGAGGGCCCGAGGCGCGGGAGCCGTCCTGGTAGTACACGCCGCCATGGCAGGGACACATGAACAGGCCGGACTGCGGGAACCAGCGAACCGGACATCCCAGATGGGCGCAGTTCACGGCAAACACCTGGAATTTCTTGCCGTCGATGTTTCGCACCCAGCAGGCCACATCCCCGGTCATTCCGTCCCAGAGATTCACGACGGGATTCACATACGTGGCGAGCCGGGTCTGGCCGGCTGGAAACTGTTCGAGCTCGCCGAGAGCGAACCACGACTGGTAGGCTCCCTTTCTCCCGTGCGATACCGGAGAAAGGAGGTAGCGCACGAGGGGAACGGCCAGAATTGCCGCCACGATGCCGTTGAACACAATGCCGAGTTTCATGAGGAGAGCCCGCCTGCTCACATCGCCATCGCCCGGTGAACTCATCGGCTTTCTCCCGTCGGTTTAGCTGCGCTCGGATAAGGCTGGCCTGGGAATGGAGCCCGCTGCGCGGCAAGCCAGGCCACCACATCGGAGATTTCCTGCGGCGACATGGGTTTCCCCGGCACGTTGCCTCGCCAGTCCGGGGCTCCCAGCTCGGGACGTCCAACAATCACCATCGTCCGGAGTTCCTGGTCGGTGAGCAGAGCCAGGAACGATCCGTCTACGATCGAGCTCGCTTTCGGTCCTCCTTTGCCGCTGGGGCCATGGCAGGAAGAACAGTAGGCGGCGTAGACGTCTGCTCCACGCGTGGGATTGCCGGCCTCTGGAGCGGAATAGGGCGGCGGATTGGCGCCGCGCAAAATGTCCGGCTTCGCCCAACGCGACCGAATTCCGCTGACAATGATGTCAATCTGTTTTTCAGTGAGCATGCCACCCGCACTCTGCGCGAATGCAGTCATGGACGTTCCGGGAATTCCATTGCTGGCGACGCGCCGGAGGGTAGCATCGTCCACGATGGCCAGGTAAACGGGATCTGCCAAAGCCAGGGCCGCCCCACCCCTTGCATTCGGCCCGTGGCAGCCGGCGCAGTTTGTAGAGAAGAGAGCATCGAAATCAGCAACCTGGTCGGGAGCGATCGGAACGTCCGCCGCGGTCGGCCGGCCGGGCGCGCTGTTGCAAGCCGAGAGAGCCAGCGCGGCCAGCCCCAGGATTCCGGGAATCAGCCAGCGAACGCTCATCGCTGTCCGTCCTCTTCTCCCTTTTCATGCATCGCTCCCGGCGCCTCGATTCCTGCGAGCACCGAGAACGGCATCAGTTGGCGCGTGCGCACAGGATTCTGGCGCAGCACCACGAGGCCGGCCAGTACGCCGAAGGCGCATTGCGAAGCGGCGAACCACCGCCAATCAATGTGTTCCTCGAGCACCGGATTGACCAATTCCAGAACGCTGTAGAGCAATCCAGTCCAGAGTACTGGGGCGATCACTCCGCCCAGCAGAATCGGCCGGCGCGGGAACATCGGCAGCATGGCGCCGTAGAGGAGACCCACGAGTAGGGAAGTGACCAGATGGAGGGCACTCGCCAGCAGAAAAGCGTCCAAATGGAACGCCCTCAGAGACACGGGATTCAGCTGCAGCCCTGGTAGCTCCGCCGACGCGGCCAGCAGATTGATGGGATACCAGATGCTGGATTGCGTCAGAATGCCGTAGGTGCAAGCCATCACCGCCATGCCCACGCTGCCGGCCAGTCCTCCCTTGATTCCTGCCGAGATGGGATACAGCTCGAGCGGAAGTAGGGCCCGAGGAAGGTCCGGCGCGAGGGGCAAGCGTGCCACTTGGTGGCGAGGTGTGGCGATGATGATGGTTTCTTCTTCGACGGGAACGACGTGATGTCTTTCGTGCGGGAGGACATCGGCGAACCAGCCTGCACAGCCGGCCAAAATGAGAGCTGCGCCGAGGATGCTGACCGAAGCGCTGGTGACCATTCCGGCGAAGAGCAACGTCATACCGAAGGCCAGCACGATCGGCCACGCTGTCGGCGCCGGCAGAGTCACGCCGCCCGGCGTCGTCTTCGCCGTCTCCTGGTGGGTATCAGCAGGCGTCATGGGAATCCGTTTTCCTCATCGGCCGACGATGTAGACCACGGTGAAAACCACCACCCAGACCGCATCCACGAAGTGCCAATACAGGGAAAATACCTCAGCGCGTTCGGCGTGCTCCTGCCGCACCTTTCCCAACAGCGTGAATATCATGCCCAGAGCGAGCAGGATCAGGCCCACGGTCACATGGAAGGCGTGGAGTCCCACCAGCGAATAATAGGTCGTGCCGAAAAGATTGGTGCTGATGGTCAGGCCCTTCTCATAAATCAGGTAATGCCACTCGCGGCCGGTCTCGAACAGGAAGATGCTCCCTAGCGCCAGGGTAGCGAACCACCAGGTCCCGAAGGCTCTGGTGTTTCCTCGGCGCAATGCCGGGATCGCAAAATGGATGGTGCCACTGCTCGAGAGCAGGCAGATCGTGGCGAAGATGGGCAGCTCCAGCACGTCATTGGGGTACGGGCCCGTCAGATTCTTCCCGATATAGAAAAGGTAAGCGACCACGAAAATCGTGAAGATTGCGGATTCGGCGAGGATCAAGCTATACATCGCCACGGGCCCGCGTGAGGGCAGGACCCACTGTGGCTCAGCCGATGCCGCCGCTATGGATGTATCGTGCAAGGAAGCATCTCCTCGTTATTCGTATTTCCAATCGGGGTCCTCTGGATGCTTCAGGTCCCAGAGAGGCCGCCGGCTCCGCACGGTGGGAATGGAGGCGAAATTGTAGTCCGGCGGCGGCGAACTCGTTGCCCATTCCAGCGTCCAGGCATCCCAGGGATCGTTCCCTGCGGTCCGCCCCTTCCACAGCGACCACCCCAGGTTGGCCACAAACACGAGCACGCCCGCGATCTGGAAGAACACGCCGATGGTGATGAGAAAATTCCAGAAATCCCAGCCGCGGCCGGGTTCATACGTGTATATGCGGCGCGGCATGCCCAGCATTCCGGGGATGTGCATGAGGTCAAAGGTCAGGTGGAAGCCGATGAAAAACGTCCAGAAATGCAGTTTGGCCAGCCCTTCGTTGTACATCCGGCCGGACATCTTGGGGAACCAATAGTAGAAGGCGCCGAACAGCGCGAACAGGATTCCGCCCACGATCACGTAATGGAAATGCGCTACGACAAAGTAGGAATTGCCGAGCTGCCAGTCAAACGGCGCCGCCGCCAGCATGATGCCGGTCAGCCCGGCGATGAGGAACTGGAAGATGAAGGCGATGCAGAAAAGCATGGGCGCCTTCAACAGAATTTTCCCGCCCCACATGGTCCCGATCCAATTGAAGATTTTGATTCCCGTCGGGATGCCCACGACCATCGTGGAGAAGGTGAAGAAGGCGTTCGCGTACGAAGTCATGCCGATGGTGAACATGTGGTGCGCCCACACGGTCATGCTCACGAAACCGATGGCCACCGTGGCGCCGACCATTACCGGGTAACCGAAGATCGGCTTCCGGGAGAAAACCGGGACAATTTCCGAGACAAACGCGAAGCAAGGAATGATCAGGACGTACACCTCCGGATGGCCGAAAATCCAGAAGAAGTGCATCCAGATGGCCGCGGAACCGCCCGCCTGCGTGTCGAAAAAGTGCGCCCCCACATAGCGATCGAGCATCAACATGGCCTGCGCGGCCGTGAGAGGCGAGATGGCCAGCAGCACCAGCCCCGCCATCACCAGATTCATCCACGCGAGCAGCGGCATTTTGCCTAGCGTCATTCCTGGACAACGCATGGAGATGATCGTGGCGATGAAGTTGACGGCCGTTCCGATGCTTCCGAAACCGGAGACGAGCACAGCGAGGGTCCAGAAGTCCGTGCTGTGTCCTTTGGAAAACGCGCGCGAGGTGAGCGGCGCGTACGCCCACCAGCCCACGTCGGGAGCGCTCCCGGCACCGTACAGCCCCGTTCCACCGATAAAGCTGAAGTAAAGCAGCAAGCCACCGAACGCCATCAGCCAGAAGCTGAAGGCGTTCAGCCGGGGAAAGGCCATGTCGCGGGCGCCGATCATCAGGGGCACCAGATAATTGCCGAAGCCGAAAAGGATGGGCATGGCCACGAAGAAAATCATGGTCGTGCCATGCATGGTCATCATGCGATTGAAAACCTGCGGAGAAACGAAGTTGTTATGGGGAATGATGAGCTGGATCCGGATGATCGTCGCTTCAATGCCGCCAATCACTAGAAACACCAGCGCGTAGAGGATGTACATCAAGCCGATCTTCTTGTGATCAACGGTGACCACCCACTCGTGAAGCCTCTCGGTGATTCCCCGCGTGGACTCCGTGGCCCTGGGAAGCGCGATGGATTCGGAAGCCATGAATTTATCCCGCCGTCCTCATCGGAGCGACTCCAGGTAGGCCACCAGCGCGTCCAAATCCTGGTCGTTCAGGTTCATCGCCGGCATGAGAGAGCCCGGCTTGAAGGCGTCGGGATCATGAATCCAGAGACGGAGATTCTCGCGCGTATTCAGGGCCGCGCCCGAGGCGATGGTTTCGCGGCTCATCAAGTGGGTCAGATCGGGACCAAAGAGCCCATCGGCCACGGTCCCGGAAACGGCGTGGCAATTAATACACGCCGTGGTCTCAAAAACCCGGCGGCCCGCGCTCACCGCATCGTTTCTCTCCGCTGGTTTCTTTTCCTGCTCGACCCAGCGCTCAAAGTCTTCGCGCGAGTCCACGTAAACGCGCAGCAGCATCTTGGCGTGCTGGACCCCGCAATACTGCGCGCATTGCCCGAGATACACGCCCTCCCGATGAGGATCGATCCACATGTGATTGATGCGGTTCGGAATCAAGTCCGTTTTTCCGTTCAATTCCGGAATCCAGAAGCTGTGGTCGGTATCGGCGGAGAGCAGAGTCAGAAAAGTGGGTGTGGGGTGCGCCGGGTCGCTTACGGGAACGTGCAGCTCGTTGGCCGTAACCACACCCAGCCCCGGGTAGCGGAACTCCCACCAGAATTGATGTCCGATCACGGTGACTTCCACCGCGCTTTCCGGCCGGGGCGCATCCTGGATGGCGTGAATGACCCGGGCAGTGGCCAGGAACAACACGAGGACGATGAGCCCGGGAATCACGGTCCAGGCAAGTTCCAGCGGGTTGCTGCCGTAGACCTGCGGAGGCTCGCTGCCGTCGTCATCACTCCGTTTGCGGAATTTGACGACGGAGTAGACCAAGAGCCAGAAGACGCACACAAAGATGATTCCTGAGATCGCGAGCACAAACAGTGACAGCCGGTGTATGGATGCGGCGGGGGTCGACTCCGGCCTGAACATGGTGGGAATCGGGGAGGGGTCCGCGGCCGCGCCGTAGCACAAGCCTGCGGCCAGGAGGCCGCCCACCAGCAGCCCAGCAAGTCCCGCAACTCGCATCCGGAATGTCCCTGCGGTTGCCTGTGGGTGGGCTCGATGGTTCATCGTGTCGCGTCTGCCTCGCCGCAACTGTTCGCGGCCATCCTCTGGTGCTTCGGGTCCGCTATCCTAAAGCATTCTTCCTCAAACCGCGACATGAAATTGGCACCGTAACCTGGCCTGCGCCTTGCTCCGCGCAACGTTCCTGTTACCTAACACTTGGCGTCCGGCACCGGGCCGACCGGCGTCGTTGACCACACCTCGCTGTGATGACCATCACAGACTTTGCACACTTCCCGGGACGAGCCTTGCTCCAAACAGTTGAGTTATCCGTGCGCGACACGCCCATAGCAGCGGTTCCGGTAGCCCCGCCCCATTCAGCATGTGGAATTTCAGCCCATTTGGGGTCGCAGGAGGAACGCCATGAACTCCATTCGTGAGCAACGTGGTCCCCGCCTGGGTGTCGAGGAACTTCGCCTGGCCGCGCAAGAGATGCGCGCCATGGTGATCACGGATATTTTCGCCGCCGGCTCCGGGCATCCGGGCGGCTCCCTCTCCATTATGGATATCGCCGCAGCCCTCTACTTGAACGTGCTCAACCAGGACCCGGCCGAGCCTTCATGGCCGGGACGGGACCGCGTGTTCTGGTCGGCGGGCCACAAGGCGCCCGCGCTTTACGTCGCTTTGGGCCGCGCCGGCTACTTTCCTCTGGAGGATACCGTCACGCTGCGGCAATTGGGG
>Ga0074044_10002746_pt1 | contig 15297 bp, 14 predicted proteins | sample BogForMeECP23OM1_FD_94443 | JGI IMG/M metagenome (GOLD analysis project Ga0074044, IMG submission 94443) | Bog forest soil microbial communities from Calvert Island, British Columbia, Canada - Bog Forest MetaG ECP23OM1 | ecosystem: Environmental > Terrestrial > Soil > Wetlands ... | reverse complement strand
TCTATCTCGCTTCGGTAGGTGGCTGGTCTTGGTGTGCTTCTCGGTTCGTCAACCGGCCACGCCGCCAGACGGATAGCCCCAGCGCGATCGCCACCGCTGCAAAGCTAGTCCCCAGGACAACATACGCAACCTGCGGTGGGAGGCCCACAACAAGAGGCGTTGGCGACGTTGACGCGGTCGTGGAGGTGAAGTTGATCGTCACCTCCGCTTGGACCCCGTCCAAAGTTAAGAAACCGGTCGACGGGGAGGCCGAATACCCGGAGACGTTACCGACCTCGTAGGGGTACGTCCCGTTGGGGAGCACGATCATCCTCGCCTGTGTGGAAATCGGAAACGTAGATCCATTGATGGTTATGGACCAGGTGGTGCCGCCCGGAAGGCCATTCTCGAGAAACGTCACCGCATTCCTCGGAGCGTAGCTGATGAGGCAGTTGTCGTTGTTCCAGATTGGCGAGACTGTGAAGGTGTTGTTCACCACATCGCCATTCCAATTCTCGCCGTGACACCAGGTGCGGTTGCCGGGCGTTCCGTTGAGAACTTGCCAGTCGAGTTCCCAGGTCCCGACCTCCGGGTAGTTCCCGCCCGTCGCGGTGAGATTCTCTGCGGCCCACTCCGTAGTTCCATTGACCATCGTTGAATGTAGATCTCCCCACTCGTCGATTAGGTCTCCGAAGAGCGTCGTCGCGCAGAGCTTGTGCCAAATGATCGTGACGTTCTGGGTGTAGTTCGTACCCGTCCTGTTGTAGACCTGACCCGGCCATTGGCTCAACCCATTTGTCAGTTCGCAACTCACGTTCAGCTCGCCCCTCAAGGTCAGGTCCCGACCTGGCGATGACGCGGGAGCAGCGAGTGAGGATGAAGCGTGGACAGAGGGGGGAGCGAACAGTAGACCGACGACGGCCAGCGAAATGAACAAGGTGGCGGAGAAGCGGGTTCCTTCCATCAAAGTCCAATATTGTCGGAGTCGGGATTAGGGTATAGTGCGACGGTGAGGGGCCGACGACTCCGAGTTCCCAAGTACGTCGTGGGGAGCCTCCCGATTTCCCCGAATTGTTACCGGAGGTTCGGAGGAGTCGACCGCCTTCGAGAACGTGACAGTACCTCTCTACGCAAACGTTTATGTAAGAATCCCCCGAGTGCTTCCTCAGAGCGTATGACGCTCGTCTGACAAACAGGGTGGGGTACAATCCAATGAAGTCCATCATCCAGGAAGCGATCGCGAAGCACCAGGAGAACCTGAACCTGGTCGACGACAAGAAGCCGACCGTGCCGGCCTACGGCAGCGCCGACGACGCGGAACTCGCGAAGTTGGCGGAAACGCTGAAGGTCAACATCCGGATCGTCGGGTGCGGAGGCGGTGGTTCCAATACAATCAACCGGTGCGTCGAGGACGGGATCCAGGGCGCGGAGATGTGCGCCATCAACACCGACGCGAAGCACCTGCTCACGATCCACGCCCCGCGCAAGATCCTCATCGGTCGACGAGCGACCAAGGGTCTCGGAGCGGGCGCGCGCCCGGAGATCGGCGAGGAAGCCGCCCGCGAGAACGAGGAAGAACTGCGGGCGTTCCTCAACGGGGCCCATATCGTGTTCATCACGGCGGGCATGGGCGGCGGAACCGGCACCGGCTCCGCGCACCTCGTGGCTCGCCTCGCAAAGGAAGCCGGAGCGTTGACGATGGGCGTCGTCACCCTCCCCTTCTCGGGCGAGGGTGCCACGCGCATGGAGCAGGCGAAGGACGGACTCGAGCGCCTGCGCCGGGTCTGCGACACGACCATCGTCATCCAGAACGACAAGCTCCTCGAGCTCGTACCCCGGATGCCGCTCGATGCGGCGTTCAAGCTCGCGGACGCGTGCCTCATGACGGCGATCAAGGGCATCACGGAGATCGTGACCCGCCCGGGCCTCGTCAACCTCGATTACGCGGACATCCTGACCGTCATGAAGGACGGCGGGGTCGCTCTCATCGGTCTCGGCGAGAGCGAGAGTGCGACCGACCGGGTGACCGAAGCGGTCACCGAGGCGCTTACGTCCCCACTCCTCGGTTCGGTGGACCTGAAGGATGCGACCGGGGCCCTCGTCCGGGTCATCGGCGGTCCCTCCATGACCGTCAGCGAGGCCGAGAAAGCCGCCGCGCTGGTCGGAGGGAAGATCTCGAAGCGGGCCCGGATCATCTGGGGCTGCTCCGTCGAGAACTCGCCCGACCTCGAACACACCCTCCGGGTGCTGCTCATCATCACGGGCGTCCGTGCGACGAGCCTCTTGGGACAGAAGGGAGGCTACGCCGCCGGTGAATCCGAGGAAGTCATCGACCTCGTCCGCTAGGTCCGCGGCCCCACGGCCCCGCTACCTCGGCCTCGAGGTAGCGGGGGAACACCTTCCTCCCCTCTCTCCCCGCTGGTGGGAGAGCACGCTGCGCCGGCAGCTCGACGGACTGCCCACGCCGGTCCCCTTCCGTCTTATCCGGTCGGAGGGCCCCCGGGCGATCGTCGAGGTACCGCACCGAAACGCCGCGTCCGCCCGGGCCCGCTGGACCGCGGCGCTCGACGACCACGTGACGCTCGGGACCGTTCGCACGTGGGGAACACTCGTCGGGGCGAAGGTCTGGCTCTCCCGGGGTCGCCCGCGTCGAACCCGCTGACCCTCTCCCGTCCTAGGAAAGTGCGACGGAGAAGACCGACGTGCCAACGTAGAGCAGTTGCAAGTTCGTGGCCGGGATCGTGACGGTGACCCGGCCGAGCGATGCTCCCGCGATGTAGGCCCCCGTGCAGATCGGGGCCGGGAGACAGGTCCACAACCCGCTGAAGGCGAGATGGTTCGTCAGCCAGGTGGCCCAGGCGTAGGCGTACGGGGTATTGATCACGAGATTGACCGGGACGTTCGGGTTGATCGAGAGGGTCGTGTTGTTGGAGGAGCTGAGGAGGTAGGAATGCGATTGCGTCAGCCGGAGGTTGAGCGTCTCCGTCCCGCTCCCGGAGACCGATCCGACCAGGTTCGAGAAGAACGGCAACCAGATCGACGCCGCCGTGACGTTCCCGCCCACCCCGCCCACGACCGTGAGAGAAAGCGAGGGATCGTCCACGATCACCGGGTAGGAGCCATACTGCGCGAACACGACCGCCCCCGCGTCATAGGCCACCTCGCCGCTCGGCGCGTAGGTATTGCGGAGGGCCACGGTCATTCCCGAACCGGCGGCGGTCGAGGTCTTCAACGCGATCGGCTGCCGGGCGAAGAACGGACAAGTCGTCAGGGCGACCGCCTGGTCGTGGACCGTCCAGGGCGCGGACGTCACGACCCCGGAGTAGGCGGTGTTGTTGAAGTACGCCGTGTAGGTCGCCGTCGCCCCCGTTCCGTGGAGCCCCTCGGTCTTGGAGACGTTGTCATACGGGCAGTAGATCGACGCGGCGTTCGTGGAGTTGAATCCTGTCACGTAGGCGGTGTAGGTCATCGCCGCGGTCGCGTTGGCCGTGATGGAATCCGAGTTGCCGTAGGAAATGACAAGCATCTTTCCGGCGGCCGCGGAGCTTTCGTACAGGGTGTCGGAGGTCCCGTCGCTCCACACGACGACGTTGGCCGTTCCCGTGCCTCCGAGGTTGAGGTAATCGTGGTTCCCCACGACCGTGACGTTGATCGAGGAGCCTCCGAGGACCGACAGCGTGACGGTGTCGTTGCTCCCGTAGATCCCGAGGTGGACCTTCGCTCCGAGGGTCGCGCCGATGGTGATGGTCGAGTGGTTGGTGGAATAGTTGAGGGCGTAGAGGCCCGTCGCGAGCACCGAGGTCACGGTGAAGGCCTTCGCGTTGCCCGAGAAGTTGAAGGTGAGCTGCGAGAGCGCGAGCGTACAGGCCACCCCGACATTCGCGGGCGAAGTGAAGCTGCAGCCCCCGGGCAGCGCAGGACCTCCTTGCGACGAACCGAGGGGAGGCGTGAACACGCTCGCCCCGAGAAGGCCGAAGGAGAGGCTGGAATTGGCCCCGACCCGCCCGCTCCCGACCGAGGAGCTGTCCGGTTGGGTCCAGGGCGCGACCGAATCCGAACCGAGGGTCACCGGCTGCACGAACTGCTGGCCGGGGCTCCCGGAGACCCCCGCCGCTGCGAGCAGGGAGGAAAGGCGCCCGATCTCGTTCTCGACCGCGACGGTGTGGTTGAGGTCGTTGACGGACATCTGGTTGGGCACGATCGTCGTGAGGAAGTTCGCGATGAACGTCACGACCAGTAGGAGCCCGAGCAACGTCGCCACGGCGGCCACCTGGCCGCGACGGCCACGCCGACGCCAATTCCGGGTCCTCAACGCGTGGGCCAAGACAACCTCGGTCGAGGGTACAATTTACCCTGGGACGCCGTATTTAGTCTTATGGCCGGGGTCCCTCGCCCGGCCCGCCGGTGCGACGGCGTTCCGAGAAACTTATCTCTCCCCCTCCCTCCCTGTTGGGGGTACGGCGAGTGGCGTCCGAATCGGGGTCGTCGGTCCGTATCGAGCGGGCCCTGCTCTCGGTCGATGACAAGTCCGGACTCGAGACGTTGGGTCGGGAACTGCACGCCCTCGGTATCGAGCTCTGGGCGACCGGCGGCACGCGCGCCGCCCTCTCGTCGGCGGGGATTCCTGCGCACGCGGCGGAGGAGCTCACGGGCATCGGCGCGTGGTTTGGCGGGCGGGTGAAGACCCTGCATCCGGGGCTCCTCGGAGGGATCCTCGCACCCCGTACCGAAGAGGGGCGTCGTGAACTCACGGAGCGGGGCTTGCTCGCGTTCGACCTCGTCGTCGTCAACTTCTATCCGTTCGAGCGACACGTCGCCGAGGCGCCGGACTCGACCGACCGGGAAGAGTACGTCGACATCGGCGGCATCACGCTCGCTCGGGCCGCCGCGAAGAACCACGCAGGCGTGACCGTCGCCACCGACCCTTCCGAATATGCTCCGCTGCTGGGCGAGCTCCGGGAGCAGGGAGGTGCGATCTCCGCCGAGACCCGTCGGGGACAGGCCCGCGAGGCGTTCCGTCGGGTGGCGGAGTACGATGCGGCGATCGCTGCGGACCTTTTCGCTCCGAGGGTGGGGGACGACCCGTTCCCCGGAGTGATCCTTCTGCGCCGGGAACCGATCCGGCTCCGGTACGGGGAGAACCCCCACCAACGCGCGGCGGTCTATCGGGCGGGAGCCGGATTCCGACCGCGCACCTACGAGGTCCTGAAAGGGGACTCCCTCTCCTACACCAACCTCCTGGACGTCGACACCGCGCTCGAGATCGTCTCGGAGTTCCCGCTGCCGGCCGCGGCGGTGGTGAAGCACGCGACCCCGTGCGGCGTGGCCGAGGGGTCCACCGTCCGCGAGGCGCTCGAACGCGCGGTCGCGACCGACCCCGTCGCCCGATTCGGATGCGCCATCGCCGTGAACCGTCCGCTCACGGACGGGGATCCGGCGGCGCTGCACGGGGTCTTCGTCGACCTTCTGGCCGCCCCCGAAATCTCGTCGGAAGCCCGGACCGCCCTCGACAAGCGGCCCAAGCTGAAGCTCGTTCGAACCGCCCCCCCGGATCCCGAGCGCCCGCGCTGGGAGGCGCGGTCGACCTTCGGCCGGGTCCTCGTCCAGGAGGCCGATCGACGTCAGCTCGCCCCGGGCGAGATGCGGCCGGTGACGTCCCATCGCGCGTCCCCGGAGCAGTTGTGCTCGCTTGATTTCGCGTGGCGCGTGGTCCGGCATGCCAAGTCGAACGCGATCGTCCTCTCCCAGGGCCCGGCCACGGTCGGCATCGGGTCCGGCCAACCGACCCGGGTGAAGGCGGTGGAGCTCGCCTGCGAGGTCGCCGGCGACCGGGCGCGGGGGTCGGTGCTCGCGTCGGATGCGTTCTTCCCCTTCCCGGACGGGATGGAACTCGCGGGAAAGGCGGGCGTCGTGGCCGCGCTCCAGCCCGGCGGTAGCATTCGGGACTCGGAAGTGATCGCGGCGGCCGAAGCGGCCGGGATCGCGATGTACTTTACCGGATGGCGGGTATTCCGCCACTGACCTTCGTCGTCTCGGCGAAGTACCGGCGGAGGATCGACCGGAACGCCGCCGGACCCACCGGACCGACCTCGCGCCCCTTTTCCTGGCCGGATTCAACGAATACGTAGGTGGGGATTGAGTCGATGCCGTAGGAGCGGGTGATGTGGGCGGCGTCATCGATGTTCACCTTGGCGAACTTGACCCGCCCCGCGAGGCGCACGGCGAGGTCGGCGAGCATCGGTTCCGTGGCCCGACACGGAACGCACCAATCCGCGTAGAAATCCACGACCACGGGAAGGTCCGAACGGATGACCTCGGTCTCGAACGTGGCGTCCGTGACCTGGACCGTGCCCTCGGAGATTTCCATGGGTTTCCTCCGTTCGACTTCGTCACCCTCTTTAACGACTCTCTTCCTCCGGCGGCCGTCCGTGAGCCCTCCCACGCCGCCCGGCCCCTCTACGCCCGTGCCCCCGGCGCTGACCCCGGCCCTCCTCGCCTGGTTCCGTACGAACCGTCGGCCGCTCGCGTGGCGGCGTACCAGCGACCCCTATCACATCTGGGTCGCCGAAGTCCTGTTGCAGCAGACCCGGGTAGCCCAGGCCGAACCGTTCTTCGAACGGTTCGTCCGTCGATTTCCCACGGTCGACGCGCTCGCACACGCTTCAACAGAGGAAGTGCTGAAGGAATGGCAGGGCGCCGGGTACTACGCCCGGGCCCGAAACCTGCACGCCGCCGCGCGAAGGGTCCAAGAGTCGTTCGGAGGATCCCTCCCGCGCACCGTGCCAGAGCTCGAGACGCTTCCCGGAGTGGGCCCCTACATCGCGCGGGCCGTCGCGAGCCTGGCCTTTGATGCCCGGGAGGTCGCGCTCGAGGCGAACGGACTCCGGGTCGCCGCCCGATGGACTCGAGAGGAGGGAGATCTCCGATCCCCCGCTGTCCGGGCCCGGTTGCGGTCGACGCTCGAAGCGCTCCTGCCGTCCCGGGGTGCAGGCCGTTTCAACGAAGCCGTGATGGAACTGGGCGAGACGGTCTGTCTCCCCGTCCGACCGGCCTGCGGGAGCTGTCCGATACGGTTCGCCTGCCGCAGCGGTCGGGAACTCGCCGATCCCGGTTCCATTCCCCGACCGCGGCCCCGGAGCGCCCGGCCCCACGTGAATGCGGCGGTGGTCGTCCTCGCACACCGCGGTCGGTGGCTCGTCCAACGGCGCCCCCCCCAAGGATTGCTGGGGGGCCTTTGGGAGTTCCCCGGAGGCAAGATCGAACCCGGAGAAACTCCGCTCGCCGCCGCCCGTAGGGAGTTGCGAGAGGAGACGGGGATCCGGGCTCCGCCGCTGGAGTCCCTCGGCGAAATCCGCCACACCTACAGTCACTTCACGGCCACCCTGAACGTGTTCGCGGGTTCCGTCTCCGCACGACCTCCGGGCGGGCGGGGGCGGTGGGTCACTCCCGCCGAACTTGCCGGCCTGCCCTTGCCGAAGGCGACGGAGAAAGTGGTCCTGAGGGTGACCGCGCGTCGGGGTACAGCTTCCCCGGATTCAGGATACCGTCCGGGTCGCACACCTTCCGGACCGCCCGAAGCACGTTCACCGCAGGTCCGCCGAGTTCGGCCTCGAGATAGGGGCGCTTCAACCGCCCCACGCCGTGTTCGGCGCTGATCGTCCCTTCGAGGGCGAGCGACGCCGCATACACGGCCCCGCGGATCCGCTCGGCCGCCGGCGAAGACGGGTCGACCGCGTAGTTCGGATGCAAGCTCCCCTCCCCGAGATGGCCGAAGAGGTAGAGCGGCACCCCTTCGCGTCGGGCGATCGTTCGCAGTCGTCGTATGAGGGCGTCGACCTGGTCCACGGGAACCGCGACATCCTCCCGAACGCGGGCGCCGACCCGCTCGTCCAAGACCCGCCCGTTCTCGCCCCGGAGCTTCCAAAGCTGGTCCGCATCTTCGATGATGATCGGTGGCGCGCGGACGCCCAGCGTGCGGAGCACGGCGCGAACGCGCCGGCCTCGAACTTGAGCTTCCTTCCGATCGTGGGCCTCGATCTCGAGCAGGAGGAGCGGCGTGCCGGACTTCCATCGGGCGCCGCGCCCGGAGCGGAGCCCCTCGGCGGAAAACGCATCCAGGTATTCGACGGCAGAAAGGCCGGTACCCCTCGCCCTCACGAAACCCGCGGCCAATGGTCCCAACGGGGCCCTCGAGGACAGGGGGACGACCCATCCCTGCCGGATCTCGGGTCGAGGGGCGAGCCGGAGCGTGATCTCGGTGGCGATCCCGAGCGTACCTTCGCTCCCGATGAAAACCTGGAGCAGGTCCGGCCCGACCGATCGCTTCTCCGCGAGACTCCCGAGCCGGACCTGCTCCCCCGTGCCGAGGACCGCCTGGATGGTCCGGACCCAGCGACGTGTGGGACCGTACGCGAACGAACGCGGACCCGACGCATTCGTCCCCACATTTCCACCGATAGTGCACGACTCCGCCGACCCGGGATTGGGCGGGTAGAACAGCCCGAACGGACGAAGAGCCGACTGAAGGTCGACATTCACGACGCCGGGACCTACCCGTACCGAGCGCCGATCGACGGAGATCTCTTCGATCGACTTCCACCCGGAAAGGTCGACCACGATCCCTCCCCGGGGCGTCATCGCCTCGCCGTCGAGGGCCGTCCCGGCGCCCCGGGCCACGAGTCCGACCCGGTGCCGCCGGGCCCATCGAACGAGGTCGACCACATCCTCCGCGTCCGCCGGGCGGACGGCCGCGAGCGCCCCACCCTGGAGATGGGAGGCGTCCCGACCGAGACGACGGAGCGCGTCCGGGGCGGTGATCACCGCCCCCCGGACCGCCTCCGAAAGAGACGACTGCAGGTCCCTCGGCACAGCGGCGGCAGGGCCCGGCCGACTTTACGATTGGCCGGCGGTCGTCCGTCGGGTACCGGGGACGCGGTCGAGGATCTCCTCGCCCCGTGCGACCATTTCGACGGCCGAGACCAGGTCCCGGATCGCGAACGGGCGGTTGAGGACCGCCATGACCCCCATTCGTCGCGCTCGTTCGATCAGTTCCGGGGTACGCTCGGGGACGAGCAGGATCGCGTGGAGGCTGGGCATGCGCTCCCGGGCCGTCGCGAGCTCGTGCGGCCAATCGTCCCCTTCACCGTCCCCGACCAGGATCAGGACCGCCGGAGGGTCGGACGGGTCGCCCAACGGGAGTTGGGCGGCCGAGGCGGTCTCGGCGAGGACCCGGTGATGATTCAATCGCACGAGCCCTCGGAGTAGCAGGCGGGTCTCTTCGGTACCTCCGACGATGACCGTGGCGATGCTCGGTCGGTCGTCCGATTCCGCCGGCGTGCCTACTGGCCCTTCGGCACGCGGCACACTGTCGTCGTTTGGGCGCATGGCGTGGCGGGCCCGGTCCCGCCACTCCAAACCAGACCGGGACTAGGGTATGGTTCTTTGGTTACAAGCACGGACTGCCGAGGCCCTCCATCGGTCACCGCTCGGGGGGCCCCATCAACTATATAGACTGGCCTTGACTTATGGTAATCAGCCTCGGGCACCGGTAGCCCGACCGCCGGGTGGCACCGTCCAGAGACCCGGTCGCCGGACCGCCGGTGCCTTCGCCTTGCCGCTCCAACGACACCTTCTTTTAGCGCGCGGGAAACCGCGGCCCATGGCCGCCTTGTTTGGACCTTCCACCTCGGACCTCGAGCATCTCCGATCCGCCGTCCGCGCCCTCGGCACCACGAGCGTGCCGGGACTCGCGGCCGCCCTCTCCTGGAGGGAAAAGAAGACCGAGAAGTTCCTCGCGCACGAGCTCGCCCGGCCCAACACGCCGATTCTGTACGACCCGTCCCGGCGTACAGTGCGTTGGGGAGCGGTCGTGACCCTGCCGGCCCCAGTGGCCACGCCCACCATCCTCGCCGCGGCCCCCTCTTCAATGTCCACTCCCCGAGCGCCGCCACCGGCCTACACCCCGACCGGGCTCAAGACCCTCTGTGCCCACTGCCACGTAGCACTCCAGTCGACCGGCTCTCCGGGGTTGGTCGTTTGCCCGCAATGCGGTCGGCTCTCCACCGCTCGCAGCGGTGGGATCGCCGCATCGGCGGGGCCGGCGCCCGTGCCGTGGGCGACCCCGGCCGCCCCCGTGCCCGCGAGAACGGCCCCCTCGACCACCCCGAACGACCGACGGTCCCAGGAACTGTTCGCGGCCTGGGTGACGAACCAACCGATCCCGTGCCCCCAGTGCCGCACGCCGCTGCGCCATCGGGGCGTCAGCGAGTACTCTTGCCCCTCGTGCGGAAAGTCGGTCCGCTTCCCGAGTCCGTCCGAGGCCACGGCAGCGTCGGCTCCGACGGGCCGCTGATCAGAACGGGACCCGGTCCCGCACTTCGCGTACCAGGACGCCGGAAGCGAGATCCTCCGCGACCCGCGCGAGATCGGGCGCCGGGCTCCGGTCGTGGGTCCACGACGCCACGCGCGCCCGCAGGGCGGACAGCGCCGCCTCGCTCCCAATGCCGCCGGTCCGAGGATGTCGGAGCTCGAGGGCCTGGCTGGCTACGATCCACTCGACGGCGAGCACCCGCCGCGTGTTCTCCAGGACGCGGCGCAATTTCACTCCCGCCCACGGTCCCATGCTGACGTAATCCTCCTGGTCGGCCGACGTCGGTAGGCTGGACGCGCTCGCCGGATGGACGAGCGTCACGTTCTCGTTCACGAGGGCCGCCGCAAGATACTGGGGTACCATGAACCCGGAGCTCACGCCGGGGTCGGGAGCGAGGAACGCGGGAAGGCCGTGGTTCAGCGCGGGATGGAGGAGCCGCGAGGTCCTTCGCTCACTGAACGCGGCCAGATACTGGGTGGTGAGCGCGAGGGTGTCGAGGGCGAGCGCGAGCGGTTGACCGTGGAAATTGCCTCCGCTCACGAACTCGTCTCCGTCGAAGACCACCGGGTTGTCCGTGACGGCGTTCAGCTCACGCCCCACGATCTTCTCGCCGAACTGCAGACCGAGCTCGACGGAGCCCAAGACCTGAGGAAGGCAACGGAGCGTGTATGCATCCTGACCCGTCCAGGTCGTGCGGGGAGCGGAGAGCACGCTCCCCGCGAGCAGGGCCCGGAGCGAGGCCGCCACCACCCGGTGCTCGGGAAAGTTCCGGATCTCGCCCAGCCGGTCGTCGAGGGATTCCGGATTCCCCTCCAGGGCATCGAACGAGACGGCCGCAGCGATGAGCGCGGCGTCGAGGAGTGACCGGAGATCCGCGACCGCGAGGGCGAGATAGGAGGCCATGAGCGCGGTTCCGTTGAGGAGCGCGACCCCTTCCTTCTCGACCAGTTCGAGGGGGGAGATCCCCTCCCGGTCGAGCACCTGGCGCGCCGGTTCCGGAGGTCCGCCGGAGGTCCCGAGGAACGCTCCCTCGCCGACCAGCGTCATCGCGAGGTGCGCCAGGGGGGCGAGGTCGCCCGAGGCCCCGACAGACCCCTGCTCGGGGATCCACGGGACGAGCCCTCGGTTGAGGAGTTCGAGGAGGTGCTCGACGACCTCGGGTCGGACGCCGGAGTGGCCCCGTGCGAGCGAGTTCGCCCGCAGGAGCATCAGCCCCCGCACGACCTCGGTCGGGAGCGCGGGTCCCGTTCCGCTCGAGTGGCTGCGAACGAGGGAGATCTGAAGCTCTCGGGACTGCGCCGCCGTGATCAGCTTGTGGGAGAGCCCTCCGAAGCCCGTCGTCACGCCGTAGACGGCCCGATTGGCCGCGACCGCGCGCTCGACCGCCTGCCGGCTGGACGCGATCCGGGTCCGTGTCTCGGCGGGAAGGACGACCGCTCTGCGTCCCCGCGCCACGGCGAGAAATTGGTCGAGCGTGAGGGAGCGCCCATCGACGTGGATCGGCTCGGGCATGGACGCGCTCTCCTACGCCCCCACCCGCCCGTCGGAGGGTTGGTGCGTGGGCTTATGCGGCCGGGACGACGAGCTCACCACCGGGTTTCTGCATCGAGGGAACGCGGCGGGTCTTGGCGCCCTTGGCCTGCCAGAACACTTCCGAGAACTCTTGGACCAGCTTGAGGAGTTCCTGCGCGTCGGCGACGTTGGTCCCCTGGCGAGTCTTCGACGCTTGCTTCAGGATCCGCCAGGTGAGGTCGTGGATCTGGGGGAACTGCTTGGCGTGATCCGGAGTAAAGAAATCGCCCCAGATCACACGCACGTCGTTCTTGAGGCGCTCCGAGTGCTGCTCCTTCACGGTCGTGCAGCGGGAGATCTTGGAGACGTAGGCGGCCCGGTCTTCCGGCTTCGCGTCCATCGCCGGGGAGGCGAGTTCGGCGATCAACTGGTCCATGCGGATGATCGTCAGGGCGGACAGTTGGGCGTCGGTCGGGTCGTAAATACCACACGGGATGTCGCAATGGGCGTACACGGCCCGGGGGGGAAATACGGCGTCCACAAGGCGCTCCACGATTCGGCCGGATGAGAGGGCGAAGGACATGGCCCCGCGAGTCCTGCAACTCGGATAAGGATGCCGGAAGCACCGAAGTCGCAGGAGAGTCCCCCCTCCGTCGCCGGGACCCCACGCCCGTGGCGCTGGGGCGGCCGTAGAGTAGAGGTCCATGACGAGAGCATGCGACCGACGTTGCAACCGGGCGATCGATTGCGGGTGGATGTGCGCGCGTATCGCAGCCAGCCGCCCTCCGTCGGCGACCTGGTGGTGTTCGTCGATCCGGAGGAACCCCGCCGTTGGATCGTGAAACGGGTCGCAGCCGTCGGTCCGGGAACGTGGTGGCGCACGGCCCAGGGGCTCGTCGCGGGCCGATCGGACGCACCCCCGACCGAGCGCCCCTCCGACGGAGTGGAGATGATCCGACTGGGCCCGTCGACCATGTGGCTCCTGGGCGACGAACCCGATCGTTCGCGGGACAGTCGCCGATTCGGTTCCGTGCCGCGTTCGGCCTTGGTCGGGCGAGCCTTCCGGATATACGCCCCGACCGCCCGTCGTCGGGAGCTTTGAGTCCCCGACCGGGGGTTTGGACATCTTCATAAGCGATGTGTCAATCCGACACATCGATGGTGGCAAAGGCGGTCCTCGTGGTGATCCTCGTCGTAGTGGCGGCGGCTGCCGGTGGACTCGGGTTTGTGGCGGGGTATGAGTACAAGACCTCGCCGGCCGCGAGTCCGTCCGCGACGGTGAATTCGACCCTGTCGATCCTCGGCGCGGGCACGTTGGACACGCTGTTCCCGCAGCTGGCGAACGAACTGGTCAACGAATCGGGCGGGACGATCACGGCGCCGTCCCCCGCGCAAACCTACGAGGGGTCGATCGACATCACCACCGCCATCACCCAGACGCACGCGCTCACCGACGTCGCGGCGGTGGCCGACTACCGGTTGATCCCCCAGATGCTCGAACCGACGTACGCGAGCTACGAGATCGTCTTCGGTACGACCCCCGAGGTGCTCGCCTACAACGCGAGCCTGCCGGCGTTCGCCGGCATCAACTCCACCAACTGGGCCCAGAAGCTCATCGCCGACGTGGGGACCCCCGGCAACAAGCCGATGGGCATCTGGAACGCCTCCACCGACCCGAACGGCTACAACGAGATCTTCGCGATGGAGCTCCAGGGGATGCTCTACAACGACAGCACGAGCGCCATCTACAGCCACTTTTACACCACGGGCACCGATGGCGTCGCGGTCGGCACCTCGAACACGATCCTCGAGCACGAGTCGCAGGCGGCCAACCTCGTCAAGACCGGCGTGATCTCCGCCGTGATCACGTACCGTTCGTTCGCGGTCGTGAACGACATGTCGTACGTCTCGTTCAACCCGATCGTGGGCCTGGTGGCCAATAACTCCACCGCGCTCGCGGACTACGCGAAGCTCTCGACCGACATCCTGACGTCCACGGGCGGGACCCAGTCGGTGGCCGCGGCCCCCGTCCTCTTCTCGATCACCGTCCCGTTGAACGCACCCAACCCCGCGCTCGGTGCGGCGTTCATCCACCTCCTCCTCTCCCCGCAGGGGAGTGCGATCCTCTCGGAGGGGGGGGCGTTCACCCCGATCTTCCCCGGATGGAGTAATACCCCGGGCGCGGTGCCGTCGGTGCTCGCACCGGACGTGACGAGCCTACCGACGTGGGCGGCAACGATCCTCGGCTGAACGGACCGGGAGGCGCCCCGGCACCGGCGACCCCCCGTCGCCGGTGGCGCACGGGGCCGTACTGGCTCGCGCTCCAGGTCGTCCTGTCGGGCTCCCTGCTGCTCCTCTTCGTCCTGCCCATCCTGGCCCTCTTCACCTACGGGCCGTTCGACCAGATCTTCCTCCAACTGCAGAATGCCCAGGTGCGTGAGGCGCTCTGGTTCACCTTCTACGCTTCGGGGATCTCGGTCCTGGCTGCGGTCCTCTTCGGTATCCCGCTCGGATACGTGCTCGCCCGCCGGAAGTTTCCGGGGCGGTCGGTCCTCGAATCCCTCGTCGCCCTCCCGGTCGTCGTCCCCCACCTCCTGGTCGGCCTCGGACTGTTCATCCTGTTCATCCCGGGCACCCTGTTCTACCGCGGGTCGGAGGCGCTCGGCTTTCCGATCTACGACTCCGTCGGGGGAGTGGTGCTCGTGATGGTCTTCGTGAGCGCGCCCTACACGGTCCTCGCGAGCCAGCTCTCGTTCCGGGCGGTGGACGAACGAGTGATCGAGGCGTCCCGGTCGCTGGGGGCCGGACCGGCGACCGCCTTCCTCACCGTGACGTTCCCGCTCGCGCTGCGGGGGATCGTCACGGGCCTGTTGCTCTCCTGGGCGCGGGCCGTCAGCGAGATCGGGGGGCTCCTCATCATCGCCTCGTTCGTCTACCCGGGTGGGCTCTACGACGGCCCGGTCACAACGACCGTCTCGATCTTCATCTATGACCTGTTCCAGAACGGGAACCTCCAAGGGGCGGCCGCGGTCAGCTCGCTCTTCCTCCTGATCGCGTTCGCACTCTTCCTCTCCGTCCGCGTGCTCGAGCGCTCGGGGTGGCTTCCGTGGCGCCGCGGGGAGCTCGGCCCATGAGCCACTGGGTCGTGGAGGGGGTCGAGACCGAGCTCGACCAGTTCCACCTCGGGCCCGTGAGCCTCGACATCCCCCCGGGGAGCGCGGTCGCGGTGCTCGGTCCGTCGGGTGCGGGCAAGACGACCCTCTTGCGCACGCTCGCCGGCTTCCTGCCGGTACGTCGCGGGCAGATCCGGCGGGACGGCACGGAGATCTCCGACTGGCTGCCGGAGGAGCGGGACCTCGGGTACGTCCCGCAGGGGCTCGGACTGTTCTCGCACCGGACCGTCGAGCGGAACGTTGGCTACCCGCTCGAGCTGCGGG
>Ga0074044_10002745_pt1 | contig 15299 bp, 11 predicted proteins | sample BogForMeECP23OM1_FD_94443 | JGI IMG/M metagenome (GOLD analysis project Ga0074044, IMG submission 94443) | Bog forest soil microbial communities from Calvert Island, British Columbia, Canada - Bog Forest MetaG ECP23OM1 | ecosystem: Environmental > Terrestrial > Soil > Wetlands ... | reverse complement strand
TGGCCGGACTTGGGAACCTGCCCAACCTCAGGCTCGATCAGCCGCCGCGGATGGCCGACTTCGCGCTCTGGGTAAATGCATGCGAGGCAAGCCTCGGAATGATACCCGGAGAGGCCCTGGCTGCTTACCAGTCCAACCGCACCGAGACGCGCCATCTCGCGCTGGAGTCCTCGCCCCTTTACGAACCGGTTGCCGAACTGGCACGGGAGGGCTTTAGCGGGACCGTCACAGAACTGCATGCGCGGCTCACCGGCATGATGAGCGACAGCAGGCGCCGCTCCGTACGCTGGCCCAAGGCGCCCAATGCGCTGGGCAACGCGCTGCGCCGCATGGCAAGCAACCTCCGCGCCGTTGGAATTCAGATCCAGTTCAGCCGAGCCGATGTCCGCGGCAGGCGCGTAGTATCGCTGGTCTCAACTTTCGAACCCCGGAAAAGATCGTCAGTTACTGTCAGTGACCATCAGTAGGAAAGCCGACCTCTGAGCGCGTCCTGAGCAGGTTTCCTTCGGAAAATATGGAGAATGTCCGGCGATTCGGCAATGGTCGTTCATAACTATTACCACTGACGGTAACTGACGATCTTTTCCGGGGTTTCGACACTTCCCCCATTCAAAAGGGAGACACCTGGCTTTGATCCTTTTTACCTGTACCCAGTAGAAGTGCGGATCGGTAGCTGGTACAGCACGAGATCGAGGCCGGGAATGTCATCGAAGTCACGCCGATTCCGGGTCAGTAAACGGTGGGAATGCTGCACCGCTTGGCTCGCAAGCCAAAGGTCTTGAACACGGTAGCGGTGCTGTCTCTGCCAGCGGCGCTGATTTGGGCCGCCAGACTGCCGAATATATCGCCGGTGACCCAATCCACGACGACGAGCGGTTTGCGTCTAATCCGATGCAGCGCCGCGAGGCGCCGCTGGCGTATTCGCGGTTCCCGCGCAAGCTCAGCTCCGAACCGGAGTTCGGCGATCGTGATCGGAGACAAATAAACGGGCTCGCTGCCGGTCAGAGTGGCGACGTCAGCTGGCGCCAGAAGTCCGCGTTCTACGTCGATCCATACACAAGTGTCGATCAGGAAGCCCATGGGTCGCGCACGCCCTTGGCGACTTTGCTCCCCTTCCAGCGGTTTCCTCTGGCATCTGTCTCCCAAGTTGCCGCTACGTCATCAGGGAGGGTATGGTAAAGGTCTGCCATCGCTTCGAGTGCATTCTGCCGACCCGGCCCGGCGACAAGCCGGGCGATTTGCTCATGGTTGCGCTCGATCACAATTTCTTCGCCTTCCGCCGCGACACGGTCGAGAACGCGACGTAGGTTGCGGGCCAGTTCTGTTGCGCTTATCGTTTTCATTTTATCTAATCTGTATAATCTGATTCCCTCAGATGATACATATTTTCCTTCGACGTGTCGCGTCCCCGGGTCTCACAGGCGACAGACCAGGACTTATTGCGACTCCGCGACGATCTTCATCTGGTCTCCCTCGAACACGCTTGTACCGTTACGGCTTGGTACGACCTAGCCGAGGAGCTGCCGATTCCCGACCGAGTCGATGACCGTCTGCGCGACATCTTCGAACCGCTATTCGCTATTGCTGCGTTGGTTCGATGCGGAAGAGGCACACGCCGCATCTCGACGACATGGTGAAGGCGGCCAAGGCGCTATTTGTAATCCGCAGCGAGGATGATGCTCATGAAGTCGGGCTGGTCGCAATGCTCATCGCCCTTGAATGCATCTGCGAACCAAACGAATCGAAGAATCGGCATCTTGTGTGTGGCGAATTACTGATTTCCCCAGAATCAGCAATTCGCCACACACAGGCAAGGTGCGCGTCATCTAAACGCCACCCTCGCTCCTAACCTCCGCGACAAGCTAAGATTCCCGACGGCGTATGCACGTATTCGCTTCACAGACGTTTCTAGAAGATCTCGCGATGGTGCTATGCGTCGCGGCGATCACCACCATCATTTTTCAGAAAATACGCCAGCCCGTCGTAGTCGGCTATTTGATCGCCGGCCTGATCGTCGGTCCTTACATCCCGCCTCTGCTCGCCGACCCCGACCGCATCCGCACCCTTTCCGAGTTCGGCGTGATCCTTCTGATGTTCGCGCTTGGATTGGAGTTCAGCGTGCGCAAGCTGACTCGCCTTGGCCCGACCTCTGGCTTCATCACCGCACTCCAGGTCGGCATCATGATCTGGATTGGCTACCTATGCGGGCGCGCGCTCGGATGGACCCCGCTCGAGAGCATCTTCACCGGTGCGCTGCTTTCGATTTCGAGTACGACCATCGTTGCCAAAGCCTACGAGGAGACTCCCGTCTCCGAGCGCCTGCGCGAACTGGTGTTCGGCGTTCTGCTCGCCGAAGATCTTACCGCCGTCGTCCAGCTGGCAATTCTGACCACGCTGGCGTCGGGCGCGAGCGTGTCAGCGTCGCTGATGACCGTGACGATCGCGCGCCTGACGCTGTTCCTGGTGGCATTCCTCGGCATTGGATTCATTGTCGTCCCGCCTTTGGTTCGCCTGGTGGTGCGGATGGGCCGTCCCGAGACCACTCTGGTCGCGGTCGTGGGCATTTGTTTCGCCTTCGCGGTCCTCGCCGAGCACGCCGGCTATTCGGTCGCGCTCGGTGCTTTCCTGGCGGGATCTCTGGTAGCGGAGTCCGGGCAAGCCGCACAGATTGAACATCTGGTCGCGCCCCTGCGCGACATATTCGGCGCGGTGTTCTTCGTTTCGGTCGGGATGATGATCGATCCCGCGCTCATCGCGGAGCACTGGGCCGCGCTGATAGTGCTCACGGCCGCCGTGATCGGCGGGAAAATTTTCGGCGTGACCTTCGCCGCGATCTTGAGCGGAGTCGGAACCAAGACCTCGATCGAGGTCGGCATGAGCTTGGCGCAAATCGGCGAGTTCTCGTTCATCATCGCCGGCGCAGGGCTGAAGACCGGCGCCACCCGCGATTTTCTCTACACGCTGGCGGTAGCGGTCTCCGTTGTCACCACCTTCCTGACGCCCTACATGATTCGCGGCTCGATTCCCGTCGCCAAATTCGTTTCCGCGCGGCTGCCGCGCCCGCTCAAGGTGCTCCTGGCGCTCTACGACTCGTGGTTCGAGCGGATTCGCAACGCGGGACGGCCTGCACGCGACGCCAATTCCATCGGATGGCCGATTGCGGCCATCGTGTCGAGCGCGATCCTGATCGGCGCTATTCTCATTTTCAACGAACTCGATCTCCTCGACGTGACTACCACCGTCGCGCGCCTCGAACATGCCACGTACTTCCGCGCCGGCCTGTTGGTGGACGCGTTCGCGCTGCTGCTGTGCGCGGCACCCGCAGCCGCGATATATTTCGCGTCGCGCCGGCTCGCGACCGCGCTCGCGTCGCGCGCTTTCGCCGACCTTCCGCCACGTGGAGCGCCGGCGGTGAGCGCGTTGATCGAGTTGCTGCAGATCACGATTATGCTGGTCGCCGCTGTGCCGCTGCTCGCGATCGTTCAACCGTTCATGCAACCGGTCGAAGGAATCGGGATCGTGATAATCACGGCCGTGCTGATGGTAGTTGTCCTGACCCGAAACGCGCGCCACATGCAGGGGCAGATTCGCAATGCCACACGCCTGATCGCCGCCGCGCTCAGGAGCGCGCCCATCGGCGCTGCCGGCGAGCAGTCTTACGAGGTCCACGGGATCGGAACGATCACACCCGTTCCCCTGCGCCCCGACAGCGAAGGTGTCGGCAAAAGCCTGGCCGAGTTGGACTTGCACACCATCAGTGGCGCCGTGGTAGTAGCGATTGGACGCGGCGACTCTGAAGTGGTGGTGCCGACCGGCGGCGAAATCCTGCGTCCCGGCGACATCCTCGAACTGGCCGGCTCGCGCGATGCCGTCGCCACCGCCAAACGATTGCTCGTCACGCCACGCCTCGTCCGTCTGCCAGCCTCGCCGTGACCTTTCTTTCGCCCCTTGGCGCCGGTTGCATAATCGCGCCTGCAATCATAACGTCGTCGCGTTTACATCACCTATCTCCGCGAGGTTGATATGAATCTCAGAAATGCGGTCGCGCTGGTAACCGGTGGCGGGTCCGGGCTCGGCGAAGCAACCGCTCGCGAATTCGCGGGAGCCGGCGGCAAGGTCGCGATTCTCGATTTACCCTCGTCCCCCGGAGCAAAAGTCGCCGAGTCGCTCGGCGCAAATGCGCTCTTCGTCGAGGCCGACGTCGCCTCTGGCGACCAGGTGACGGACGCGATTGCGAAGACGGTCGCAAAGTTCACCACGATTCATATTGCCGTAAACTGCGCCGGAATCGGCCGGGCGATGCGCACGGTGACCAAGGACGGTCCGCACTCGCTCGACTTGTTCACCAAGGTCATCACCGTAAATCTTGTCGGCACCTTCAACGTGACGCGGCTGGCCGCTGCGCAGATGGCGAGAAATCAGCCCGGCCCCGACGGCGAGCGCGGCGTGATCATCAATACCGCGTCGGTCGCCGCGTTCGACGGACAGATCGGGCAGGTTGCTTATTCGGCGTCGAAGGGCGGCGTGGTTTCGATGACGTTGCCGGTGGCGCGCGACCTCGCGTCGCTTGGCATCCGCGTCTGCACGATCGCGCCGGGAACTTTCGAGACCCCGATGCTGGCCGGCTTGCCCGAGGCGAACCGCAAAGCACTCGCCGCGCAGATCCCGTTTCCGCAACGCCTGGGCAAGCCGTCCGAATATGCGGCGCTCGCGCGCCACATCGTCGAGAACGAGATGCTCAACGGCGAGACGATTCGCCTCGACGGCGCGCTGCGCATGCCCCCGCGCTAAATCGTCGAAGCGGTCCGCGCGACGCGCGTCGCCAGGACAAATGCGAACGCCGCGAACGCGACCGCAATTGCCACCGCCGATCCCATCGGCATCGTCGCGCCGCTCGACGCGGGCTCTCCAAGGTAAAGCCCTTGCCGAAGCGCGTCCACCCCGTAGGTCAGTGGATTGAGCCGCGTCGTCCATTGGAACCATGCGGGCGCGCCCGCCACCGGGAAGACTGCGCCCGACAGCATCCAGATGGGCAGCAGCAGCATGTTCATGAACGCGTGGAAGCCCTGCGTCGATTCGGTCCGCCACGCCATCGCCAACCCGATGCTCGTCATCGCGAACGCTATCAGCCCCATCATCGCGAGCGACACCACGATCGCTTCGAGGCTCAGGCGGATTCCCGCCAGCGGCGCCATCGCGAGGAATATCGCGCCCTGCATCAGGGACAGCGTCGTGCAGCCAAGCGCCTGGCCCAGCACGATGGTCGCGCGCGAGATCGGCGCGACCAGTACGCCCTGCAGAAAACCCTGGCGTCGATCGTCCACGGTCGAGGCGGTCGCGAAAATCGCCGTGAACAGCAGCATCAGCACGATCACGCCGGGATAAAAGTACTGCACGTAATCGATGCCGGCCGGCATCCCGCTCGGTTTGAACGACGCTTGCAGGCCCGCGCCGAGCAGCAGCCAGAAAACCAGCGGCGTGGCAATCGCGCTCATCACGCGAATTGGTTGCCGGATAAACCGCACGATCTCGCGCTGCCAGAGCGTTTCCGCCTGGAGAAAAATCTCCCTCATCTCCTCTTATTCCGCCTCCGCCATATTCGCGAAAAACTGATGCCCGGTCAGATGCACGAACACGTCCTCGAGAGTCGGCTTGCCGAATGAAACCGATTCGATCTCCTCGCCGAACGCGTCGATCAGGTCGCGAACCAGTTCGTGCCCGCGGATTCTTTCGACACGAATCGCGCCGTCCACGAGCTGGCTCTTGAGCTTGAAGCGCTGCAGGATTTTCCGCTGCAGGATTTCAGGCGCTTCCGTCCGGATCACGATCACGTCACCACCGACTTCAGATTTGAGCGCACCCGGCGGCGCGATCGCCACCAGCTTTCCCTGATGCAGGACGCCGATCCGGTCGCATCGCTCCGCCTCTTCCATGTAATGCGTCGTCAGCACCACCGTCACGCCCTCGTGCTCGCGCAGATGCTCGAGGTAATTCCAAAACTCGCGGCGCGCCGCCGGATCCAGCCCGGTGCTGGGCTCGTCGAGCAGCAGCAGCTCCGGCTCATGCAGCAGAGCCTTGGCGAGTTCGACCCGGCGCTGCAGTCCGCCTGACAATGTTTCGACCCGGTCGCGCTCGCGCGCTGACAGTCCGAGACGGTCGAGCATCGCTCGGCTGCGCTCGCGCAGCCGCTTGCCGGTGATTCCGTAGAGATGACCGTGAGCCGCGAGATTTTCGCCGACCGTCAGCTTGCCATCGAGACTCGGATGCTGAAACACGACGCCGAGCCGCCGCCGCACCGCAACGGTTTCGCCCGCCAGGTCGTGGCCGAACATTCGCGCGCTACCCGATTGGATCGGCGCCAGCGTCGAGAGCAATTTGAACAGAGTGGTTTTGCCGCCGCCGTTGGGTCCCAGGAAGCCAAAGATTTCACCGCGTGCAATCAGAAAGGTCACATCGCTGAGCGCTTGGCGGTCGCCGTAGCGAAAGCCGAGCGCGCGCGCTTCGATCGCCCCGGAGTCGGCGCGAATCGCGTTGCCCGCGGTCTGCGGATTCGAAACTGTCGAGGCGCTCACGGTTCGCTGAAACCGCCCGCGGGCTGCGTGCCTTGCTCTGACAGTCCGACTTCCGCGCGATGCCATCCGTCCTGAAAAGCGGTCGTGCGCTCACCGCCGTTGCCGTGCCCTGACGCGGCGCCCACGAAATCGTCGCCGGTGAGCTGGTAGTAACGCGTCACCTCGGCCGGATCGAGCCGCCGAATCCCCATCCGCTCGAGCGAGTAGCCGGCGAACTGATCGGCGGCGAGCTCCTTGTTCTTGACCGGCACGTTCTGATTGGCGGGATCGAAGTCGCCATGCGCGAGATGGCCTAGCTCGTGAGCGAAGATGGCGTAGAGCATCGGCCGAACCGTGTCCGGGTCGTCGATTCTCATCCACTGTTGAAGCAGACTGATAAGGAAGGCTTCGTTGTAGAAGATGCATCCACCCCTGCGAGCGTGCGGCGAGCCGGGTTTGATCGACTGGTAAACCGGGAAGTTAATTCCCCACAAATCGTTGAGCTGGGCGACGATGGTCTTGTAGGGCTCGCCCGCCGGTAGCGCCTGTTCGCCGCACGGCTGGAGGGAGCCGTCGCCCGCCTTGAGGGCGGGCGCGGCGCCGCCGGGGCCGGCGTCCGCCGGCGCCGGCGGTGTCATATGCCGCTCGACGACGTGCCAGTCGTCCTGCGCGCGCGCGACGCGCGCGCGCAAGACGCCCGCCGCCGCGAGCATCGCGAACGCGGCCAGCGCCGCCGCCTGTGCGGGCCTCTCGATTGATTCCCTCAATTGGTTACGGCGCCGCGCGACGACGATGAAACCGACTGCGCGTATTTGGCCATGACGCCGCTCTTATAGTGAGGCTCCGGCGCTTTCCAATTCTTCAGCCGCGTCTTGATTTCCTCGTCGGTAAGCGCGACGTCGAGCTTGCGCCCGGCGATGTCGAAAGTGATCACGTCGCCGTCGCGAATCGCTGCGATCGGCCCGCCGACCGCCGCTTCCGGCGCGACGTGCCCGGCCATCAGCCCATGCGTGGCGCCTGAAAAACGTCCGTCGGTGAGCAGCCCGACCGATTCGCCGAGGCCCTGACCGGACAGCGCCGCCGTTACACCCAGCATCTCCGGCATCCCGGGTGCGCCGCGCGGTCCCTCGTAGCGAATGACGACGACGTCGCCCGCCTTGATCTTCTGCGCGGACACCGCCTTGAAGGCGTCGTCTTCGCAATCGAAAACGCGAGCGGGCCCGCGATGAGTCATGCGCTCATGCCCCGCGACCTTGACGACGCATCCTTCGGGCGCGAGGTTGCCCTTGAGAATGACCAGCCCGCCGCTCTCCTTGATTGGCTTCGCGATCGAGTGCACGACTTCCTGTCCCGCCGTCTCGAGCGCAGCGCCGGCTTCGACGCCGATCGTTCTGCCGGTCACGGTCATTTCGTTTTCGTGGAGCAGCCCCGCTTCCTTCAGGCGTTTTGCGATAAGCGGAATGCCACCGGCCTTGTACATGTCGGTCGCGAGGAAGCGCCCGCCCGGCTTGAGGTCCGCGAGGAGCGGGGTGCGCGAGCTGATGCGGTCGAAGTCGTCGATGTCGAGCGCGATTCCCGCCTCGTGCGCGATGGCGAGCAGGTGGAGCACCGCATTGGTCGAGCCGCCGGTCATCGCGACCGAGGCGATCGCGTTCTCGAGCGCGTTCCTGGTGATTATCCGGCTCGGGCGCAAGTTGCGCTTCAGTAAATCGACGGCGAGCCGCCCCGCCTGGAACGCGCTCTCGGGTTTTTTCGGATCGGTCGCCGGAATGCTGTTCGAGCCCATCGGCGAGATGCCCAACAGCTCGGTCGCGGTCGCCATCGTGTTGGCGGTGAACTGCCCCCCGCATGCGCCCACGCCCGGACAGGCGACGTCTTCGAGACGCTTGAGATCTTCGAGCTTCATCTTGCCCGCCGAATGGGCCCCCACGGCCTCGAACACGTCCTGGATCGAAACCTGCTGATCGCCGAAGCGCCCGGGCTGTATCGATCCGCCGTAAATCATGAGCGAGGGCAGGTCGAGCCGCTGCAGCGCCATCACCGTGGCCGGGATTGTCTTGTCGCATCCCGACATCGCCACCACGCCATCGAACAGATGGCCGCGCACGGTGAGTTCGATCGAGTCGGCTATCACTTCGCGGCTGATGAGGGATGCGCGCATGCCATGCGTCCCCATCGAGATTCCGTCGCACACGGCGATGGTGTTGAACTCGATTGGGGTCGCACCGGCGGCGCGAATTCCGCGCTTCACGTGCCCAGCGAGATCCCGCAGATGCGCCGTGCAGGGCATGATTTCGATCCAGGTATGGGCGACTGCAATCAGGGGCTTGCTCAAGTCTTCGTCGGTAAAGCCGACGGCTTTGAGCATCGCGCGGGCGGGCGCCCGCGAAGGCCCATCGAGCAGGACGCTGCTGTTCGATCTCAGAGAACTTTTGTCATCTGCCATATCTAATTTCCTGCGGCGATCGGAGTGGCGGCCGAGCGCTCACTAAATCGAAATCCGACTAATGACTTGTACAACACAGCGCGACCCCGCGAAATCCCGCCAGCGGGCTGAAATGCGGGAGTGTAGCGGCGATTTAAGGACCCGGATCAGAAAGACGATGAAGTGCGGTCAGCCGAAACCTGGGGCCTCAATTGCTCCGGCATGGACTTCAAGAGCTCAGCTTTGGACCGAGCGTCGTTGCCCAAACGTTCTTCCATTACATGCAGCAGGAAGTGATACTTACGATTCGACGGGTTAAGCCGGACCAGTTCCTCGAGTTCATACTCCGAGCCTCGGAAATCGTTTAGCCGCAGATATTCCGCATACAGGCTGTAATGCCATCGTGACACTTGCGGAGCCAGCATGGTCCTGGCTTTGTACATAGTCAGCTGGTCTTTCCAATAGCCCTCTACCTTCCAAAAACCCAAGGACCAGGCAATCAGTGTCAGCGCCGCCACACTGGGCCAAAGTATTCGATTGCCGGTGCGGCTCCAGCGTACAAGGCAGTCGGCCGCGATCACGCACCATCCAAAGGCAGGCAGGTAGAGATAGCGATCCTGGACCAGATCCCAGACACCTCTGAGGTTCATCACTGGTGCGATTGAGACAAAGAACCAGATCGCACAAAAGGCGTAGAGCTTTCGGCGCGGACTGTTGCGAACTGCCAACCAGCTAACTGTAGCCAGCAACAAAAGGAGTGCAGCCGGAACGTAGAAGCGCAGTGAAGAAAAGCTCTTAACCCAGTCCAGCGGATGGGCCGGCCCCGCCAGCCACGGAACGCCCAGCATCGCTATGTAGTACAACATGACCTCAGGCATCGTGGCGAGCAACTCACCGACTTTTTGTGCAGACCCAGACCCCGCGCGCGAATTGAAGTAGATCGCACCCTCAAGACCCATTACCAGAGAACGTGCGATCAGATAGCCAGCGCAGGCTACCAGATAGGGAGCGCATTTGATCAGTATTTGCCATATCGTCAAGGAATGGCGGTCAGTCTCGAGCTCGCCCCGCTCCCCGAAGATGAGCCAATACACGCCGAGCAGAACCGGGAATACAATTGCCCCTTCGAAAGACAAGAGCGCCGCGACGAAGCATGCAACCGAGCCCAGCCGCTTGAAGTGGTTCCGCCGACCCTCTACCGCCAGAGAAAACGACGCCAGTTCAAACGCGGCTGCGAAGGGCTGCGGGATGGCCGAGATCCATGTACTCACTTCGGCGTTAGGCGGAAATACGCAGAACAACATCGCGGCCAGCAGCCCCACCGTCAGGTCATCGCTTAAGACAACGGCGGCCCGGAATGCGAGCAATACTACTGCCAAGTGCAACAGGATCTTGGCTGCGTGCCAGGCAACAGCATTGTAGCCAAAGAGATGAAATCCAAGAGCAAACCAAAGGTTTTGCAGAGGCCGATAATAGACAGACTGAGGAAGGACGGCAGGATTCCGAAACCACCAAACGTCATGAAAAAACGACTTCCAGATGAAAGACCAATGCCCAATAAGAGGGTTTCGATGGATCTCCTCGAAGTCATCGAAAACAAACCCGTTGAAAAAGCTCCGCAACGAGACTACCGCAGTAAGGCAGACAATCACCGCAAGCATCGGAGCGTTTATTCTGGCATTGAAGAGCCAGCGTCTTTCCGATGTGGCTCCAGAGCCAAATCCGCGGCTGGGACTCGTTATGTCAATAGTGCTTCTGAGCAACCGAACCTGCTTATCGTTCTACCAGTTGTCAAAATGCCCCAAAAGGTCAAGTGCGCCATCGCTCCTTACCGACCAAGGCGCTCGGCACGCCAATCCTTTCAACGGGAGGTTTTCGATGATGAGGCAGGTACCTGATCGGTCCCATATGCGCGGGAGGAGCGGGGAGCGGCCTCAGATGTTACTCCAGCCGCCCGATCACTTGCGATACGGTAAAAGATAAACTCGCCCGGCACGTTCGTGTAGTTTTTCAAAAGCGCCGACCTGACATTTGGCGATACCCAGCGGAGCAGGTCGTGGCTCGGAAAAACCAGCTTCGGCGCCATCCGACCTGACATCAGATCGGCTGCAAGCTGTTCGCGATCGCTCGCGCTCAGCATTTGGTCGTACAGCATCGAATAGAAATACGCGTTGGGTCGAAACACACCGAGGCCTGACCAGCAGTCCAGGACGGGATCGGTGGGACTGCTGTGAAGCAGCACCCATCGCAGGTTACCAAGCTGCCGCGTGTTGGTCTCAGCCGCGAACTGCCTCCGCATCTCCAGGCCAGGGCTCACGCTCAGAGCCAGCAACACGAGCGCCAGCGTGCTACCCGCCAGTAACTGAGTAAGGACGGAATTCGGCTGTGCGCTCGCAAGCTCCGAGGCCCTGTCCACGGCAGAGCTGAGAACCGACGCGGCGTAGATCGCAAGCAATGGCATAAAGCTGAGATAGTACTGGAGCCAGGCTTCGGGCAATTCAACCAAACCAGCGATTGCCCCGAGCGTGACAAGGAGCAGAAACTTGTCACGCGTAAAGGCCTTGTCGCGCAACTGCCGGCATGCCTCCAGAAGAACTCCCACGATCCCAAGCGAGACCAGCATCGTATTCTGACGAAAGACCCAGGGGATCTCCCCAGGAAGAGGCAATCCACTCTTCCAATTCAGGTTGCTGGCAAGATTGTAATAAACAAACGCGCGGAACGCGCCGTGAGCCTGGAAGAAAGCCACCGTAGCCAGGATGGGGAAGCAGAAGGCTGCCACCTGCCACAAGCAGTTCGCGAGTCGGTGGAGAGGCTTTCCTTCTCCCCCAACCAAGTACCAGAGCATCGCAAAGACAATAGCCGGCAACGCGACCAGAACCTTCTGCGTGCACATCACGGCGCCACCCAGTAAAAGGCCGCTCAAGGCGAACAGTGAGGACTGCTTGCGGGTGGTAGTCGCTCTGAAAGCGGCATACATACTCGCAAGGTATCCGAGCCATAATGCAGTCGCGGGCACGTCGGGCCGAACCTCCAGCGTCTTCATCATGAATGAGACAGACGTACTCAGCAGCGCCACTGCGATCCACGCGACGCGGTCGCCACCCCACATTCGCGCCAGCACCCAGGTCAGCGCCAGGCCGACTCCGGCGAACATCATGCTGGCCCGGCGGGCCATGAAGATGAATGCTACGGCCGTGTCAGGATTCTGCTCCACCGGGTACCAGCGGTACAGGGGGGCGAGCATAAGCCAGAATCCCGGTGTGTGATGTTCGAAGAAGTCGCGATACGGAATCAGTCCCCTCGATATAAGCCACGCGGCGTGAAGGTGCTCGAACTCGTCACGGTTGAATACCACGGATTGGAGGAGCCATAGCCTCCAGAGATAGAATGCGGCGACCAGGATGAGCGCCATCGCCATGACTATCAAGGTAGATAGCCCGCCGGACGTTGAAGGTCTGAGCATCTGAACTCGCGTGAATTCCGATCCACGCGCGGCAACTGAACGGGGTTAACGCGTAAGGCTAAGATTAAACGACGTCGCAGATGGCGCTGCCCGGGTGCTACCGATGTTGCACAGCCTGACCGTGGCACTGGCATTCCCGGGGAAGCAGTCCCATACGAACAAGGAACCGGGGTCGTTCCGAGGGCTGGCGCTGCAGACCATCGAGGGGGTCGCTTCTTTCACAATCGTAGCGGACTGCGCCGCGCAGCTATGGGAAGGAATCAGGCCGGGATCAAATGGAGCTGTGGTCGTTCTGAGACGCATCGCTCCTTCAAGGGCTGAGGCTCTTCGGAAGACCGACGCAAGAGGACCGGAGTCGTGATTGGCGCCCAGACTTGCCGGCTGATCAACCACCCCGCCCGATGGGCCGCTCTGCCATTTCATGCCGTCAGCGATCGAGTGAACGGCGGACGCGGGATTGTTGACCTCCCAGGTTGTGGAGTTGTCTCCAGGGGTGTTTCCGATCGAAGCAATTATCAACTGTCCGTCGATCTGGATATTGCGATTGAACTGGTTCCCTATCAAGTTGAGAGTAAAAGCGGGATCCGCCTGACTTGTAGAAGGGACAAGCAATGAACGACTTGTCGCGGCGGGCCTATCGTCGTCGATAGTGTTGATCACGGTACCGGTCACTCCCGCTTCCCACGCTAGACAGATCCGATCGGGGCCGGCAAGACCGCAGTTGAGCGAGTTCAAGTAGAGCGTGCCGCTGTTCTTGACGTCAAAGCATTTGCTGAAGGTGCCTACGCAAGTGACGCCAAAGAAGCTGCTGGCAAAGCCTGCGTTGGCGCTCTCGATAATGAGACCAATTGCGTCGGAGTCATTGGGGTTCCGGGTAATTAACTGTAGCCGGTGAACCTCGGTCTCGGACTCATCAGTCTGCGGCTGCTGGTTGGCAACAGTTATGTAGCCTCCTATCTGTACCCCAAGGTGCGGGCCGTCGATCGCAACCTGATCGATAGTGGTTTTGTCGGTGCCGCCTAGCCCTCGGGTGTCTGAACTGACGTAGATGCCGGTCATGCCGGTCGACTCAGACTCGCCACCCTGCGTCTTTCTTACGTCCAGGTTGATGCAGCGAAGGGTCTGGTTCAGGCCATTGAAAACAATGATTGCGGGCAGGCGATCAGGCCCGTTCCATGTCATGGTCGTACCGTAAGCAAAGCCGGGCGCAACTTCCCCGTTATCGTATTCGGTGCTGCCGCAATCGCCTTCAAGGGTAACTTGAGAAGGAACAATCAATGGCCTGACCAGCGAGTAGTTCCCCACCTCAACTCGCACGCGGCCGCCCGGCGGGATCTGACCGATTGGTGCAGCCACGGTGCTTAGGCCCTTACTAATCGCCGCGGTCTCGTCGTGGAGGACTTTGACTTGCCCGGTGACCGCCAGCTTCGCTGCCAGCGCTATGGAATTGCCCGCATTGGCGGATCGAATTGTTGTGTACACCCAGTCGCGCGTGGCGCTTCGTGGAGGTTTTGCGGCGGCGGAGCTATTTTCACCGTAATCGGGAAAACCCTCGCAACTGGCGTCTGCCTCACAATTCTTCGCCGCGGACGCCTGGTAAACGAAGCTCGAATATGCTGGTTGGCAGTTGCGCCCGGCGCAGGCATAGACACGGTAGCCGAAGGCCTTTGCGACTTTGTCCCAAGTAACCTGATTCCATTGAGAGCTACCCAGCGGCACCGCGCCGTCGTCAACGCCGACCGTCGAACTGCATGCGCTCTCGCCGAGATCCGAATCGACGGAGGTTAAGCAGTAGCGATAGGACGCGGTCCCGAGCGAACCTCCCGGCAGCCGCAGCGCGGTCGCCTTCAGATGGGAGGTTGGCGGCCCCAGCGAATTCGGCGGCCCTCCGTTTGGAATCGCCACGGGCTCCCCTTCGTGAAAGTCCTCAAGTCCTGTGGAACAGCCGGTCAAAACCTCGCTTCCGGCGGTTGCGGAGCAGGCAATAGAGGCAGTGCTGCTCCGGGGCTGGTAAAGCGCATCTGACGGAGAGCGCGGGATCTTCGGCCCTGAAAGGAGCATCGTTTGCATCCTGGCCGACTGGGTCACCTCGTTCCCTGTGGCTTTGACCGGCTGGTCTGCAAATGCATTCGCACCGGGTGACCCGGACCTCGGGGCGATGATGCAGACAATGCTCAATCCAACGGCCAAGGTCAGTCTCAGCCGCCTACTGGCCCAGATGCTGACGGCCTTGTCGCGGCTCAATTTGATCTCTCCAATAGAGCCTGGCTTAGTCGTGAAAGGCTTGAGTCCGGCCATATGGTTATATACATGGACCGATACAACTGGGCGATCGACGTAAGTGTTACCGGCCAAGTGCAGAAGGCAACCTGAAGACATCAGCGGGTAGTGTCTCAGTTTGAGTTTTGTCTCGATACACATTCGGCTATTGTCGTGGTCGGCTTAGGCGGAGGGATTTGCAGAGCAGGTTAGCCTTGAGACCAATCAACGGACGACACCATCGATGAATCAAGAAGTACAGTGAAGGGCAACCATGTGGAGACGGCGCGTCCGACAGATGCGGTGAGCGCAACCGCCCGCACTCCGAACTATATCACAACCCGGATATAGCGAACGTAGACGCCGCCGTGTCACGGCCTGGTATCCGCGTCCGCCGTAGCGCCAATCGACGATCAGGAGTAATCCACCGGGCTTGGTGACTCGCGCCATCTCGCGAGCGATGCTCGCGCGGATGGGGGCAATGTCCCCCCGAATGTTGAAATTTGAATAGGTAGCGGCGGCTCCCGGCCGGCCTGAGAATGGGTCGTGCCAACAACACCGTCCCCGAGGGGGAAAGGAGCCGCCGATGAGGAACAGA
>Ga0074044_10002744_pt1 | contig 15301 bp, 14 predicted proteins | sample BogForMeECP23OM1_FD_94443 | JGI IMG/M metagenome (GOLD analysis project Ga0074044, IMG submission 94443) | Bog forest soil microbial communities from Calvert Island, British Columbia, Canada - Bog Forest MetaG ECP23OM1 | ecosystem: Environmental > Terrestrial > Soil > Wetlands ... | reverse complement strand
CCTGATCGAGACGCTGCCCGCCGCGTTCCAGATGGACGAGATCCTCTACGAACTTCGCGAGCATTCGGCGGGCCTCAATTGCGGGCGGTGGGATTATCTATTCAGTTTCATCAAGCAGTTCCAGGACAATCCGCTCGTCCTCTTCCCGGACCGGACGAGTCTCGCGATGACGACGCCGTTCCTCACCGCGTACTCCCACCTTCTGATCCGAACCTGTCACCGACGCGGTGCTCACGCGATGGGGGGAATGGCCGCACAGATTCCGATCAAAGGGGACGCTGAGGCCAACGCTGCCGCGCTGGCTCTGGTCCGGGCGGACAAGGAGCGCGAAGTGCGCGCGGGACACGACGGGACGTGGGTCGCGCATCCCGCCCTCGTTCCAGTGGCGCGAGCGGTGTTCGACGCCTACATGCCGGCCGCCCACCAGATCGGCGCCCTGCATCCCGAGTACGACGTCGTGGGGACCGACCTCCTCCGGCTCCCCGAGGGACTCATCACGGCGGAGGGGGTTCGGCGCAATACTCGGGTCGCGCTGCGTTACTTGACGGCCTGGCTGAACGGAGTCGGCTGCGTGCCCATCGACCACCTGATGGAGGACGCCGCCACCGTGGAGATCGCGCGCAGTCAACTCTGGCAGTGGATCCACCATCGCGGTCGGCTTTCCGGCGGCAGCCCGATCGATGTCGCCCTGTTTCGCCAGCATTTGGACGATGAGGTGCAGCTCCTCCGGAGCGAAACGGAGGCATCTTCCGGCGGTGCCATCGAGCAGGCGGGGTCAGTGCTCGATGATGTGGTCACATCCGAGAAAATGCAGGAGTTTATCACGACAGTCGCATACTCACGCCTGGGGGATTCCTCGGAGGGGCCCCAATGACGGAACCGGTGGGTACGGACTGGAAGTCGGCAGATCGGTGGCAGGGGATCCACCGGCCCTATCGGGCCTCGGACGTCGAACGACTGCGCGGGTCGGTGCCGATCCAGCACACGCTCGCTCGGCTCGGGTCGGAACGCTTGTGGCGGATGCTGCAGACCGAACCCTTCATTCCGACCCTGGGGGCGATGACCGGCACCCAGGCGGTACAAATGGTCGCAGCGGGACTCCCGGCCATCTACGCCAGCGGTTGGCAAGTGGCGGCGGACGCGAACACCGCCGACCAGACCTACCCCGACCAGAGCCTCTATCCCGCCGACTCGATGCCCGCCCTCGTCCGGCGCCTCAATAACGCGTTCCGACGGGAGGACGAGAAGCAGCATGCGGCGGGCAAGGAGGTGACCTACTGGTACGCCCCGATCGTGGCCGATGCTGAGGCCGGGTTCGGGGGGACCCTGAACGTTTTCGAGCTCACCCGTGGTCTCATCGAAGCCGGGGCCTCCGGCCTGCATCTCGAAGACCAGCTTGCCTCCGTGAAGAAGTGCGGTCACATGGGAGGCAAGGTCCTCGTTCCCGCGCGCGAGTTCAATCAGAAGTTGTGGGCCGCTCGGCTCGCTGCCGACATCCTCGCCGTCCCGGAGCTCGTGATCGCCCGGACGGACGCGCTCAGTGCCAAGCTGTTGACCAGCGACATCGATCCCCGGGATGCGCCGTTCCTGACCGGCCGACGGACGACCGAGGGATTCTTCGAGATCACCGGGGGCCTCGACATGGCCATCGCGCGGTCCCTCGCCTACGCCCCGTACGCCGATCTCCTCTGGTTCGAGACGTCCTCGCCGGACGTCGACGAGGCCGAACGATTCGCCCGGGAGATCCACCGGGAATATCCCGGGAAGCTCCTCGCATACAACTGCTCCCCGTCGTTCAACTGGCGGAAGAAGCTTTCTCCGGAGGTCATCGCGGAATTCCAGTCGACGATCGCCGAGATGGGGTACCGGTTCCAGTTCGTCACCCTTGCTGGTTTTCACGTCCTGAACTTGGCGACGTTCCGTCTCGCCCGCAGTTACGCCCAGCGCGGGATGGCCGCATACTCCGAGCTCCAGGAGGAGGAATTCCGGGCCGAGGACGAGGGGTACGCCGCCGTGAAGCACCAGTCGTTCGTCGGGGCCGGCTACTTTGACGATATCTCCCAGGTCCTTTCGGGCGGCCTGACCACGACGCTCGCCATGGACGGATCGACGGAGGAGGAGCAATTCGCCAAGAAGGCGAAGGGACCGGCCTCCCCACCCTCTTCCCGCCCCCGAGCACGGGCGGGGGCAACTAAGACTGGGTGAGCGGCTCGTCGCGGTCCGGGCGATGGCCGCCCGACGGTGCGCGTCGTTCGGCGGCGACGTTCGACAAATTTCTCGGCGCGGATGGGTCTGCGGTCGCCGATGAGGGAGCGTTCTGCCCACGGGCCTGTACCGACGGACACACCTTGCGCCGTTTTGAGAAGCCCTGCCCCACGCTCTTTCGTCGGACGGGGGCGTTCCCCTCCAGTGGTCCCTGCAGGCCGTCCCCGCACTTCGGCCATCTCCAAGGACGAATCCAACACTCCGACGCGTGCCGCGTTAGCGGGGACATCGTATCGGGCCATGTGCGGCCCTACCAGCTCCGTCGAGGGCTGGGGCGGCGTGCCGGGGAGCCCCCCCGGGACCACGGACCTTGAAGGCCGACCATCGCACGACGACGTTCGTTCGGAGGTCTCAGGGCCCGGTTCTAGGGCGACTCGCGCCCTTCTCGCTCGCCTCCAGCCCCGTGAAGATCCCTCGCCGGACCGGCGGCACGGCGGGGCTTCCGTTCCGTCCCACGCTCACCCACGCTTACCGGGCGTCTCGCCCGCGAAGCCCGACAGATAGGGCTGGGTCGGAGATTCGGGTAAACGAAGGCCTGCCTTACGCCGTGCTTCGTGCCAATCGGGCGACGTCTGCCACCAACGGGAGGGCCGACTTTCCAAGATACACCGCGAGAGTGCCGCTGAGGGCGAGGAGGGGCAGTGCTTGATCGATCGTGGCCCGACCGAGTTCCAGGAGAATGATCGAAGGGAGCGCGAACACGATCTCTGCCAGCGCGATGATTCCGGCCGCCAGCTCGACGGAGAGCCAAAGAAAGAAGAGGCGGCGGACCGTACTGGAGCGCTTCGGTATCCTCGGACTGATCGCGCCGGGACCGGGGCGTCCTCCGAATTCTGGATCGGCAGGTTTCAGGTCCCGTCCCCCCCGCCGGCGCCGGGCGGAAGCCACGGACGGTAATGAGGAGTGATGTATAACCGGGCGACCGAAGTGGAAGCAGTTACTCCCGATCGATCGTCGAGCGCGGTGGGGCTCATGTCTCCGAGCTGACGTCGAGCCGTGTTGGACGCATCACCGCTGCGGACGGTTACTTTCGCAACCGCCGACGCCTCGGTTTCGGCGTCCCGGCTCCGGGTCGCAGCCCCATCCGACGGTACAGACGCCGGTGTTCGGCGGGCTGGATCCACTCGATCCGAAGATACTCGATCAGCTCGTCGTCGGTCATTCCGATTCGCTTTCCCTCCCGGACCGTGATCGAGTACGCTTCGATCTCGGACGGGGCATCGACGTAGCTGAGCTTGGGATAGAACAACGGTTTCTTGTCTCGGAACTGTTTCACGTGGGCCAACTCGTGAACGATGTCGAGGTAGACATTTCGAAAGTCCCCATCGTTCAAGTAGTGGCTGCTGATGATCAAATGGCCGTCGAGATCGCTGGTGCTCATGTAGCCGAACCGGGCCGAGAAAAACTCGACCTTCAAGTTCCGAAGTACCCGTGCGGTCTGGGGACCGAACAGGTCCCGGATGGTGGGGACCTCCGAGAATCCACGAAAGAATCGCTCGAACGGGTAAAGCTGGGTCGGGGCGTGACGTTCGATTCGGACCTGCAGTTTCGATTCGAGGGCCATGATCAGGCAGGGCCATCGGTTCCCATAGGTCCTTCTCCGCGGGGGACCTCCGTGCCCGCACCCCGGGGAGCCGTACGGAATTTGTCCCTAACGCTCGGAACGGAGTCGAACAGACGGTGAACTCGACTGCCCTACCCCCGCGCGTCTCGCGAGGCTTCCTCCGAGGTCCTCGGAGCGCGTTTCGCTGGACTGCATACGTCCTGGGCGTTACTTCGTTCGCCGCCGGGATCCCTACCCCGTTCTATCCCTTCTACGAACAGCGTTTCGGATTTTCCGCTGGGATTCTGGGGGTGGTCTTCGGGGCGTACGCCGCCGGTGTTCTGCTGACGTTGTTCTTCGTGGCCCCGTTGGCGGAACGGGTCGGTCGGAGAAATCTGCTGTATCTGGGCATGGCTCTGACGGCGCTCGGGGCGATCGTTTTTGCCTTAGCGACCGGGGTCCTCTGGCTCGCGTTTGCGCGGGTCCTCGCCGGGATGGCCGTCGGGACCACCACCAGCGTGGCCACCGCGGCCATGGCCGACCTCGAACCCTACCGAGACCAGCACCATGTCGCGCGCGTAGCCGTTGCCGCCAACTTCGGTGGGGTCGCCCTAGGGGTCACCCTGAGCGGTCTCTTCGCGCAATTCGGGGCCGACCCGAGCCAGGTGGTCTACCTGCTTCCGATCCTCGCGAGCGTGGTGGGGGTGGCGGCAGTGCGCGCCACCCCGGAGACCGCTTCGGCAATCGGGACGAAGATCCCGATGCGGATCCAACGAATCTCAGTCCCGCGTCAGCTCCGCCGGCCTTTCTGGGTCGCCGCTGGAGGGATCGCGGCGTGCTACTCCATCTACGGATTCTTTGCCGCTCTCGTCCCGTCGTACGTCCGGGTGGGGCTCCGAATCGACAGCCCGCTCGCCGCCGCCTTGGTCGTCGCCCTCCTGTTCGGAACGGCCGCGCTCACTCAGATCGTCACCGGTCAGGTCCGCGACCGACGGGCCCTCCTAGTCGGGTTCCCCTTGCTCGTGGGAGCGCTGGTCGCCCTCGTACTGATCTTGTCGCTCACCTCTACGACGTGGCTGGTCCTCGCGACGGCCGGGATGGGGGGAGCCGTGGGCCTGACGTACATGGGGAGCATCACGCTGGTGGACCGGGTGGTTCCCGAGGCGCAGCGTGGGGAGGTGCTCGCCGGATACTATTGCGCCGGGTACCTCGCGCTCGCCATCCCTACGATCGGAGTAGCGGAGGCATCGGAGTGGGTCGGACTCACCGAGGCCGGCATTCTGTTCGGCGCAGTCCTGGCTGTGGCGGTCGCGACTCTCTTCGTCGGGGTCCTTCGAACGCCCACTCCGCCGGGGGGAGGGGGGCGGCCTCGCCCGGGAGCACTCGGGGCCGAGTAGGCGCCCTCCGGCGCGGTCGGGTCCAAGCCCGTCCAGAGCATCTTGGCCGAGCCCGTCTCTTTCGAGACATGCCGTTCAAGTAGAGGGTTCACGCTCTAGAGATGGGAGATGTTGCCGGATCCTCGGGCGCCGACTAACCCTCCCCAGATTCCGCAGAACGTGGGGAAGGACCGGTCGACCCCCGGTTTCCCGCGACAGTTGCTCCTCATGGTGGTGGTCGTCGCCATTACCGTCGCGCTCGTTCTCGGCGTGGTGATCGTCCTGACCCCTTCGCCTCCGCCGACCCGTCCCAGCCCGCACGGTCTGCTGGGGGTAACCGTCGGCAATCCGACCCTGGGAATCTGCGGACAGGGAAACTTCGGCCGGACCGCGGGCTGTCTCTCGGGCGACTACGTCTACACGCTGACCGTGGAGAGCTCGACCCTCGAATTCGGGAATGTCGCGTGCCGTGTCCTGACCTCCAGCGCAGCGGTCTACTCCGCGGCCGGCGGGGATCCCGGATTCGACATCTTGGGGGCCAACGGGACGATCACGGCGGGTTGGTCGCCCCTGAATGACTCCATGTCCATGACCACGTCCGACTGGACGTACTCGGCGGACGCCTCGCCCTCTACCCCGTTGACCAACCTGTACTCGATTGTCGTCGACATGGGAAGGGTCGATCCCATGGGGCAGGGCTACACCTTTGTTCTCATCGAAACCGGGGCGAATTCCGGGGCGAGCAGCCCCCTGGCTCTTCCGTAAATCCCGGCTCTCGAGGCCCGCGGACCCGAAACCCGAGCGGTGCCGCTCCCCCTGCGCCCTTTTGGGGGGCCGCGGTATCGTTCGTGCCATGAGATCACGAACGGAGGCTCCGTTTCCAACCGCAGCTCGATGGGCACCCCTCGGTCGCGCGATTCTCCCCGACGGGTCGGGGTCGCGTTCTGCCGGAACCGGACGCGTGGTCCTCGCCAGGGGTGAGACCGATCGCCGGTGGTGAGACGGGCCGGCGGTCGGTTTCCTTCACCGATTCGGCCTCGCCGCGGGAGGCGGTCCTCCGGGTCGATCGCTTGGGGTATGCATACTCCCCCGACCGGTTCGCTATCCGGGACCTCAGCTTCGAAGTGGGCCGCGGGGAGGTCTTCGGCCTGCTCGGTCGCAACGGGGCGGGAAAGACCACCACCGTCCGAGTCCTCACCACCCTACTTCCACCGACGGAGGGGACGGCCTTGCTTTTCGGCAAGGACCTGCATCAGTGCGGACGGGCCGAACGGGCGCGCCTGGGGGTAGTTCTCCAAGCGGAGAGCCTGGATTTCGTATCGGTCGAACGAAACCTCACCCTCTACGGATTTCTCTGGGGCGTCCCCCGGGAAGTCGCCAAGAGCCGCGCCGAGGAAATGTTGGCGCTTTTCGAGCTGAACGAGGTTCGCCATCGCAAACCGTGGGGCCTCTCGGGAGGAGAACGACGGCGGTTCCAAGTGGCCCGGGAACTCATGCATGAGATGGAGCTCCTCTTCCTGGACGAACCGACGGTCGGGTTGGACGCTCTGACCCGGAAGCGGATCCTTGAGTATCTCGCGCGGCGAGCTCGGGAGGGTCTCTCGATCGTGTTTACGACGCACATCCTGCAGGAGGCCGACCTCCTCTGTCATCGGATCGGGGTCCTGCAGGCAGGACGGTTGCGGGCCTCAGGACCCCCCGCCGAGGTCAAGCGACGGTATCGGGGTCCTCGGACCGTCGAGGCCGGGTTCGAACGGGCACTTACCGGGGCCGAGCGGAGCGACCTCTTGGCCGTACTCGCGCGCGCCGGTGAGAAATTCAAGGTGGTCACCTTCGAGCCGGGCGTCCTCACCTTCCAGGCCGGGAACGCCGAGGACTTGGTCGCCGAGATCTCACGCTGGGCGTCTCCCCGGGACCTCGATGTCGACCGGATCTCCGTGCGGGAGGCGACGCTCGAAGAGGCGTTCGTGAACCTCGTTTCGGACGATGCTCCGCCCGACACAGGTCCGCGCGCGGAGTTTGCATGACATTTCCGCCGGTGGTTCGCCTGGTCATCCGCAATTTCGAGGCGAACCTCGACCCGATCACGCTGCTCGTGATGTTCGGGCAACCCGCGTTCCTCATCGTCATCCTCGGGACGATGTTCAGTGGCCTCATCTCGTCGGTCGGCTCGTCCGGGTCCTATATCGCGTTCCTCGTTCCCGGCATGATCGCTTCGCAGATGATCACGGGCGCCGTCCTGTGCGGCCGGGTGTTCTGGCTCGACCGCCGCTGGGCGATGGTCGAGCAGATCTTTTCGGGTCCGTTCCTCCGAGCCGAATACCTCGCGGCCCTGCTCATCACCGCCCTCCTGTTCTCGCTCGTGGGAGTCGGGATCATGGTCCTCGTGGCCCTTCCCCTCATCGGCGTCCCCGGCCTCTCGCTCCCCGAACTCGCGGTGATCCTCGGGACGATCGCCCTCGGAAGCCTCTTCTTCGGCGGACTCCTGATCGCGATCGGCGGGCGGATCCGGTCGGCCAACCTCTACTTCACGATCCAGTCGGTCCTCCAGTACTTCCTCATCTTCATCTCGACCGTCTATTACCCGGTCTCCGCGAAGACCCCGCTCGTCCTCCGCGCGATCGTGTACGCCAACCCATTGACCTACGCCGCCAACACGGTGCGGGATGCGTTCACCCATTCGTTCGGGCCCGGCGACCTCGTCGCGGGCGCGGTCCTCACGGGCCTCGCCGTCGTCGCGTTCGTCCTCGCGGTCGCCTCGTTCAACCGCCTCGAACTTGGGCCGGTCCAATAGTCGGTGCAGGGGGCCCGACTCGCCCCGGCCGCCCCCGCGGGAACCCCGGTGGGAGGATTCCGGCATTGGGAAGGCGGGAGAGGTAGTGATATCCCCCGCCCCTTCTCCCGTTCCTTAAGGTAGAACCCATGGCGGGCACTCCGAGGAAGCGACCGAGCCCTGGCGCAAAGAAGCGAAACCACAAGCAGCGCCAGCGGCGCATCGCCGCGCGCCGCCGCCGAGTCCCGCTGGGTGGGAAGAACCGGTAACCGGTCGCTCCGATCAGGGGGACGGGGGGGAATGGCCCCCGGGCGGTATCGATTCTGTCCCCGGCCCGGGGCTGCCGACCACTCCGCGCATCGCTCCCGGCATCCATCCGAACGGGTGGCCGGTGATTCCCGCGATGATGCGGTCAACCCCCATCACAAGCAGGGCGAACGCCAGCAGGAAGACAAGGGCAAAGAGGCCGAGCGCGGGGTCGGCCAACACCAGCAGCGCCAGCCCGACCGTGATCAGTCCGAAAATAATCGCAACGGCTCGGTACCAGGTGGGAAGAACGGCTTGCGAACGGTGCATGGCGCGACCTCGAAGCGCCGAGCCGTGCGGGGGAGATAAGGGGACTGCCGGTACGCCGCTAGGTCTATCGGGGGGTGTGGGCGTCGTTCGGGCGTGCCCCTCGTCCGGCCCGTGAAAGGCCGCCGATCTGCCCGATGGAAGGGAACGATCCGTCGGTCCGTCCGCAGCCGCACAAGGGTAGGGTCGAACTGATGGACCTGATCCGGACCGACGGGCTCAGCAAACGGTACGGCACGATCGTCGGCCTCTCCGGGCTTACCGTGGCGGTCCCGCCAGGTACGATCGCTCTCGTGGGTCCGAACGGCGCCGGAAAGTCGACCTTCCTCCGGTTGCTGCTCGGCCTCCTCGAACCGTCAGCAGGAACGGCCCGGGTCCTGGGCCAGGATGTCACCGACCGAGGGGTCGCGCTGCGAGAGCAGGTCGGCTACATGCCGGAGCACGACTGTCTCATCCCGACGATGACCGGGATCGGCTTCGTCGCCTACATGGGGCGACTGAGCGGCCTTCCGAAGAACCAGGCCTTCGGGAGAGCGCACGACGTGCTCCAGTTCGTCGGCCTCCGCGAAGAACGATACCGGAAGATCTCGGAGTACTCGGTCGGCATGCGCCAGCGCGTCAAGCTCGCGCAGGCGATCGTGCACGATCCGGCATTGACCTTGTTGGACGAGCCGACCGCCGGACTCGACCCGACGGGGCGTGCCGAAATGCTGGCCCTGTTGAAGGTCCTGAGTGCCACCAAGGACCGCAGCCTCGTCCTTTCGACCCACCTCCTGCCGGACGTGGAGGGATTGTGCGACTACCTCGTGGTCCTGAACGACGGGCGGCTCCTCGCCGCGGCCCCGACCAAGGAGATCCTGGCGAGGGGCAGGAGTGAACTCGTCGTACGGGTCAAGGGGGACCTTCCCCGGTTCGTCGCGGCACTGAGCCAGCACGGTGTGGCGGTCCGCTCCGCTCGGCATGAGGTCCGGATCGATCGGCCGAGCGCCGGAGAGCGGGTCCTGTTCGAAGCGGCCGCTGAGGCCGAATGTCAGATCCGATACCTCGGGCCCGCCACGAGCAGTATCGAGGAGCTGTTCTTGCAACTCGTCCCCGGCGGGACGAGCGGAGCTCCCGCATGAGCATCAGCGCGCCCCGCTACACGATGGGCCCGCTCGCCCGGGAACCTCGGTGGAATCGCGTCCGCGTGATCGTGTTCGAGGGGCTCATGCGACGGTTGGGGGCGCTCAACATCGTGCTCATTGTCCTCGGATCCCTGATCGTCGGGGTCGAGGTCGTCCTGTTCACGACGCCAGCCTTCGTGCAGATCACCAGCTTTGGAGCGACGGTCGGACTCTCGAATTTCGCGACCCCCTACGAATCGGTCGCCTACTTGCTGCTCGCGACGTTGCTCGTGGCTTCGGCCGGCGCCGGCGCGATCGCCGGCGACGTCGCCAACCGGTCCATCGCGCTGTACTTGAGCCGACCGATCTCGCCCCTCGACTACCTCATCGGCAAAGGTTCGGCCGTGGGCCTCGTCCTCGCGATCTTCTTCGTCATCCCCGGGATCGGTGCGTGCCTGTTCGCGTTCGTCGTCGGCAACGTCTCGATCGACCTCGCGGCCCTGGCGATGGGGGCGTTCGTCGGGGTCGGTCTCCTCGCCACCGTCGTCTTCAGCTCCCTCGCCCTCCTCATGTCGAGCCTCACCCGACGACCGATCTTCGCGGGGGCCGCGATCTTCGGCGTCCTGGTCACCGCCGAGATCCTGGGCGCGCTCGTCCAGGGCGTGACGCGCAGCAGCCAGTCCCTCTTCATCAGCCCGATCGCGGACGTCCTCGCGGTCGGGCAGGCGGCGTTTGGACTCACTCCCGCGGTGAATGCGGGGGAGGCACTCGCGATCCTGCTCATCGTCACCGGGGTCTCCCTCGTCATCGCCTATCTGCGGGTCCGTCAGGTGGAGGTGGTCGGATGAGCGCCTCCGTGGTGTCGGCCACGGGCGCGACGAAACGGTACGGCGAAGTCCTGGGCCTCAACGGGTTCACGGCCGAGTTTGGTCCCGGGATCACCGGCTTGGTCGGCCCGAACGGGGCCGGAAAATCGACGTTCTTCCGCGTCCTGGCCGGCCAGTTGCATCTGGACGCGGGAACCGTTACCGTCCTCGGACGTCCGGTCTCGGCTCCAGTACGGACGAACCGAGAGGTGGGCTACTGCCCCGAATCCCCCACGCTGTACGAGTGGATGTCGGCCGAGGAGTTCCTGCGGACCCTCCTGCGCCTGGACGGGTTCGATGCGACCGAAGCGCGGCGGCGCTGCGAGGACGCGCTCGTGACGGTCGACCTGCTTCCGGTGAAGGACCGGAGACTCTCGGGGTTCAGCCGCGGCATGCGTCAGCGGGTCAAGATCGCCCAGGCGCTCGCGCACGAACCCTCGCTCCTCCTCTTGGACGAGCCCCTCAACGCCCTGGACCCCGTCAGCCGTGTCCGCCTGCTCGACCTGTTCGCCAAGATCGCGCGCGAGGGCCGTCACATCATCCTCAGTTCCCACGTCCTCTACGAGGTCGAGCGGCTGACCGACCAGATCGTCATGGTCTCCAACGGGCGCGCGATCGCTCAGGGTGACCTCCACCAGATCCGAGACCTCATCGACAGTCGGCCCTTGACGGTGGAGGTCACAACCGGGGCTCCCCGGGACCTCGGGCGCGCCTTCGCGGGATGGGACCACGTCACCGACGTGTCGTTCCCGGCGCCGGACAAGGTCCTCGCGCAGACCCGCGCACCGGACGTCTTCTACCGGTCCCTGGGAGAGCTCGCGCGGTCCGGGGCGATCGAGGTCCGTGGAGTTCGGGGACTGGACGACAATCTCGAGGCGGTCTTCCGCCTCCTGGCGGGGTGATCTCATGACCGGTCAGCTCGAGCGATTGGGGGTGATTGCCGGGCTCACCTACCGAAGCAATTTTGTCGGGGGGCGGCTCTGGATCTCCGCTCTTTTCGCCGCCCTCCCTCCGGTGTTGTTGGGCGCGTTCCTCGCCTACGGCGTAACGGGCTCGGCCCTCATCACGGATTGGGGGGCGATCGTCATCACCCTCGTCCTGTCGGTCCAGATCCCGCTCGTCACCCTCATCATCGGAGTCGGACTTTTCCGGAATGAGATCGAGGACGACACCCTCCCCTACCTCACCCTCCGCACCATCGCCCGACCGTCGATCGTGATTGGAAAGTACCTCGGCGGACTGGCGGCGGCCCTCACGTTCCTGATCCCGTCCTTCGTCGTCGCGCTGGGAGTGACGGTCGCGGGCGCCGACGGGGCGAGCTTCCCGAGCGGCTACGTCACCGCCGGCCTCGCCATCCTTCTGTTCGGAACGGTCGCGTATCTCGGAGTCTACCTGCTCATGGGGCTCGTGACCCGGAGCGCCTTCGTGCTCGGCCTCGTCTATGCGTTCCTGTGGGAGTTCGTCCTCCAGAATTTTCCGGGTCACCTGCCGCAGGTCACGGTCTACTACTACCTCCGGACCCTCGGAGCCAGCCTCACGACGGCCGGTCCCGTCGGCTCGTATGCGACGACCGTTGGCGTGGCCGGGGCCGTGGGCGCACCCCTCGGGGTGGCCGTCGTGGCCCTTCTGATCGCCAGCCTCGTGGTCAACTCGGTCGAGACCGCCCCCGATCGGTCAGATTCCTAGGTCCGTCCCGCGAGCGAACCGGCGAATTCCATCGTACGTCGGGCGGGGCCCGAGGCGAACAGGCCGAACTCCGTGGCGGCGGAGCGGGGGTGGTTCGGACCCCCGTCGGTCCGTCAGGGACGTGATGTATGGATGCGTATATCGGTGCCATGGCAGCAGTATAAGGCCCTCCGCAACATCGCGGCCCTAGGGTCTGGACATGGTGTATAACACGCGACTCTTGGGACTGTTGGTCTTTGCGATCGCTGCGATCATGCTGCTGCCAGCGGGTTCGGCCACGACGGCCGCGGCGCCCGCCCTGGTCGCTCCGACCGGGCATAGTGTCGCTCCGGCACCGTTGAGTGCGGCCCCTGCCGCGGTCGCCGCGAGCCCGTCGACTCCCGCGATGAGCTCGGCCGCCTCCGCCCAGAGCCGGATCATCTCCGAGTTGAAGGCCGACCACATCTCCTCCGACAAGGCCTTCCTGCCGAACTTCGGCACGCACTTCTCGACCGCGGGCGGCGTCGTCAGCCCCCTCTACACGAACGCTCCGGCCCCGATGGGGCTCGGCGACTTCGGCGTGACGGAGGTCCACGGAGTCAACGTGGGGACGATCTCCTACACCCAGAGCGTCGAGGGGTCGGTCACCCTCAACGCGGTTAATCCGATCTATGTCACCTCCTCGGACCCGGACGGGTTCACGATGCAGCTCAACACCGTCCTGACGCACACGGACGTCCTGGGCGACGCGGTGTACCAGTACTGGATCCAAAACGTCCCGATCTACCAGCCCGCCTCGAGCACCCTCTCGTTCGAGAACAACATCTGGAACTTCTCGAGCCCGACGGCCGGTATGCAGGTGAGCTCGATCTACAGCGGGAGCGGAACGGTATTCCCGGGCGTCTACTACTATGCGCCCGGCCCGTCCTTCCACATCACCATGCCGTTCACGGTCGAGGTGTGGAACAACGCGACGGTCACCAACGACCGGCCCACCGTTTACTTCAACTACACCGTCGCGTCGGGGAGCGGCGTGATCTCGGGCTCGTATGACCAAGTCGAGTTCAACTCGTCCGCGACCCCGCCGACTACCCCGGCCCCGAGCCCCACCTTCCAGATCAACGGGCAGTCCGCGGGCCCCACGAACTTCCTGCTGAACGACGCGGAGATCATGCTCGGTGGACCCGGCGGCGGGTCGACGACCACCCTCTTCGGCATCAGTGGCTCCATGGGACTGTGGACGCTGAACAACGGCTCCTCCACCATGACCGCGGTCCCCGGGGCCTACGATTTCGGGACCGATACCGGTGAGACGTCCGAAGGGATCGCCGAGTATGCGACCACCGGTAGCAACCCGGTCGCGGAGCTCAACGCGGGCCCCTCGATCCTCTACCCACTCTGGGGCGTCAAGGGCGCCCATCAGGGCGCCGAGACGATCACGGTGAACCTCGCTCCGACCAACGCGTTCGTCTTCGCGAGCGTGGGCGGCAAGTTCAGTGCGAGCACTTCTGGCTGGGGACCGACCGCCGTCAGCGGCCCGACGACGTACTGGCTCAGCCCGAACAAGTACACGTTCGAGTTCCTCCTGAGTGACTACACGCCGGTAGTCGCCCACGTGGCTCGCGGAAGCAGCGCCTCGCTGACCGTGTCGATGAGCTGGAACCCGAGCGAGGGCGTTTACACCCCGCTGTGGGCCCAGGCGAATAGCCAGCTTGCCGCGATCTCTATCCCCGGTGGACTGGGGAATACCTTGCACCCGTACTATCTGTTGAACAATCCGGGCACGATCAACCAGCTGTTCGCGTCGTTCAACGACTACGAGTTCCCGGTCTTCCCGGGCGTCTACCTGCTCCACACGACGGACCGCGTGAACGTCTACGACATGCCGAGCTTCGGGGTCTCGTACCCGAACACCGTGTTCGGCTCGCCGCTCTCGAACCAACTCAACATTGAGCTGTTCGATACGCAGCATGTCTCCATCGTCGCGAACCCGGACTTGTCGGGATGGTTCTACAACGCCGACTCGTTCGGAGAGCCGGCCGCTGTGTACGCGTGGGACGCGAGCCAGACCCTGATCGCAGGGAACACGTTCTACGTCGAGTCCAACGGGATCAACATGGTGGACGCACTCGGGTTCGGCGGACACAACGTCATCTGGGGGAACGTCTTCTACCCGACGACGGTGGTCGCGACCAACCCGACCGCCGTATTGAACGCGGGGAGCACCGTCGCACTCTGGGAGTTCGAGTCCAACGACGTCATCTACAACAACGCGTTCCTGACGCCGTACACCACCCTCAGCTTCGACGAGAGCTTCTACACCGGCGCCTTCATGCTCTGGACCGACGAGTACAACGTCCACCTGCAGTCGGCGTCGAACGTGCGGGTCGTCAACGGCTGGGACCTCTCGGGCGACATCCTCGGGCTCAGCTGGGTCGGCGGGAACTATTGGAACAACTACGGAACCTTCCCCAACGCCTACGGTCACCCCTACGACAACGGCGGGCTGATCCAATCCGGTGAGGACCACCTCCCGCAGACCCTCGTCACGCTCTACCGAGTGTGGGTCCACGAGACGGGCCTCCCTTCCGGTACGAGCTGGTCGGTCACGGTGAACGGATTCACCGAGTCCACGACCGGGAACGGCGTCGGGTTCTGGATGGCGGACGGGGCCGCGTATGCCTGGAGCGCGGGCGCGGTCACCGGCTACACGGCGAGCCCGGCGGTCGGAGCCGTATTGGTGAGTGGAGCAAACGCCCACTTCACCATCACCTACACCTAGGGCGCGGAGCGAGCGCGTCGGGGTCGGCTTCGCCGGCTCCGACGCCCGGAACAACCCTTTCTCCCTTTTCTTTCATGGTCGGATGAATCCGGGGTCCGCCGAAGCGCTGGCCGAGGTCCCAACCCATCGGTGCCTGGGAGCGCCGCAGGAGGTCCTGGCGAACCTACCGGCCGTCCCGAACCGGACCGGTCACGCGAGGGGATGTGCGGGGGGGAGAGCCGGTCCTCCGCGGGAGGTCGACGGGCCCGGGTAGGCTCGTCGTAGGCGGACGAAGAACAGAATCGCGACCCCCACCAGCGGCAGGGTGTACGGGAGGCCGAGGGTGAGGAGGACTCCGAAGACGAGCCTACCCGGG
>Ga0074044_10002742_pt1 | contig 15311 bp, 16 predicted proteins | sample BogForMeECP23OM1_FD_94443 | JGI IMG/M metagenome (GOLD analysis project Ga0074044, IMG submission 94443) | Bog forest soil microbial communities from Calvert Island, British Columbia, Canada - Bog Forest MetaG ECP23OM1 | ecosystem: Environmental > Terrestrial > Soil > Wetlands ... | reverse complement strand
CGGCGGTTGGATTGCTGGTGGTCACAGTACTGGTGGTTACACTGCTGGCGGTCGTACTGGGAGACTCAGGAGCGCTGACCACGGGTGCCGCCGGCGGAGCGGCGGCGCTGGTGTCGGCGGTTGCATTGGTGGTGGTCACAGTACTGGTGGTTACACTGCTGGCGGTCGTACTGGGAGACTCAGGAGCGCTGACCACGGGTGCCGCCGGCGGAGCGGCGGCGCTGGTGTCGGCGGTTGCATTGGTGGTCACATTGGGAGATTCATTTGCGGTGACCGCGGGTGCCGCCGGCGGATTGGCGGTACTCGTGCCGATGCTTTGATTGGTGTCGGTGGTGATGGCGGGCTGATTCGCGGGCGCAACCTGGTCCGTGACGGCCGGGTTCGTAGCGATGGTGTCAGTTTGGGACAGTGCCCCCTGCTGCCAAACAAGGCAGCCCAGCAGTGTGGCAATTAGCATTTTTGATTTCATACCTTTTCCTCCGGTCTGGCTCTGATTCATTCTTATTATGTTAAACATGGGTTATAACAACATGTGGGAGCGCCAGGACATTTTTGGCAGTCGCTCCTTTTGCCACGTCCGATGAGAGAAGAAAGTTTCGTGCCAGCAAGCGGCTCATTTTGAAAAAGATTTGTCCGGGCCGGCTGATTGGGAACGAATGTTGTCGCATATATATTTTTGGTTTCAGCGGTTGTTCGCATAGTTCAGTTCGTGTCGCTGTCCGCCGGATTCAATCACCACGGAACGGGCCTTGATTTCAACGCAGCGGATGTGAATCGGGCCTTGGGGAGTGACAAGATTTTCTTCGTCGCCGACGCCAAAGGTGTGATTATTGATAATGACCAGCCGATGATTTGGCGGGCCGGAAATGCCTTTTAAGACGAGCGATGACACATCACCGGCATGGGGTCGACCTGCCAATACGGTTTCATACGACCGGGTGGAATTGGGGAAAAATGGATCGCGCCCGTCTTTCGGATTCGTGGGAACGACGAAGACCGAACGTGACACCACCTCCGGCGCGGCGGGTTGGGCAACGGGGGCTGCCGCCACTGGCAGCACCATCACAAACCCGGCTGAGAGCCACGCCGCCATCGCGCTTTTGCTGGAATTAACGCACCAGTTCATTTGATTATAAGAGGTTGGGTTTCACCAATGTGATGATTTCCATTTTAAATGAAAGTTTCTCGCTGTTGCTGTCCGTAGTGGCAGCGGGTTCGATCACCAGACGAACCACCCGGGAGTGTGGAAAGCTATTTTCGAAGTCGGCAATGAATTTGCCCAGGTCGTGATAATAAACCGTGCCATTAATGGTAAACTGGATTTGTTTGTAGGGAAAAGACGGCAGCAAATCCGACTCGCCAATCGTCGGATGGCCGACTTCCGGGATTTCCACTTTATACGATTGTTTGAAGTGGCGGATGGTGTCATAAGTCCAGGAATAAAGATCGCCTGAAGCCATATCCTCTTCGGCCTGTGCCAGCGTAGAGGCTGTTTCGTTCCACTCATTCGCTATCGCTTCGGAATTTGTAATAGCATGCTTGATGCTCTGAAGTTTGGTGTCCGCGGCTTTTCTGGCGTTTGCGATTTTGGAAAGGGAGGCAAACTGGGGCCGGATCAAACCGAAACCAATCAGTGCCAGAATCGCCAGCGTGACGAGGATGACAATGACGAATTGATTGCGTTTTTCTCTGGATAACCTTTTCATCGGACGTACTCCGGGAAATTGCATTTCAAAGTGAACAACACACACGGTTTGCCATCAGGGCCTGCCAGCGGCGCCGACAAATTGACCAATTGAACCCCATTTGTTTTGTTCAACGTCGCTTTGAAATAAGATTGATCGGCCACGGCTTCCTTGAATTTATTGACTTGGTCTCCGGGGTTTGCGCTGGAATCCCGCGCGTCAAACCATACGACGATTTTCTCCGTCACCGTGTTGGGGCGTCCCAAGATGACACCGTTCTTATTGGTCTGCGACGGCGTTCCTGCCGCGTAAAAACAATCCTGGTCCACCTTCAGCCGCGTCAGTCGCACGCCGTCCACGGTGACCTGTTGCAGCGCATTGAGCAGATTGCCCTGCAGAAAACGGCAGTTGGTCATTTTTTTCAACGCCTTCAGCTTTTCTTTCGCGGCGACGGTTTTTTTCTGGTCTGTCAGCACGTGTTGAAATTCATTGGTGCGCTCCGCAATCGCCATTTGCCGGCCCGACACTGCGTTTTTGGACAGCATGGTTTCGAGCTGGAGCGAACTGCTCCAGACCAGCGTCAGCGCCACAGCCAGCGCCCCCACGAAAATCACGCGTTTGACAGGATCATGCCGGCGCAATTCTTCCGCGGCCTTGGCCTCCGCCAGCAAATTGATGCGAATCGGCATAATTTAATTTCGTTCAAAAGGCCGCCAGCGCGGTGCCAATCGCCACGCTCAATTGCGGTCCAATCTGTTCAATTTCCACCGCCTGCTGCCCGGGCAGTGCCAGTTGCAAAGACGCCGTCGGATTCCACGTTTTGCAATCCACGATCAATTCCGTGTGCAACATTTGCAAAATCATCTCCGACCGTGCCGATCCGCCGGTGACATAGACCTGCGACACGGGGCGGTCCTGCTGATGTTCAAAGAAGTCAAGGGACGCGCGCAGTTCGCGCCCCAGCGGTTGCACTTGAGCTTCGAGCATGGCTTGGACTTCCGGCGCCATGCCCACCTTGATGCCCTCGGCTTCGGCGTAGGTGATGTTCATTGCCTCGGCGAGGCCCGCCGTCAATTTGTCGCCGCCGATGTTGACCACGCGGCTCAAGGCCAATTCACCGCGATCCACCACGCAAACCGAGGAATGTTTGAAACCAATGTCCACCAGCGCGACCGATTCGTTGGCAAACGCTTCGGGCAGCGCCAATTCAAAAGCGTTCACCGGGCCGATGATCCCGGGCACAATGTGGTCCGGGATCAACCCGGCGTCTCTAATCGCCGTCTGAAAATCGTCAATCAATTGCTGCTTCATGCCCGCCACGAGCACTTTCAATTTTGGAATCGAACCCGTTTTGGCGGCATCGGCGGATTTGCCCTGTGACTTCGGGGGAAGTGACTTCGGGGGAAAAATGTGGCAATCAAAAACATGATTCGGCATGTCCTGCTGCAAATAACCCTTGGTGTTGTTTTTCAACACCATCCGCATTTCATCCACCGGAATCTGCGGCAATTCCACCTGCCGCACCACCGAGTCATCCAAACCGATGGCCAGCGTGACCAGCTTGGTTTCCGATCCCAGCGCCTCGGCCACGGACTGCAAAAGTTCGGTCAGCAATTCGGAGGAAATTTTTTTTTCGTAAATCGGTGTGTCGAGCAGCACGAAACGGGTGAGCGCCAAAAGCTCGCCGCGCCGTTCCAAGAACACGGCCTTGGTTGTCCGGTCGCCCAGATCCACCACCATCATCTGAGCCCGCTTTTTCCTTGATAAGCTGTTTAGAAATGACAGTGCCATGTGTTGTTTCTTTGTTAATTTTCTCTGTTTCGGAATTGCGAACGGCAATTCTGATAAAACTGTGGATTGGTTGAGCAACTGCCGCGCCAAGTCGGCCGGCCCGGTCAGTCTGCTGTGGAATTCATTGCCCCGCCCAGTTGAGGTGTGGGAAAAATCCGTCAAAACCGCCGTCGTTGTCCCGACCTAGGGCGTGGTGTGTCTCGGAACTTGCCGCGCAGGACTCATGCCAACTGCTGGGCGCTCAGTTTCATTTCGTCCAGAAAAGCCTGCAGCAACGATGTCATGCGCCCACGCCACATCGCACCCACCACGACGGGTGGGAATCCCCGCAAGGGCAAGGCGCGTACGTTGGGCGGCAGCGTTTTTTTGGGAATCGCCACCGACACGCCGATCCCGAGTCCGTTGGCCACGTAGGTTTCGATCAAATCCACCGAACTCGCCTCAATGCTCGGAAACCAATCCACGCCGAGTTCGGCAAGTTTTTGCTGGAAATTTTTGCACAGCGCCGTGCCCGGGGGCAGGCAGATCAACCGCTCGTCAATCTTGTCGCGTTTCCACAACTGCTCCACGGAGGTGACCGCGCCGCCCGTTTCAGCCAGCAACACCAGCGGCAACTCCAGCAACGCCAGCGAGTGGATGCCCGGGGCGGGCTTCTTCTCGATGAGGGTGACGGCCAGGTCAATCTCCTCTTTTAGCAGCAACTCCTCCAGGTGCGCCGGATAGCCTTCGCGCAGCGAAACTTTCAAGCCGGGGAATTTCTTTTGCACCCCCTTGAGCAAACGTGGCACGTGATCCCGGAGAATAATCGTTGAGGCCCCAATGCGGATATGCCGCGCCTGCCCGCCTTGAAATTCATTGGCGATTTTGTCGAGGTTCGAAAAAAAAGGCTGGATAAATTGGTAAAGTTTCCCGCCCTCCGGTGTCAGCGCGAATGGCCGCCGCTGGAACAGCGTTACGCCAAGAAATTCCTCGAGTTGCGCCACCTGCGCGCTCACCGCCGGTTGCTGGATGCCGTAGGGAATGTTCCGCACCGCCGGCATGATGCCGCCGTGCCGGGCGACGTAATAAAAAAGTTCGAGGTGATGAACGTTCATTGAACCAGACGATGTTGGTTCCAGTTTTATCAATTAACACCTTCCCGGCAAGCGCGGATAAAGTGGCAATGAAATCAAATCCATGAAACCGGCTTTCGCAGAACAAATTTACGAGACTGGCTTTGTCACGGACAACCGGCGGCGACCGGTTTCAACTATTGGTTTCCTGCTTCAAAGACCAGTAGCATTCCGCCATCAAGACGAAAAAGACCGCGTCGGCCATGCCGAACAAGGCGGCGAAGGCGATGTGGGGAAGACCGCCCGCCGACCAGTAGTAAAATGCCGTTGCCGAGTAGGCCAGTTTGTAAAGCGTGCCGATGAGGATCAAATCCATATTCCGCCGCAGGTCGCCGCGGGAAATCAGAAAGTAAGCGACGCCAATCACCAGCACAAACGCGCCCAGCAGTGTCAGATAGCCGCCGAAGGCCGGCAGCTTCTCGCGGATGCCCAGCGCGTCAAAAGCCCGCGCGGGGAAAAAGGTGAACGTGATGCCGAGGAGAACGTCGTAAGTGGCAGCGATCAGGAACAGGCTGCGATAATACTTTTCTTTGGCGGGACTCATGCCTTAGGTTTTAGCACCCAACCCGCTCAACGCAAATGAAATTTCATCTCAATCTTGTCATCGCCTGGCTCTGGCTGCTGCTCGGCTTTGTCGCCGGCATGGTGCTCGGAATGTTCTTTCACGGCGAAAACTGGCTTGGCGGTTACGGCAGTTTCAAACGCCGGATGTACCGGCTCGGACATATTTCCTTTTTCGGGTTGGGCGCCGTCAATCTCCTGTTTTGTCTGACGGCACAAACTTTCTCCCTGGCCGGTCCGTTCGTTGCCGTCGCGTCGTGGGCTTTCATTGCCGGCGCGATCTCGATGCCGGTTTGCTGCGTGGTGATGGCGCATTTCCCGAAGACCCACCTGATTTTTGCCGTGCCGGTGATCAGTCTGATTGCCGGTGGCGTCTTGACCTTTATGGAGATCATCAAATTATGAAAATTGGATTCATCGCCATGAGCGGTGTGCGCGCGCACAACGCGGAACTCACGAAGCTCGGTCTCACGCTGCCCGGTTTCGTGGACCGCAATAAAATCATCGCCTCGCTGCCGAGCCTCGGCCTGCTGACGCTCGCCGGGCTGACGCCGAAAAAATTTGACGTGGAGTATCACGAAATCGCCGACCTCCGTAGCGCAGGCGTCCCGCCTGCACGAGCAGCCGAGACGGCTGCGCTACCTGACCATTTCGATCTCGTCGCCCTCAGCACGTTCACCGCACAGCTCAACGAGGCGTACGAGGTCGCCGATTTTTATCGCGCCAAAAAAATCCCGGTCGTGATGGGTGGCATCACGGTCACATCCCTGCCGGAAGAGGTGAAGAAACATTGCACCAGCGTCATCATTGGCGAAGGCGAACCGCTCTGGCCGGAAGTTCTCGCGGATCTCGAACGCGGCGCGCTCAAGCCATTTTACACGCCGTCAAAGGAATTCGATTTGGCTGACGCGCCGATGCCGCGCTTTGATCTGCTCGACCCGGACAAATACAACCGCCTCACCGTCCAGACGAGCCGCGGCTGCCCGCATCGTTGTGAGTTCTGCGCCAGCTCGATCCTGCTCACGTCGCGCTACAAGGTTAAACCGGTGGAGAAGGTCATCGCCGAAATCCATGAAATCAAAAAAATCTGGCCGCGCCCGTTCATCGAGTTCGCCGACGACAACAGCTTCGTCCATCACGAACATTACAAAAAGCTTCTGCGCGCGCTGGCAAAAGAAAAACTCCGCTGGTTTACCGAGGCCGATCTGAGTGTGGCCGGGGACGACGAACTGCTCGGCCTCATGCGCGATTCCGGCTGCCAGCAGGTCCTCATCGGTCTCGAAAGTCCGCGCCGCGCCAGCCTCGACGGCGTGGAGTTGAAATCCAACTGGAAATTGCGGCAGCAGGATTCTTACAAGACCGCCATTGCGAAGATTCAATCCTATGGCATCACCGTCAACGGCTGTTTCGTCCTCGGTCTCGACGGCGACACACCGGAAGTCTTCAACGACGTGCTTAACTTCGTGAGGGACACCGGACTTTACGAGGTGCAGGTGACGTTTCTGACCGCGTTCCCCGGCACGCCGCTCCACGAACGGCTGAATCGCGAAGGCCGCGTCATCCGCGACCGGGCCTGGGAACTTTGCACACTGTTCGACATCAATTTCCGCCCGAAAAACATGACCGTTGAAGAGTTACAAAACGGTTTTCTAGGTCTGGCCAAACAACTTTATTCCGCCGAAGAAACGCACGAACGCCGGAGCAAATTCAAACGGATGCTGAAAACGTCGCCGAATTTTGGCCGCCACGCCCGGCGTGAAGAACAAATCATGGCCGGGTGATTTGCTGGTCCGGCGAACATTTACCCAGACGATGGTCGTCGAAATTTTATCAATTAACGCCCGCCGGCCAAATTGAGTTAAATCATAGCCATGAAACCAAAACGATATTCCGCCTGGTTGGCACTTCTAAACTTGAAAGCCGCGGTCAAATTTACGGGCATGACGCGGCTCGGCCTGGTGTTGGTGGCGTTTGGTCTGCCGTTGAGCGATGGCTGGCTGGCGGCGGCCCTGCCTCGCGGCACCCGGGAAAGCCGGCGCGAAATCGGGGATTGATTCCCGGTCCGTTTGGAGCGAAAACCAGTCATCTCTGGGGTAAATCATGAAATACGCTGACATCCAAAAACTTCGCGCCGCCGGGCTTATCACCGATGAGCAGCGGCAAAAAATTATCGGGCACTTTCAGCTCAAGGAGGACGGCGGCGGCAATTTCCTCGCCATCGTCTCCATCATTGGCGCGGGGCTCATCGCGGCGGGAATCACGTTGCTGATTGCCGCGCACTGGAACGACATCCCGCGCGGTGTGAAAATCGCCGCCGGACTTCTGCTCTTGCTCGGCTTCCATGCGGGCGGCTGGTGGCTGCGCGAAGGTGGAGGCGACGCCACGTCGCCGGTATCTTCTGCGACGGGGGTGTCGCAGCTACGGGGCAAATACCGGAAGACCGGCGAGGCGCTGCACCTGATCGGCTCGTGCCTGTTCCTGGCGAACATCGCGCTCATCGGCCAGATCTACAACATCGTCTCACGTCCGCCGAATACTTTTCTGCTCTGGTGGGTTGGCATCGCCGCCTTGCCGTGGCTGCTGCGTTCCGCCGCACAGTTCGCCTTGCTCCTCCTCGCCATCGGCATCTGGTTCGGTGTTGAAATCAACGATGCCACCAGCCTCATCCGCTTCGATGACGAACAACAGGTGCTGGCCTACGCGTTGCTGGGCTTGGTGTTCACCGGCTTCGGATTTTTGCTGCGGCGCAGCGCCAACAAGGATTTTTCCGTCGTGGCGGAAACTTTCGGTCTGTTGGCCTTCACCCTTTTTTCCTATCCGCTGACGTGGTCAGGCTTTTTAAGCTGGGGCTATCGGCACGCGGAATTGAATCCCTGGCTGCTGCCCGCGCTCGGAACGTTCGCAGCACTGCTCATCGCGCTGGGTTGCCGCAATCTCACCACGCTCCTGCCGCGATGGCGCGTGACCTGGGGCGCGACGCTCGCCGGCGCGGCGGCGCTGCTCGTCGCGGCGAATTTCGTCCCGCAACAAAACGAATGGCATTGGTTCGGCCGCATGACCCCGCTCAACACCGTCGCCGCCATCGCCTTTTTCATTTACGGCCTGTTGCAGGTGCAGGTTGGCGTGCAGGAACGCTCGCGCTTTCTGGTAAACCTCGGCGTCACCCTCATCGCGCTGGACATCATCGCCACTTACATCGGCCTGTTCGGTTCAATGGCGTTCACCGGCATGATGTTTGTCATCTCCGGCACATTCCTGATTTTGTTCGCCGTGTTTCTGGAGAAAAAACGGCGGGCATTGATGAAACAAATCAATTCGCAAACCACAGGAGCAAAACTATGAAAAATCCAATCAAAACAAACACAAACAGTTCGTTCCGTGCGGCAGCCATGCCGTTGTCAATGGTCCTGCTCGCGGTGTGTGTCGGTCGCTTCCCGGTTGCCGCAGAACCGCAAGCCAGCATGGCGCCGGAGCAGCAACAGCGGCTGGAGTTGATGAAGTCCAAGGGGCCGGACGCTTCGCTGACCATCCTCCCCGTGCGCCTGGCGGGCAAACCTTGGGATCGGGTGACCGAGGTGGTGGGCGTTCTGCTCGAACAACGGGGATTGAGAAACATTGAGCTTGGGAAAATCCCGTTCACACCGGCGGACACGAATTTGGAAAGTCTGGCCGCCGCCGTTGGTGCGTTTGTGAAGACCAATCCGATCACCACCGATTACGCATTGTATGCGGAATATAACGGCAAGCCCCGCCAGCCCTTGGACGAACTGCGCGCGGTAGTCGTGGATCAAACCGGCGCGGTCGTCTGGACGGACCGTCAGACGCCGCAGGACGAAGCGTTCAAGAAAAATGAAGCTCGGGAACCGATGACGATGTCCGTTCTGCTCGTCGAACGGCTGGGTCCGCAGCTCGGCCTCAACGAAGCAACGGCCAAGGCCGCCAAACCTGGCAAAATGGCGGCCATCATGGATCAGCGGAGTGGTCTGCCGCCCGCGAATGAAAGAGCGGCTCTTCCCGAACGCCAGCAGGCGATGAAACGGGCGCTGCCCGGCGCGACGCTGCTGGTTTATCCGGCGCGGATTGGCGGGAACGAGGTCAGTGTCCCCAGCGCGACCAACGTCGTGCAGCTGCTCAATCAAGCGGGCTTGTGCAAAGCCATTCAGGCCGAACAGCCGGTTCTCCTCAAAACTTCGCTGGCGGACCCGAACGAGCTGAAGGCGCTGTGGAATCTGGCGCGCGAGTTCCGGGATTTTGTCCGAGCCAATCCGCCCGCGGCCGACTACGCGCTTTACGCCGATTACGTTTTCAATCCGCAAAACGTGGAGCAGGGGTTTGTGCATTTCGTGGTGTGCGACCGCAAGGGCGAGTGGATGATTGTGGACATGCAAAACTCGCATCATCCGGATTACCAGAGCATCGGAATCATTTCCCGCGCGCGCTGCGACCAGCTGCTCGTCCAGCGTCTGGCAGGATACCTGAAATGAAAAGGATCATGCCATGAACCGGCGGGAAATTTTGAAACCAAACCAAAAATCATTGAAAGGAACATGACTATGAAATTCAAATTATGGCTGATGGCTGTGTGCAGCACATTGCTGGCTGCCGCCGCGTCGGGACAAAATGCTCCCGCAGCGGGCACAAATGCAGATACCGCGGATGCATTCGTCCGCAAAGGCACGGAATGGATCAACCAACACAAGCCCGGCGAGGCCTTGAAAGCCTTCGAGCGGGCTTCCGCCCTTCAGCCGGACAACGAACGGGCGGCGGTCGGACAATACATCAGCCTCGTGCAATTGAACCGGGTGAATGACGGAGCGAAAGTCTTGGACCAATGGGTGGCAGCCAAAGCCGATGATCCCCGGCGCTGGTTGTGCAAGGGCATGGCTGAAGCTGAAACGGACCGGCCCGAGGAAGCGTTGAAGTCTTTTGAGAAACTCACCGGGCTTCAGCCGAACGAAAGCGGCAATTGGGTTGGCAAGGGAGAAATGCTCGAGGCGCTGAATCGGGATGCCGAGGCGTTGAAAGCTTTTGACCAGGCAATCGTGCTGAATCCGAAACACGAGGCAGCCTGGAGCAACCGCGGTGGCGTTCTGAACAGATTGGGGAAGTATGACGAGGCGATTAAGTCTTGTGACAAAGCCATCGAACTTGCTCCCAAGTGGGCCGATCCACTTTACAATCGTGCCTGTGCGTATGCCCGGAAAGGCGACAAAACCAACGCGCTCGCCGACCTCAAGAAAGCCATCGAACTGCAACGGTCGCTCAAGGCCGTTGCCCGGAAAGACGCGGCTTTCAAAAGCCTGAGCAGCGACCCGGATTTCAAGAAGTTGACGGAATAAAAACACAATGCGTGGAAAGGATCGGCCATGAAACTCAAGCTCTCATCCTCGTCCTCGCGCTCCAAAGCGCGTGGCTGCTCGGCACGGTCGCCGTGCAGGAACACGCGCTTGCCACCGGCAGGGTCATCCTGCTGGAAACCGCGCGCATCGATCCGCGCGACCTGCTCCAGGGGGATTATCTCATCCTGAATTACAAAATCAGCGATGTGCCGGCGAACCTGTTTTCGCCGCCGGTGACAAAGGATTTGCCCCACGACACGAAAATCTACGTCGCGCTCGCGCCGGCGACGAACCAGTTTTACGCCGTGGTCAAGGCGAGCACCAACGAGTTCGTGCCGTCGGCGGACGAAATCTTGTTGAAAGGCAGAAGCACCTGGCCGCGGTGGAATGCAGCGACCAATTCCATCCACATTGAATACGGACTGGAACGCTTTTACGTCGCCGAGGGCACGGGCAATCCCACCGGCAAACTCACCGCGCAGGTGGTGGTGCCCGCGTCCGGTCGCGGTCGCGTCAAGGAAGTGTTCGTGGACGGCAAACCCTACGCCGAGGCGATGCAAAACACTGTTCGCTGACAATCTGGGGCTGCTAAAGGTCGGTCGGGTAACGGGATTCGCAGCAAGATTTGCGGGAATGGTGGCGTTTGGCGCGTGAGACAGCCCTGGCTTATGGATTTGGGCGGTGTGAGACTTTGCCAATTCCGAGCAATTCCCAGGCGCTGGCAAAACACGTGGGTTCCTACGTTACCAAGGACAGATTGAATCGCCCGCCCTGCGACAAGGGGTTGCGGACGGTCCGTTACTCACTGAAGCGTCGGGCGGCGACACTTAACTGGCGTTGGTTGGCTGGCCCCCCGGCGGTGTGGCGCAAGGGCTGTTCGATTTTGGGAGCGATTTTCGGCACGGATGATTTGTCAATTCCGTTGGGCAGGCGTTGGGCCTGGGAAGCCCGGCAAATCATTTGGCTGCCGGGTCGCAATTAGCAGGTCGGCAAAAAACATGGTCATGATGGTGGCGAACCAGGCCAGCAATACTGGGAGAAGGTATCGTCCACCGTCCAAATCACTGGTATAAAGGGTTGTTTCGGCCAGACCTTTGATGCTGACAAGGCTGACAAACACTCCGCTCAACGCGGCCGTGGCGCCGACAAACATCGTGAGTATCCAGACAATGACCTGGCGCCGGGCGGGAACGGCAAACCAGAGCGCAACCGTCAGCAACAGGCACAGCCATGCCAAACCGAGTGTCAAATGATTATACAACGATGAAAAGCCATCCCATCGGCCGATCCAGTGGAGCCGTCCGCCTTCTCCACTCCAGTTTGCAAAGTCAGGGCTCACAAAGAGTCGAGCAAGCTGCATCATAAAGATGCCGGGCCAGTTTGAAAGCGTGCTGCCGGGATGGTGCAGGGCATAACCGGCCCAACCCGATTCGTAGTGCAAAGAAGGTATCTGGACACGCAGGCAAATGAAGGGCAGGGCCGCCAGAAAACAAAACGCCAACACCCGCCAGAGGCGTGGCGGCGGTTTTAATGAAGGTCGGGCCGAAGGCAGCAGCAACATCCAACTTCCCACCAGTGCCAGAAATATGAAACCCTCAAACTTCGCCATGGCCGCTCCAAACAAAAGGGTCAGTCCAAGCCCAAGCCGGGCGCGGTCTTTTCCCACCAGCCAAAGGGCGCATTGCACGAAACCCATGACGGTGAAGAAGACCATCGGCAGGGTGCCGCCTTCCATCTGGACGAACATCTGGGTGGCCGGCAATAACAATAAACCCAGGAGTGCAAATGACGGGGCATGGAACCAGCTTTTCCCGGCACGGGTCAGCGAGGCCAGGGCGCCGATAAGGAATAGCAGCAGCCAGGCGGGCCAGAACTTGGTGACAAATTCATCCACATGACCGAGCGAGTCATACGTGGCTGCATGCAGCGAAGGCACGAGTGTCGGGTAGTCAAGATGCACATGCGCCAGACGCGGGTTGGAAAGCCATTGCACCAGCTCATTTCCGGTGTAGAGGTGCAGGATCTTCGCCTTGAGTGACCACGCCATCACCGCGTCGAGCTCAACCAGCCCCTGCAGCCCGGCGAGACGGAAGAGAATCAGGAACACAAATAATCCGCTCACAAAGAAGGCCGATTTGCCGGGACTACAAACTGTAGTCCCGCAGCCGCCGATAATCCCGGTCAAATAAGGCTTGCGGTTGCGCCACATTTCCGCGATGCCGCCCACAGCGGTCACAGAGAGAATCAAGCCTCGCCCTGAAAAACCGCACAATTTGACGCCCAGCGTGAGTGCCGCCACAGCCATCATTCCCAAGCCCAAACCACACGCGAGTTGTTCCAGCAGCGGCATCTGCACACTCAGGGCGGGGAACAAAAAACGGAACAGCCACATCCCCGCCAACGCCGTCAACAAGGGAAGTAGAAAAGCAATGACAAAATCGAATTCGGAGTCAAACCAATCCGGATTGACCGGGTCTCTGATGGGAAGATTGCTAAGAAGTCTGGTATTCACAACGTCAGATGTAATGTCTATTCTTACATCGAATCCGTTGGAAAAAATTTCGTGATTGGACTCGGATGTCTTGCCAAGAAAACCGTCATTGGTTAATCGGGTTATATGATCCAGGCTCGTCCCAACCTCACGGGGAAAGAGGTAATAGGTCACCCAATAATAATACCCAATCTTGTAGCCGTTGGTGGGTCCGGTCATGTCCGTCATGAACACACGGGCATTCTTTGGCAAAACCAAATCGTAATACCGGAATGTGCCTGAGGCCGGAATTTCCCGGCTCCGGTCCACGATATTAGAAATCCCTGGCAGTTGTTCCCCTCGAAGAAAGGACTGCGCCAGGGAAGCATACGGTCCATATGGTCCTTTCTCCCCTCCATCGCAATGCCTAAACTGCCAGGTTATCACGAGGCTGGCAAAAGCTGCAAGCGATGCCGCAGCGAGGGCTCGCCAACGACTATTCATGGAATTCAAAGCGCATGCTGATAAAAAAAGTTTTGCGCAGACCGGAGCACTGTAAAGCGTGCTCCATTTCAGTCAAGTATGGGCTTCTCGAATTACTAAAACAGTGCGCGCAGGCACTCCGCGCCACGACCTCACAACCGCCGGTCGTGAGCCTCAAACCCGCCTTGGATGATTATTGGCAGAAGGTCCTCGGCGGGAAAGTCCGGGCCGCACTCCAGGAGATCGCCTCGCACCCGGCAAAATAACCGGCACAAACTTTGATTGTTTTTTTCTTCGGCACAGTGTCTCATGGGGCCCGACCATGAGCATGAGACACATTGCAACCAATGCCTGTTTTCTTTCGCTGAATCCGGGTTAATCACGGAGAAATAAAATGCGAATTGTCGAAATCCGCGAAAAGACCGTCTCCATCGCCTCGGCCATCACCAATGCCTACATCGATTTCTCCAGGATGACGTGCTCGGTCGTCGCGCTGATCACCGACGTCGTGCGCGACGGCAAACCGGTGGTGGGGTATGGCTTCAACTCCAACGGCCGCTATGGGCAAGGCGCGTTGATGCGCGAACGGTTCTTCCCGCGCCTGATGGCCGCCGGTCCCAAAATGCTGGTGGACGAGACCGGCGAAAATCTGGATCCGTTCCGCATCTGGACCACGCTGATGAAAAACGAGAAGCCGGGCGGACACGGCGAACGGTCGGTGGCGGTGGGGGCCATTGACATGGCGGGGTGGGATGCCGTCGCCAAGATTGCGGACCAGCCGCTCTACCGGTTGTTGGCAGACCGTTATCGCGGCGGCAAGGCGGATGACAAGGTTTGGATCTACGCCGCGGGCGGCTATTATTATCCAGGCAAGGACCTGACCGCCCTGAAAAACGAGATGAAACGTTATCGCGACCTCGGCTATCAGGTTGTTAAGATGAAAATCGGCGGTGCGCCACTCGACGAGGACATCCGGCGCATCGAGGCGGTGCTCGAGGTGGTGGGTGACGGAAAATTCCTGGCGGTGGATGCCAATGGCCGTTTCGATCTCGACACCGCCATTGCCTACGGCGAGGCGATGAAGCCTTACAAACTGTTTTGGTATGAGGAGGCCGGTGATCCGCTCGACTATGCCCTGCAGGCGGAGCTTTCCAAACACTATCCCCTGCCGCTGGCCACTGGTGAAAATCTTTTCTCACACCAGGACGCCCGGAATTTGATCCGCCACGGCGGCATGAACTCCGAACGCGACTGGTTGCAATTTGACTGCGCGCTCTCCTACGGTCTGGTCGAATACCTGCGCACCTTGGAAGTGCTGAAGCAACATGGCTGGTCCACGCGGCGGGTCGTGCCGCACGGCGGTCACCAGATGTCGCTCAACATCGCCGCCGGCCTGCATCTCGGCGGCAACGAATCCTATCCCGGAGTCTTCCAGCCATTCGGCGGCTTCGCCGATGGCATCGCCGTCGAGAATGGGTATGTGGGCCTGCCGGATGTTCCCGGCGTCGGTTTTGAAACCAAGGCCGAACTTTTCAAGGTGATGAAATCGGTCAGCGACTGAACCCAAAACGGCCATGGATACTGCCAAGGGCAAAAGAACAAGTTTGTTGGGTCAGCTTTACTTTCAAGTGCTCCTCGGCTTCCTGCTGGGCATCGTCGTCGGCTATTTGTGTCCCGGCCTTGCCGAATTGCTCAAGCCGCTCGGTGATGGGTTTATCAAACTCATCAAGATGCTGCTCGCGCCGATCATCTTCGGCACGGTGGTCGTCGGCATTGCGAAGATGGGAAACCTGAAGGAGGTCGGCCGGGTCGGCATCAAGGCGCTGATCTATTTCGAAATCGTTTCGACGCTGGCGCTGGCCATCGGGCT
>Ga0074044_10002741_pt1 | contig 15322 bp, 13 predicted proteins | sample BogForMeECP23OM1_FD_94443 | JGI IMG/M metagenome (GOLD analysis project Ga0074044, IMG submission 94443) | Bog forest soil microbial communities from Calvert Island, British Columbia, Canada - Bog Forest MetaG ECP23OM1 | ecosystem: Environmental > Terrestrial > Soil > Wetlands ... | reverse complement strand
CTCGAGACCCTGGGCCCGCGGGTCGAGCGCCACTCGGCGAATGCGCGCAAGGTCGCGGACTTCCTTGCCGGGGACAAGAGGGTGGCGCGCGTCCTCTTCCCCGGTCACAAGAGCCATCCGCAGTACCGCCTCGCGCGCCGGCAGATGGCGGGGCCGGGGACGATGGTGAGCTTCGAGATCAGGGGCGGCAAGCGGGGCGCTTTCCGCTTCCTCAACGCGCTCGAGGTCATCGACATCTCGAACAATCTGGGCGATGCCAAGTCGCTCATCACCCATCCCGCGACGACGACGCACCGCGCCGTCGGGCCCGAGGAGCGCGCGCGCATGGGGATCACGGACGGGCTCGTGCGCCTCTCGGTCGGCCTCGAGGACGCGGACGACCTCATCGAGGATCTCTCGCGCGGGCTCAAGGCGGCGGGCGCGTGAGGGACGCGGGGCCCAGCGCTCACGCGAGCTTCACCCAAGTGAGCTCGTGCTTGTTGTGGTGGAGATGCATGAGGCGGCTTCCGGGCACGGCGGCGAACGCGGCGGCCGTCGCGTGGTCCGTTTCGCCCTGAAACTTGAGCGTGCACAGGTAGCGCCGTGCTAAGCCCGAGGCAAGCCAGCCTTGCACGAGGCGCCAAAGGCGGCGCGGATAGCACACGATGTCGGAGAGGAGCCAATCGACGGCTCCCACCTCGGCAGGGGCCAGGGAAAAGGCGCTCGCCGCGCGATACTCGATGCCGGGAAGGGCCGCGATCCCGGGGTCGAGCGGCGCCTTGTCGACACTGAGGACATGGCAGCCGAGCTTGTGGAGCGCCCAACTCCAGCCCCCCGGGCTGGCGCCGAGGTCGAGGCAGCGCTCTCCGGCTCCGGGACGCACGCCCAGGAGCGTGAAGGCTTCCCACAGCTTGAGATAGGCGCGGTTGGGCGGACCCGTGCGGTCCTCGATGAATTCCACCTCGCCGTGGCGGAAGGGGCTCGAGCAGCGGGGACTCGCGAGGATTTTATTCTCGGCGAGAAGCGTCCACGAGCCGAGCGGCGCTTTGGGGAGCTCGCACGGAAACGGGACGGGCTTGGCCGAGACGTGGGGAAGCTGCTCCTGGATCAGCTTGGCGCGGCGATGAAGCTTGAAGTCATAGAGCGCCCAATTGCGCTGGATGGCGCGGAGCTTTAGCACCGCGTCCTTGATCGAGCCGATCTCGAGCTCGCGGGGCGCCAACCAGACGTTCTGGGCCCAGGCGGCGGGCCGCGGCGGTCCGGGGGCCAAGATGAGCCGGCCGTAGCGCTTCGTCACGGGACCGAGCTCGTGCTCGAGCTCGCGCTCGAAACCTTCGGCGGCGAGATAGCCGGTCTCCTCCATACCCTGCCTCCTCGAGATGAAGGATTGACCCATGCGCGGTGCCGGCTCAGGATTCGCGGGGCTCTCTGCGGAGAAGCAGGAGACGGCATGATCGAGGTCATCATCGAGCGCTGGACCCAGCGCGACGGGCACACCGACTTCATGTGGTCGATCTGGCATCACGGCAAGCGCGCCGCCATGGGCGAACCGCTCGCGAGCTCGAACGAGGCGGAGGCGCAAGCGCTTGACGCTTGCCGGCGCGCGTTCCGGCGCGAGCCGGATCGGGTGACGAGGCTCTGAGCGCGGGACGCAGCAAGACGTCCGCTCCCGCCGAGGGCGGGATGGGCGCTTGCCGGGCGCGGATCAGGATTTCAGGTCCGTCGGTCGGCCCGCCGTCCGGCCGCGAAAGGCGAACCGTCCAAGCAGAAACGCCGCGATCCAGGCCATGAGCCCGACCTCGCCGATGTCGACGAGAACGAAGCCCCAGCTCTCGCGGTACTCGCCGCTCGAGAGCGTGGCGGCGATGCCCGCGAGCACGATGAGGCACGCCTTGACCCAAACCGGCCGCAACACGCGGAAACGGGTCGCGAACGCGATCCCGAGGATGATGCCCGTACCGATCGGCAGTAGCTCGTCCATGGTCTCGATCCTTTCAGCGTCGTTTCTTGCGGGTGCTGCGCGCGCCGGCCGGCCTCTCTTGCTCTCTGCCCGCGGCGATCGAGCCTATGGCGCGCCACAGCGCCGCGCGCGCCGCCGCACCCTCGGGCCCGCGGATCTCGTTGGCGAAGGAGAGCGCGCCCAAGCTGTTCAACACATCGATTCCCGGGTCCCAGGGCGGAATGTGGATGACATGGCCGCCGACGAACACCGCCCCGCCGCCGTCCTGGATCACGCCATAGATGACCTGCGCGACGGCCTCGGGCGAAAGGCCGCTTGGCAGCTGCAGCACCTGCACCTGCACCTTGGCGGAGAAAAGCTCCTGCTGGCCGGTTCTCGTGTCTGTCCAGACGGTCGTGAAGAAGTCCGGGCCGCCCGCCAAGCCGAAATAATCGCCGATGAAGGTGAGGTTGGGATCGCCGTGCGAGAACGGCGGCTTAACCGTCGGATCCCATGGCTTGTCCGTGACGGTGACGGGATCGGAGAATTGGTCGCCCCCGGGCAAGGTCCCCGCAATCCGGACGTCGATGCGGGGGGCGCCGGGCCCTTTCTGTCCGTATTCATAGAAGGCGCAGCCGATCACGCCATTTCCGGCGACCGCGAGCTGCGGATGGAAATGCTGGAGCGGCCCCGGCGGGAAGTCGGGCAACAGCGGACTGCTGGCGCCGCCGCTGGGCCAGGAGGCTCCGCCGTCGGGAGAGGAGACCATGTAAATGCGAGCGACCCCGTCCCGGAAATCCGGCCAGGCGAGCACGACCTGCCCCGAGGCGTCGGCCGCGATCGTCACCATCGTGAGAACGCGGAAGTTGGCGCCCGGGAAGGTCGGGAAGCCGTCGATCTCCATGAGCCCCGCGGTCAGCGACTCGGCATCGGTCGCGACGGCCTTGAAGGGATCGAAGCTCTGACCGCCGTCGAGAGACCTGGTGTAGACGATGTTCGAGGTGTCCGGGAAGTTCCAGGCGACATGAATCGTTCCATCCGGTCCCACGGCGGTCGCGGGCGCGTACGTCTCGCCGTCGAGGCCGTTGCTGCCGGCAACCATGACGTCGCTGCCGGCCGGCGATGCGCCGACGCCCTGCCACGTTACGGCGTCGTCGCCGGAGCGCGCGAAGCGAAGCGGCGTGTCGGCGCCCCAGAATGCGTAGAGGGTGCCGGCGTGGGGGCTGGTCTGCTGCCAGTCGTCCGCGGCAATCCATCCCTTGTCGTCCGAGATGTCGCTGTGCACCACCGCTTCCCCCAGCCAGGTCGCGCCACCGTCGGGGGAGCGATAGGCCACCATGGCGAGGCAATTCATGGTCTCACCCGGGCCGGGCTGGCTGCCGGGAGCCAGTGCAATCGGCTCGGCCCAGAGATATGCGGCGGTGCCCTCGGCATCGTAGACCACATCGGGATCCACCAGCCAGGTGAACTCGGGATGGCCCGGGAAAGGCGGCAGCGGCACCTCTTGCCACGTCGTTCCGCCGTCGATGCTGTAGGAGATGCCGATCGTCGACATGTAGAGCGCCGGATTATAGAACTTCTTCGACGCGCAGATCATGTTCGACGGGGTCATCGGATTGACCGCCACCGCGGATTCGCTGCGGGCTTCGTTGGCCGAGCTGAAGGTTACCTGACGGTTCGCCAACGCCGTGAGATAGAGTCGCGAGAAGGACGGCATGGCTCATCCTTTCCCTGTCACGAGCAAATACAATATCATTCTCGTGGAAATTGCAACAACCGATGGCTGCAGCGCGCCCTGGCGGGACACGAGGTCCGGGCCGCACGCAACGTGCCGACGTCATCGGATATCCGCTTCGGCACTCGATCCGCGCGGCGATGCGAGGGGCCGCCCGGGAGCAAAGCTGCCGAAAGGGCCGAGGAACGACGGGTACTCGCAAAGAATGCGGTAAGCCGGCCCGCGAATGCGCGGGCTGCCGTCCCGCGCGGCTCAGCCGAGCTTCGGCACGGTCGCCTTGAAGCTCGCGCGTGCCGCCATCGCCTCGTTCCAGCGGGCGAGCGCCTTGTGGCCGGGGAGCGCCTTCTGCCCCTCGGGCACCATTCCCACGTAGAAAAGGATGGGGGCGAGGAGGAGATCGGCGAGACTGAGGCTGGGACCCGCGAGCCATGGCGAGTGAGCGAGAGCCGACTCGAGCACGCCGAGCTGATAGGCAAGATCGGGCACGGCAGACTTGATCACCGCCTCGTCGGTTGCGCGGTTGAAGATATTGGGGGCAAAGCGCTCGATCACGATCTTCCCGATCATGGTGGGATAGACATAGCTGCCGATGGCGCTCAGCCACTGGGCCATGCGCGCGCGCTCCGCAGCCTGTGCGGGCTGAAGGGCGGGGCCGGGAAAGGCCTCGTCGACATAGCGGATGATCGCCTCCGTCTCGAACAGCACGAGATCGCCGTGGCGCAGCGCCGGCACTTTGGCGAAGGGATGGAGCTTGCGATAGGCCTCGCCCTTGAAATCAGCACTCTCGAGCGTATAGGCGACGCCTTTTTCCTCGCACGCCATGCGCGCAGTGCGCACATAGGTGCTTTGGGGGAAGCCGTAAAGGGTTAGTGCGGTCACGGCAGGTCGAACCTCTCGTCTGTGGCGGTCATGCCGATCTTGCCGACGAGGAAAGGCACGAGCGACTGCGTTGCGGCGAAGGAGTCGGGCCGGCGCATCTCGCCGCTGGCACTCCCCTGCCAGAGGCGACGCGCGGCGCGTTGATCCGACAGCATCATCGAGAGATGCACCCGGCGGGGCGACGGCGCCCCGGTCGCAGCCGAGCCCGTGGCGGTCTCGCCGCCGAAGAGGCTCTGATTGAGGGGGGTGAGGACGCCCATGCTCTCTGCTTGTTCGCTGTTCGGCACCGCGCTCTCGAGCGCCTTCGCCCCGTTGGTCTGCTCGCCGACCCGGCTGCCGGTCACCTCGGTCGCATAGAACTCGAGGAGGAGCGGGGCTTTATCCGAGACGACGTAGCCGCGGCTGCGCAGCGAGGCCTCGATCGCGGTCTTGAGGCGCTGGTACTGGTCGGTATCCTGCGCGGGTACCACCGAGATCGCCGAGCCCGGCGCGAGCGTCGCGTAGGCTCGAGCGGTCACCGAGCCGGTCGGTTGGGCGGACGCCGTCTGGGCCCAGACCAAGGGCGCGGTCAGGACCAGAAACGCAGCCGCGAGCGCGTGGAATTTCCCCATTCTCTCCCTCCTCGAAGTCGGCCGCGCGCGCGCCTCGTCGCGGCGAGCCCACCAGGACATAAAGTAATGAATGCCAAACGCGAGCGCCACCCCCATCCTGGGCTCGGCCGCCTCCTCCCGAGGCGACGATAGTCCTACGCGGCACCCTGCCTCAGGCCTGCGAGGTCGGCAGCACGAGGAGCTGAGCGATCACCACGTGGGACGGCTGCTCGAGCGCGAAGACGACCGCGCGCACCACATCGTCCGCCGTGAGCAGGGTTTCGAACGAAGCGTAGAAGCGCTCCGCCGCGGCCTCGTCGCCGCGCCAACGCGCTTCGGCAAAGCCGGTACGCGCCGTGCCCGGCATGATCTCGCTCACGCGAATCCCGGTCCCCTTGAGCTCGGCGCGTAGCGCGTCGCTGAACATATGGACCGCCGCCTTGCTTGTGTTGTAGGCGGCAATCCCGGCGGTGGGCCGCAGGCCGGCGATCGAGCCCAAATTGACGATATGTCCGCGCCCGCGTGCGAGCATGCCGGGGAGGATCGCCCGCGTCACGCGCATGAGGCCGGTGACGTTGGTCTCGATCGTGGCCGCCCAGTCCTCGATGCCGCCCTCATCGAAGCGGCGGCGCCCGCCCACGTCCGATCCCGCGTTATTGACGAGGATATCGACCGCGCGCCAGTCGGCCGGCAGTGCCGCGACAAGGCCGGAGACGGCCCCGGCGTCGGTTACATCCAAGGCGAGGGGAAGAATGTCCTTGCCATGGCACTCGACGAGCTTGTCGAGTCGTTCGCGCTTGCGCGCGGTCGCGATCACGCGAGCGCCGCGGGCGGCAAGCGCGTGGACCATCGCCTCGCCGATGCCTCTCGACGCGCCTGACACCAGCGCTACCGATCCCGCGCCGAGAATGGGCTGGTCGTCGCTCATCGCAAGCTATCTATCATGCCGAGCGGGCGCTGCAAAATTTATCGCAACGCGCCGGTTTTGAAGGGCCGAGCGGATGGACTTCCACCTCCCGCTGCCCCAAGATCGCGCACCCGCTTCGCATTGAAAAACTGCGCTCGCGGGCGTCGGAGAATGGCGAGGAGCCGAGGCCATGGCGTACGAGACGCTTGTCATCGAGAGACACCGCGGCGGCATCGCAAGGCTCACCCTCAACCGGCCCGAGGTGCACAACGCGCTTTCCGGCCGCATGCTCGAGGAGCTGCCGCAAGCGGTACGGGAGCTGGAGTCCGAGCCCGGGGTACGGGTCGTGGTATTGACGGGGGCAGGGGAGAGCTTCTGCGCAGGCGCCGATCTGCGCTGGATGCAGGACGTGAGCAAGCTCGATCGCGCGGGGCGCATCGCCGCTTCCGGCGGGGTCGCGGCGGTGCTCTTAGCACTCGACGGCCTCTCCAAGCCGCTCGTCGGACGGATCAATGGGCAGGCCTATGGCGGAGGCGTCGGCCTCATTGCGGTCTGCGACATCGCGATCGCCGCGCGCGGCGCGCGCTTCGGGCTCAGCGAAGTGCGCCTTGGCCTGATCCCTGCGAACATCGGGCCTTACGTCATGAAGCGCCTGGGCGAGGCCAGGACCCGCGAGATCTTCTTCAATGGCAAGCTCTTCGATGCCGAGGAGGCGGAGAGACTCGGCCTCGTCTCGCGGGCCGTCGATGCGGCGGAGCTCGACGGTGCGGTCGAGCGCGAGGCCGGCTATTTCCTCAAATGCGGACCGCAGGCGGTCGCCCGCGCCAAAGCGCTCGTCCACCACATCGCGCGTCACGGGCCGTCCGAGAGCATCGAATACGCCATTCTGCGCCTGGCCGATGCCTGGGAAGGCGAGGAGAGCAGGGAGGGCATCGCGGCCTTCTTCGAAAAACGCAAACCGAGCTGGGCCTCGTGAGCGGCGCGGGGAGCGCCTTGCCGGCAGGGCCCGAGCCGACGGGCGCGAAGCTTGGCTTTATCGTTGAAATCATTGTATCCTGCTCGCGTCGCATCGGGGCGCAGCGGGTGCCGCCGATGAGGTCGAGGGGCCACGAGGGTTGGCCGCGTGAGTGCTGATGGGAATGCGGAAAGGGATGGGGCGGGGTAGTCGGCTCGGCAGCCAATAGCCGTGAGCGAGGGGGGAAGAATGAAGTCGGGCTTCTTCAAGTTTGCGGTCTCGGCACTGGCACTGTGCGCGGCACTCTCCGCGGCGGAGCGGGCGCGGGCCGCCGGCTTCCAGCTCGTCGACCAAAGTCCGAGCGGGGAGGGTGATGCGTTCGCGGGTGCTGCCGCGGTGGCCGAGGATGCCTCGACCATCTTCGCCAACCCCGCCGGCCTGACCTACCTCAACGGCATCCAGGCGCAAACGGGCATGAACGTCATCATGACCGACGGGACCTTTCACCCGACGAACGCGAAGACGGATCCCACGGCCATCGGCGGCTTGCCGATGCCGCTGACCGGGGAGGGCAGCCGCGACTTCGGCGTGGTGGTGCCGGTGCCGCACGTCTATGTCGCCGTCCCGCTCGACTCGATTACGAAGGGCCTGTGGGCCGGCATCGGCATCACGGCACCCTTCGGGCTGGTGACCGATTACGGCAGCGACAGCTGGGTCGGCCGCTATTATGCCGAGCGCACCCAGCTCCAGACGATCGACGTGAATCCGTCCGTGGCCTACAAGGCCACGGATTGGCTCTCCTTGGGCGCGGGGGCCGACGTCCTTCACGGCAGCGGGCTCTTCAAGAATGCGGTCGATTTCGGCTCGATCTGCTCCAACGCCGCGGGGACCGGGCTTTGCGGACTGTTCGGGTTGGCCCCGCAGGCCAACGACGGGGAAGTCAGCTTGACCGGCAGCGACACGACGGTCGGGTGGAACGCCGGCGCCATCCTCCAGCCTTTCGACAACACGCGGATCGGCCTGGCCTATCGCTCGGGCTATACGATGCGGCTGAGCGGCACGGCGACCTTCACCGTGCCCGCGGCCTACCAAACCCTCCAGACGGTGGTGCCCGCCTTCGGAGGGAACTTCGTGAATACCGCTGCGCTCGCCAAGTTCAATCTGCCGGCGACGGCCAGCTTATCGGTCGCTCAGCAGCTCACCCCCAAGTGGACGGTCTTGGGCGACGTCAGCTGGACCCAGTGGAGCAGCTTCAACAACTTCACCGTAACCTTCGCGAATCCGTTGCAGCCGGCCCAGGTCACGCCCGAGCATTGGCACGATACCGTGCGCGAATCGCTGGGTGCGATCTACGCGGCAAGCGACAAGGCCAAGCTGCGCTTCGGCGTCGCCTACGATCCGACCCCCGTACCCAACGCCTTTCGCACTTTGAACATCCCCGACGACAGCCGGGTTTGGCTTTCCATCGGCTATGGCATGCAGCTGTGGGGCGGGCTCTCGATTGACGCCGCTTACAGCCACATCTTTGTCCTCGGAAACTCGCCCATAAACCTGGCGAGCAACACCCAGGGTACGGTCAGCGGCACCTTCAGCGGCTCCTCCGTCAATATCCTGACGCTCGGCGTCAAGTACGCCTTCTAGCCCGCCGCGTCGCCGCCTCGACAAGGCGCCGATGGGGGGTCGTCGGAAGGCTGATTGACGTTAACGTTAGAAACTTGACGTTAACGTTAGGCGCGCTTATTCTTTACCGCACGCGCAGTCGGGGAGGGGCTTGGTGGGCGAGACGCGCAGCGTTGCGGACGAGCCGTGGGCAAAATCCTATCCGCCCGGCATCGCCCACACGCTGAAGCTGCCCAAGGAGCCCTTCTGGCGCCTGACCGACGCGGCGGTCGCCGAGTTCGCAGCACTTCCGGCACTCGATTTCCTGGACCGCCGCACGAGCTACCGCGAGCTCGGGCATCTCATCGACCGGGCGGCGGCGGGCTTCCAGGCGCTTGGCGTGGGCCGAGGCGTCAAGGTGGGCCTGCTGCTCCCCAATTGCCCCTATTACGTGATCTGCTATTTCGCCGTGCTCAAGGCGGGTGGCACGATCGTCAATTACAATCCCCTCTACGTGCCGCGCGAGATCGTGCACCAGATCGACGATTCCGAGACCGAGATCATGGTGACGCTCGATCTCAAGCTGCTTTACGACAAGGTCGCCTTGTCGATGAGCCAATCGCGCCTCAAGCGGATCGTCGTCGGGCGCATGGCCGAGCTCTTGCCCTTTCCGCGGAACCTGCTCTTCTCGATCCTCAAGCGCGGCGAGCTGGCTCAAGTGCCCGAAGACGAGCGGCATGTGACGTTCGACCGGCTCGTCGCCAACGACGGCCGCGTGCGCGAGGTGCCGGTCGACCCCGAGCGGGACATTGCGGTCCTGCAATATACGGGAGGGACGACCGGCACGCCCAAAGCTGCTGCGCTCACGCACGGCAATCTGTGGGCGAACCTGCGCCAGATCGAGATCTGGTTCCCCGAAGGCGAGCGCGGCAAGGAGCGCACCTTGGCCGTGCTGCCGTTCTTTCACGTCTTCGCCATGACCTCGGTGATGAATTTCACGCTCCATAGCGGCGGGCTCCTGATCCTGTTGCCGCGCTTCGAGCTCAAGCAGGTCCTCAAGACCATCGACCGCAAGCGGCCGACGCTCTTTCCCGGGGTTCCCACCATCTACACGGCGATCAACAACGCACCCGATCTCGCGAAGTACGATCTCTCATCGATCAAGCTGTGCATCTCGGGCGCGGCCACCCTGCCGGTCGAGGTCAAGCGCCAGTTCGAGGCGCACACGGGCTGCAAGCTGGTCGAGGGCTATGGTCTCAGCGAGGCCTCGCCCGTGGTGTGCTGCAATCCCATCTACGGGCTGAACAAGCCGGGCTCGATCGGCTTGCCGGTCCCGGGGACGGAAGTGCGCATCATGTCGCTCGACGAGCCGCACCGGCCGCTGCCGATCGGCGAGCGCGGCGAGCTCTGGGTGCGCGGGCCGCAGGTGATGGCGGAATACTGGCATCAACCCGAGGAGACCGCGCATACGCTGATCGACGGCTGGCTCCGCACGGGCGACGTCGGCTACATGGACGCGGACGGCTACTTCTTCATCGTCGACCGCCTCAAGGAAGTGATCGTCGCCGGCGGCTACAAGATCTATCCGCGCACGGTCGAGGAGGCGATTTACCAGAATCCCGCCGTCGCCGAGGCAGCGGTCGTCGGCGTGCCCGATCCCTATCGCGGCGCCACCGTCAAGGCCTTCGTCGTGAAGCACAAGGGGGCGTCGCTCGATGAGCGGAGCCTGCGGGCGTTCCTCGCCGACAAGCTCTCGGCCATCGAGATGCCGAAACTCATCGAGTTCCGCGATGAGCTGCCCAAGTCCGCCGTCGGCAAAATCCTGAAAAAGGCCCTCCTCGAGGAGCGGGGGACCGCGCCGGAAAGCGGGAAACCGTTGAGCCCGCGCCATGGCTAAGCTGACCGCGATCGAGGGCAAGGAGCCGGCCGGCGTCGGCCAGCAGGAGTACACGATCAGCGAGCTTGCGGCCGAGTGCGAGGTGACGCAGCGCGCGATCCGCTTCTACGAAGACCAGCACCTGTTGGCGCCGCGCCGGCTCGGCCAAATCCGCATCTTCAGCGGCCGTGATCGCGTGCGGCTCGAGCTCATCCTGCGCGGCAAACGTCTCGGCTTCTCCCTTGCCGCGATCAAGGAGATGCTCGATCTCTACGAGGTGGACGACGACCATGTGCAGCAGCTGCGGGTCGCCCTCGACAAGGGGCGCCGTCGCATTGCCAAGCTCGTCGGCCAGCAGCAGGACATCGCAAGTGCCTTGGCCGAGCTGCGCGAGCTCGAGCGGCATGTCGCGGCACGCCTGCGCGAGAAGGGCATCGACCCCGAGGAGATCGTCAAAAGCGACGCGGCGTGATTGGCCGGCCTTGCCGCGGAAGTCTTCGAGTACCAGCTTTCGAGGGGTCGAGCGTCGCCTCGACCTCGACCCTTCCCCTTGGAAGGGGCACGGCCGGGACGGGGTCCATCACGCGCCCTTGAGTCCGGGTACGACAAGGAGACAGCCCGATGAAAAACGTGGTGATCGCCGGCTATGCCCGGTCTCCCTTCCACTTCGCGAATAAGGGCGAGCTCAGGCGCGTGCGGCCGGACGAGCTGGCGGCGCAAACGGTGGCCGGTCTCATCGAGCGCACGCGCCTCGATCCGGCCGAGCTCGAGGATCTCATCGTCGGCTGTGCGATGCCCGAAGGCGAGCAGGGACTCAATGTCGCCCGCCTCATCGGCTTCCTGGCACACCTCCCGATCTCGGTCGCGGGCACCACGGTCAACCGTTTCTGCGGCTCCTCGATGCAGGCGATCCACATGGCGGCGGGCGCCATCCAGCTCGGCGCCGGCGAGGCCTTCATCTGCGCGGGCGTCGAATCGATGACCCGGGTGCCCATGATGGGATTCAATCCCCTCCCCCATCCCCGTCTCGCCAAGGAATACCCCCAAGCCTACGTCTCGATGGGCATCACCGCCGAGAACGTCGCCCAGAAATACCAGATCACGCGCGCGGATCAGGAGGCCTTCGCGCTTTTGAGCCAGAAGAAGGCCGCCGCCGCGCAAGCCGCGGGAAAGCTTGCCGGCGAGATCGTCGCCATCAAGCATGACGGCAAGCTGGTCGAAAAGGACGGCTGCATCCGCGCCGATGCGTCGGCCGAGGGTTTGGCCGCACTCAAGCCCGCCTTCGACGAGCACGGCACGGTCACGGCCGGGACCTCCTCTCCCCTGACCGATGGGGCGGCGGCCACGCTGGTGTGCACGGAGGATTATGCCGCGAGGAAGGGGCTGGAGCCGCTCGCGCGCGTGAAGAGCGTGGCGGTCGCCGGCTGCGCGCCCGAGATCATGGGGATCGGTCCGGTCGAGGCGAGCCGCAAGGCGCTCGCGCGCGCCGGCCTCGAGGTCAAGGACATCGACATCGTCGAGCTCAACGAGGCCTTCGCTTCCCAGTCGATTGCCTGTTTGCGCGAGCTCGGCATCGACGCGAGCAAGGTCAACCTCGACGGCGGCGCCTTGGCGCTCGGCCATCCCTTGGGGGCTACGGGAGCGCGCATCACCGGCAAGGCGGCCCAGCTCCTCAAGCGCGAAGGCAAGCGCTATGCGCTCGCCACGCAATGCATCGGCGGCGGCCAGGGCATCGCCACCGTGCTGGAGGCCGTGCGATGAGGATCGAGAGGGCCGCCGTCATCGGCGCCGGCGTGATGGGAAGCGGCATTGCCGCGCACGTCGCGAACGCGGGCGTGCCCGTCCTGCTTCTCGACATCGTGCCGCCCCAAGCCAACAACCGCAATGCGCTGGCGGAGGCCGCCGTCGCGCGCATGCTCAAGGCCGAGCCGGCGCCCTTCATGTCGAAGGCGGCGGCAAGGCTGGTCACTGCGGGGAACCTCGAGGACGACCTCGCCAAGCTCGCGGAGGTCGATTGGGTCGTCGAGGCGGTGATCGAGGACGTGGAGGTGAAGCGCGCGCTCTATGCCAAGCTCGAGGCTTTGCGCAAGAAGGGCTCGATCGTGTCCTCCAACACCTCGACCATCCCGTTAGCTAAGCTGACGGAAGGACTGCCCAGGTCCTTTGCCAGGGACTTCCTCATCACGCACTTCTTCAACCCGCCGCGCTACATGCGCCTTCTCGAGCTCGTGGCGGGCCCGAGCACGCGCAAGACGGCCACGGAAGCGATTTGGCGCTTCGCCGACGAGCGGCTCGGCAAGGGTGTCGTCGAGTGCAAAGACACGCCCGGCTTCATCGCCAACCGCATCGGCACGCTGTGGCTTCAGGTCGCGGTCGGGAGCGCCTTGGAGCTCGAGCTCTCCGTCGAGGAGGCGGACGCGGTGGCGGGCCGTCCCATGGGCATTCCCAAGACGGGCGTGTTCGGCCTCTTGGATCTCGTCGGCATCGACTTGATGCCGCACGTGGCGGCGAGCATGCTCGCCTCGCTTCCGGCGGGCGATATGTACCGCAGCCTCTTCAAGGAAATCCCCCTCGTCGGCAAAATGATCGCGGAGGGCTATACCGGACGCAAGGGCAAGGGCGGCTTCTACCGTCTTGCACGCAAGGGCGGCGGCGAGCGGGTCAAGGAGTCGATCGATCTCGAGAGCGGCGCCTACGCGCCCTCGACGAGGCCGCAACTCGAGAGTATCGAGGCCGCGCGCAAGGGCGGGCTCAAAGCACTCGTCGAGCATCCGGACAAGGGCGGGCAATACGCCTGGCGGGTGCTGAGCCACACGCTCGCCTATGCCGCCTCGCTCGTGCCCGAGATCGCCGATACGATTCCCGCGCTCGATCAGGCGATGCGGCTGGGCTACGCGTGGAGATACGGGCCCTTCGAGCTCATCGACCAGCTCGGCACGGGGTGGTTCGCCGAGAAGCTCAAAGCGGCCGGCATGACGGTCCCGCCGTTGCTCGAGCGCGCGGGCGGCCGTCCCTTCTACAAGACCGACGGCGGCAAGCTCCATTACCTCAAGACCGACGGCGAGTACGCGGAGCTCACGCGGCCGGCGGGCGTGCTTTTGCTCGCGGACATCAAGCGCGCCTCCGAGCCGCTCGCGCGGAACGGCTCCGCCTCGCTGTGGGACATCGGCGATGGCGTCGTCTGTCTCGAGTTCCGCAGCAAGATGAACGCGATGGACCCCGACATCCTCGATCTCGTCCAGAAGGCGATCAAGCTGGTGAAGGAGAAGTACAAGGCGCTCGTCATCCACAACGAGGCCGACAACTTCTCGGTCGGCGCCAACATCGGCCTCGCGCTCTTCGCCGCCAACGTGGCGCTGTGGCCGATGATCGAGGAGATGGTGGCGAAGGGCCAGGCGACCTACAAGGCGCTCAAATATGCGCCCTTCCCGGTGGTCGCAGCCCCCTCCGGCATGGCCTTGGGCGGGGGCTGCGAGATCCTCCTCCATTCGAGCGCGGTGCAGGCGCACGCCGAGACCTACATGGGGCTCGTCGAGGTGGGGGTCGGCCTCGTCCCCGGTTGGGGCGGCTGCAAGGAGGTGTTGACGCGCTGGCTTCTCAATCCGAAGCGGCCGGGCGGGCCGATGCCGGCGATCGGCAAGGCCTTCGAGATGATCGGGACCGCGCAAGTGGCGAAGTCCGCCTTCGAGGCGAAGGAGATGCTGCTGCTGCGCGAGAGCGACGCCATCACCATGAACCGCGACCGCCTGCTCGCCGACGCCAAGGCCAAGGCGCTCAAGCTCGCCAAGCGCTACAAGGCACCCGAGCCGCCCAAGGAAATCCGCCTGCCCGGGCGCAGCGCCAAGGTCGCCCTCGAGCTCGCGGTCGAGGGCCTGCGCCGGCAAGGCAAGGCGACGGCGCACGATGTGACCGTGTCGGGCGAGCTCGCGACCGTGCTTTCCGGCGGGGACACCGACATCACCGAGACGCTCGGCGAGGACGATCTCACCAAGCTCGAGCGCCGGGCCTTCATGACGCTTGTCCGCAGCGAAGCGACCCTCGAGCGCATCGAGCACATGCTCGAGACCGGCAAACCCCTGAGGAACTAGCCATGGCCACCTACAAGGCTCCCTTGCGGGAGATGCGCTTCGTGCTCCAGGAGCTCCTCTCCGTCGAAGCACTTGCCAAGCTCCCCGGTTACGAGGAGGCGACGGGCGACGTGGTGGAGGCCATTCTCGAGGAAGGGGCTAAGCTCTGCGAGAACGAGCTCCTGCCGCTCAACCGGAGCGGCGACGAGGAGGGCTGCCATTACGAGAACGGCGTCGTGCGCACGCCCAAGGGCTTCAAGGAGGCCTACAAGCTCTTCGCGGACGGCGGCTGGCCGGCGCTTTCCTGCGCGCCTCGATATGGCGGCCAGGGGCTGCCGAAAGTCGTGAGCCTCGCGCTCGAGGAGATGATCTGCTCGGCGAACATTTCCTTCGGCATGTACCCGGGCCTGAGTGTGGGCGCCTATAACGCGATCGAGGCGAGTGCCAGCGAGGCGCTCAAGGCGCTCTATCTCCCCAAGCTCGCATCCGGCGCCTGGGCCGGCACCATGTGCCTGACCGAGCCCCAATGCGGCACCGACCTCGGCCTCGTCCGCACGCGCGCCGAGCCCGCCACCGACGGCAGCTACGCGATCACCGGGACCAAGATTTTCATCTCGGCGGGCGAGCATGACCTGACCGAGAACATCATCCATCTCGTGCTTGCGCGCCTGCCTGGAGCCCCCGCCGGCACGCACGGCATCAGCCTGTTCCTCGTGCCGCGCGAGCTGCCGAACGCGGACGGCAGCCTCGGCATGAGGAACGGCGTGCGCTGCGGCTCCATCGAGCACAAGATGGG